>Ga0315547_1000082_pt1 | contig 110736 bp, 101 predicted proteins | sample SalMarSW160240MG_2_FD_202542 | JGI IMG/M metagenome (GOLD analysis project Ga0315547, IMG submission 202542) | Salt marsh sediment microbial communities from the Plum Island Ecosystem LTER, Massachusetts, United States - Salt Marsh Sediment SW1601-240 ...
ATCTATACGATAGAAATATTGTTTCTACATAAGAAGTGTGCATAGAAAAGATTTTTGTGCATTGCTTAACTTCCTTTTTATCAAGGAATTACTAATATATGTTTTTCTGAAGTGGGAAACGTTGGTTCTATTAGCGGGAGTATTGGCATTGACGATTGCGCTGTTGACGGTGAGCTGGCAGGCGATCCGGGCAGCCACAGCCAATCCGGTGGAATCGCTCAGATATGAGTGATGACATCCCGCTTGTCCCGATTTATCGGATAACTTGTTTCGGGGTCAAAGCATTGCGATACGAATGATTTCAATGATCAATTGTTCATTGATCATTGAAAATTGGAGGTTTTATGTTAAAACACAACTTGTTAATTATCTTTAGAAAATTCAAACGAAATAAAAGTTCGTTTTTCATCAATTTGATTGGCCTTTCCACCGGTTTGGCCTGTGCATTATTGATTTACCTGTGGGTGAACGATGAACTAAATGTTGACAAGTTTCACGAAAAAGACAGTCAACTTTTTCAGGTGATGAAAAATACAAAAAATGCTGAGGGCAGGATTTTGACTTTTGAGTGGACGCCTGGTCCTTTGGCGAATGCGCTGGCAGAAGAAATGCCTGAGGTTGAATATGCTGTACCCGTTCAATTCAGTACGAAAGAAGGCATTCTGTCTGTGGGTGATAAGCATATCAAAGCAAAGGAACAATATGTAGGTAAGGATCATTTCAATATTTTTTCTTATCACCTTATCCAGGGATATAAAAACAAGGTGCTGACGGATAAATACGCCGTTGTTATATCTGAGGAACTGGCTAAAAAAATATTCCATACCACTGAAAACATCATCGGAAAAACAGTAGAGTGGGAAAAAGACAAGTTTAGTGGAACATTCTTTGTTTCCGGTATTTTTGAACGCCCCCCTTCCAACTCTACAGATCAAATTGAGCTCTTATTCACTTTTGAATTTTACAAGGAAAAAGAAGCCGCTGTAAATACATGGCAATACAATGCCCCTAGTACATATGTAATTTTAAAAAAGGGCACAAACATTGATCAATTCAATAAAAAAATTGGCAATTTTCTTCAAGAGAAAACGAAGGTGGATTATCATTCATTATTTATAAGACAATATTCTGATAAATATCTGTACGGCAAATATGAAAATGGTGTACAAGCAGGAGGCAGGATAGCGTATGTGAGGTTGTTTTCTATTATTGCCCTATTCATACTGGCCATTGCCTGTATCAATTTCATGAATCTGTCCACAGCAAAAGCATCAAGAAGAATGAAGGAAGTCGGGGTAAAAAAAGCAGTAGGCGCGAGCCGGAAAGCGCTCATGGTTCAATATCTGGGAGAATCCCTATTGATAACTTATTTATCGCTACTCATTGCCATCATTCTCGTTGAGCTTTTACTTCCTCAATTTAATGAAATTACTGGAAAGCATCTTGCCTTAAATTTTAATGTTAACCTTATTTTATCGGTTTTGGGGATCACCCTCTTTACCGGGCTTATATCAGGCAGCTACCCTGCAATCTACCTTTCCGGTTTCAATCCAGCCACCGTATTAAAAGGGAAACTCAATACTTCAATAAGTGAACTATGGGCACGAAAAGGACTGGTGATATTTCAATTCACTATATCCGTTATATTGATTGTGTCGGTTTTTGTTGTTCACAAACAAATAGCATTCATACAATCTAAAAACCTGGGTTTTGACAAAGACAATATCATCTGTTTTAAAAAGGAAGGAAAGCTGGAAAAAGGCCTTGAGACCTTTCTATATGAGGTGAAAAATATACCGGGAGTTTTAAATGCATCATGTCACCTTCCTAATTTAACCGCCAATCGTACTGGTACCGATTGGGTTAGCTGGGAAGGGAAAAGCCCGGAAGATAAAGTCTTTTTTAAGTACCTTTTTGCAGGGTATGACTTCATTGAAACACTTGGCATAGAAGCAAAAGAAGGCCGTTCTTTTTCCAGAAAAATCAGCACAAATGATTCGAAAATCATTTTCAATGAAACGGCTATTAAAAGCATGGGCCTCACGAATCCTGTTGGTAAAACCATTAATCTATGGGGTGAAAGGAAACAAATTATCGGTGTGGTCAAGGACTTTCATTTTGAATCGCTTTATGAAGATATAAAACCTTGTTTCGTTTTATTCATGCCGAATTTGGATAATATGAATATAATAGTAAAAATCAAAACCGGAATGGAAAGAGCCACCATTGCCCGGCTTCAAAAATTTTATAAGGAATTTAACCTGGGTCTTCCCTTCGAATTCAAATTTCTGGATGATGATTACCAGGCGTTATATGAGTCAGAAGGTCGGGTTGCCGTACTTTCGCGGTACTTTGCCGGAATTGCCATTCTTGTTTCATGCCTGGGACTGTTTGGTTTGGCAGCCTTTACCGCGCAAAAAAGGTTTAAAGAGATTGCTATCCGGAAAGTGTTGGGATCAAGCGGGTTTGGTATTGTCCGTCTTTTATCGGGCGACTTTACCAGATTGGTAATTGTATCTCTTTTAATTGCCTTACCGGTAAGCTATTTCATAGCAAAACATTGGCTTGATAACTTTGCCTACAGAATAGAATTAGAACTGTGGTATTTTATTAGTACTGCGCTCATTACATTATTAATTGTATGGTTTACAGTGGGAATGCAAGCGGTCAAAGCAGCGATGGCAAATCCGGTGGAGAGTTTGAGATACGAATAATCAATTAACAATGATCAATGAACAATTATTAATGAATAAAACAAAAGATAAAAAACTATCATAACTGAAAAAGGAGAAAAACAATGATTAAGACCAAAAACTTGAAAAAAATTTACACTACTGAAGAAGTAGAGACCACAGCCCTGAACAAGGTGAATTTTGAAGTGAAAGAAGGTGAATTTGTGGCCATTATGGGACCATCAGGCTGTGGAAAGTCCACTTTGCTAAACTTACTTGGCATGCTGGACAACCCATCAGATGGTGAGTACTATTTTTTCGATCAGGAGGTATCCCGGTTTTCAGAAAGACAGAGAGCCAATTTGAGGAAAGAAAATATCGGTTTCGTTTTCCAGAGCTTTAACCTCATTGACGAATTAACCGTTTATGAAAATATCGAGCTTCCGCTTTTGTACCAGAAGGTGTCGGCATCCGACCGGAAGAAGCGTGTGACCGAAGTCATGGAAAAGATGCAGATGATACCAAGAAAAAAACACTTTCCCCAGCAATTGTCCGGTGGCCAGCAGCAGCGCGTAGCCGTGGCTCGGGCGCTTGTGGGAAACCCGAAACTGATTCTCGCGGACGAACCTACCGGGAACCTGGATTCGACGCACGGGGAAGAGGTCATGGAGCTGCTGTCCAAGTTAAATGAAAACGGCACAACCATCATCATGGTCACCCATTCGCCTGCTTACGCCGAATACGGGAATAGGATCGTGCATCTATTCGACGGGCATATCATCACCGAGAACATGAAGGGGAAGTTCCATGTGTGATTTCAATGATCAATGTACAATAATCAATGAACAATAGAGGAGAAGTGCCTCGGAGAGGTCTCTATGAGAAAGAAGGAAAATATCTTGCACGATAAGGCTTATCAATTTGCTATAAGAATTGTTAACGCTTATCATTTTCTTACCAAAGAGAAAAAGGAATTCATCCTGTCAAAACAACTTATCAGAAGCGGAACTTCTATCGGAGCCAATACCGCTGAAGCAAATGGGGCGATTTCAAAAGCAGACTTCTCAAATAAAATCTCTATTGCTTACAAGGAATGTCTCGAAACCAAATACTGGCTTTCATTGCTTAAGGATACAGAATTCATTGATGAGAGAACATTCGAAAGCATTCATTCTGAAGCAGATGAAATTGCAAAAATTCTCTTTTCAATTCTAAAGACTACAAGAATCAAAAAATAATTGCTGATCATTGGTAATTGGTCATTAACCATTGATAATTGGAGGCCCTGTGTTTAAAAACTATTTGAAAATAGCCGTTAGAAACCTAATTCGTCACAAGACTTATTCTTTTATTAACATCGCCGGACTTGCTATCAGCATGGCCAGTTGCTTTCTAATTCTCTTTGAAATATGAATAGTATCTTACTAATTAGCAATCAATTATTAGGATTCAGACAACCTATTGCTAATATCACTAAACGCTTTCCCTGAAAGAATCCCACATTACTTGCGTCGCGTGATCCATTAACTCATCACAGTCAATGCTTTCCTTAATATATAATCCACAATGACTACCCTGGTTATAATAGCATGTAACCAATTAACATTTCCTTCATCTAAAAAGATTGAAAAACTGGTTTACTCATTGCAAAATAATAGAAAGAAGGAGAAAAAATGTTTTTAAAAGATGATGATAAAAAATTTGTACGCGAAAAACTATCTGAGATGTCAAATAAAGTGAAAGTAGTCTTTTTTACTCAGCAGTTGGAATGTCAATTCTGCAAAGAAACACATCAGCTACTTGAGGAATTTGCCGAACTTTCGGACAAACTCTCTCTCGAAATTTACAATTTCCAGATTGATAAGAAAATTGCTGAAAAATATGGGGTTGACAAAATTCCTGCCGTAGTCTTATTAAAAGAAGATGGAACAGACCCGGGTATAAAACTTTATGGAATTCCATCCGGGTATGAATTTTCTTCGCTGCTTGAAGATATTATTGATATATCCAATGCAAAACATGGATTTTCTGATAACACTTTAAGAGAATTAGAGGCTATTGATAAACCTGTACATATTCAGGTCTTTATAACTCCAACATGCCCATATTGCCCTACTGCCGTAAGAACAGCTCATCGCCTTGCATTAGCAAACAAATATATTACAGCAGATATGGTTGAAGCAATAGAATTCCCATACCTTGGCCAGAAATATTCTGTAAGAGGTGTTCCAAAGTCGGTAATAAATGAAAACTGGTCTCTGGTAGGTGCTGTTCCTGAAGAAATGTTCATAGAAAAGATAAAAGAAAGTTTAAAATAGAAATAGATTAAGTTTTTTTACAATTTGAAATAAATTCCCTTATGAATCTTTGCAATAATGTTACTAAATTATGTGGCATTGGAAAATAATAATCAGAAAGAACAAGAGTTAGTCAGCAAAGTGAAACAGGGAGATAAAGAGGCTCTTTCTCAGCTCGTTTCTATTTACAGCAAGAGAATTTATCATTTTGGCCTAAGATTAACGGGAAATGAACAGGATGCTGAAGATATTCTCCAGGATACTTTTCTAACGATGTTAAAAAAGATTAACCAATTTCAGGGAAGATCATCATTTTACACATGGCTATACCGGATTGCTATTAATATTGGTTTAAGAAAAATTCAATCTAAAAAGATGAAGTACCAACATGTTTCAATTGACGACCCGGATATAGAAAAAACACACAGTGAACATATAAATGAATGGCCTAAATTCGAATTCAAAAACATAACATCAAAGCGTTTTAGAAAAAAATTGGATGAGGATCTTGAACAACTGCCTGAAAAATATCGAACAGTCTTTATTCTGCGTGACCTTCATGAATTGTCCACCGAGGAAACAAGCAAAATCCTTCAGATTACACCTTCCAATACAAAAATCAGATTAATGCGTGCCAGAAATTTCTTAAAAAACAAATTGGAAGACATGGTTAAAGAAGAAAACTTAATATGAGTTACAATAAAAAAATGTTCCATGAAGTTTGTGAATTTCTGGGAAGTGACCTCGATTCTAAACCATGTAAGATGCTTCAAGTACATCTTAAGAAATGTCACTACTGTGAAATATTTGTTGATAAGATCAAAAAAACCGTTGAAATATATAAAAAAGCAGATAGGAGCGACATTCTTCCCAAAAATGTTTCAAAGAGACTCTATACTTTCCTTGACCTAAAAAATCCAGATAAATCATTTTAAAGAAGTTAAAAATTATCTATAAGGCAATATTTTGATAGAAAAGACAACACCAATTGAAGATATTGTTAATGAATACCCTGAATTAGTAAAACCACTTATGAAATTCGGAATTGTTTGTATTGCTTGCGGAGAACCAGTTTGGGGTACACTTGAAGACCAGATTAAAGAAAAGGGCATTAACAATATAGATAATATTATAGAGCAGCTGAATAAACTAATAAAAAGATAATTTTTTGAGGTAGATTATGCCAGTTACAGTACAACGCGCTCAAGGCTCTACATTTATTGGAAAGGGTCCTTCAAATCACTGGGTAGTGCTCGATACTATAAAGGAATTCGGAGGAAGTGAAGCAGGCTGTAAACCTATGGAACTTCTTCTCATTGCACTTGGCGGTTGTACAGCAATGGATGTAGAGTCCTTACTTCATAAAATGCATACTCCCACAGATGACTTCAAAATCGAAATAACAAGTGAACGAAGTCCGGAACATCCAAAGGTTTATACTAAAATTCATATGAAGTTCTTTTTTTGGGGAGAAAATTTAAAAGAAAATCTCATAGAAAAAGCAGTTGATCTATCTCAGAATAAATACTGTTCGGTTACAGCAATGCTCGTAAAAACAGCTGAAATCACTAGTGAAATTTTAATTAATCCATCTGAGATATAAATTTCCAGACAGTAGTTTAAACAATTATAATCATCATGCCGAAAATATTATAAGATCTTTTCCAATACCATGTCTAAACGCTCATCCACATCTTCATAGAATTCTTTGTGTGGGACATTCAATTTCTTTAGAACCTCTATAAATTTCAAATAGCCTTTATCAGCTCTTAATTGGACCCATTCAACACCCAAATTATCTGCTTGAATTTTATTTTTATCCGAAAGTTTATCAGCAATAAATATATTTGGTTCTCTCGCAAAAATAGCATCTGCACTTTCAGGATTACCCTTTCCCATAAGTTTTACTTCACAGCGTAATTTTTCATTATAGGACGATAATATATAAAAATCTACTTCTCTAAAAGATTTTGGATTATCACTTTGGTCAAAAGACTCAAACGGAACATCGAAAAGCTTACACAAGGTTACCATCAGTGGTTTCTCAATTTGTTTTCCAACGGTACTCCATAAACCACCTCTTATCTCTGCTCTTTTAACTGCAAGTGTGTTGATTACTATTAAACTTTCGTTAATTGTTAAATCAACACTAACTCCACGAAATTTAATAGTAAGAGTAACTTGTAAATCTTCATCTGCTTCTATTAGGTTATTTATCGTTTGATAAAGTCTTTCATAATTTTTCTTAGATGCTTCAATTACAATTTCTTTCCTTCCTGAATTATAACTGTTAGTTATTGTTTTCATATTAAGACCGGAATTGATAGCAATATCTTGTTTAGGTAAATTAGGATTAAGGAATTCTTTTTTATACCAGTCTGATGTTATATTCTCGTTTTTTATTTTAGCTTCAATGACTCTTTTGAAAAAGTCTATACAATAATTTAAGAATATATCATCAATTAATAATACAACATCAGATCTATAATCTTGTCCATTAATTAAATTACGGATTATTCTTTTCTTTACTTGATTGCTTAATGACATTTGATTCTTCCCTCGCTTTCTGAGCAAAATCATTTAATTTTAAATATTGTGGAGCCTTTTTTGAAAATATGGAATTGTTCTCAATTCGCTCTTTTATTCTTTTCACATAGTTATTATCTATTTCTGTTAAGAAAAAATACCTTTCTAAATTCCATGCCACTTTTGCAAACGTTCCGCTTCCACCAAAGGGATCAAAAACTAAATCACCAATATATGAATAAAACTTTATAACTCTTTTACATATTTCTACTGGAAATACAGCTGTATGAACTTTATCAAATGTTGGATCAATTTCCCAAACATTTGAAGTTTCATAATTACCAAGTACCTTGCTTTGATTTATTATTTTAAAATCATATTGGTGAATGTTCCAATCTAAAAGCTTATGCGTTTTTTTACGATAAACCATAAGATATTCTGTTCTTGGATTTGGTTTATATCCTAATGGTTTCCGATGTTGTAAAAAGCCAGCATTACGATTTTTAACACTAGCCTCTGGTTTTACCCAAACTATATCATCAATAAATTCCCAGCCCATTTCAATTAAAAAATGATGTACATCAAATGGAATAGGATATCTTTTACTTGCATGTTGACGACTTACTCTTGGGATAATAATTGGAGAAGTATTTAGTATAAAAAATCTACCTTCTTTTGTAATTCTATGCACTTCTTTAAAAACATACCTTAAAAACTTTAAATATTCAACATAACTTGGGTAAATTGAATAATCACGGGCATTGTAATAAGGTGGTGAAGTAAAAGTTAAATGAATCGATCCATCCGGGACATATTTTAAAACTTCCCTTACATCACCTTGTACAACAACGTTTTTCATAAAATCATGTGATTCAGTATGTTTCTGTTTTATAGAAGAAACTTCTTCAGGCTCTGCAAATTCTCTTTCAACTACAGATCGAATCATTTCATTGGAATGACTCTTCAATTTCTTTAGGTGTATTATCACATTTTTATCATATTTGAAAACAAGAAGAGCTCTAATTGCTTGTAAAATAACTTTTGGGTCTGAATCCTCTAATTTTTCAATTAAAAAAGGTATTGCTCTTTTTGACCTCATCCTGCCAATCGCAGAAGTTGCTTCTCTCCTTACCATAGTATTAGGATCATTATATGCAACTTCTGAAACAAACTCTAAATAGGAATCATCATTCAATTTACCAATATTTTTAACTGCTAAAAGCCTAATCTTATCGTTTTTATGTTTCAATAAAGGAATAAAACAATTACCATCAAAATCGGAATTTAGACGTCCAAGATTATTTAAAATAAAATAAATGTCATTGTTATCTTGCCGGGTGCCTAAATATTTTGATAATATACCATTATTTTGTGTCTTCAACTTACTAATATATTCTTTAGTTATCATTATTTCACTTTATCTTCTTCAGTCTTAAGCTTCTCTATTTCTTTACGGACTTTCTTAACCTTTTCAATATTTTTAGATTTTTTTTCAAGGATATTGAGCACGTCCAATGCCTGATCATATAATTTTTGTTTTTTTAAAACTTCAACAAGTGTAAGAGTTGGAATAGGAATTTTTAGTTCAACTCTTTCCTCACTATCTACTGTTTCCTTTTTAATAGTCTTTTCAGCACTCTTTTTCTTTAGCACTTTTCGCTTGGTAGAAGCAACGCCCGGTTTTTTCTTCTTCTCAGGGGGCTCCTCCACAGGTTTTTGGATTAGTGCTGCAACTTTATCTTCAATAGATTTAAAAGGTTTTATTTTCTCTTTAGTAACTATCTTTTCTACAGGTTTCTCTTTTCCTAACGTTACTTTCTCCTTTGAAGGTACAGGTGATTCTTTAGCTTCTGTAATAGCCACTTCCTGATTCTCATCAAATCCTGAAATATCCCAGGTTTCTTTTTGTACCTCATCTAAAGGCTTGCTTTTGAGTTTACTAAACATATCATCGAGTTTTGACTTACTTGCAGTTGCTTGTGGTGAAACTGGTTCTACTTCCGGAGGAGTTTCTTTCTCTACAGAAACATCTTCTTCTACCGAAATCGTACTTTTTTCAGATGGAACCCCAGCAGGTTTTTCCTCTTCTTCAAAAGTCTCTGGCTCAACAGGTCCAAGATGTGCTTCTTCCTCACTCAACTGTTCAGGAGCAGTTACTTCAATCTCTGGTTCTGCAAGCTCTTCAACTTCTTCAATTGGCTTTGTAGGTTTAGCTTTTTCTTTCACCTCTACTTCAGCAATTTCTTCCTCTATCTCTTTTTCAGGCTCTGTGAAAATTTCAGGCTGAAATTCTTCAACTTCCGGCTCGCCCGGCTTTTCAACTTCCTTAACTTCAACAGATGGAGCTGTACTGATAATTGTTTCTACTTGCTCTTTTGTGTGAGGATCAAAAGGATTTAGCTGAAAAATCCTTTCATAACACTTTTTTAGAGATTCTGAGTTTAATGTACCTTTTCCAATTTCAACCAATCTGTAATATGCCTGTAAGAAGCCCCTGTCCAGCTGAACTGCAGTTTTTAAATGCTCCACACCCATTCCAATATTGTTTATTTTAATAGCAGCTAATGCCCAAATATAATGACCAAGAGCTGAATTAGGGTATTTCTCAAGCCCGGCACGGCAGACTTCGATAGCTTCTTCTGGTTTATTATCCTGTAAATGATAATCCGCTAAAAGCGGAAACAATATACTGTCTGCGTTATTATCTATATAGGCTTGTAACGAGGTCTTCGTATCAGTCACTCTCATTTTTTCTCTCCTTAATAAAATATTTCATAATCAATCCGAATTTATCATTTATGTTTTATAAATCAAAAAGTATAGATCTGTGCAATAAAATAAAATTAATTCTATGTAGATTTAAAATAAACAAGCCCGCGATCCGCAAAACTTGTGTGTCCATCGCCTGCAATAATAATATGGTCTAATACGGGAATACTCATTGCTTTACCAGCCTCTACCATTTGCTTAGTCAGTTGAATATCTTCTCTACTGGGTTCTAAATTCCCACTGGGATGGTTATGTACTAAAATGACGGCAGCGGCATTGGCAAGCAGCGCAGATTGAAAAACTTCTCGTGGAGTAACAACGGAAGCATTAAGTACACCTTCACTAATAACCGCATCACCTATGACTTTATTGTTGCTCGCTAACAAAATAACCATGAAAATTTCTTTTTTAAGGTCTCTAAGTTTCGGTCCATATATCTGAGCCGCCTCATCTGAGGTCCTTATTATTTTATCAGGTGATTTCGCTGCTTCCGACTGCAACCTTCTCACAAGCTGCATTGCCGCAACAATTGTAACTGCTTTGGTCTTGCCTATACCTCTTACTCCAAGTCCAAGAATATCATTGTAGTCCATTTTAACCAATTTTGATAATCCGCCTGATTTAGTAAGAACTTCCCTCGCAACATCAAGGGCTGAATGATCACCCGAGCCAGACCTTATTAAAATCGCTAAAAGCTCTGTATCGGTGAGTTTGAAAGGTCCCCACTTCATTAATTTTTCACGAGGTCTCTCGCTTTCAGGCCAATCCGTGATAGGCAGTTTATAATATGCGGGTTCTTTTGCTTTCATTCTTTATATCCTGATAGATAATGAAAAATCTCTATTCCTTTATCTCTTTTCAAAAAGTAGTTTTGCTCCGTATCCTTTCCATATTTCACCTTTACGATTCTTTATACATTCTGATAGGGTTTCGTTTTCATAGTTCAAAATAAACCACAAATCGACAGAATTCAATCTATCCCCATTTGAATCTTCAAGAAGTATATTAATTATAGGCTCGGATTTATCATTCCTAAATTTATTTTTGATTTCTTCGATTTTTTCAGAAGCCTTTTTAAGACAAATTTCACAAAAGGGTTTGCTAAAAGTAATGTAGTAATCCAAATCCCCAGGTTTTAATTTTTTATTCCTGAAGAAACTTCCGATACCGAAAATTGATTTTACCGATTGAATTGAACACAATTCAGTAAAAATTTCTTTATGAATGGCATTTAGTTCATCTCTTAACATGAATAAAATTAGAGTGTTTAAAAAAGTTATCATTAATCCGAAGAAAACCACTACTTCAATTTACTATCAAGCACAAAAGTTACAGGTCCGTCATTGATTAAATGCACATCCATCATTGCTCCGAAAATTCCAGACTGGACTGGAATATTTCTCTTTTTCAAGCAATTGATAAAATATTTGTATAGACGTTCACCTTCCTCTGGTGGTGCTGCATTAATAAAACTGGGACGCCTTCCTTTTCGCCAATTGCCGCAAAGTGTGAACTGAGAAATAACAAGTGCACTACCGCTCACTTCATTTACAGACAAATTCATTTTTCCTTTATCATCTCGGAGACCCGTCTGGCGACTGAAAATCCTCATACCTGTAATTTTTCTTGCCAAAAAATCAGCATCTGTTTCCTTATCACCCCGACATACTCCAAGGAGAATTACTAATCCATGGTCAATTCTACCGGCAATTTCACCCTCAATAGAAACATCCGCATTTTTAGACCTTTGAATCACAGCTATCATCACTCAATCCAGACATTTTCTTCGCCATGTTTATTTCTCAGTTTTTCAATAAGCTCTTTATTAGGATTTACCTTTATCGAACCTGAGCGGATCAACCTACTGTTTTTATTTTTATCATAAATATGTAAAATTAAATTGCAATTACCTTTGTATTGCACAGCCAGATTCTTCAGATCTTCTATATCAGCCTTTTTTGTCTTCTCAGCCTCAAATCGAATGTTAATACTACTTGATTTTCTATCCATCAATCCTTTAAGAAAACTTATATCTTCCACCAGAATTTTCCCGTCCTCCTCACCTCGGCAACTTACTCTTCCCTTAACAAAAACCGGATTATCAATATGAATTATTTTATTAAATCTTTCATAAATATCCGCAAATGTTATAGCTTCAACAGTCCCATTCAAACTTTCCAGAGTGATGAAAGCCATCTGCCGATTCTTACGATCCAGTAGTTTCTTGATCTTGGAAATTATTCCTCCCAATTTCACCGTTGAGCCGTCCAAATTTGCCAAAGGCTCAGTAAAATCATAGTTCGAGAAAGCTTCAATTTCTGCCGTATATTGCAAAAGCGGATGTCCGGTCAGATAGATACCAATAAGTTCCTTCTCCTTAGACCATCTTTTATTATCACTCCACGGCGGAACATCTGGAAGATTTGGCTCTGACAACACAGATTTATCAGTATTCCCCCCTAATTGAAAAAGATTTACCTGCTTATTGTCTCTCTCGGCTCGAAGCGACTGTGAATATTGAATCGCAATATCAACAGCGGCAAACTTTTGTGCTCTACTTCCCTCCAAAGAATCAGTTGCTCCGGCAGCAATCAGACATTCTAAAACCTTACGACTTACACATTTCATATCTAAAGCAGAGACAAATTGAAAAAGAGTTTTAAAAGGTCCTTTTTTCTTTCTTGAAGAAACAATATTTTCTGCTGCCTTCTCTCCCACATTTTTTATAGCATTCAAACCATACCTGATAGATTTCTTATTAGGAGCAAAAAATACTTCACTATAATTTATATCAGGAGGGAGAATCTCTAATCCCATGCTTCTGACTTCATTAGAAAGAATAATAATTTTATCTTTTTTACTAATCTCACTACTTAAGTTAGCAGCCATAAATTCAGATGGATAATGAGCTTTTAAATAACCGATGCGGTAAGCAAGGACAGCATAAGCTGCGCTATGGCTCCTATTAAAACCATAACTGGCAAACTTCTGAATCAAAGCATAAATCTGACTGGCTACTCTTTTTTCAATACCTTTTTTAGAAGCACCATCAACAAATTCTTTCTTAAGTGATCTCATTGTCGCAACCTGCTTTTTCCCCATTGCACGACGCATAAGGTCTGCTTTTGCTAATGAGAAACCTCCTACCTGACTTCCAATCTGCATCACCTGTTCCTGATATACTATAATACCGTATGTATCTTTAAGTATTGGTTCTAGAGATGGATGTAAATATTTAATTTTTGCTCGTCCCTGTTTTCTATTGATAAAATCGTCAATCATGGCCATGGGACCAGGACGGTATAAAGCATTCATCGCAATTAAATCTTCAATTCCGGAAGGTTTAAGTTTCTTTAAATAATCTCTCATTCCTGCCGATTCAAACTGGAACATTCCAATTGTCTTGCCTTCTCCAAAAAGAGATAATGTAAGTTCATCATCTTCTGGAATTTTGTCTATATCAACTGAAATCCCTTTTTCTTTCAACATCTTTAAGGTGTTATCAATAACAGTAAGATTTCGAAGCCCCAGAAAGTCAACTTTGAGAAGACCAATTTTATCTATACTCTTCATGTCATACTGCGTAGTAACATCACCATTACTGGACTTATAAAGAGGGACATAATCCGTGAGGTTTCCGGGGGCAATAACTACACCGGCAGCGTGAGTGGAAGAATGTCGATTCATTCCCTCAAGGATTTTTGATATCTCAAATAATTTTATGTGTTTTTCATCTAATTCCGAAACTTCCTTCAACTCACGGCTCTGAGTAAGGGCATCTTCCAAATTTACATTGGGACCTTCAGGAATCAACTTTGCAATACGGTCAACTTCCGACAGAGGCATACTTAAAACTCTACCTACATCCCGAATAACTGCCCGAGCTTTCAATTTACCAAAGGTAATTATTTGAGTAACACTATTTCTGCCATATTTATCTTTAATATAATCTATAACTTCGCCACGTCTCTCATCACAAAAATCAATATCAATATCTGGCATTGAGATACGCTCAGGATTAAGGAAACGCTCAAAAATAAGATTAAATTTTATCGGATCAATATCTGTAATCCCAAGTGCATAGGCAACGAGACTTCCCGCCACTGAGCCACGCCCGGGACCGACAGGAATACCATTATCTTTCGCATAGTGAATAAAGTCCTGAACTATAAGAAAATATCCCGCAAAACCCATCTGTTTTATAACACTTAGCTCATACTCAGCTCTTTCCTTTATTTCATCTGTTATATTTTTATAATGAGATTTAATTCCATTTTCTACCAAATGAGCAAGATAATCGTTGGGATTTCTTTCACTGGCACTCTCGGGAATAGGAAAAAGAGGAAGGTAATTTTTACCAATTTCTATTTCTAAATCACATGACTCTGCAATCTTGACCGTATTCTTTAATACCTCATCATCACCAGGAAATAAAGCAGCCATCTCTTCTTGTGATTTAATCCAGTACTCAGGAGGATCATAGCGTAAACGGTCAGGGTCTCGAACCTCCTTTCCAATACCAAGACAAAAATGAGCATCGTGAGCTTCCCAATGTTCTTTTCTAGCATAATGACTGTCATTTGTTGCAATTCGAGGAATGCCCAGCTCTTGCGAAATTCTTTTAGCTGCATTGCGCCAGATAGATTCTTCTTTTAACCCATGATTTTGCACTTCGAGATAGAATCTACCTTTAAAAATTTCTGCATATTCAGAAGCTATTTTTTTAGCTCTCTCATAGTCACCCTTGACAGCTGCTCTCTGAACCTCACCCTTAATACAGGAGGTAGAAGCTATTAGTCCTTCATTATATTTCCTTAACAGCTCTTTATCTACACGTGGGCGATAATAAAACCCCTCAAGATAGCCCAGACTGGCTAACTTTATTAAGTTGTGATAGCCCTTTATATTCTGTACAAGAAGCAGAAAATGGTTATATCCCCAACCGCTATGATCTTTCGATTTTTTATCAAAACGATCTTTTTCTGCAACATATACTTCACAACCTATGATAGGTTTTATACCGTACTTTTTTGCAGTTGTATAAAAATTAATAGCGCTGAATAAATTCCCGTGCTCGGTAAGTGCAACGGCTGTCATACCAAGTTCTTTTACTCTCAGCACTATACTCTCAACAGTTTGGGCGCCATCAAGAAGACTATAATCAGAGTGATTATGAAGATGAACAAATTCAGGCATTTAAAATCTTCCTAAATATATAGCCAGTAATCCAAAGAAAATATCAGCTTTCAAAACGGATGAGATATGAGAGCAATTTGTTGCTGAAGTATCTCTCTGAATTGAAAATATAGCATATAATAATGGAATTTCAACAGTAAAGATTAAAGCAATTAGATAAAATTTTCCATACACATTTAATATGTACGGAAAAATTGCCCCTATCATAAGTAAAAAAGTGAATATAGTAACTAATTGTTTGGAAGTATTAATCCCATATTTCAATGGAATCGTATTAAGCCCAAGTGCTCTATCTCCTTCAATATCTTGCATATCCTTGACAATTTCTCTTATAAGAGTAAAAGCAAAGGCTAACAAAAATGGAACCACTCCTTTTAAAATATCACCAAAGACAATTGCTCCAAAAAGAAAAGCCATTCCAAGTGTAAGTGACACAATAAGATTTCCAAAAAATGCTCTCATTTTAAAAAAAAGACTGTATGTTATTAAAAACAGTAACGCAATTCCTAAAACTATAGCTACCTGTAAATCCCAAATAGGAATGGCAAGAAGCAGACTTGAAATAAAAAGCAGAATTGAAAAAATCAATGCTCCCTTTCTTGAAACTAACCCCATAGGAATAGGGCGTTTCGGACGGTTTATTTTATCAATTTCATAATCGCAATAATCATTTAAAGCATTTCCAGCGCCTGTACATACCCAAACTATTGTTATAGCTAATAATATCCTCCACCAAACAGGAAACTGCTCCATAAGTGTTGCACAAACCAATATTGCTATTGCTCCTTGAAGCAAATTCAAGGGACGCATCAACCTGATATAAGCAACAAATATCTTCATTTATTCAGCCTTGCAACAATACAACGACTTTGACCAAGATAATCCTCTATAGTTTCGAAATCACTTAAGTTATACTCCGTAAAAATATTTTTCACATTCTCTTCCTGATAAGTACCCCCAATTTCAACAATCATAATACCATCAAGTGATAGAAGTTTATTAGACAACTTCCCAAGCCGACGATAAAATGTAAGTTCATCTTTACCTGGATACAGCGCTTGAACGGGTTCATATTTCCTGACTATTTCCGGTAAATTCTTAAACCACTCTCCAGCAACATAAGGTGGATTTGATACTACTATATTAAAACTTCTTTTGGATTGTGGAGATTCTTTTAAAATATCCATCTTTATGAAATCCACTTTCCCTGACATAGAATTATCAGCAGCATTTAATTTTGCGATTTCAAGTGCTTCACTACTGATATCCAATCCAAGAACAAGACAATTAGGATATTTAACCGCTAATGAAATAGCAATATTTCCCGACCCTGTTCCAACATCTAAAATCATTGGTTTTTTCCATTTATCTTTCCTTAATATTGCTAAAGCCTTTTCAACGAGAATCTCTGTCTCAGGACGGGGAATCAAAACCGATGGAGTAACTTTAAAATTCAAACCCATGAATTCTGCATAACCAATCACATATTGAATAGGTGTACCAGAAGCCCTTTTTATAAGTAATTTTTTAAATTTTGAGAGCTCTTCTTTTGATAGTGGACGATCGTGTTTCAGATATATATCAAGCCGAGAACATTTTAAAATATCTCTTAATATCCATTCAACTTCTATCTGTGGAGATTCAACACACTTCCCCTTAAGGTAATCTTTCGACCATTTCAATATATCCACAATACGCCAGATTTTAGGTGTGTATGAATTCATAAAACTGTTTGAAATTAGAACTAGTTTAAATAGTGGACAAGAATATTTATGCGTTATTGAAAAATTTTAAGAAATAAATATTGAGAGAGAGATATTTTATAAATCTTCCAAAGAGCCTTTTAACAGATCCATATTATGAGCAACTTTTAGTGCTTCAATAAGCTCGTTAAGGTCACCTGCCATAATATACTCTAATTTATATAGAGTCAAATTTATTCTATGATCTGTAACTCTTCCCTGAGGGAAATTATACGTTCTAATCTTTGCACTCCTATCTCCGGTACTAACCATAGATTTTCTTTTTGCAGCAATTTTAGCATCATGTTCTGCTTTTATTTGAGCATACACTCGGCTTCTAAGTATCTTTAAAGCCTTCTCTTTATTTTTATGTTGAGATTTTTCATCCTGGCATGTTACGACCAGATTTGTTGGAACATGAGTTATTCTAATAGCTGACTCTACTTTATTGACGTGCTGCCCACCGGCACCACTGGCTCTATATGTATCTATGCGCAAATCAGAAGGGTCAATATCCACATCAACCTCCTCTGCTTCAGGTAAAACAGCCACTGTAGATGCTGAAGTATGAATTCGTCCCTGCGTCTCTGTTAATGGAACTCGCTGAACTCTATGTACACCTGATTCAAACTTCATGGTTCCATAAACACCTTCACCATTAAGAGAAAAAATTATTTCCTTGAAACCACCTATTCCGGTAGGGTTACTTGACAATTCTTCAACTTGCCAATTTTTCCATTCTGCATATTTAGAGTACATACGATAAAGGTCGGCAGCAAAGATAGCGGCTTCATCACCCCCCGTACCTGCACGAATCTCAATGATAGCATTTTTGTTGTCATTGGGATCTTTAGGAATAAGTAAAACTTTTAACTCTTCTTGCAACTTTTTCTCTTTTTCCTGAAGCTCATTAATTTCTTCGTGAACTAATTCTTTAAGTTCGGCATCTGATCCCTTTAATATCTCGTGATCCTCTTCTAAATTTGCTACTACTTTCAAATATTTTTTGCTTTTTTCAACTATCGGCTGAAGACCTTTACTTTCTTTAGCAAGTCGGCGATATTCTTCCTGCCTGTTAATTATATCAGGATCATAAAGTCTCTTCGAAATCTCTTCAAATCTCTTATTTATCTCTTTAAGTCGATCTATCATAATTAATTTCTTTAGTCTACCGCTTCAGCAATATATTTCTTACCCTCGTAATCAGAAAATTTATCACCAAACGCAGCTTTGAGTGCTGTGATTGCAATCTCAACTTGATCATCAGAAGGGGGTTTCGTTGTAATATGTTGAAGCCATAAGCCAGGCATCGTTAACCATTTCCCAATGGACTTATTTTGATACTTTGCAGTCAATTTCAGAAATTCATACCCCACACCGGCAACTAACGGCAATAGAGCTAAATGAAAAATTATTCTAAGTTTAAGGGTAATACTACCAAAACCCAAAATTATAAAAGAATCAATTAAAGCAAACATTATAATTGATACTAATAGCACGATAAATATAAAACTCGTCCCACATCGAGGATGAAAAGTTCTAAATTCACGTGTATTTTCAACTGTCAAATTTTTACCAGCTTCAAAGGTAAAAACAACTTTATGCTCAGCACCATGATATTGAAACAACCTCTGCACATCTCTCATTAAAGATATTGCCCACAAATAAATCAAAAAGAACAAAATCCTCCACAATCCGGCTACAATATTAAAAGCAAATGCCTTCCGCTCAATATCCAATAGCTCAGTTGTTAGATAGAGAGGTAATATTGCAAATATTCCCAATCCCAGAATAAGAGCTACAAATATCATCACAATTTTCGAAAATTTCCCCTGACCCTTGGACTTTTTCTTGCCTTTTTTCTCTTCTTCCTCCTGTATTGCTATATCAGCTGATAATTGTAATGTATAAAGACCAATTTTTAGAGATTCAAAGAGAGCAATTACACCACGAGATACAGGTTTTTTCAAAAATGGAACTCTCTCTGTAAGGGAAGAAAATTCAGACCGTACAATTTCTACATTTCCATCAGGCTTTCTAACTGCTGTAGCATAAGCACCCGGTACGCGCATCATAACACCTTCTATCACTGCTTGCCCACCCACAAGAATTTTTTGTTCCATATTTTTATCTATAAAAATAGCGATCTCTTCATAAAAGAGAAGACATCGCTACATTTAGAAGGAGTTGCTAACCTTTTTTTATCTCTTTATTATACTTGCGTAGGAATTTTTCAATACGGCCTGCAGAGTCAACTAGTTTTTGTTTCCCTGTGAAAAACGGGTGGCAGGCTGAACAGATTTCTACTTTCATATCGCCTACTGTAGAACGAGTAATAAATGTATTTCCACATGCACAAGTAACTTTACATTTTTTGTATTCAGGATGAATTTTAGGTTTCATATCCTCTATCCTTTACCAATAAACTCAATTGCTTAAAACGGTGCGAATATACATTATTAAAAGGATTAAAATCAAGACAATTAACGGCATCAGATTCAAATATCAAAAAAGAATTGAGAGTTATGTCTTCAAGCTTTAAAAATTCTTTTCTCATAACAATTAGCCTCGAAGAGAACCCTTTGGGGCAATCAGTACTCAGCAATCAGTTCATTTATTCATGGACTTGAGAAATTCTCGGTTATTTCTTGTTCTTCTCATTCTTTCAAGAAGAAATTCCATCGCTTCAACTGAATTCATCTCACTAAGAAGTTTCCGTAAAATCCAAACACGTGCTAATTCCGCACTGGATAAAAGTAATTCCTCTTTTCGTGTACCTGAACGATTTACATCTATTGAGGGAAAAACACGTCTATCACTGAGTCGCCTGTCAAGAACTAATTCCATGTTGCCCGTACCTTTGAACTCCTCGAAAATAACATCATCCATTCTACTTCCAGTATCAATAAGAGCAGTTGCAATTATAGTAAGACTTCCGCCATTTTCAATATTTCGCGCAGAACCAAAAAAACGCTTTGGAAGATGAAGAGCATTTGCATCGATACCTCCAGATAGTATCTTCCCACTGTGAGGAACTACAGCATTATGCGCACGAGCCAACCTTGTAATACTATCAAGAAGAATTACCACATGAAATCCAAGCTCAATAAGTCTTTTTGCTTTTTCCAAAACCATACTCGCAACCTGAACATGTCTTTCTGGGGGCTCATCAAAAGTAGAACTAATAACCTCTGCTTTTACCGAACGCTCCATATCAGTTACTTCTTCAGGTCTTTCGTCAATAAGAAGTACCATTAAAATAATTTCCGGATGGTTAGTAGTTACACTATTTGCAATCTGCTGAAGTAAGGTTGTTTTACCGGTTTTAGGCTGAGCAACTATAAGCCCTCTTTGTCCCTTCCCAACCGGGCATAAGAGGTCCAGAACTCTCATTGACATATCTTTAGAATCAGTTTCGAGTTGGATACGACTTTCAGGATAAAGTGGTGTAAGACTATCAAATGAAACTCTTTCCTTTATTTTCTCCGGATCCATCATGTTAACTGACTCAACTCGGAGCAATGCAAAGAATTTCTCATTATCCTTTGGAGGCCTAATTTCACCTGCAATAATATGTCCTGTTTTTAAACCAAACCGCTTAATTTGAGACGGAGAGACATAAACATCATCGGGACCAGAAAGGTAACTAAGTTCTTCTGAACGTAAAAATCCAAATCCCTCATCCATAACTTCGAGCACACCCTGGGAAAAAATATGACCGGCTTTCTTCGCATTTGCTTCAAAAATCTTATAAATCAATTCTTGCTTTTTAATTCCAGCATACCCAGGTATTTCCAGTTCCAATGCAATATCAGTCAATTCTTTGATTTTCATTGATTGCAAAGTAACAATACTCAACTCCTTTTCCATAATATATTTCCTGATTTAATAGGTTTTATTCTTTAGTTATTTCATATTAGGTAGTCAAAAATGAAGACATTATTTCTAATGCTTATATAAATATAAATAATAATTTCTATTATTCAAATAAAAATATTAAAAAATGGGTATAGTATTGGAGCTATATAATGGCTTCCTATAATTAGAAGAATATCGTCTTTCTTTAATCTCCCGATCACTTCACTTAATAACAAATTAAAATTCTTATCAATAACTAACCTATTCTCTGGAACCTCTTTTCTAATTTCTTCTGCAATCTTTTCTGCTAATGCAGATTTATGATCAGGTATTTCAGAAATGTAAATTCTTCCACCTAATTTTTTCAATATACGTCCAAGAGAATTATACTTCTTCTTTTCCCCTAAAGTTATAATTGTATTAACAGCTTTATCTGGAAATAAATCTATAATTGTTTTAACTACATTTCTAATTCCATGCATATTATGTCCAACATCATAGAAAACTAACGGTTCTCTCTGTAAAATTTGCAACCTACCGGGCCAACAAGTTTTTTCAATCCCATTTACTATATTGTTTCTGCTAATAAAGGCATTATTTAGAAAATTAATAGAATAAACAGCAGTCTGAAGGTTTATGAGTTGATACTTCCCAATTAATGGAAACTTAATATTTGATATTATTTCATTCCCAAACTCAACTGTGACATACTGCCTATCTAAAATAGTATCCTCCAATCTTACCTGACATTTATCCGGAGCATAATAGAAAGGACTTCCTCTTTTTTCCAATTCATCTATTAAAATCTCTTTAACTTTAGGCTGTTGTTTTGATATAATACAAGGTACACCTTTTTCCCCAATTCCAGCCTTTTCCTTTGCAATATTATAAATTGATTTTCCTAAATGCTCCTCGTGATCCTTCCCAATAGGAGTTATTATTGAAACTTCAGGACATACTATATTAGTTGCATCGTATCGTCCACCCATACCAGTCTCAAGCACAGCATAATCCACTTTTTTTTCATAAAAATAATTAAATGCCATTGCTGTAGTAGTCTCAAAAAACGTAGTGTCAATTTCATCAATTAAAGGTCTTACATCCTGAATGAAATCGCTAACTTCGCTATCAGTTATTTTTTTATCATTTACTCTAATCCGCTCGCTGAAAGAAACAAGGTGTGGAGAAGTATATAAACCAACTTTATATCCGGCAGTTTTAAGTATTGAAGCAATTAAAGCGCATGTTGATCCTTTACCATTGGTTCCAGCAACATGAATACTCTTAAAGCCCTTTTGTGGATTCCTAAGTTGTTCAAGGATTTTTTTTATTCGTTTTAAACCAAGCTTTATGCCTCTTCCATCAAGGGCATATAAGTATTTTAAATCTCGATTAATACTGTTGGAAGAATTTGTTAAATTCACTAATGATAATCATCCCATGAAATTTGCTTCACATTAGGCAGCGATTCGCCAAGAAATCGTTCGGCAATCTCTTCAAACCGCTGAGGACGGTCACTCACATAAAATTGATGATGAGGTTTCTCCACCTGTCCCCTTAGAAGGTTTTGCATTTCGAGGAGAGAGTGTACTTCCCTGGCAATCTCTACTGAAGAGTCAATAATCTTTACTCTGTCACTAATAACTTTATGTAAAACATCTTTAAGAATGGGATAGTGAGTACAGCCCAAAATGAGAGTGTCAATCTCTGTATTGATGATTTGATCAAGATATTTCCTGGCGATCATTTCAGCAACATCAGATTGTTCCCATCCTTCCTCTACAAGAGGCACAAAAAGAGGACATGCTACCGAATTTACATTTACTGCAGGATCTAATTTTTTTAGTATCTTTTCATAAGCGCCCGATAAAATAGTAGCAGTAGTTCCAATTACACCTATTGATTTACTCTTTGAAACCCTCAGAGCAGCAGAAACTCCTGGTTCGATTACACCAAGAACAGGTACAGCAGTATTTTCTTTTATCACATTTAGCGCCAGGCTCGATGCTGTATTACATGCCACGACAATTATCTTCACACCCTGGTCTTGAAGAAAACGTGCTATCTGCAAGGAAAACTTGTGAACAGTCGAAATACTCTTCGTACCATAGGGAAGCCGGGCAGTATCACCAAAATATATAATAGATTCGTTCGGAAGATGCAATAAAATCTGTTTTACAACAGTAAGCCCTCCCAAACCAGAATCAAAAACACCTATTGGCAAAAGGCTTTTATCTTTATCTTTGAAATTAGTTGCTTCGTGCAATTGATCGATCACTCATCTCCTTAAATTCAATAATACTTTTATATAAAGATTCTGCTATTAATTGACGGTGTTTTCTACTATTTAATTTTCTTGCTTCAGTCCTGTTTGAGTTGAACCCAAACTCACATAACACTTTCGGCATTGATGCACCAACTAAAACATAAAAATTTGCTTGTTTAACACCACGATTCAGCTGGGGCACTTTCTTCGACAGGCTATTTGACATAATCTCGGCAAATTTTTCACTGTCCTGCATGTTTACTGAATGTACCATATTTGCTAAAATGTTAGAAATGTCATCATACCCCTCATATTTCTTCTTATCCTCAGAACCTTCTAACTGTATTACTGAATTTTCTCTTTCCGCAGCTCTAACCGCATCCTCGGACTCACCTGAGCTTAAAAGGTATAAACAAATACCATTGACAGACTTATCTTTACAAGCATCTACATGCAAACTTAGAAACAATTTCCCTCCTGACTTGTTTGCAATCTCAGTCCGCTTCCATAAGGGAATGAAAACATCTTTCTTTCTTGTAAATACTACCTTCAGGTCTTTTCTCTTTTCCAACAGTTTTCCTAACTTTAGAGCAATATCTAAAACAATATCCTTTTCGTGTTTATAGCCCCATCGCCCTGGTGTACCTGGGTCTTTTCCCCCATGCCCGGGATCAATTACAATTGTATCAATAATCCATGCTGTTTTCGCTTCTTCAATCTTCTTTTTTATTTCTTTGTTAAGAGGTAAAAATAGTGATAGAAGTATCTTGCCTGTACTAAGATCATAATGAATATCTGAAGAAATAAATTGCTGCCTTAATTTGAAACAGAGTTGAACAGAATTTCCACTTGTTATTGCTTCAACTCTTTCAATAGAACTTGTGGGGTTATTTTTAGAAAGAGTTAGAGAATCACAATAGCCACCGTAAATGGTAAGATAAAACCAATTACCTTTTCTGAAAAAGGTTGAGAAATCTGAATCTCTAAAAGGTTGAGTCGTAGTTATTTTTATAGATAATCCATTTTTCTTTTCTTTATATTGAATACCTGTAAGATTTATTACACCCGTCTTCTTTAGGAATTCTTTTCGATAACTTGATCCGGGTATAGACCTGGAAAAAATACTACTGTCTTTATATTCTCTAAAAGTATATTCCTTACCCTTATCAGAAATCGTAAACTGCAATGTTGGAATAACTGATTCCTTTAACAAACTCATAAACGGATAAACAGGAACAAAAATCTCTTTATCTACAAGTAGTGCCGGTTGCGGCATATGCATCATTTTTGAACCAATCACAACAAAAGTGCTGGCTGCTGATACCTTAATTTTTTCACCAGGGAAGAAAAGAACTATCTTACCAGTCTCCTTTCTGTAATAAGTTCGTACTTTGTATGATTTGGCAAGATCTGTGACAGACATGTAAGGTGTATTACCAAAATTAAGGACTTTTATATCAGAATTTGCAGCTTTTGGGGCGGGATATACAAGAATCAATTGCTCAGTAAAACCGAGCCCTGATAAAACTAAAATTATAACCGATAAAATAAAAACTCTCAATCTCATCTTAATTCGGCGAAAACTTACAAACTCCCCTTTCATAAATCAACCAACATCTGAAATTCTACTGATGTAGTTTCTATCCATCTCTCCTCATCAATGTTCTGTCTTGACTGAAATTTACCTGCAACTGAACTTTCAAAAATTTCGTTGAATTTTCTTCTTGCAACTATAAAAAATCTATACCCCGTGCCATACAGTGGCATCATATTAAACGTAAATGGAATACCAGGTTCAAAAAGGTAAACTCTACTATCAAAGTCATCTGAATAAAACTGGGTTGCTCCTATCGTCAAAACGCTCATGGAATTTATTTTAATATTCGTTGAAACACTAAAAGCCGTTCCTTTATTAAAGTACTCGTCTTTCTTTACTAAAATATACGACACTCTTGTTGTGACGAAACAATCATTGAGTAAATAATATTTTAATTTCCCCTTTAGTTGATATTTCTTCTCAATCGGATCGCTTGAAGACCCCTGCCACTTGATACAACGCTTCAATTTTAGATCAATATTGTGTCCACCCCTGAAATTGCGGCTAACTCCAGCAAAAACTTCATTTCCCTCTGGAATAGGTACACCCACTATGTCAGACCGAATTCTACTGTAAAAGTCAGTATATGATGAAAACCTCCAACCGCTTTTAAATCTGACATTCATACCCATATAAAAACCCTTTTCATTAGAAGGGTAACCGGAATATTTCTTCATCGGATAACCCATTAGAGGGTGAAATTCAGGAGAGAAATACCTGCTACTGACACCAATGGAAACTGCTCCCACTTTAATAACTCCACTCTGAATAACTGCCCAATCGCCAGGATTCAAATAAGCGATTTCTCCGGTAAAAGTCAAATCTTTATGGTCAAATTTGTGGAACACTGAAAAACCATGTAAGCTTTTAGCGCAGTTTAAAAATTCCAGTGGATACGAATACCTTGAATTAAAGAATAAACCACCTACCTTAGCATGTTCAGTACCGAACAAAGATGCAACACCAATAGATCGTTCTCCCAAAGCATCCTTTGATTTTATTTGCGATTTAGATTGGTGAATTCCATCTGTTTTAAGGGCTGATACAGATCCACCTGTTATTGTTGCATCCAGATTATGATTTGAGTAAAAAGGGAATAATTTCCATTTGCCAGTTTGAAACTTTATAACCGAGCCAAACAAAAACCTATTCTCATCAGAGCCAAGATAGTTTTGTATTCGTTCATTTTTAGGCATAATATTTCTAATTGCATCACTGCTTCTTGAATTCATCAGATTTGTTGTAAAGAGCAATCCATGCCCCCAATGCAAGCGAAAAGCGCCACCAACGACTTCCAAATCCGATTTGACAATTGGACTACGGAAAGTTAAATTGTAAAAATCACAAACATGGGGTTCACCCTTATCTGCTTCCGTTATCGCCCCGATAAACCACCCAGAAGGATAATCCCACCTACTTCGCACCAGACTTTTAGAAAGGTCTTTCTCGGATTGATTTCCCTTAATAGAGAAATAGCTTAAAATCGATCCTGTTCCAACTTTTCGCTCTTCCAAAATAATAAAAGCACTAACAGCTTCCATTTCACGTTTACTTATACCCAGATCTTTCTGAAAAGATTTCCAGTTATAATATATTTTGTTCCTCTTTTTTAAATCAATTAGCATCTCTTTCAATGCATTATTTAGAGGCAATTCCTCAATTTCGTCCTCCGTGCAAGAATTCCAGACTAAAGGATTCTCTGAATAATATTCAATTAAATTCCACAATTCTTCCGAGGAAGTCTCGTCTACCAAAAGGTAGCTGTCAGATATTATATCAGTAGTAATTGTTTGTCCACTAATGTGCAAATTCGCCACAAAAAACAACAATAATACTACAACGGATTTTATCAGATATTGTAACTGCATCCAAAATAAAAAGTGTATGGAAGTACGACGTGATGAAGTATTGCAACATCGAATTGGAAACCATTCCAGACACAACTTATTCCGCCTGAATAGCGATCAGGATTAAGTTGAACACCAAGTAAGCCAAATAACCCTTGAAAGACCGCTACTTTAGCACCAACTCTAGTAGAAAAAGGGAAAATGGTATCCTTGAATATCTCTCCATCAATTTCAACTCGAGAATCTGGTATCCACTGAATTCCAAAAGTAAAAGATTCGGGCAAAGCATCACTTTTATTACAGATCTTAGGAGCATTCACATTTTGGAAAAGTAAAGACATTCGCAAAATATCGTTCATGTAAAATTTCGAGCCAAAAGTTAAACCAATTGTCCCTGCTCTATCATAACCGGCTATCGTTAGATCATAATATTTGACTACTGCACCTAATGCAATGACGTTTCTAATTAACTGACAGTATCCAATTCCATACGTATTTTCCTGATAAATTTGACTTCCAAGAGAATTCACATAAAAGGAAGCACCTCTCTTATTGTTGTTCCCCCATCCAACATTAAAATCGCAATGTCTCAAACCTTTAATACCAAACAAATTGGAATAATCCACCCTAAATTTTATCCCTCGATTTTCAAGCGTTGCTGCCGGATTTAAGGAGCCGGAGTGTATCGATATGATTCCACCTCTGGCAATAAAACTCGGATTTAATGCCTGTACCTCGAAAGCAGCATATACTCTAATAAAAGAAAATAATAAGAAGAAAAGTACTCTTCTTGGCATATTACACTACGCAGAAAAAATTTCTATCGTTTTAAAATCACGGCATCAAAAAAAATCTCAACGTACCTGTTTGTAATAGTTCTTTTGTATTTTCTAATTTCCACTTTTAGTTCGTTTTATCAAGCTCTGGAATGAATCTTTCTATATAACTTCCCGAAAAATTTCACATCTGTACATTATTATTTCACTTTTTCACTATATCTTCTTCCTTACGTTCGCTCATAGGGACAAATGTATTTAATTTTTCACGAACAATAAGGGGATGATCACGATGATGAAGACAGATAATTCCCTCAATCATTATCTCCTTAAGCATTATTTTTTCCTCTGAACGCCATTTTAGTTTTCCACCTATTGGAATAAAAAGTAAATTTGCAAGAATTAATCCATAGAAAGTGGTTAAAAGAACCATCCCCATTCCAACAAGAAAATCTTTAAACTGTGTTGCTACATCAAATTGAAATGCTCTTGCCATTATTCCGGCATCTGCAATACTTCCACCACTTGTATTAAAATTTTTCATCATTACTATTAAACCTACAATTGTTCCAACCATTCCAAATGCCGGGGTATAAGTTCCCATATAGAAAAATATTTCCTGCCCAATATTATGTCTCTTGCGCATATTAGAAAGCTCCAGATTTAAATAATTACGGAGTCTTTCCTGATCCCTTTCATTAATTGCCAATTCAATCCCATTTCTCGTGAAATTGTATTCAATAGAATCCAAGTCGTCTTCAAGAACCATTAATCCCTTTTTTGTGACCTTTGAGGCAAATTCGGTAAATTTTATATGAAAGTGCCTGATGAACAATGACAAATTAACAATAAACAATCAACAATATACAATTTATATATTTTAAAAATATCAACTTTTGTCAAAGATATCTCTTTGAGACATGCTTCGTTGTGGCCGAAAGGCCATGGGAGTTATTTATAACCTCTTGATATCCGAACTTGAGCGTTTGAAAGCCTTTTTGACAACTCCAAATACACTCCACAAATTTTTTAAAGGATAATTCACAAAAGTAGCTGCAATTGTACCACCTAATACAAGAAGCAGAGCTGAATAATCCCAGAAGTAGGCTGCCTCTCCCTCACGCACAACTATGGCAAAAATTATTAAACCTATCCCCACAATTAGTCCAAAAAAGGTGGCAACATCCATAATATTTCCCTTACCATTAAACGATAATTTCTTACAAAGGAGTACTTATAATGAGTCTCAATTTATAAATCAAATTAATCAGTTTTTTCAACTTGGCTTCTCAATAACTCGAAAAACCTTCTCGCCTTTCTTTGCCATGCGGTATCGCTCACGAGCCAATTTTTCTATATACTTCAGGTCAGTTTCAAGTCGTGCTTTTTCTGCCCTCAATGAATCCTGCTCCACATTCAACTCAACAATATGAGATTCAATTTTACTCTTCTGTTTATGCAGTAAATAAATCTGGTAAAGTCCGTAATCTCCCACAACGAAGAAGATCAGAAAAACTGTAATCAATGTAAGTAACCCCAAAATCCAATAAAGACGTTTTATATTATCAACGTCATTACGCTTTTTGTATTGGACTTTTGATTTTTTCACTTCAATACTTTACGACCCAAAAATATTGCTTCGTCTTCTAATTCTTCTTCAATTCTCAGCAGTTGATTGTACTTGCAAATTCTGTCAGTACGACAAGCGGAGCCTGACTTAATCTGCCCTGCATTAACAGCAACAGCGAGATCAGCAATTGTAGTATCTTCAGTTTCACCAGAACGATGGGAAATTACGGTAGTAAAACCATTTCTATGTGCCAAACTGACTGCATCAAGTGTCTCTGTTAAAGTCCCTATTTGGTTCAACTTAATAAGTATTGAATTCATTGCTTTTTCTTTTATAGCACGCTCTAAACGTTCAACATTCGTTACAGTCAAATCGTCACCGACAATCTGAATACGGTCTCCAAGTTCCTTGACCATATACTTCCATCCATCCCAATCATCTTCAGCCAATCCATCTTCAATAGAGACAACAGGATATTTGTTGACCATCTCTCTGTAATATTCCACCATTTCTTCTGAGGTTAGAGAACGTCCTTCAGATTTGAGATTATATTTGCCAGTCTCCTTATTGTAAAATTCCGAGGATGCCGGATCAAGTGCAATAAATAAATCTTCTCCAACCTTATATCCTGTTTTTTCTGCAGCTTCAAGAATAACTTCAACTGCCTCGGTATTGGACCTTAAATTAGGAGCAAAACCACCTTCATCACCCACCGAAGTATTCATTCCTTTTGCCTTTAAAACACTCTTAAGATGATGAAAAGTTTCTACTCCCATTCGGAGTGCTTCTTTAAATGAGGTCGCTCCTGCCGGAAAAATCATAAATTCTTGAAGATCAACATTATTGTCAGCATGTTTACCACCATTCAATATATTCATCTGTGGGACAGGAATTACTCTGGCATTTACTCCACCAATATATTTATATAGGGGGAGTCCGACACATTCAGCAGCAGCTTTTGCCACAGCTAACGAAACTCCGAGAGTAGCATTAGCACCCAATTTGGATTTATTTGCAGTGTCATCAATTTCAATAAGAAGATTATCAATGTAAGATTGACCAAGAATATCCTCCCCTACTATTTCAGGAGCGATTATTTCATTTACATTCTGAACAGCTTTCAAAACACCTTTACCCATATACCGATCTTTATCACCATCTCGGAGTTCAACAGCTTCATGCTCACCGGTTGAAGCCCCAGAAGGAACTGCAGCTCTTCCAAAGAAACCACTTTCTGTTAATACCTCAACTTCAATAGTGGGATTTCCTCTAGAATCTAAAATCTCACGTGCATACAACTCAATTATCGTACTCAACATACACCTCCATACTTATTTTTAATATTTTACAACCACAAAACAACTTAAAAATCACGGATAAATTTAGTCATGCTTTCCGTATTTATCAACTAACACTCAATTAATAGTAACAAACAAAATCCCAATACTTAGAAAAATCTTTAACAGAACTTATAAAGCTAAAATACACAAAAATGTTAAATCCAGCAATGCAACATTAACCTTTCCCAGCATTATTTTTAAACTTAATTATAATCTATGATATTGTCAAAATAAAATTAAAGTGATAAGTGAAACGTAAAAAGTAATAAGTGAAGCGTGAAAATTGAATAATAAAGAATATCAATTTTAGCAAACCTGTTTTTCCACTAAGGACGTCTTCTACTAATCCTCAGGGTCAAACATGTTTGGCATTGCTCGGGAAAAACTAAACCCGCTTGGCTTCGCTTTAAACAGGTTTCTTTATTTCTGAGCGAGGGGCTAATACAATCTTTGCGAAAGTTTGACCAAAACTTACTTCTTCGGAGAGTTCCTCATAGAAACTCTCGCAAAGTTTAAGGGAAAGCGAGACCCGTTTTGCGCTCGTTTCCTTCGCAGAGATATCTACGACACAAGTCCCAGCTTCTTCCCTATCTCATTCCCAAGCTCCAGCTTCGGAATGAAAAAAATATATTTTCCGTTGAGTCAGGAGTTCACTCCTGACGCTTTTACTACAACTCCTATTCATCTATCGTCAGGTCTGAGGACCTGACACGACTATAAAATTCAAATTGCACGTTGGTGTGAGAAAGAATAGCCCAGCATTTCAACGCGGAGTACTGGTAAAATCCTAAACCCATCAACCACTTTAGCGGTTTATTGAATAAGCCTCAGACAAGAGTGTAAGAGCTACAAATATTAAAAACTCAATTTCAACCGCACGTAAGGCCAGATGTTCTCGATCAGATCGACTTCTTTAACACTGTAAAGCGTATAGCGCCCATCGAATTCCGAGCCTCTTGATCCGCCGAGTATAAACGCACCGACGGTGATGTCAAAATTGGAATAGGGCGAATAGCTATATCCCGGCAGAATCGCATAACTGCCGTCATCGAGATTGTTGAAAAGCGCCAGGCTGAATTTGTGAAAATCCCTCACGGTTTTTTCGGCGAACAGAAATCCGTAATTGCGGGCATTGACCAGCCGCTCACCGGAAAGAACCGTCAGAAGATTGTAATCAGCTTTGCTTTTAGCGCCTGATCCCTGATAATAATATTCGAACCGGGTTTCTACGTCGATTCCGGGAATGGTGTAATCAAAGCCCATGCACATCTCCACGTTATCGGCGAAACTGTAATTTTCCAGCACGAATTTCTTGTCATTTCTGTCACGCGGAGTACGGAACGCAAATTCGCCGTAAACCCCAAAATCCCAGATGGCCCCGGCAAAATCATAGCCAACATAATAGCTACGTTTATAATAAGGATGGTCCGGAAGATCAGCGCTTAATTCGGCCATGGCACCTTGTTTGAACATATCCAAAACAGTTGTAGTATCACCGTCCTCCAACAGGTCGGTCATCATCTGATTAGCAACAATTCCCCGTATGTATTCCATTCCGGCTTCAGTCAGTATTTCATCCATTGGGCGATAATCAAGGTCGTTGTATAGCAACTCTTTGATCCAGCTGAGGGACATATCAAAGGAACCAACAATGGTGTTAAGTTTAATACCGTAGGGAAGGTTATTGGCGTCGCTGTCTTCTTGGTAAGCCGTGGTTTTTCGGGTTTTATCCTGAAAAGCCAGATAGGCTTCCAGTGAAAAACGATCGGAAAGGGCGTAACTTGGCAGAATCGCCATGGTTCCAGGTGTGTCTTCGGTGACCATATCGAGGAATGGCGGAAAAGCGACACGTGCGGTTGGGTTGAATACGTATCCGGTTCCCCAGGCAATGGGAAATTTACCGAACTGCATATCAAAATTGCCGATATTGACCATACCCCAGACATGATCAAAAAACATGTGTTGATTGTAGTCTTCCATCGGATAGTCGCTCTGGGAAAAACCGGAAATACCGATCTTTTCATAAAGCAAATATGGATTCTGATTGCCAACATTAGAGATGTAGGAGAATTCCATGTGAAAGCGCAGGTTCTTCTCCGGACGCCAGTCACCTTTCAGGCGCAGTAACAGCGCATTTCCAAATGTTGGTTTAGTAAATCTTTGGTTGGAATAGTTAAGACTGGCCTGGAAATAATCGATCATGTAGCCGTATAGGCTGAATGGCTCTTCATAGCTGATGAATGCGGATCTTTCTGTGGGATTATCATCCCAACTAACGTCTGGAAAATCCGAATCCTGGGCTTTCAGGTTGAAAACTCCAAGTATTATAGATGCGGATAATAGACAGGTTGTATTTTTCATAATCTCTGTACCTATTTATAAAAACGCATGGGATTAAAGTACTTATCATCAATCGGAATGTCGTATTCAGCTTCATGAATAATGACGACGGTTTTGCTCTGCTTAATCAGGTTTGTCATCGTCATGCGGGTGGGCATCAGGCGCCCGGAAATGGTATTGAATTCTTCGGAAATCAGGTCTTTTTTATGTCCGTCTTTTTCAGTATAAAATTCGACTTTGAGTGTCAGGTAATTCTCTTTGGAAATGACAACAAGGATTTTTGAATAGGCAGATTCTTTTATTGGAAGACCTTCCAGAGTCCAGGTCTCTTTGTCTGAATTCAGAATTTTGAAGGTGTATTTTTCTTCCATGGAGCCGCCGCCAAGGTCTTCATAGGAAAAATCACCGCCCACGCCCTGTACCGATTTATCCTTGGATTTTGAGGCGATTTTCCGCACCCGTCCGGTGGAGGGGAAATAGACCCATTGATCACCTTCGCGGGAAAGAATCCGTAAACCTTTGATTGATTTGGGGGAAATGAATTCTATATAGCTGTCGTCATCGCCCTTTCCGTATGCCAGTACTTTCATATCGCGGTAGTTGGTGTTATCTTCGGAATAGGGAAAGGTCAGCATGCTCATTTTGGCGATGCTGGTAGTGATTTTACCCATTTCATCCACTTTGCGAATGATGGAAAGCGCATCTTCCTGCGCAATTATCGAAACAGTCAGCGAAAGCGCGATTAGAAAAATTATCAATGTTGGTATTATTTTTTTCATCATATCCTCCAATTATTAGGACTTTTTATTTTCTTTATCGAATGAAAGTAATGCCGGCAAAATAAACAGGGTTGTCAGCAGGCAGGTCAGAATCCCGATAAACAGAATCCGTCCCATGGAATTGACGGAACCAAATCTGCCGATCAATCCCAGTGATCCGAACCCGATCATAGTTGTTAATGCGGAGAGAAACACGCCCTTGCCGGTATAGCGATACACGGTTTCGATATTTCGCTCTGTCTTAAAGCGGTGAGTGATATGAATCCCGAAGTCGATACCCATGCCGATGACCAGCGGCACAACCATAATATTGATGATATTCAATGACTGCCCGATCAGCGGATAAATACCTGCCATCCAGATCATACCGATGACCAGCGGAATCGATGCGAAAACCACATATTTTAAATCACGGAAGTTCAGAATCAGGAAAAAGATTATAGCAGCAAAGATATAAATTCCAGCCTTACTGGATGCACCGATGACCTCATCTATCCAGGCGGTCAGAATCTGGGTTGTGCCGGTGATTCGCGAGGACACGCGGGCAACGGAGTTATTAAAGTGGCGAATGGTATTAACATGATCGAGAACCCCTTTATCGGGATAAAACATCACCAGGTTGCGCTCGCCGGTTTCATCAAACATACTTTTCCTGACGGATTCCGGCAGGTCTTCTATTGTCATCGGACGATTTACGCGGGACATCCGGGTAACAATAGCATCCATCTTTTTGGCAAATGCAGCGTCCAGCTGGCTGAGCCTCGGGGCGTATAATGCCGGATCGCTTTCGATCAGTTTGATGAGCTTCTGAAACACTTCACGCCCCGGTTTACCAACCTCGGCGCCGAATATTTCCCGGATTATCGCATTGCGCTTTTTGACGATCTTATTATCATCGCCCAGTCCGGCGACGGAGAGATCGCCCATTTCGATAATATTCCATTCACAGCGCTGAATCTCATAAGCGACGGTTTCCATATCCTGTTTAGAATATATCATTGCCTGGTAGCGCGCGGGCATATTGTGGATTTTTCCAATTGCGGCGAGGCGCGCCTGTTGTTCGTCTTCCGGCGGGAAGAAGTAGGAGATCGAACTGATATCCGCCACCCTCGGTGTTTTTTCCAGCTTTTCTGTAATTTCCCGGGCCTCTTCGATACTGTTGACAATTATCATTGAGGCAAAGGGCGTCATTTCAAACTTGTCTATGACCTTTTGATATTGAATTACGGATGGCATTTCTTCCGGCTCGAGCTTCATCATATCGTATTCCATCCGATTCAGGAAAATTGCGGCAAATAATCCGATAGTCACAACTGTTCCGATGATAATGGTCAATGTGCGATGGCCAAAGGTTTTTTTACCAAGATTTGCCAGAAACCGGTAATTGATGTTTGGCAAATGCGTCTTGCTCAAATCCTTTTTGCCCCACCAGAGCAGCATGGCCGGCAGGATGATGAACATTGCCAGGAAACAGTTGATGATCCCGGTACCCATAATAATTCCGAACTGAGCAAATGCCTTGGTGCCGGTGGCCGACATAACAAAAAATGCCAGAGCAGTCGTAAGCGCCGCCAGCATGGTTCCCATACCGGCTTTCAAATAGGTTTGGCGTAATGCTTCTTTAGGTTCGTAGCCATCCTCCCGATATGTGGTGAAATTGGTGACGATCTGGATACCGTAATCCACGCCCAGTCCGATCAGCAGCACTCCCATAATGCTGGTCAGCATATTGATTTCCTTAATCGTGATGCCGATGAAGCCGTAATTAAAAACGATTCCTGTGATCAGGACCAGCAGAATGAAGAAAATCGAGCGCAGCTGACTGAATGAAAAAATAAACAGGAGCAATATCAGAACGATGGCGACCAATGAAGGCACCAGCATGTCGAAGCCCAGCGCGTCCTGTTCATCGCTCTGCATCGGAATTTCCCCGGTATAGCTGACATGCAGGTCGGGATATTTCTCATTTATGTCCGCCTGAATAGTTTTGATCACCTCCATCATCGCGTAAATTTTATCGAATTCAATCGAGCTGAAACGTGGCGTAATTGTAAACAGCAACATACTATCATCGTGGTTGAATCCGTATGGATCGCCGTACATGAAAGTTTCGGCGAGGACTTTTCCCTGTTCCTCAACCGGTAAAGATTCCGGATTTTCCAAATATTCTTTCAGCAATGTAAAGAAAGTTTCCAACTGTCCGAGTGTCGCCACAGCGTCGTTTTCCTGCTTGTTGGTCTCCAGCTCATCTTCTGCTTCGTCGCTGGTATATGTCTCTTCGAAAGAATTATTTAGCGATTTGATAAATGGCAGGAGATTCAGTTCTGAAAAGGTCTTTGCTGTTTTATCCAGGTCTTTAGCCTTTTGCAGCATCAATCCCCAGTCATCAATGAACTGCCGATCGATTTTCAGGTTGATGGCTTTGATTTCTTCCATGATTTCCGGGTTAGCTCGCAGCGCCGCGACAAAATCTTCGGCGCACTGTCCCATGCGGATTTTATCGTTCCCCTCAATGGTAATCATGACCGTCGCGCCGCCGGCGAATACCGAGTCCACTTCGATATAGCTGGCAACCAGGGGGTCCTTGTCTGACATCAGGTTTTTGATTTCAGTTTTTGTTTCGATATTACTGGCGGAAATGATACTGAGAATAAAAAGCAATAGTGCTGCTAAGGGTATCCATTTGTAAAAACGGCTTACGAAATTCGCGATGGCAGTCATCATTTTTTCTTCCGTTTTCATAATACCTCCCTAAATGATTCGTGAGTATTGTCAAAAATTTTCCATTAAAAACACATATAACTAATTGTTAATTAAGGTGACATAGGTCATATATTAAACCTCCCCCCTTTGACTGCCTTGAGCGGAGCCCTCAACATAGCTCAAGGTCAAGACAGTCAAAGGATTACGGGGATTTGTCATTAACATGTTTTTCATAATTTTTTCATAAACTTTTGACACTACCGATTCGTGCGATTTGCTGTTCAAACAATTGATGTGAAATATTTACTCTCTTGAATTATTCTTTAGCATTTCTTTGAGAGTAATTGTTTGAATCTGTTCCTTTGCAAAGGCTGAGTATAGTTTTCCAATAGAATCTGCAAACAGATTTGTAATTGTTTTCATATCCATGTTATAGTAGTCACACCACTCGTCACTGAAAATCACAAAGGAAAACAGCGGTGCAAAAAAGAGGAAAAAGCCGCTGATCATATCTTGCTGATTTTTCCTCGATTTGAGTCCCATTTTTTCAGAAATTTCATAACCGGCATTGAAATTCTGATCGAAGTACTTGAAAATATTTAGATGAGGCACTTCACTGACGTCTTTAATTGATTCGGTAAAAACGATTTTAATAATATTTTTATTTTCCAGCATAAAGGGTAAAGAGTAATCGCGGATGATTTTATCAACACCGAGGGTCGTCTCTGCCATCCAGGCGCCGACGATTTTCTTTTTTATTACGACGGTTTTTTTTACAAAGATGTCAAACAGAGCCATGAGGATTTCATCCTTGCTTTTAAAATAGTAATAGATCAGCGACTTGGTGATTCCTGCGGTTTTGGCAATGAGATCGATTCCGGTGGCGTCGAAGCCTCTGCCGGCAAAAAGGACTTCCGCAGTATCGAGGATTTTTTGTTTTACGTCTATTTTTTCTTTTCTTGTCATCTTGAGATTTTCAATTATACTGACCGTTCAGTCAAAATATATGAATTGAAGTTGGTTTTGTCAAGTGTTTATTTGAACGATCAGTCAAATAAGTATCACAAGTCAGAGCATTGCGATGAGATCTAAAACTTGACTTTTGCCGGCGTAGCCCCGGGAAGAGTTAAGTTGAAGATAATGTTCACGCTGGCCTGTGGGGATACTTCGTCGCCAGCCTGCGGTTGTCACTGTCTGGATGACAGAAAATAAAAACTATTCATACCGGATTGACTCCACTGGATTTGAAGGTGCAGCTTTTAGCGACTGAAAAACAACTGTTAAACCGGTAATAGCGACTAAAATCAACATAGGGACAAGAAATAGAAAAATGCCTATTTCTATACGTGTATTAAAACCCTGCATCCAGTTTCGTATTCCGAAAAAATGAGGCCGGCATCATTAATATAGTTGATAAGGCAACTAAATATAACGGGTCTTTCACCAAGAGCACTACGATAGTTGGCACGCTGGCTCCCAATACTTTTCGGATTCCGATTTCTTTTCTGCGTTGACTGGCATTAAAGGCGGTCAATCCAAATATCCCTAAACAGGTTACAAAGAGCGCCAAAGCGGTGAATGTACGAAACACATTCCCGAATTGTTCATCGGCATAATACTGTTCATTGAAATATTCATCCAGGAAGAAAAAGGTAAAGGGGTTATCGGGAAAAAAGTTTTTCCAGGTGCTTTCAATCTGTTTGAATGTGGTAGACACATCGGTTGATTTCACTTTCACGGAATACATACCGCGATGACTATTGGTCATAAAGCGGAAAATGGTTGGTTCGAAAGCTGCTTTTGGTGACTTATGATGATAATCGGCAGTGACACCAATGACGTTATATATCTTACCCCAGTAGTTGATCTGCTTACCGATCGCATTTTCGGGTGATTCGAATTCTGGCCACTGAACCGCGGTTTCATTAAGAACCAGGACGTCCGGATCGCTACTGAATTCCCGGGAAAAATTCCGCCCGGCAAGGATTTTCATATCATATAGATTCGGGAATTCGTAATCCACTCACATGATCACTCTTTGATGAAATCAGACTGTATGCTAAAAAAGTTCAAGGATGAGGTTTCGGCTGTGCTCAAAGAAAATATCTCCAGTTTATAAAATGATAGAGTATATGTCAGGAAAAACAGGTTTTTCAGTTGAGTCAAAAGCTTACCCCTTAAACCTATCAGGTTTTTTAGGATAAGACCTAACGCAACTAAAAAATTTCAAAGTGCAGAATGTAGAGCCAAATCTGTTTTCATCCCGCAGTGGCAATTGTCATACTTAGCTCATAATGTCATATTGAGCTTGTCGAAATATGAACTTTTAATTGCCTGACCCCGATTTATCAGGATAGGGAAATATGAGATTTTGCCACAAGTCACCCTTCGACGTATCTCAGGGTGACATCCCCGGTTTGATTGATCCCGATGAATATCAAGGATTAAAACGGGCTTTTCTATTCCTGTGTGCTCTGAGGTAGTTTAATTTCATTGAATTTCTTCAAATACATCAGTAAAACTTCAGAAAATATTTTGATTTACAGTTGTAAGAACTTTAAATTCTTCTCGATTTTATTGAAACAATATGTCAATTTCTATTAAACCATACGAAGATAAATATTTTAAAAACTGGGACAAATTTGTCTGGGAGAGCGTAAACGGTACTATATTTCATACAAGAAAATTCCTGTCTTATCATCCTAAGGGAAGATTTAAAGATGCTTCTCTGATATTCAATAAAAACAATAAGATGTTCGCCACTTTCCCTGCTGTTTGTGGAAACTGGGATGGAAAAAAGACTCTTCAGTCTCATCGCGGTGCCAGTTACGGAGGTTTCGTTTACAAAGAAGGTCTTTCTATCTCAGACTCATATTCTCTTGTAAAAAATCTCGTTAAATATGCAAAAGATGATAAATTTGAAAGAATTTTAATTACTCTTCCCCCGATCATTTACAATCATAGGCTTTCAAATTATATTGATTTTGCCCTTATTCAGCATGGATTTAAATATCTGAAGCGAGAAGTATCAAGCGTGGTTTCAACAGAGAGCAGTATTGCGGGAAATGTTGGTAAATTCAAGCAAACCAATCGTACAGCTTTCAGAAGGGCAATAAAACTTGGAGTTGAAGTTCGTGAATCAGATGAATGGGAACGTTTTTACGAAATATTGAAAAACAATCTAAAAATACGTCACAATGTTCAACCAACTCACACTCTTGAGGAATTAGTAAAATTAAAAAAACTGTTTCCTGATAAAATCTTTCTATATAGCGCCTATATACATGATGAAATGATTGCCGGAGTTGTAATGTTCGACTGCAATCAGGACGTTTCTCTCGCTTTTTATATAAGTCATGATGAATCAAAACAAAAATACCGGGGGGTGAATATCCTTTTTTACCATATAATCAATCGCTGTATCAACAAGGGATTCAAATATCTCGATTTCGGAATTTTTACCGTTAATATGGAACCAAATTTTGGACTTGCCCGTTTTAAAGAGGGTTTTGGCTCCAGCGGAATTCTACGTGATACATTAGTGCTCGATTTATAAGGGAGTAACTATATAAAATTTAAGATACCCCACCATTCTATAAATATATTGCTATCATTTATCTTTAATTAAAAAATATCTAACTAATTTTTAATAAAGGGAAATTATAAAATTTCAGCGTCTATTAGATCTCTAACCAAACAAACTCTCGTATATGGTGTTGGAACAATTCTAACAAGATTTGTTACTTTTCTCTTATTACCACTATACACAAATCTGCTTTCCCCAAATGACTATGGTCTGGCAGCTTTAGTATTCGCATTTCTTGGCTTTATGAATATCATCTATAACTACGGCTTAGACTCAGCATTAATGCGATTTTATAGTGAAGATTCTAACCGTTCCTGGAAGACTAATATATTATCCACAGCAATTTGGATATCGCTACTGACAAGCTTAATTCTCAGCTGTATTATCTATTCCCTTAGTTCAGCTCTCGGGAAGACATTGCTATCAAGTATTGATTATTCATTTCTTATAAAATATACAGCATTCATTCTATTTTTTGATTGTATATGTCATGTACCTTTTGCACTGCTAAGGCTTGAGGAAAAACCTTTCCAGTTCATGGGAATACGCTTTATTAATGTTCTCATTACCTTTGGACTGAATATTTACTTTGTTGCTTTCCTTAAAATGGGTGTTGAAGGTATTTTCAAAAGTAATATGATCACTTCAGCAGTAACCGCTACTATTCTTTATGCATTTACAATTCCCAAAATTAAATTCACATTTTCCAGTTCTGCAGCTAAGAATCTTGCACTGTTTGGGCTCCCATTTATTCCAGTAGGTTTAGCAACAGTTACTATGGAAATGTTAAATCGCTATATAATTGAACACCTTATCGGTTTAGAAGCAGTTGGTATCTTCAGCGCCGGGTTCAAATTGGGTACTTTTATGCTTTTAGTATGTACTGCTTTTTATTATGCCTGGCAGCCATTCTTCCTGAAAGCAGGAAAAAAGGAATCATCGCGCCTTCTTTTCTCGCGTGTTCTTACATACTTTGTTCTTGTTACTCTTTCGTTCTGGGTATTACTAACAGCTTTTATTCATGAAATTATTCACCTTAAATTTGGAAGTTTTTACCTTATTGGCACAGAATTTCAGGCATGTGAACCATTGGTTCCAGTAATACTTTTAGGATATGTGTTTTTAGGTATTAACCAGGTGTTTCTACCTGGTATATATTTTGAAAAAAAGACGCGATACCTTGCTTATATAACAATAATAGCTGCAACTGCAAACGTGGCAGCAAATTTTATTTTAATTCCTTTTCTCGGTATTTTAGGTTCAGCATTTTCATCGCTTTTTGGATATATAATTTTAGCCTCATCAACCTTGGTAGTTTCACAACGGCTTTTCAAAGTGCCTTATGAGTTTCGAAGAGTTGCACTTTTATTTGTCCTTGCTATGGCAGTTGGAATTCCAACTTACGTCTTCCAGCCGCAAATAATTATCAGAATTTTCGTTGTAATTGCCTTTCCTCTATTGCTTAAAATCTCTGGCTTTTTCAAAAAAGATGAGATTGGAGCACTCAAAGTCCTAATTCCACATAAAAGTAGAAAATGAAGAAATCGCCTCGCATTTGTCATATAACAGTAGGTCATAACCCTCTTGATGACCGGATATTCTATAAGGAAGCATACTCTTTAATAAGGAAATATCGAGATATCAATATCGTTGCGCCTGAACGGCAAAAAATCAAAGAAAAAAATGGTGTAAAATTTTTTCTATTTAAAGAAGGCAATTTCTTTTCAAATCTTATTCACGCTTTTAAAGCAGCAAAAAATATAAACGCCGATCTCTATCATATCCATGAATTTGAATTTCTACCTTTTGCCCTTTGCCTAAAATATAAATATCATAAAAAAGTGATATATGATGCTCACGAAACAGTATATTTTTTCTTTGTGGAATTTTCTCGTCATTCAAAATATATAAAATTCCTCTTGGCTATCTTCGCCCAATCTTTGGAATGGTTCGGCTCTCATTTCGTCGATCATATTATAACCGTCACACCCTGGGTTGCAAAAGGCTTTAAACCTTTCCACGAACGGATTTCACTTATTTATAATTACCCAACTTTAAATCTTTTCCTTCTATTATCTAAGAAAACAAAAAAGAAAAGGGAGCAAATCATTCTATATCATGGTCACCTTGTACCGGCACGGAATATTGACATTATGCTAAAAGCAATGTCGTTCGTAAAACAAGAATTCCCCAATGCTAAATTACTTATTGTCGGTGGAATTACAGATTGGTACAAAATTCAACTTGAGCGAATAATTAAGCAAAATCATCTCGAAGATGTTGTTGAATATAGAAAACCCATTCCATATAATCAGGTTCCCAATCTCTTAGAAGAAGTAACTATCGGGCTTTCATCAATGGCACCAAATGAATCATTAAAAAGGTCTATTCAAATCAAACCTTTTGAATTCATGGCTATGGGAATTCCTGTACTCGGTTGTCGTGTACCATCTACTGAAATCTTTATTGAAAAAACTGTATCAGGGATCTTGATAGATCCACCAACCGCAGAAAATTTGGGCAAAACGATAAATTATCTATTAAAAAACCCTAAATTGATGGAACAAATGGGTAAGCATGGAAGAGAAGCAGTTTCAGAAAAATATAATTGGTCACTTATGGAAAATAAATTGTATGATATTTACGAAGAAGTATTAAAGTGTTAAAAATACTCTACATTTCTCCGGAAAATACAGTTGGGGTTCTAACTTACTGGCAGCGTGCTCATAGATTAATGGGAAATGAGTGCTGCTATGTTACATTTTTCAAAACGGCAGGTGGTTATGAGGAAGATATTTTACTAAATCTTCCTCTCGTTGCAGCAAAGCCGTGGTTTCTGAAATCGCGAATAATCTTCACAAAATATGTTGAAAGAAAAACCCCGTGGAAAGACATAGGAGGAAATCCACCAATCTGGAATCCACCCACATGGCAAAAAAAGTTATTCAATCTTCGAGAAAAAATCTGGCAGCCAAAAATTGAAAACGCAATTAAAAAATATGATCTAGAGGATTTCGATGTTTACCATTTTGAATGGGGAACAGATTTCTATAGAGATGCACGATTTGCTAAAAAGATGAAAAAACGAAGTAAAAAGATTATCTGCCACTACCATGGTCAGGACATGAGAAATAGGGGCGTCATTCCCGCAATGGACAAAATAAGTGATCTTAACCTGACTAGCGAACTTGATCTGACATTCCGACATCCAAATTTGAAATATATCTTTCTGCCTTTTGATGTAAAAGCATTTAAGCCTAAGACTTCTATTAACAAAAAAATTACAATTTGTCATGCAACTACAAATCGTCTTATCAAAGGTTCTAATGAAATAATCCGAGTCTGTACAGAACTTGAAAAATCTTATAACATAAAATTTATCTTAATCGAAAATCAACCTCACTCTGTCACACTAAAGTTAAAAAGCCAGTCGGATATTTATATTGACCAGGTTACAGATTTCGCTTGGGGTTATGGAATGAATTCGTTGGAAGCGCTTTCAATGGGATTGGTATGTGTTACTTATTTAAATCCAACTTATGAAAATTTTATTCCCGACCATCCATTTGTCAATGCCAAAACCTTGAATTTAAAAGAAAAGTTAATAGAACTGATTGAAAATCCCGACATTCTAATGCAAAAAAGTACAGAAAGCCGTAAGTGGGTAGAAAAATACCATGATTACAGGAATGTAATTAGGGAGTTGTATAAATACTATGAATCGGAATTAGGGTTGGCAATTGCCTACGGCTCGTAGAGATTATTGATTATTGCCTGCCCTGTAGCGACGAAGGAGCGTACAGGGTCTATTGACTATTTACAATTTACAATCGAAAATTGAAAATATAAAATTATGAGAATCACTTTTATATTACCGGGCTTTATAAAAATTCCAATGGGCGGAGTGAAAGTCGTTCACGAATATGCTAATCGACTTGCAGATAAAGGACATGTCGTTACGTTAATTTATCCGGTTGAATTAGGCAAAAATCGCTTTTCTTCTTTCAAAAAATTACTTAGAAACACTTACGACAAATTAACAAAAGTAAATAATGAACTCTATTACAATCCTAATCCCTACGTCAATGTTTTAGTAGTTAAAAAAGTCATTTCAAAATACATTCCTGAGGGAGATGCAATTATTGCGGTTGGTTGGCAAATAGCAGAAAGTGTAAATAAACTTCCTAAAATTCACGGTAAAAAATTTTACTTACTTCAGAGTTTTGAAACATATTTCAGAAACAGAAGAAAAATCCTAAAAACTTACCATCTGCCAATGCAAAAGATTGCTATCTCTCAATGGATATTAGATGACCTAAAAAAATTAGGTGAATCCGGATATGGTCCTCTGGGTAATGCAATAAACTCGAACGAATTCTTTATAATTAACCCTAAAGAAAAACATCCCTACCACATAATGATGCTTTACCATCATCACAAGATCAAAGGCGCTAAAGATGGATTATCAGTTCTTAAATCAGCCAAAAGAGCTAACCCAAATATTAAAGCAGTCCTGATTGCTCCCAGAAAACCCATTCATAAAATTCCAGATTGGATAAAAGTTGTTATAAGACCATCGGTTGAGGAATTACGTAATTTATATAACTCCTCGAAAATATTTCTCCACACCAGTTATTGGGAAGGCTGGGGACTTCCGGTTATGGAAGCAATGGCTTGTGGATGTGCTATAGTGGCAACTGGAAACAGAGGGGTGAGAGAATATCTTGTTCACCAAAATAACGCTCTGATTTCGGATATAGGAGATGTCAAGTCATTAACGGATCAAGTATTATTACTCTTAAACGACACGGAATTTCGTAACAATTTGTCACAGAAGGGGATAGAATTAGTGAAAAACTATTCATGGGACAGTATTGTAATTAGACTTGAAAACATTTTACAGAAATAATATTGAATTTCATGCAACCGAATGTTTCCGTCATTGTTCCTGCTTATAATTCTGGGAAAACACTTACAGTTTGCCTAAAATCATTGTCTAAACAGACTTACCCTTCAGAAAAATATGAAATTATTATTGTTGATGATGGATCAACTAATAATACAAGTATAATCTTAAGCTCTTTACCAGAAGCAAATTTATTTAAAGTAATTCACCACTCAGAGAATTGTGGTCTGGCAGCAGCCCGTAATACTGGAATCAAAAATGCAAAGGGAGACATTTTAATTTTTCTTGATTCTGATATGGAAGTTGAAAAAGGTTTTATCGAAAAGCATGTTACTTTCCACAGAAAAAACAGTGTAATTGGAGTGTTAGGTTCCATTATACCTGATATTGAAAATCCTTACGATAAATATCAACGGTATCTGTACGAATCTAAGCGTGGTGCAACCAAATTTGATATAAACAAGCCCATACCTTTCAACGCCTTCATTTTTAATAACACATCGATTAAGAAAATAGCTTTTGGAAAAGCAGGTTTATTCGATGAAAACATAAAAATGTATGGAGGTGAAGACACCGAATTTTCCTATCGGGTTTGGAGGTATTATCCTGAAGGATTGTATTACGATCCGTCAATTTTAGTAATGCACCATCATTACAGAACTATTGAACAGACATTGGATATCATTGAAGAATTCGGAGAAAAGGTTGTACCATATTTAATAAAAAAGCATCCTGAACTGGCTAAACTCTACGGTCTAAGTTTTTTAAATTGCAAAATCGATGACGTCAATTTCAAAACCTCCCTCATTAAATCTACAATAGGATTTATTATCAGGAATAAAACAATTCAAAACTTGGCAATGCAACTTTACAATATTACTCCATTTCCCCTTTCAAACCCACTTGTAAGACTACTTATGGCTTCATCACTTCTAAGAGGTATTGCCAGGTCGTTGTAAACATTATGAATCTTGTAAAATTAGAGCTTATTGATAAAGTTTTAAATTCTCCTGAAATTATGTAAACTATTTCGAGATGAATTTAAATATTCTTAAGAGTAGCAAATATTAATATTGTAAAAAGCCATTTATTGTAAGTATATTAATAACAAGAAGAGCAAAAAAGAGCCTGTTTATATATGCCAAAAAAAACTCCAATTATAAATAGGAATAAAAATGAAGTTTACCGATACTAGATTTTTCACAAATGAACCCGGTTCTACATTACTTGACCGTTTTAGAAAAACCCTGAAAGATGCCCAGTATTTTGATATTTTAGTCGGATATTTCAGGACAAGTGGTTTCTATAAGCTATATGAATCTTTTGAGGATATTAAAAAAATACGAATTTTAGTAGGCTTAAATATTGACCGAAAAGCATATGAAATTATAGAAGCATCTAGGACACAAAAGCATCTGGATTTTTATTCTCACAGTAAAACAAAGGACATTTTTATTCAGCGAACAACATCGGATATGGAAAAATCTGAAGATACCTATAGAACCGAAATAGGAATTAAAAAGTTCATTGAGTTTCTAACAACTGACTGCTTTGAAAAAGAAACAGATGAAAAAAGAGGGGGAAATGGGAAAAAATTAGAGTTACGTGTTTATCCAGGTGAAAATCTACATGCAAAGGTCTATATCAATCGTTTCCATTCTGAAGATAGGGATTTTGGACGTGTTATAACCGGCTCCAGTAATTTCTCAGAAAGTGGGCTGATTGCTAATCGGGAATTCAATGTAGAGCTAAAAAGCCGAACAGATGTTGAATTCGCTTTAAATCAGTTTGAAGAACTCTGGAAAAATGGTGTAGATGTTTCCAGAGAGTACGTAGATACTATTAGGAATAGAACATGGCTAAACGAAAATATTTCACCTTATCATCTATATCTCAAAATGCTATATGAATATCTAAAAGAAGATATCAATGCAGATAGGGATGTAGAGCTAAATCTTCCAGAAGGATATCTTGATCTTATATACCAGAAGCAAGCTGTTGCCTCAGCAAAAAAAATCCTGGAAGGGTATAATGGTATCTTTTTGGCTGACGTTGTAGGGTTGGGGAAAACTTATATATCAGCTTTACTGGCTCAACAACTACCTGGATACAAACTGGTCATCTGTCCACCAATCTTATTAGAGTATTGGGATGACACATTCCGTGACTTTGGGGTCAAAAAATATAAAATAGAATCTCTTGGAAAACTTGACCACTTGTTAAAAAGAGATTTTGAAAAATACCAATATATATTCATTGATGAGGCTCATAGATTTCGCAACGAATATACCCAGGGGTTTGAAAAACTTCATCAGATATGTTTTGGGAAAAAGATTATACTGGTTACTGCTACTCCACTAAATAACACATTTCAAGATATCTTCAGCCAGTTAAAATTATTCCAAATTCCTAAAAGGTCTACTATTCCGGGGATTACAAATCTGGAAAGATTCTTCAAAAATCTGATTCAACCATTAAAGCAATATAAGAAATCAGATCCTGAATATATTCAACTAATAAAGAAAGGATCGAAAGAAATCCGTGAAAAAGTTCTGAAATATATAATGGTCCGTCGTACTAGAACGGAAATTATCAAATATTTCAGTGAGGATATTAAACAAAGGGGAGTTTTATTTCCGGATGTAGAAGATCCAAGACGAATAGTTTACGAGTTTGAAGAGAAAACAGGAGACATATTTAACCAAACTATAGAACTACTTAAGCAGTTCAAATATTCACGATATATACCTTTATTGTACCTTAAAAAGAAAATATCCGATTTTGATAAACAGAGTCAATTAAATATCGGTGGATTTATGAAGGGTATCTTAGTAAAAAGGCTTGAGAGTAGTTTCTATGCCTTTCGAAAAACCCTGGGCCGATTTATAGAATCTTATGAAAAATTTATTAATATGTTTAGTGAAGGAACAATTTTAATAAGCAAAAAGGTCAATGTATATGATCTTCTTAATGAGGACAATGATGAAAAGATACAAAGACTTATTGACGAGAATAAATTAGATAAATATGACTCAGATGAATTCAAGTCAGAGTATATCCTTGATCTTCAAGCCGACCAAGATTTATTGGGAAAAATACAAAAATTATGGAAAAATGTTAACACCGATCCGAAATTAGAGCAATTTATTCATGAATTAAAATCAAACAGTGAATTAAAAGGAAATAAAATAGTTGTATTCAGTGAGTCTAAAGAAACTGGTGACTATTTGCAAGGTCAACTTAATAAAGAATTCCCAGATGAAGTTCTTTCATATTCAAGCGAAGGCGGTATTCTCTCTGGTGGAAGAAAAACAACTGGATTTGCTCGTGATCTAATCAAAGAAAATTATGATCCGAATAATAAGGTGCAAAAAAATGAAATACGAATTTTAATAAGTACTGATATATTATCAGAAGGAGTTAATCTGCATCGTTCAAACATAATTCTTAATTACGACCTACCATGGAACCCAACTAAAGTGCTTCAGAGAGTAGGGCGTATAAACCGTGTTGGTACCAAACACTCAAATATTTTAATTTTCAATTTTTTCCCTACCGCCGAATCGGATGCTCATCTCGGACTTGAAGACAATATCAAAGCCAAAATCCAGGCTTTTCATGATACACTTGGAGAAGATGCAAAATACCTTACGGAAGAAGAAGTACCTGGGACCTATGAGCTCTTTGGCGATACCCTTTATAAAAAATTATCAAATAAAAAAACTTATGAGGGCGAAGAGGAGGATAAACGCTCAGAGCTTGAATACTTAAAATTCATTCGTGAAATTCGAGATAAGCATCCAGAATTATTTGAAAAGATAAAACGGTTACCCAAAAAATCCCGCTCTGGAAGGCAATCTTATGAGAATTCTGATCAATTAGTAACTTTTTTCCGAAAAGGAAAATTGAAGAAGTTCCTGATAACCAATGGTGAACAATCTGAAGAAATACCGTTCTTTGATGCAGTAGATTATTTCGAATGTAGTGAGGATACAAAAAGAAAAAATATCCCAAAGGCATATTATCCTATGTTAGATAAAAATAAAACCAAATTTGAGTTGCTGACTTCAATTGAAGATATAGAACCTGCCCGATCAGGAGGTGGTCGTTCAAATGAAAGATATGTTATTTCACGCTTGAAGGTAAAAGAGTTTAAGAACTTTTATGGTTTTACGGATGAAGATGAAGAATATATACAGTTAGTAATGTCTGCTTTTGATGATGGTATAATTCCTCTTAATACATCAAAGAGGATTAAGAGAGCTATTGAGGAGGAAAAGAATCCACTTAAAGTGCTGGGCATATTGAAAATGAATATCCCCTATAATTTACTGGGATTAAAACATACAAGACAAACGATGGAATTAATAAAAAGAGAGATTATCCTTTCTGAATATTTAATAAGAAAAAATGAAACTTACACAGTTATTAAAAGTAATTGAAAATATAAATATCGAATTGCAGAAGAAGGCACTCTCTTCAGTTTATCAAATGCGGGTAATTCGAAATTGGCTAATTGTATTTTATATAGTTTCTGTCTATAAATTAAGGGAAACCGATGAATCGGTTAGATGTTTTTTTTACATTTTATATTACCAGAATAAATTCGAGTGTTATCTTACATTATTGCATATTAATAGTTTAAGTCAACACCAGACTTTAGTCTGGTGTATGAAGAATTCCCCTTTGCTTAACTGCTTCAGCAGTTTTTCCACTTTTAATTATATACAGCCCCAGAGTTATTATTGAAAAAATTAAAAACATAAACTATGTGGTAGATTAATGGATATAAAAACAGCACAAAATATGATAGAAAATACTTTTAACTACCCCTTCAACGAAGAACGTTTTAGAAATTTCTCAATTAATTTTCTAAATGATTTAAACGAGGGAAAAGCATTTAATTACATTTCAGGTCAATACATCAAAGATTCATTTAAAAATCATATCCGTAAATATAGACGACTTGGTACATACACAGAACCATCCGGAGATAAGATTGATGTTTTGATTGTCCATCTTAAAAACCCATGGGCTCTTGAACGCTCACGAACCATGCTAAGAAATTTTGTTGCAGATTACTTAAAAAATCGTAATGAAAAGGATGCCGCTCTTATTGGATATCATACTGACAATCCTGACGATTGGAGATTCTCGTTTGTTAAGATGGAATATCGATTGGAAGAATCTGAAACAGGTAAAATAAAGGTTCGCGAAGAGCTAACACCCGCCAAAAGATATTCATATCTGGTAGGTAAAAATGAACCTAACCATACCGCACAAGCGCAGCTTATTGATATTCTGCAGAATGATAAAAAGAATCCTACTCTTGCTGATATTGAAAAATCTTTTAGCGTTGATAATGTTACCAAACAGTTCTACAAGGACTACCGTGGTCTTTTTGAAAATCTAACTAAAGAACTTGATGTTATACTTGAAAAGGATGCAAAGATTAAAGCCGAATTTGGGGAAAAATCCATTGATACTGCTAATTTTGCTAAAAAACTACTCGGTCAGATAGTCTTTCTATATTTCGTACAGAAAAAAGGATGGTTAGGCGTAGAACGAGATGAAGAAGGTAACTATAAAGAATGGGGCACTGGTCCAAAAAACTTTATGCAAAAATTGTTTGATAAGCAGTATTGCGAATATAAAAACTTTTTCGACGACATCCTGGAACCGTTTTTTTACAGTGCTTTGAATAATGGAGATAGACGCAGTGATTATTATGACAGACTTGACTGTAAAATTCCATTTTTGAATGGCGGTCTTTTCGAACCGATGAATGACTATGATTGGGTTGAAACTGAAATACTTATAGATAATGATATATTTACTGAAATTCTTGAAACATTTAACCGTTATAACTTTACAGTTCGTGAAGACGATCCTCTGGATAAAGAGGTTGCTGTAGACCCGGAGATGCTTGGAAAAGTATTTGAAAATCTCCTTCCGGAAAATTTGAGAAAAGGCAAAGGAACATATTATACTCCTCGAACCATCGTTCACTATATGTGTCAAGAGAGCCTTATAAATTATTTATCTACGGAATGTGAAGACTTAGTTAAAAAAGAAGATATCGAGCTGCTTATTCGAAAAGGTGAAATAGCAAAAGAATATGAAGAACTGCGTATGGAAAAAACAGCTGAAAAAGAGGATTATAATGGAAATTACAAGGAATCTAAAATACCTGAAAGCATTAAGGAAAATGCCAAACTGATTGATGAAAAATTAGAAAGAATTAAAGTTTGCGATCCAGCTGCAGGTTCAGGAGCTTTTCTTGTAGGAATGATGAATGAAATCTTAAAAGCAAGAAATGTACTAACGATCTATCTATCGGAGAGCGTCACCCTGAGCCCGTCGAAGGGCGACGCAAACGATGGCATACTTCGACAGGCTCAGCATGACAGAACCATTTATAACTTGAAACGTCACTGCATAGAGGAATCGCTTCATGGTGTAGATATTGATCCCGGGGCTATTGAAATCGCAAAATTGAGACTCTGGCTTTCATTGGTTGTGGATGAGGAAGATTATCACACAATTCAACCTCTGCCAAACCTTGACTTCAAAATTATGCAGGGCAATAGCCTGATTGAAGAGTTCCACGGTATTTCATTAGAGCTGAAAAAGAAAGAAAATAATGGAAGTCTTTTTAAGGATACTGATGATGAACTGGATAGGTTGATAACTGAATTGCATGATAAGCAGCATGCACTGTTTAATTCAATTCATCCCGGAGATAAGATAAAACTAAAAGAAGAAGTGGAAGAAGCCATTTTAAACGTTTTTCATTATGAATTGAAAAGGCAGAAATCTAACTACTTCAAAGAATTGGATAAAATAAAAATAGATGCTCAACAATTAAAAGGCGAAACTTTTACCACTTACGTTAAGGAGGAAAAAGCAAAAATCTATAGAAAACACGGTGGGTTTGACTTTGAGCAAATTGAAGATGAACTAAAGGAGATGACTCATGGTAATAAAGAACGCCCTTTCTTCCCCTGGAGACTCTATTTTGCTGATATATTCAGGGGAAAGGGTGGGTTTGATGTGGTGATTGCCAATCCGCCATATGGTGCAAATATTGACAATAAAATTAAATATTTCCGAAAAATTTATATTGAATCAATTAAGAATTATACAGAAATATATAAGATATTTTACCATAAAGGTCTTCTAATAACAAAATCAAAAGGAACATTGGCTTTTATAACTCCAAATACATTCTTGACACAACCAAGATATAAAGATATACGGACATACTTGTTAAATAATTATGAAATCCAAACTATTATAAATTTAGGAGAAGGCGTATTTCCTGAAGTAGTAGTTCCTGTATGTATCGCAATATTGATAAATAATTCAAATGATGATTATTTTATTCGACTATCAGATCTGATAAATGAGACTAATCAGTTTAAAGGTGATTTCTCAAGCCTGATTTTCAACAGAGTGCATTTAAAAAATATATTTGACAAAGAGGATAACAGTTTTATTGATTTATACCAATTAAAAGAAGGTGAAATATATATCGATGATGTACTGGTGATAAAAGATGGGGGAATCCAATATCATAGGTCGGGTATTGGCCTAAAAAATAAAGGTGGAAATGATTTACGTCAAAGAATATTTCAACACACAAGTGAAAACAGATTTGAAAATAGCGCTAAAGTTTGGTATGGTAAATTGGTCGAAAATTACTACATAAATGAAGAAACAGATGAAGAATTCAATCTTAACTATAAGAATGTATTAAAAGAAGATGAAACGGTTAGTTTTTCAAGCAACGCTTTTGAACAATCAAATAAAATTCTTTGGCGACAAACAGCATCATATATCATTTCTACAATTGATACAAAAAAGAAACTATTTAGAAATACCTTACAATGTGCTTGGATTAGAGAACAATATAAAGATACGATTGATTTAAAGTATGTCCTTGCGATTCTCAATTCGAAATTTATCAAATTTGTTTATAATAAATATGTAAGAGAAGCAGGTAGAGTTTTTCCGCAAGTAAAAATAGGAAAAGTTAAACGATTACCTTTCAGAATTATTAATTTATATAAGCAAAAACCGTTTATCAATTTAGTCAACCAAATTCTCACAAGCAAAAAAGCCAACCCGCGGGTAGACACCGCCGCCCTTGAAGCGGAAATAGACAAACTTGTGTATGAGTTGTATGGGCTGACAGAAGAAGAGATAAAAATTGTGGAAGCAAGTGTAGGTTAGATAGGATGATAAAGATTGATCCACAAAACCCATTTACAGAAAATACAATCAGTCAAATATTTAGATTGAAAGAAGGCAAAGATTATTTGATTACCCGAGAATCTACTAATATTGAATTCAAAAAGTCATTTCATGAAAGCAGACTTGAAAAATATTTTAAAACAATGTGTGCTTTTGCCAATCATTCGGGTGGTTTTATAGTATTTGGTGTTGAAAACAAACCACATATACTATCAGGATTAACAAATAATGACTTTGAGAATTTTGATGAAGCAATATTGACTGGTCAATTAAATGATAGTTTTTCTCCTGCTATTCATTGGGAGAAAAATAAATTAGATATATTAGGGAAAGAATTTGGTTTACTTTATGTTAGAGAATCTGATACAAAACCAGTGATAGCAATAAAAAATGGTGGCTCTGATAAATATAGGTTTAATAATGGCGAAATATTTTTTCGTTACAATGCCCGATCCGAAAAAATAAAATATGCAGAATTGAATAAAATAATAGAAAATAGAATTATTATTGAACGGGAAACTTGGCAAAATTTAATGTTAAAAATAGGTCGTATTGGTCCGGAAAATGCCGCTGTTATGGATACAGTAGAAGGTGTAATTGAAGGGAAATCTTCTTCAATATTAATAGATGAAGATTTAATTCAAAAACTGAAATTCATTCAAGAGGGGAAGTTCGTTGAAAAAGATGGTGAACCTACTCTTAAACTTATTGGCAATGTTGAATCTATCAATGTAATTGCTGAAAAAGAAAAAATTGTTCACGATGATCCATATATATTTAGGCCGGGTCAAGTATCAGAAAAAGTACAACCGCATATTAATAAAACTTTTAGAACGCAACCTGAGCATTTGCAGTGTTGGAGATACTTTAAAGTGAGAGAATCAAAAGACAATTTTAACTCGAAATACTGTGATTATAAATCTGCTTACAACACTTTTTTATATTCACAAGAATGGATTGATTTTTTAATCCAAGAATTATCAAATGACGAAAAGTATAATGAAGTTATGAACTATAATAAGAAGAGCGACTACTAATGGAAACAAAAAAAGCCATCCTACAGGTAGACACCGGTAAACTCGAATCCGAAATGGGTCGTCTTGTGTATGCATTGTATGGGCTTACGGAGGAGGAGTTTGCGATTGTGGAGGAAGGTATAAAGTGAATTTTGAAATCTACTGCGATGAGTGTCGTCCTGAATTATTTACTAGTAGTGTAAAAAGTCCACCATTTTTATCCATTGGTGGTATTTGGATTCCTGCTTCAGAAAGAGATAATATAAAAGATATAGTTAAACGATTAAGAAAAAAGCACAATGTATGGGGTGAGTTCAAATGGAGTAAAATTTCTGCTAAATCGTTACCATTTTATTTCTCACTAATTGACTATTTTTTCAGCAACGAAAATATGAGATTCCGAACTATTCTGATTGATAGTCGAAAGGTTGATCTGTTCTTATTTCATGATGAAGATGCAGAATTAGGATTTTACAAATTTTATTATCAACTCATTCATAACTGGATTTATGATTTTAACGAGTATGAGATATATACAGATATAAAAACGAATAGACTTCCCGACAGGCTAGCTGTACTAAAAAATGTTTTGATCAATTCTAATTTATCATCAAAAATTCGCAGTATACAGGCATTACCATCAAAGGAAGTTATTCTGATACAATTGGCAGACCTTCTGACCGGGGCAGTAAATGCAAAATTTAACCAATCCGTTACCAGTCAAAGTAAATTAGCAATTATTGAAAGAATAGAGTATAGATTAAAGAAAGAAATTATACCAACTTCTAAGAGCGAAGAGAAGTTTAATGTATTCAAAATTCGCTTACAAGGCGGTTGGTAGTGGATTGTCCACCTTTATTAAAATTTGAATCAATAGATGACTACAGGACTTATTTCAAAAAATTTTATTGCAGAAATCCAATTTTAACGTTTGATAACATTCCTGTTTTCTTTCATAAAAACAAATTTGACCACGCATTTTTTGAAAGAAGCAAAAGAAGTGGTATTAAAGATATATTTTCCTGGAAGAGAGCAGAGAGGATGAACTGGATAAAACATACATTACAAGACCAAAAAGCAGAACTATACATAGGATGGGATAAAAACAAAAAAAGGTATATCAGATATCGTCGTGTTTCAATCGTAAATGGAAACTATGTGGTAGTCATACACTTTCATAAATCCTTCAAAAGAGCATTTTTTGTAACTGCATATGTAGCTGATTCGAAAAGAACTTTAGAGATGATTAAGAGGAGCCCAAAATGGCAAATAAAAAGCCGCTGATTCATACTGGTTCAGCGGCTAAAACCTTTTTAGATTCCCTACCATTGGTAGAGAACGTTTCTATTTTAAGCATAATTTTAATATATGTAAAGTGTTTTTTTACATTTTTACATTTTTGTTGAATTAAATAATTTATTTTAAATGTTTACGAGAGAAAAAATGATTTCCTATTCAGGATATGGCAATAATTTTACTGGTACTTTTGTAGAGATTTGCTTTAAGTCTTACTCTAAATATAGACAGGTGATTCAGGATATTGATTTGCCTTTTTAAAGATGGATGGACTTATTTTTGAAATATTCGCTAGAGTTCTAATCTTAAAAATAATGGCTTTATTTAGATTTGACAGTCCAACAGTATTTCCTTTGCTACAAATTTTAGATAAATGGAAAGACCCAGTATGAGAATTTCTTCAATAGACCTCGGTACCAACTCAGTTGTTCTAATAATCGTGGACGTTGACAGAAATGAAAATCCAAGTCAACTGTATTTTGAGTCAAATATAACACGCATCGGTTTCCAGATTGACAAAACCCACAAAATCAACCCAAATGCCGCTGAATTTACGATGAAAACATTTCAAAAGTATAAAAAGATTTCAGAAAAATACAGCGTCGACCATATTCTTGCCTGTTCCACAAGTGCATTAAGAGATGCTATAAATGGAGTTGATTTTATAAATCGCATATATAAAGAAACGAGAATTTATCCGGAAATAATATCAGGCGAGGACGAAGGAAAATTTATCTATACGGCGATTAAACATGAATTCCCAGACTTTACAAACAATTTGTTATCTATGGATATTGGAGGAGGCAGCACGGAACTTGTTTATAGCAAAAGCAAAAATATTAGTTTAATAAAAAGTTTAAATATTGGTGCAGTCCGTTTTACAGAAAAATACGTTAAGAACAATCCAATGACCTCTGATGAACAATTAGAGGCAGAATCTGCTGTAATGAGTATGCTGCCTGAATTAACAATCCCTGAAAAGTCAATAAATGCTGTTGGGTCTGGCGGGACGATTACTACCCTTCAAGCAGTCAAACTAAAAGTAAATAAACGTAACCACAAGAAAATTCACAAATCAATTCTAAAAATTCAAGACGTTCAAGCGCTTCTGTCTCTTTTCAATAGCATTACTCTTGAAAAACGCAAATTGTTAAAAGGATTATCACCCAAAAGGGCAGATATTATTCCAATGGGTGCTTTAATTACACTCTGTATAATGCAAAAGTATAATTTACCTGAACTTCATATATCAAATAGAGGGCTGCGCTGGGGAATGATCTATGATTATTTAAAATACTAATTAGAGTCTGTCTATAAAGTCACAAACCACTTGCCATAGGTCACGTCCCGATCGAAGATTCCTTCGGAAAGGGATCCCTTTCGGGATAGGTCACGCAGGACTCCTTCGGAGAATGCCTATGGCACAAAAAAACAAGAATTTGAGAATTAAGGGACTAACATATCCTCGGCAGCATCTCACCAGTCAGCATATCCAGAATACGTTCGCTGCCGATATGCGTTTTTAATAATACTTTCCCCTTAGGCACACTTATTACTTCGCCAATCATTTTACCATTCTTGCCAAGCGGACTGGATTTCAAGATTGACAATGCTTTTTCAGAGCTATCCGGTCCTACAATAAAAACAACTTTACCTTCATTAGCCATATACAACGGATCAAATCCCAGTGGTTCACAAAGCCCACGCACAACTTCTCTTACTGGAATATCATTTTCATAAATACGAAAACCAAAATTTCTTCCCCAAACAAATTCATTCAATGTTGTAGCTAATCCACCTCTTGTAGGATCACGCATAACTCGTAAATCCGGGATTTGTGAAACGAGTTCCGAAGTCAAATCACAAACCGGTGCACAATCGCTTTCAATATCGATATTAATATTAAATTCCTCACGTGCTCTAATTATCGCCGCTTCATGGTCCCCGATGTAGCCGCTTACGAAAACTTTATCACCAGGGCAAACTTTACCAAGTGAAAGATTCACCCCATCCGGCAGAACTCCTACCCCAGCGGTATTTATATAAATCCCATCAGCAGCTCCATGCTCCACAACTTTAGTATCGCCGGTTACAATTGAAACTCCAATATCGTCAGCAGTTTTTCTCATCGAAATCACGATTTTTTCGAGAATCGCAATTTCAAATCCTTCCTCGATAATCATTCCACACGAAATCCACAGCGGTTTAGCACCGCAAACTGCCAAATCATTTACTGTACCTGCAACCGATAATTTCCCAATATCTCCACCTGGATAAAAAAGTGGTTTAACAACATGGGAATCTGTAGTAAAAACCAATTCCCCGTCTATTTTTCCAAGAATAGCAGAATCGCCAAGTGAGTTTAGCTTCTTATTATTAAAATATTTGACAAATAAATTCCTTATTAAATCGTGAGTGAGTTTTCCACCGCTGCCGTGAGCTTTTGTTATTCTATCTCGTCTATCCATTTTAACCCTACTACGTAATTTAATGTTTTTTATACTTCATATTGTGTTGTACCATTAATTATAAAACGATATATAGTATCAAATTTTGCCAGTTCCGTTATAGGGTTAATACTTCCAACTATTTTTTTTGACTCTTCAGATTTTATAATGAAACGTTCATGCCGACAAGTCGACACAAAGAATCATGAAAATAGCCGATAATATGAAGAAAGTAAAAAACATAACTAATTATCCGTGAGTATCCGTATCATCCGTGTTCTATTTTCAGGTGAAACATAACGTTTTGCGGGGGAAAAGTTCGGCGATAGGCAAATTTGGGTAAAGGTGCGTCCTTGATTTTTGTAAACATCCAATATGTATTAGTAAAGTATCTCATCTACATAATGATCCTCGTGCTCTTCTATGCAATCTTCGCATAAAAACACTTCTCTTCCATCATCTTCTGAGCATTCAATGCAAATCCATTTGGCAATTGTCTTCTTCCCTTGTTCCTTGCACATCTCACAGTAGTGATAACTTGGCTTGTTTTTCGAAATTATCCGAGGATATTTAACACCCTCTTCTGGCTCCATTATTTTTTCTAAAGTAAGAACATGATGGATTTCATCGCCGAAGTCATAGACGTACCCCAATTTGTCACCTTCAGATAAACCAAGTCGCTCAATCTGCTTTTTAGCACCGCTGCCCCCTCCATCAGGATAGATTTCACCAAAGCCTCCCTTTGAGCATCGTTCCATAAAGAATTCACTTAGATGATCCCATTTATCATGATTGAATGCTTCACGAATGATATTATCAAAATTACCAAGTGTTTGTTCACTTCTGATCTCGATGCGACGCCAAAGCCTTTTCCGATACTTCAAAGCAACCTTAAATACGTATACTTTTTCCATAGATAACCCCTTTTAAAAAATAATATTCTCAATTAATAAGGCGCTTTCGCCTGACTTTTTGCGGAAAAGCGAAGTTGCCGATGAGTTAATTTGAGTGGAGTAGTAAATCCAGATACCAGATAGTCTCTCAAAAGTTAATTTCTTGTCCCGACACGTCGGGATATTTTGTCATTCTTGATCTAAGATTCCCTTACATGATAAGTCGAAGGACTTCTCCAATTATATAGGCTACAACTGTCTTTTTGTGTATATCCAACCCACAACCCCTAAATATAAATAACTCCCCCCGAAAGGAACCCTTCGAAAATTCCAATCCCAAAGGGAATCTTCGATCATTCATAGCTAACTCCTTTTTGATATAAATTACTGCTATGAATGTAAAATCGGAAATACTTATCTACGCGCAACCAGATTTTCATCCTTCTTTGTGTCTATTTAGACATGTACGTTTTATGTTGAAATGGTTTGTCTTTTGGAAGAGTAACTTTATAACATTTTTCTATCACAGGAATTGATGACCAAAACTGGACAATATCATAAAAATGTCCCTTCATTGGATGAATATACTTCTCATCTTCCTCATCATATAAAAGTGCATAAGTAAATCCTTTCCGAAATACCTTTACTTCAACAGCATTACCTACTTCAAGCCTTCCGATTTTTGCCATTTTTTCTCATGCTCCCCAGTAAATCCAGGTACATTTAAGTTTCAATCTTATTCCACTGTGTAAACAGACTTGATTCTTAATAAAAGGTCCCTTCGCTCCAAATCGGGACGGTTACAGAAAACCCTCTCTCTGCGTACCTAACTCATTGAGGAACGAGCAGGAACGCAGCAATACACCTTTAAAAGGCTTTAGCTTTCTGATTCGACTAATCGAATGCTTTAACCCCCAGGCTTTTAACTGATGTTTCCGCTTCCGATATATTTGTGTCTAACTTATTCTTTAGGAAAAGCCTTAACGCTAAGTGCTGTGGCAATAGAATAAAGCACACAGATACCTGAAAATCTAAGATAACTCAATGGTTTCAGTGTGCAAACCTCAAATGGGATTAATTTAGCGAGAATTCCTACTACAACACTTGCAATTCCCAGAAAGAAAGAAACATAAAAAATGCAACGTAACATCTTCGGACTCATACAAACCTCCTCTTTTTTCAGTTTATCTATTTTTACGGATTATTTTTAAAATAGTCAAGAAATAAATTTCTAAAATTTTAAAAACATTAAAGATCATAAAAATATTACATCCCCAACTGATATTTATTATTATTTCAAACTAACCCATACTCTTCTGTTACGTGGACCATCAAATTCACAAAAGAAGATTCCCTGCCAGGTTCCCAGCTGCAGCCTTCCATTTTCAACAATAACCTGCTCGGAACAACCAACTAAAGTAGATTTAATATGTGCATCTGCATTTCCTTCCATATGACTATAACCATCTCGGTATGGAATTAGCTTATTAAGCTTCATCAAAATATCAGAGGCTACGTCAGGGTCAGCATTTTCATTAATGGTTATTGCCGCTGTAGTATGTGGACAATAAATAGTACATATTCCATTCTGAATTCCCAATTCTTCTACTACATTTCTTATTATAGAAGTAATATCAATCATCTCTATTCGTGACTTGGTTCTTAATGATACCTCTTTCATAGTTCCTCCTTTTCACAAAATTATCTATATATAAAACAACGGAGCACCCTCTTTAAGGTGCTCTGGACATTCGCTTACCATTTTACAAAAGAATCAATAAGATAGCTATTCTTAAACTGTTATCACTCTATTTCTCCTGAGCTGGAGTTGTATCAGCTGGAGCTTCCTGAACCTGTGTCGTATCCACTGGCGCTTCCTTCACCGTTGTATCAACTGGAGCCTGTTCCTCAACCTTTGGTTCTACCTTTTCTTCCTTTGCCTTCTTCTGACAACTTAAACCAAAAATGAGAAAACTAAAAACTACTAAAAGTACTAAAACCTTTTTCATTTCACTACCCTCCTTAAACATAAACAATTCTTTCTTTTATCCCTCATTTTTAAAACTTACAAAAACTTATTCAAAAAAAATATAATCAATCTCCTACAAAATAAGCAACAAATAAAAATTTATTATCTTAAAACACAGAATCCAATTTTACTAAAAAAATAAAAATTGATACAATCGTAAAAAGTCACCGCAAAGACGCCAAGACGCTAAGAATTATTAAAAAAACAAGTGTTTACATTGAATGCTCATAAACCATATAATTACAAGAGTTAATTTCATTTTAGCAATTTTTATTGTTACTTTTTACGAGACAATCAAAATTAAATCCATTACCAGTCATAATGTTAAACTACAGTGTTCAATTTGAGATTTACAATTTGAAATTTGCAATTCTCTATGTCTTCCGCTCCTTCTTCCTTGCTGATGGAAAAAGAACATTATTCAAAATTAACCTGTATCCAGGCGAATTTTTATGCAGTTCTAATCGCGTCGGTGGATCACCTACATAATGCCTGTAATCTTCCGGATCATGACCACCTAAAAAAGTGAAGGTACCTTTTCCATAATTCCCATGAATATATTTCACCTGTTCCCCACCTTCTACCTCACCAAGAATGATAACATGCTTTTTTATTTTATCACGCCTGAATCCGGTAGTCTGCCCCATAAACCCCTTAACAACTCCTGCATGATCCTGTGTAAGCATTGCCGGTACAGGGTCATACTTCGCAGAGAAATCAAAAAGAGTAAAGTAATCTGCTTCTGCTCCCGGAGCTATCGGTTGGAAACTTGGCGGATAGTCAATATCCGAATACTCATAAAGCATTGGATCGGTGTATAATTTAAAATTTTCAAATGCAAATGTCTTTGAAAAATCTAACTTCTCATTTGCATGAGGGTTTACAGGATCACCATCGAAAACCGATGCAACAATATCAACACCCTCCGCCGCTAATGCAATATCCAAAGCATCTGTAGCCGAACACATTGCGAATAAAAATCCTCCTTGTCCCACATATTTTTTTATAGCCCTTGCAACTGCTTTTTTCTCTTCAGAAACTTTATTAAATCCCAATTTAGCAGCCATTGCTTCAAATTCCGCTTTCTGTTTTTTATACCAATCCTGATTCCTGTAAGTTGCGTAAAATTTCCCGTACTGCCCTGTAAAATCCTCATGATGCAGGTGCAGCCAATCATATTCAGGCAGTTTGCCGTTTAATACTTCTTCATCCCATATTACAACATAATCTATTTCTGCATAAGTTAGAGCAAGTGTAACGGCATCATCCCATGGCTGTTTATTTGGTGGTGAATATATAGCAATTTTAGCAGCCTTTTCCAGTAAAGCAATGTCCATATTGCTCTCATCGATAGTAGAATAAATCTGTAGAACCTGTGCTGGATTCGGCTCCTCAAAAGAAACTCCTCGAAGACGCAACTCTTTAATAATACCTGGATACAAATCCATAAGGAACGAACCACCACGATAGTTTAAAAGCCACTCAACATTTACTCCCTGTTTAAGAACCCAGTATGTTACTCCATAAGCTTTCAAATGATCAGTTTGAGAAACATCCATAGGTATTAAAATCTTTTGTGCATAAGTTGATACCGCCAGTAATAATATTAGGATATATTTTTTCATAACTTTAATTTTCGTATCTTCTCTAACTTTCCTTCTCCAAATGGGCATTTTTCTGAAATTCCCTTAGTCGTTTTCTTGCTAAATCCATATAAAGCGAATACGGATATCTCTCTAAAATTAATTCATACCAATGGCTTGCTTTATCAATATTATTATCTCTATAATGTGCTACTTCTGCCATCATAAAAGATACTTCATCCGCAAACAATTCTCCAATATCCAAAATAGGTTTGATAGTTTTTTCTGCTTCTTCCATTTCACTAAATTGCAACTGAATTTGAGCTAATCTAAATCTTGCAGCACTGGCAACCGGAACATCCAGATAGTTTAGCAATACAAATTTATAAACCTCTCCAGCCTCAGAAAGTTTATTCTGACGAAGAAGTAATTCACCTTTAACAAAATCACTAAAAGCCTCCTTTCCCTCTTGATCAGTCTTTGTATAGTTCTCATCAAGGAAATTCATAAACTCAAAGACATCATTAAAAAGCGGATTTTTTATTCCTAACAGCCCAAGAATATCATTCTGACTTGCAATGATTGAATCAATTTCCCCTGAAAGATATTCAGATAGTAAAGCACGAACTTCCAGTGATTTCTCAATATTAGTTCCTTCTCTTTTTCTCGCTTCAGTAGTAAATATATCAAAAGCAGCAATGAGGTCACCTTTTGCAAGTATAACTTCACCTATACGTATCTTACAATTATCTCTCAGATTTCTATCCCGACTTACCTCATACGCTTTTCTATAAAGTTTCAATGCACCGTCAAAATCTCTTGTAACTCTAAACCTGAGTTCCGCTAATCTATATAAAGCTTCAGCGGAATAGATACTTCTGGGAAGAGTTATTATTAAAGAATCGTAAATAAAAAAGGCTTTTTGTAGATGCTGCTCACTAATATCTACACTCTGCACAAAATCCGTATTAAAAAAAAGATTGCCCTGGAAAAAATACGTCAACGGTGAAATAGATTGCCTGTTTATCACCGATTTCTCTGCAGCATCAGCCAATCCTAGAAGTGCTTTTGGAGCAATCTTCTGGAACTCACTTCTCTGAAGAATCTCTGTGTATAATTTCTCTGATTTTTCATATTCACCTTCTTGTAAAAGATCCTTAGCAAAATCCAAAATCTCTTTTCCCTTATTCCCGGTTAAAACTTCAACAAAAAAAACCTCTCTTGCTGCATCATCATATCGTTTAAACTTAAAAAGAATATCTCCCCTTAATCGATGCAAATAAGATTTTGAGCCTGATTCACTTATTTCATTGTTTATTAATGAATCAACACCAATAAAAATATTTTCTTCTGAGGGAAATCTCAGTATTTGTCTCGATGCAATCTTATAATTTTTCGGATTTGTCCGTGCATATAGTAAATACTCACGGGCAGATGAAATATACTCACCCCTTATCATATAGAAACTTGCCAGTTCTAAAGAAAAAAGATCGCTTTTATGATAATACTCCCTTGCTTGATTAATTAAGTTTTCTGCCTTATCATACAATTGATGGGCAATCATCCCATTAAACAGAACTCTATAAATTGATACCGAATGGTGGAAACGTTCAAGAGATTCACTCCAATAATAAAAAGCCAGGGAGGTATCCCCTCTTACATAATAGAGTTCCCCTAAATCCACAACTGCATTCTCATTATCAGGATGATACTCAAGAAACCTATTTATTACATGATCAAGCTCATCGAAATCCTTGCTCTTGAAAAGGAGATTCACATAACTATTATAGTACGAATAATTATCAGGTTTTTTATCAACTATATATTTATACACTTCGATTGCTTGCTCTATCTGTCCCTGTAATTCAAGTCTTTGTGCTAAACGGAGTTTAGAGTTTAATTCCTTATTTATCTGTTTTACAGGTGCCCATTTCTGAGCAAAAACAGAACTCGTAATTAGCAAAAGAATAAACAGAAAACACAATGCGTGATTCGTAAATAATTGATAATTCTTCACTCAACTTCCTCTTTTGACAGCGCTTCAAAATAGCGACGTATTATTTCTTCATATTCCCTGGAATAACCATCTCGCATCGCCTGTTCTAAATTTTCTTGAAGAAGACTTCTACGTTCTCCAAGATCTTTGGGCAGTTTACCGGGAGATGTACGAACTATATCTTCTCCTGTTTTGCTTTTCCTCTCCTTCTTAAAACTTTGAGTGCGTAAGGACTTCTGAGCATCAAGCAACCTGGTTAAAATACGCTGCTGCCTTTCAATTGTACGACGCAATATTTTATTATTTCTCAAATCTTTAATAACCTCATCCATATCTTTAGCGATTCCTCCAAGGTCACCAGCTTTACTTGTACTCTCGCTTATCTCATTTTGAAGTTGTTCCAATGACTTTTGCACCTGTCGCTGACGAGCAGCAATGCGTTGTAGTGCAACCTGCTGACCGGGAGAACCCATTCCAAGCATTTGTGTATCATCATTGATTCCTTCCTGCTGACCAGCCATTTTCTGAAGCTGCTTAAGATAATTTTCAAAGCCTGAAGAAGAACCACTTTTCTGAAGATTCTGCATCTCTGACATGAGTGCTATGGCAGTACCATTTAGAGCCTCCATAGCCTTTTCTCCTTCTTGAAAGGCTTTATATGGATTACGATTTTCCATCTGGCTGATCGCATTTCTCATCATAGAAGATGCTTTTCCAAAACCTTTCCCGATTTTCGGAGTCACACCAAAGGTTTTATTCGAAAGAGCGATTACGTCCTCAACAAGATGTCCCAGACTCTGATGAATTCTTTGTTGATCAACAGCGACATCCATCAAGTGCTCACTCTGGCGCGGTGTATTTTTTACAACTTTACTCATAACTTCCTGGCTCTGAGAAAGCTGCAGTGTTTTACTAATAATCCGTTGAAAATCCGCCATTACTTCATCCATATTCCTTTTATTAAATTCATCACGGAAGTTTTTCATCATATTTAAAAGGTTTGATAGATTTTCCTGCGATTGTTGAGAAGGCTTCTGTGCTTTTGATTTATTTCCTTTTTTCAATGACTTCTGAGACTGTTTCAGGTCTTTCAGAAGACCCATATTTTTCATTTCTTCAATTATTTCATTCAATTCCGTACCTGGCATTAATGGAAACTCAGACATTTCATTTTCTGTTCTTTGCATTAAATCCTGAGCAATTTCTGTATCCCTATGAATCGATTCCTCTTCCTTCGATAAATCAGACATTTTGTTATAATCGTCTGAAGAAGTTTTATCCAGATCTTTATTCAGATGTTCCTGCCTATTTGCAAGATCATCAAATCTTTTCACTAACTCATCAATAGACTGCTCGATTTTTATTCGCTTAAATAGATTCAACATTCTATCTAATTCTTTTGAAAACTCTTCCTGTGAGTTTCTGAACTGTTTTAAAGCAGCCTGGACTTCTTTAGGATCCATATTTTCAAGAGCTTTTTGAAGTCTTTCCATCGCTTTTCTTAACTCCGGAGTCATTATATCTTGAAAGGCTTCCTGAAGCTGCATATATTTCTGAAAAGTTTCCTCATTGAAAAGCTGGTTTTCCTTTGCTTTTTGAATCAAATCTTCAAGACGATCACCTATTTCCGATAATTTTTCTCCTGCTTCTTGAGTCTTCTTTATTTCTTGCTCAAGTTGTTTATTCTGTTCCCACTTAATTTCCGGATCTTTTAAAAGTTCGAGAGATACTTTTTCTAAAGCCTCTTTAGTGTTTTTTAACTGCTCTAATATTTCATCTCCTGAGTCAGCAATTTCCTCTTGTTGTTTATTTATTCCTGCAAATAGGTCATTAAGTGATGGAAATCGTGCTTTTAATCTCTTTGAAGAAGACTTCTTAGGACCATTAATTATGTCATTATCATAAATATCAACTCTGAATTCCACAGCATCTTCCGGAGAAAGCCCCAATCCACTGATATCCCATATATAATAAAGCTCTTGAAGAGTTAATCTATTATCATAAAGTGGAAAGGTAACCTCATTTTCAATCTGCCCCTCCTGACTGTACTTTTTTATCAATTCATACCTAATAATTGCTTTTGAAAAACCATAATCGTCTCTAATTCTTATGCCTAAGGGAATTTCCATGGATTCATCCAGGTCAATATCCTCCGCAGGTGAAAGCAAAGTGATTATTGGATAGGAATCAGGTGATACACGTATTCTATATATCACGGGATTTAGATTCGAAACACCATTTTCATCTTCAACTATTATTTTAAATTGATCATCACAAGTTACTTGAAACTTCCCATGAGCAGAACACTTTTCAACCGTAAGTGGTATCGATCCAATTTTATCAAATTTTAAATTTCCAGATGAAAGCTCTTTATTTGAGTAAATATCCAACTGTACTTCCGTCCCAGGTAAAACATAAAATTCCGTGTTGTTTGACTTCTGAACCTTATCCTCAAGTCCTGTGTATTCCGGAAAATGGAGCAGTGATTTTACGTTAAGGATTTCCGGACGATTGGTAACTCGAATAGTATCAAGCCCGGAACTAATTCGCTTCCACGGAACAAATAGAGAATGATTCTCCACAAAACCCTCATAAATCACATCCTTGCGCACAGACCTTAAACTAAATTCCGCACTCCCACATGAGTCAACGGAAAGGTTTTCCTCTTGAACATAATCCTTATAAATCAGGGACAACTTTATCTGCTCAGGGAAATGCCCATCACATTTAAATACAACTCTTACACTATCTCCACCAAGAATACCAAACGTACCTGATTCCGATGTAATTGAAAATAGTTCGGGAATGGGAAAATCGGTACCAGGATGCAAAAGTCGATTTGCGGATGATGTAAAAAAATTCGGTGATATAGCAAATAACAAACATACCAAAATCACATTACCTAAAAAAAGGTGAAATCCCTTTTTTATCTCATGACGAGGAATTATTGCTTTAAATGAATGTGGCTCTATCTTTTTAGCAACATTTTCCATTGACTGTATCACAAGTGTGGTGGAAAAACCCTTTTCTCCATTTACAACCATATCTCTCAGCTGAAGAATATTAAAAAGAGAATCTTTAATATCCTTATACTTTCTCCCTATCATTTCTGCCAGGTGGAAATCGGTGAATGAACTCATTCTATTCCGAATAACCATTATAGACAAAAGAAAAGGTGTAATAAAAAATATAAACCCAAATATTGAGAAAAAAATTAATATTTGGTTGCGGATATTTCCATTCAGGTATAAAAATCCTTCAGTTAAAACAACTAAAAAAGCAATTGAAATAATAAGGGAAAACGCTCGAAAAATTCCTTTAATCAATACATGCCTGCCAAATTCCCGACGTAAAGTTGAGAACTTTAATGAAATAAAATCTGAGTATTTATGTAATTGTTCGATGTTTGTCATTTTATTCTATACACCTGTCACGGTGAGCCCGCCAGTCGGCAGATCGAACAATGACTCAGGTTTTCCGTGAATGAGTAATTCAGTTACTTCCATATTCTTTAACAATCTTATTTATATATTTCCATTCAAATCATCATTTCATCAATGAATACAAAATTATATTTGCGCCCATTTTCAACGCTGCCTGACGTTTCTCCTCAGGGTCGTGATGAACTTCGGGATCTTCCCACCCATCACCTAGATCACATTCGTATGTATAGAAAACGACCAACCTTCCTTTATAAAAAATACCGAGCCCCTGAGCCGGTTTACCATCATGCTCATGAATTTTTGTTAAGCCTTCAGGAAAATCATAGAATATATGAAAAATAGGATGATTAAAAGGCAATTCAACAAGCTCATTATTTGGAAAAACACGCTTTATTTCCCTCCGAAATGACTTATCCATCCCATAGTTATCATCAGCATGTAGAAAACCTCCGGATTGCAAATATCTACGCAGCCGCAACACTTCCTCATCACTAAACTTGATATTTCCATGTCCCGTCATATACAAATAAGGATATGAGAAAAAATCATTATCCATTATGGAAACACGAATCTCCTCGGGATAGGCATCAATGGGAGCGTTTTCACTAATAAATTTTAAAAGGTTAGGTAATGAACTCGGATCACTGTACCAATCACCACCACCGTCATATTTTAACCTGGCAATTGTGAATTTTCCATAAGTGGAAATATCTTGTGCATAAGAAATGGCAATATACAGAACCAAAAATAGCGCAAGTGCAAAATAAACTCTACCAAAATGCCTGATTCTATTTCCTTTCATTTACTATTTATTCTCTTATATTTAATGTAACCGTTCACGGTTGTAACTCTAAACCTATGGAATATTGGAATGCTGGAATAGTAGAATAATGGGTAAAAAATCGGAATGGGTTATTTCTATGATGAACTTTTTCATTTATAACCATCATTCCTCCGAAAGAATCTTCGGGACTTTCTCCATCCACCTGGCGGAATCCACCACTAAACCATTTCTCTTCTCCTCTGCTCACTTTCCACCTTCCTCAGCCTCAGCCTTTTACTTCTTACTTTCTCCATATGGATCGTAGATACTTTTACCTTTTTACTTTTTATTTCTCACTTTCTCCTCTGCTCCAATACTCCATTACTCCAACACTCCAGTATTTCATTACTCCAGCATTTCGTGAAAGGTTACTATTTAATTTTAATACATCAATACATTTCACGATATCACCTGTGCTAAAATTAATTCTCACTCGGTTTAAACAAACAGTCACTAAGTAATGTTTCAAAAAAATGCTCTATTCATTCAGTATGAAAATAGCCATTGAACAAAGAATATACAAGATTTCAAAAGGACCAATTGTTCATATTTCTTTACCTATATCAAATTCATTGCAGTATTTTTACTTATCGATGGAGTTTCATGGACACAAAATATTGATAAAATATAGGTTAAAACATCGGCAACGTTATAAACAAATGAAACGACAGATAATCATAGTTGCAATTATTTTAAGCTCTATTGTAAATATTCAACCTCAGGTCTTGTATAAAATTCCCGATTTCTTCAGGAATCCTATTGAATATCGGACACCATTCACATTCTCACTTTTTGACATAAAGGTAGGTACACAAATCAATGGTTTTACCGAAAACTCCACTCTCTTTGACTCTACATGAACAGAATTAGAAAAATTTAACCTTCTCCCTGTTCGCTCAATGAACTCATTTGAACTTGATTTACTAAAATACAATTATCTTAGATATATCCTTCCGCAGAACTTTATTGACTTTGATACAGGGCTGGGGCTAAAATACAAAAGCGCAATGATAAACCTCGGTCTTCCAGGAAGCTGGCAGCATAACAATCCCAAAGACAAAACCAAATTGTACTTCTCACCCAGGCTTATCGAAGCAAATATAAATCAGTCATTCTTATTTCACTGGTCACCACGATTTTATAACCATTTTCAAATAAATATGGGCAGGGCATACACTTCCGCTTATCGCTCACGAACTGGCAACCGATACCTCTACCAGGAAGGGTGGACTTACTCTTTTGCACTTGAAATAAAAATGTTCAGAAAAATTGACACTATATCCAAAGAAGGTTATGGCATTGAGATAAAATATACCTCTACTCAATTCGATGAGCTGCGTGATCCCTACCAACTCAGTCCTATAACCAATTTAGATTTCAGTAGTATAGGCATATATTTCACTATTAATTCTATCCTTAGTGGTGAACCTACCCTCGGCGATGAAGCTAAAACTTCCTACAACTCGAGAGACTACATAGCATCAAAAGCAAATTTTAAAGAGTTCATACAGTCATATCCAAAACACCCTAAAAAATTTAAAGCAAATAAGATGATTCAGAATTGCACTAATCGAATTCCATCTCATGAAGTAGCTTTAGCTGAATCTTTCTTAGAAACACAAAATTTTGCAAAAGACTCTCAATATTTAAAGTAAGCCTCAATAACCACAGATACATCCCTTCAATCCAGAATAAAAAAGAATTATAACGTAATTGGGACATGGTATATTGAAGAAATAGATACAAATATTTTAGCAAATGATATAGATTATTTAACTACAACAAATAGGCATTCCTGGAAACAAAAGCTATCTCTTGTCCTACAACTTTGATAACTCCTGCTGCAGGAACAGCAAATAACATTCCTAAAGGACCGAGTAAGGTACCTCCGATTAGTAATACTATCATTACCAGTATCGGATGAAGTCCAACACTTTCACCTACCACTTTAGGCGTCACATAGTTATTATCAATCTGCTGAACGATAAGAAACATCAAAATTATATCAACAATAAAAAATGGTGATGGCAATATCCCAAATAATTTGTGCCCTAAGGCAACGTTATTACCAAGATTATTCATAAACGCAATTAAAATCGCCGGTGCCATACCAACAAATGGTCCCACTAAAGGAATAAGATTAGCTAACCCGGCGATAATTCCAATAAAAACGACAAGCGTTAAATTGGCGCCGAATGCGTTGAGTATAAATAATCCAATGATGGATAATATTGCAACACTGGTAGCTGCCAGCAATTGTCCTCGAAGATAGCTTGAAACGGAACGCTCAATGTTGAAGATCAACCGTAAGCCAATTTCAAAATATTTATTCGGAATAAACCGGACAAGAGACTTCCTGAAATGGTAATATCCATACAATATAATGACTGTAAAAATAATCACCATAACTGCAGTAAATACGAAACTCCCTACAGCTCCTGCGAACGACAGGAGATTTTGGAGAAACTCACTCACTTGACCTTGAAGCTTATCTGTCATATTACCAGTTTTAGGAATGATATCCCTCATAAATTCAGGTAGTGAACTAATGGCTTTCTCTGCAAAGGAATTCAGGTCTGAAATATAGTCGTCCTGATTCAACTGCGAAGAAAATTCTTTTGTTTGCTTAATAAAATTTGATGTAAAGCTCCCAAGGAATACAGAAATGACCGCAATTACTATAATAGTCATGATAAGAACACTCAAACCACGACTTTTAATTTTGCGCTCTAAGTAATCCACAACGGGCAACAGAATAGTAGTAAACAAAAATGCAAGAACCAGCATAACCACTACTATAGAAATGTAAGGCCATATTACATACACGAATCCAACAATAATAAGACCAATAATAACTCGATAAATTTGCTGCAATGGATCTTTTAACTTACTCATATTTATTCCGCTGCTTGACTTTCAGTTAAAAGCTCATTGGTTTTCCTGAGGCGTGCACCAATAACACGAGCCAGATTCAAGAGAATTTTATTCCCAAGCTCTGGATTTCTCTCAAGAAGGGAGAATAAATCAGGTCTGAAGAATCCTAAAAGTGTAGAATGCTCTTTGGCTAAAGCAGAAGCTGAACGTACCTCTTCATCTAATAAAGAGAGCTCACCAAAGAAATCCCCCTCTTTCAATTCCGCAAGAGTCTGTTTTTTACCATCTGCTTCTTCAATAAAAATCTCAACTTTACCGGACAATATAATATACATTCCTACTCCGGGAGCCTTCTTTTTAAAAACATACTCATTTGGTTTATAAGTACGTTCATGGATTAAATTTTCTATTTCCCGATACTGTTTGTTGCTAAATCCCTTAAAAATGGGTACCTGTTTCAAAGTGAGAACTGTCGGATTTTCTTCTTTTCTCCATCCTTTAAAAATATTTCCCCAAAAAGCATTTTCCATAAATTAACTCACTATTTTTTAATTACAATTTTTATAAACATAATATAAGATTTTTTAATATCCAATGTTTTTAACCAATCACTAATTCTAATACATTCATTTTTCCCCCAATTAAACGGATTTTTCAAGTTTATAATCTTGAATTTCAATCCCAATATCATTATTTTGAACAAGTTTTATGAGAATACAATTTAACAAATTGATAATAGCATCGTTACTTTTTATAATTCTGGTACCTGAATCTCTAATTCTTCAGGAAAAGGACATTAACAAAAAAATTGAGTACAAATCAGATGAATTGGAAAAAATCCGAACTGATATAAAACAATTTAAAGAAAACCTAAAAAAGACAGATGCTAAGGAAAAATCTCTATTAACCAAACTTAATGAAACAGAAAAAAATATTAGCTTAACTGAAAAAATGATTTCTCAACTCAATCGTGAACAGAAACAAAAAGAGAGAGAAATCCAATCTACAAGCAGATCTATAAAAAAACTGGAAAATAATTTGACTAAATTGAAATCTAACTTTGCAAAGCGTTTAGTCAATATATACAAAAAAGGAGAATATAATGACTGGGAACTTATTCTGACTTCTCAATCATTAAATCAGGCGATCTACCGATACAAATATCTTCGTATCATTTCAGATATCGATAAAAACACTTCAAAAGAAATCAGACTCAACATTACCACAATAGATAATAAAAAACACAAAATGATAGCTGAATTAGAGGACAAAGAGAAAATCATAAACGAGAAAAAGACATATCAAAATAGCCTATCCAAGCAAAAAAATCTCAGGAAACAGCGGATAAATAAGGCAAGAAGAAATAAAAATAATCTTCTTGCCCAAATTAAGGAAAAGGAAAAAGCTGCAGTAAAACTATCCAAATTAATTGCTAATCTCGAAAAAGAGCGGGAAATACGCCGAAGGGAGCTAACACGCCAGAGAGCACTTTCCGGTGTAAGGGCAGACAATCCCTTCCTTTTAAATCAGGGGAAACTTATCTGGCCAGTTCGAGGAAAAATCGTTTCAAAATTCGGTACACAAAAAAATCCCGTACTAAAAACTATCACTGAAAATTCTGGAATAGATATTAAAGCAGAAAAAGGCACACCTGTTAAAGCAATTCTGGATGGTGTAGTAACAACTATTACCTACATCAGAGGTTTTGGAAATACAATAATAATTGATCACGGTTCCGGATTTTATACAGTTTATACTCACGTAGAATACGTTCATATCTATGAAAAACAGTATGTTTTAACCGGTACTGTAATAGCGAATGTTGGAGAATCAGGTACTTTAAGTGGTTCAATACTGCACTTTGAAATATGGAAAAATAAGATAAAACTTAATCCTGAAGATTGGTTAGCAAAAAGAGCATGAGCCTATTTCCACTAATAAATCAAGATTTCAATCGCAATTTGCTTTTAAATGCACTGGAACATGATCGTGTTGCAAACGCTTATCTGTTCTATGGACCAGAGGGAAGTGGACATGAAGGTTTCGCCCTCGAATTTGCTGCAATGCTTAACTGCAATTCGAATAATGAGCGACCATGTGGTAAATGCCTTTCATGTAGAAAAATGAAAACCCTTGAGCATGCTAACTTGCAGCTTGTATTTCCAATACCTATTAAAAAAGATACCTCTTCTGATAAAAAACCATTTATGAGTCTTTCACAAAGCGAAATATACGAAATCCAAAACATTATCCAGAAGAAAGCCAAAAATCCTTATGAAAAAATATCGATTACAAACGCCCAACATATCTCAATCAACTTTATAAGAGAGATTAAGAGAACTATCTATCTCACTTCCCCTGAAAAGGGTTGGAAAGTTGTTATCATTTTTGATGCACATTTGATGACCGAACAGGCTTCAAACGCATTCCTGAAAATACTGGAGGAACCACCCCCTGAATCAATTTTCATTCTCACCAGTTCAAAATTGGGAAAATTAATCCCAACAATTCACTCACGCTGCCAACCTATTTACTTCCCTCCTCTTCCCAAATCCTCACTTGAGTCGGTTCTATCCTCAAAAGGAATTCCTGAAAACCGCAGACGCCTGATCATTCGTTTATCATCCGGCGATTTAAATCAAGCAGTCAATTTATCTGAAACTGATCTAACCAAACTAAAAGAGAGAACCCTGGAAATTCTACGTGCCATTGCTGTTTGGAACATTGAGAAAATCTATAAATTTATCGAAATACTTTCTACACTTTACAAACAAGAACCAGAAAATTTTACTCTGCTTATGTTATCGATCTCATCCTGGTTCAGAGATGCTGCTGTTATAAAAACCGGCTGTCCAGATACAGAACTTATCCACTCAGACTTAAAGACAGAGATCTCAAAATTTGTCAAAGCATTTCCCGATTTTGATGGTTTTGAATTGAATGCTTCCATCGAAAATTGTATTGATTTCATACAACGCAATGTATATATTAACCTCGCTTTGTTAAACATGTTTTTCAAAATACACGACGCCATTAATCCCGGAAAGAATAAATAAATGAACAACAATAGTCCTTTAGTAAAAATAAAATTTAAAGGTTCACGGCGTGAATATTTCCACAATTCAATGGAATTCCCAATCAAAGAAAACGACCACATGGTTGTTGAAGCTGATAGAGGAGAAGATATCGGAATAGCACTTGCAGAAAATCCGGGCAAAAAGCCACCCTGTGACGATGAAAATACCTTTACAATCATTAGAAAAGCTACAAATAATGATCTAATCCAAGATAATGAAAACAGAATTAAAGAAAAATTTTCCTTCCAATTCTGCAAGAGAAAAATTGAAGTGCTACATCTCCCTATGAAACTCGTGGATGTCGAGTATCGGCTCGATAGGAAAAAAATCATATTTTACTACACTGCTGACGACCGTATAGATTTCCGAGAGCTTGTAAAAATTCTTGCTGCAGAATACAAAACACGTATTGAGATGAGACAAATAAGCACACGTGAAGAACTGAGAAGAATGGGAGGAATTGGTCCTTGTGGAAAACAGCTATGCTGTACCAATTGGATTGATGATTTTGAACCTGTCAGCACTCAACTGGTAAGAGAACAGAACCTTCCAATGAATCCTTCTAAAATTTCAGGTTGCTGCGGAAAATTAAAATGCTGTTTTAGATACGAACATGACATATATTCAGAATTCTTAAGGAACTATCCGCCTTATGGTTCTATAGTTAAATACGAGGATAAAATGGGAGCGATCGAAAAGATAGATATTTTCCAAAAGACAGTCACTATAAAATTTGAAGATGACCAATTAGAAGAATTTCCCCTTCAGGATTTCAAGAAAAAAATAAAAGTTTTGAAGTAGATTTCAAATAAAACCACTTAATAATAATGGCACAAAACAACCACTTCTACATTACGACCCCAATTTATTATGTTAATGACAAACCACATATAGGTCATGCATATACCACAATATTAGCTGATGTTCTTGCAAGGTATCACAGAGACAAAGGCGATGATACATTTTTTCTGACCGGTGTAGATGAACATGGACAAAAAGTTCAGCAAGCTGCTGAAAAAGCAGGAATTGATCCGCAAGTTCACTGTGACACAATGGTTGTTCACTTTCAGAAAGCATGGGAAAAATTAGAAATTACCAATGACTTTTTCATCCGTACTACTGATGATTTCCATATAAAAGTCGTCCAGAAAGTACTTCAAGACCTTTATGAAAAAGGCGAAATATACAAACACGAATATGGCGGATATTATTGTATTGGTTGTGAACGTTTCTACACGAAAAAGGAGCTAGTTGACGGTAAGTGCCCTCAACATCTTAAAGAGCCTGAATATATCAAGGAAAAAAACTACTTCTTTCGCATGAGTAAATACCAGGATTGGTTAATTGAATACATTAAAACACATCCTGAATTTATCCAACCTGAAAGTAGAAAAAACGAGGTTCTGGGATTTTTAAAGAATAAACTTGGCGACCTTTGTATCTCACGACCAAAATCACGGCTAAAATGGGGTATCGAATTACCATTTGATTGCAATTACGTAACCTATGTCTGGTTCGATGCTCTTCTGAACTATATCACTGCTATTGGATACAAGCAGGACGAGGAAAAATTCAACAAATGGTGGCCTGCAAATTATCATCTTGTTGGCAAAGATATCGTTACTACACATTGTGTCTATTGGCCTACAATGATGAAGGCAATTGGCATTCCAATGCCTAAAACAATCTTTGCTCATGGGTGGTGGATGGTAGATGAAACAAAAATGTCAAAATCACTGAAGAATATTGTAAAGCCACTGGACTTAATTGACTCCTATGGCGTGGACCCGGTTCGATACTTCCTTATGAGAGAAATGGTACTTGGACAGGATTCCAACTTCAGCGAAGATATTTTTATTAGAAGATATAATTCTGAACTTGCAAATGATTTTGGAAACTTAGCCAGCAGAATTGCAACATTGATAAGGAAAAATTTTGATTCAATCGTTCCAAATATTTTTATTAATGGAAAAGAAGAACTGAAAATAAAAGATAATGCAATAGCTCTTCCTCAAAAAGTTCATAATCTAATTGATGACCTGCATCTTAATGAAGCAGTTGAGGCAATTATCACATTTATTCGATCAATAAATAAATATATGGAAATTCGCCAACCCTGGCATTTAGTAAAACAAAACAAACAAGAAGCGGGAACAGTTTTATACACAGCCGCTGAAGGACTTAGAATAGCTGCATTGCTTCTTCACCCGATAATGCCTGAAAAAATCTCAACGCTTTTAAAGGCACTTCCAACTGCTAATAACAAAGACAAATTTTTTGAATGGGGAACATTGAAATCCGGTGAAAAATTAGGCAAACTATCAATTCTATTTCCAAGAATCAGCAAGAAAAAAGAGGTTATAAAAGGAGTACAAAATAAAGAGGATAAATTGATTTCCTTTGATGATTTTTCAAAAGTAAAACTAATTACTGCAAAAGTGCTTACAGCAGAGAGGATTCCGAAAACTGATAAACTACTGAAGTTATCAATAGATACTGGCGAAGAGAAACGCCAGATTGTAGCGGGAATCGCACAATATTACAACCCGGAAACCTTGATTGGAAAAACAATCATCATTGTCGCAAATTTGCAACCTGTAAAAATCCGAGGGATAGAAAGCCAGGGTATGCTGATTGCTGCAAAAAAAGGTGAAAATCTAACTTTATTAACAACATTCGATAGCATAGAACCTGGATCTTTTATTAGCTAAACCCGAATTGCAAACTGTAAATCGAAAATTTTTAAATAAAGTGACTAATAAGTGTTCTCCAAAATTTCACTTTGAAAACTCTCTAGTAGAAATCTCTTTGATCAATTTGAACTTTGCAACACGATGTTTATCGACACTCACTGTCATCTAAACTATTCTCCACTTTATGAACAAGCCAATGATGTAATTAAGCGTTCATTAGACGCTGGTGTAGAGAAATTGATTTGTGTTGGCACTGATATCCCATCATCCAAAAAAGCAATTCTTTTGGCAAAACAATATTCAAACGTTTTTGCATCAGTTGGTATACATCCACATGACACTGAAGCAGCAAAATCAGGTTGGCAAAAAGAACTTATAGAATTTACCAAACACGACAAGGTAGTTGCTTTCGGAGAAACCGGATTAGATTATTATAGAAACTATGCTCCTAAAGAAATCCAAATTGCACTTTTCTCTGAGCAGATAGAAATAGCAAAAGACCTGCAACTGCCAGTTGTCATTCATAACCGCCAAGCTGATAAAGACATTAAAGATATTTTAACTGAAAATAACTATTATAATTGTGTTTTACATTGTTATTCAAGTAATGCCGATTATGCGAAAGAGATGCTCCAACTTGGACTTCATATTTCTTTTACAGGTAGTGTAACTTACAGTAGTAAAAAAACAGCAAAAGCAGTCAAAGTTGTACCATTTAATCGTTTAATGCTTGAGACTGACTCTCCTTTTCTTACTCCTTCAAGCAAAAGGGGAGAAACAAACGAACCGGCAAATATTCCGTTGATCGCTCAAAAAATTGCTGAACTGAAAGGATGTTCCATTGACAATGTGGCTTCAAGAACAACTGAAACCGCTTATAGATTTTTCAATTTACAACAATGAATATATATCCCAAAAAGAGATGGGGACAGAATTTTTTAGTTGACCCGAATATCCTGCGAAAAATAGTCAGGACTATTGATCCCAAGCCGGAAGATATTATTATCGAAATTGGCGCAGGTAAAGGTGCTTTAACACAATTTTTAATAGACAGCAAAGCAACTATTCATGCATTTGAAATTGATAGTGATCTAATTCCTGTATTAAAGGATAAATTCTCTAATAAGATAAATTTCATACTTCATCAAGCAGATGTATTAACCTTTAACTATTCACGATTATTTAAGTCAAATAAAAAAGTAAGGATCGTTGGAAATATTCCATACAATATCACAAGCCCACTTCTGTTTAAAGTCTTTGAAAATTCCATTCATATCAAGGATGTAATATTTTTAGCCCAAAAAGAGATTGCGCAACGTATTTGTGCGAAACCTGATAATAAAGATTATGGGATATTGTCTGTTCTTTCTCATTATTACGGTTCACCTAAAATGGAATTCCATATTTCACCTAATGTCTTCCGCCCTATCCCGAAAGTCGTTTCTTCTGTGATTTCCATCCAGATAAAAACATTGGAAGATAGCATAGATTTCCAAAAAGTGTTTTTAAAAGTAATAAAAACAGCATTTAATAAACGCCGTAAAACCTTGAAAAATTCGCTTAGCGAATTAATTAATAAAGATAAAATAAACTGTCCAATAGATTTGAATAGACGCGCTGAAACATTGGCAGTAGGAGAATTTATCAATCTAACAAAATGGCTATTTCAAACTGATTAAAATTGTACTTAAAAATCGCATTTTTTCTTGTAAAAAACAGTTATTAGAAATAATTTTAACTGCTTTCTGAAAAGGGCCTCTAGCTCAACGGTTAGAGCAACGGACTCATAATCCGTAGGTTCGGAGTTCGAATCTCCGGGGGCCCACATTCATTATTTTATTTACCTATTAAAATCCGAAACCGAAGACTTATATTATATTGGTATCTTATAAGACACATATCGAAGACTATAGGAAAATAATTCAGGCAAAATGTTGTTATCCAAATCTAGTGCAATGTCATGCTTTTATTGTCAGATAAATATAAGTATAAGAATAGCACCACAATTTATTATGGTGAATAATAAAAAAGTGTGTAATCTAAAAGTCGGCTTAAGCCGACTTCCAAAGTGATAGTAGGTGATCCTATCCTCACCATTCTAAAGAATGGTGTTAATCTCATTTCATTTATTTAAAGATGAATAAAATTCACAATAACTTAAAAAATGAACAAATCTACTCAGGTTTTCCAGCCTACTCTCAACCCTGATAAAATCGGTTGTAGTATGGCAGCGAATCCGCTGGAAACCCACAAAGTTAATAAAACACGTAGTCAGCAGAATTATCTTAGTCAAAACCATATTCTGTAGGTTCAGTGTTTTCTCATAGAGATTCCAGACCTCGGCATTTTTCTATATGCCTGTAATTCTGTTGGTTATAAATACTTATTTTACTGGCAGTTAGAATATATCCTTAAATTTATTTATTCAGGAATTTCTATATCTACTTCAGAAGACAACTTGAAACGAAGAATTTGATTATTACCAGAATCAACGACATAAATCACTTCGTCATCTACAAAAATACCTTCCGGGTGATTTAATAAATCATTATAAAAACGAGTTACAATAGTATCTCGTTCAACGTATGAAGTATCAATGAAAGAAAGTCCCAGAGTATCAATTTTTGTAATAATAGTATCTATAACTGTCGTATCTATCTGTACCTCTCTAATTCCGGCTTTTCTTACAAATTTTCCGAAATTATCAAATTCCAGAACCTCATCCAATCCGGAATTCAAAACAAAAATATTTCCATCATCATCCACAGAAACGTCAAAAGGTTCAATAAATTGTTCCAGATTCATGATCTCATGCTCACCCAGCATAAATGCGGAAGTCCAATTATTAAAACCAGGCAGTTCTTTAATTTTGTGAAAACCAAAATTTACTCCCAATTGTGTGTAATAAATATTACCTTCCTCATCAACACAAATTCCGCGAGGATTATTCACAGTTCCTGCTCCTGTTCCATCTGTTGCAGCATTTCCAAGGAAAGTGCCTTTATGCTGCCATATCTTAGTACCATCCTTAAGTTTTAGATATTCGCTTCTTTCCATTTTTATTATAGCAATTCTCTGGCGCTCACCATTATCAGCCACATAAATCTGTTCTACTCCAAAAGGTGCTGCTGCGACACTTATAAATTGGGCAGATCCCTTTGATAAATCATCATAAAACACATGTGGAGCTAAAATACTATCAACTTTATCAGGATTATATTGAAAAACAGCATGGTCTATTGTGTAGCCGCTGTCTTCCAGAGTATATGATTCGGAGAAATTAGTGATAGTTTTAATATTGCTATTAGCCAGATTAACGTATATAATAGCACTTGCTACAGAATCCACTCCAACATTATTTATGTACTGATTCCATAAGTAAATATTATCTGATATATCAACAATGTAAATATTGAGTTTTGAATCTACCGCAATTCCTACAGGACTGATATTTCCCGAAGCGTCATCAGCATCACTGATATTTGTCAGAGCTGTAAAATCATTACCGTTGTCATCCTGACTGATAATGTTACCGGTTTTGTCTAAAACGAGAACCCGAGCATTACCGCTGTCTGCAATAAATATATAACCGTCAATAGAAATATATATATCAATTGGATGATGAAAATTCCATGGACTTCCCTTCCATGCAGGATTTATCGGGATATATTTTACTTCCCCTGGGTTGAAAACAGCAGAGAGACTGTCAGGAAACTCAGGAACTGAAATAGCATTATAATCACATCCCGTAATAACGAAAAAACATACAATAGAAATAAATGATAAAACCGTCACCAAACGGGTCTTCAAAAAATATCTTCTCATCTGAATTGAACAGTCATTTGAATTTTTTGAATATCTCCCAGAACACCAAAATTAGACCATGAATAATCAGCAGAAAATCCCAGTGGGCCAATTGGAAGCCTGACACCTCCACCCATAGTGAAGGAGCGGTCTTCCTGATTGAAAATTTTCCCTGCACGTACAAAAAATCTACCAAATATTGATTCTTCGACACCAAACACAAAATTTTCTGCATTATCAACAGGATGGTTTAGTTGGATTGACAACATTGTCTTATAATTTGAAGATTCGAATAGATCTATAGCAGAGCCAATTCGAAATTCCGTTGGTGGTGAAAACAGTGTATATTTTTCAGCCTTTTCTCCACCTTCTTTTAATGGTTTAGTATAAGTTCCACCCGGTCTTGATTGTGTCCCAAAATTCACAAGAGAAACACAGAACCGTAATGTTTTAAAACCCGTCCAATAATATGTCCCCAGGTCCATTAAAACATTATTCATACTCAAATCAGCAAGAGTCTCCTCTACATATTTAAATGTAATGCCATAAGAAAAACGATCGGTCATTTTCATTGAGTAAGTAAAACCTAAAAATAGGTCACCATAATTAAAATATTCTCCCGTTCCATAAGGTTGATACTCAGTCGTAATTTCCATTGGATCAGTATAAAGCGCTCCTGCACTTATACCAAAAAATATATTAGAACTAACCTGTTGGATATATCCCATATAGCTATATTCTATTTCAGCAGGCCATCGTGTATGGGAAACAGTTAAATTATTTTTTTTATCAATTTGGGCAGCGGCAGCAGGATTCCAATATAAAGAGGTAGCATCCTCAGATAAGCTTACTCCTGCATTTGCCATACCAGCTACACGGGCACCCACCCCAATTTTTAAAAATGTAAATACAGATGTACCCGCTCGCTCTCCACCTAAAATTTGGAAAAATCCATCTCCTCCATATAGAAATGAGGATAGCAATAATACAAAAATCAGGATCAGAATATTCAGGTTTTTAAATCTTTGCATTAAAATTTGTATGAAACTCCCAATAAAATAGTTCTTGGTCTCCTAAACCGACTGGGATCAAAATTCGGATTAGGTTTATCTATATAATAATAAGCAATTGGTTCACCCGGATTATAGGCTTCGCCAGTATATGCATTAATGAATGTGGGTATCTTTTTATTAAAAACATTTTGAACTTCACAAAATATCCGTACTGAGTTTAGATTCTTATGAAAGATATTTTTATAGATTTTTACATCTAATAAAAAGAACAAATCGGCAAGTTTGGAATATGGTTTATCTGTTTGCGGGGGGCCAATTAGATACAATTTTCCTTCCTGATAAACGGAATCTATAATTGTACTCGGAGTATATCGTCTACCTGATTGAATTTCAAGGTGAAAATTTGCTCCCCAGTTATTAAGAATAGGAATTGAAAAAAGTCTTACAGGTTTTTTTTCTTTCACCTTAATTCGAAAGTTTGCTGACAATTGAGTTGGAGTATCCCAGCGTAAAAAATTCTCCCCTAAAGGTTTAGAGTTAAGACGTCCAGCCTCTACTAAAAGGTTGTCATTAGGAGTAGAGCTCTTCCCGGTAGCAATTGAATAGGAAAAATTCAAATCACCTGAAAAGAACCTACCATAGCGCCGCCTATATATCAGTTCTATTCCACGAGAGCGTGCATAATCCATATTTATATACATAATAAGACTGTAACGCCCCAACTTTGGGTTAAATGTCGTTATCTTCTGAGATGTTTCATAATCAAACATATCTTTATAATATGCTTTGAACTCAATAGCACTATGCTCAGATAGTCTATGTTTAATACCTAACTCATAAGCAACTGTTGTCTTTGGGTTTAAGTTTGGATTACCAATAAGACTGTATGTTGCTTCGGCTGTACTGTTTAGCTTTGCATATACAAATTTATAAGTAGGCAGCTGTGAAAAATGTCCATAATTAAAATAAAGCACATCATTATCAGTTACAGGATGAGATATTCCAAACCTGGGTGAGAGATGTCCTTTACCTCTGTGTCCGAAAAAATTAAATGTATCATTTCTGAATTTTTTACGACCGGCAGAGGTTATTGTATAGATCTTAGGATTATCAATTGCATCTTCAATATATTTCCCTGGAAACCAGTAATCATAACGCATACCAATATTAGCAATCATTCCCTCAAACACTATTCTATCTTGAATATAGAACGATCCATCATTAGGGTAGACTTTATACATATCCCAACTCTGCCCAAAACCGGTACTACCTAACCAGGGTTTGAAAATATCAATCACTTGCATTTCTGTGTACCTGGCATCAAAACCAGCTTTAATACTATGGCGAGATCTGGTTTTATAACTGAAGTCGAAATTTATAGACCAATTATTGCTAAAATAATCATACCAGTGAGGTTCATCGCCGCTATCCCAATATTTATCTCCCTGCTTGATCCTAATATCACCATCCTCATTTATTTTAGTATATTCAACAGGTTTAAGATCAAGTGTTTCACTGTACTCATCCCACGATTTACCACGAACTGCTGAATTTTCATAAGTGAGATATTTCCCCAGATTTACTTCATAAAAAGATCGAGAAGATAGAGTTTGAGTCCAGGTTAGATTAGTAACATAAGAGCCTCTGGTTATCGTCAAATAATTGTCAAGTATTTGCTCAAACTCGTCCTTATAACCTCGATAGGAATAAAATCCCTGGTCGATATTAATCGAATTATTTTGTGAAATAGACAATTTATGTTTAGGAGTAAATTTCCATGTGAGTTTGCTCATCCAGCTCCAACTGTTATCCTCTCTTGGTGCAAAATCCCTTTGCCATCTCTCTTTTGGATACAGCTTACTGGCATCTGGTAAATAGGTATCGGTAATATTTCCATAACCACTAATGAAGAAAAATATGTTTCCAGGTAAATTCAATCCAATTGCCTGTAAAAATAAATTCGAGATTGATTCCTTTCCACCGAGTGTAAATTCTGCAATATCCGTATTGAAACCTGAACCAATAGGTTTTAATTGATCAGTTTTATATGATAAGCTTCCTTCAAACTTATCACCTCCTTCTTTCAATTTTACGTCAATGATCCCCGACATTGCCTGACCGTATTCAGCACCAAATCCACCGGAAATAAATTCCAGCTCCTCAATAGCATTAGGATTAACATATAATTTGTTAACAGCACCGGAAAGTGGATCTTTTAACGTAAGACCATCAACAATAAACTGGCTCTCATCTACCCTGCCGCCACGAATATGTATCTGGTTATCGGATTCAACAACTCCAACTTGCTCCTTTAAGATATCTTGAACATTTTCCACTATCTTATTTGATATATCATCACGACTAAATTTAACAGAAGAGGATGTTTCATCCACTTCTAAAATAGGACGATCCCCAACTACTATTACTTCCTGACCTAATGCAAGAACCGTTTCTTCCATTTCAACAACAAGATTTGTTGTTTCACCAGGATTCACTTTAATCCCGGTAATTAAATGAACCTTGTAACCTATCATCGATACTTCTAAATCATAAATATTATGTGTCATTCCTCTAATTTTAAAATACCCGTTTCCATCCGTCGCTGCACCATAATAAGTCCCTCTTACGATAATATTTACACCAGGCAGAGCCTCACCTGTCTTTTTATCGATTACCTTTCCAGAAATTGAACCTGTAGTTTGAGCAGAAACTTGGGGATTTAAAGTAAAATAGATTAAAAATATTGCAAAGTGTATAAATAGGATTTTTCTAATCTTCAAACTCCACATTTAAGATATAATCCAGTAGTGCTCTTACATTATTTCTTCCATCACAGTAATTAAGAGGTAAGGAAAAATATATACTTTCACCCTCTATAAAATCAGGTTTATATCGGATACCAACAGATGGGGTTCCTGAATAAGGCACAGAAACAGATGCACTATCCGGATGCTCCATAATATAAATCGCATCTGTACCAGGTGTATTGCCCGGAATTAACGCTGAGACTCTATTCCCAATTAATTTTCCTGTTTCAAGAGTAAGATTTTGATTAACGGTTTGGTCTCCAAATTTAGCCAAAATCCTGACCCCACTCATAAGCCGTCCACTCGGATTAAGCCTATAAACTGAGTCCAGATCAGTAAAAGTCCATGTTGTATCTGGAACCTGTTCATTGCCATTAGTTATAAAAATCTTCCCACCCTGTTTCACATATCTGGTAATACTTAATCCAGACTCACTGATGTGAGTACTCCCCATGTGACTAAACCAAACGACTTTATTAAAGTAGTTCAAATTCGCCTCAATGTCTATTTGTGTATATGGAAGAGAGTTTTCAATGTTTGGGGATTCCATACCTGCCTTTATCATCGAGCTACCTATTTCCCAAATAGAAAATGCACCTCCTTGTATTACTTCAGCAAGTATATCAGCATAAAATTGCTGTGTTGTGCCATTTTTCTGATCCAGTGCATAATCATCCACCAGTAGAACATCTCCCGAAACCGGTTTCACAACCCAATGATTCGGAACATTATCATCTATGGAATCGGGAAACATAATAGTATTGCTTTCAGCACTGGCGATATCTTTTGCCTTCACATAAAATATATGTGGGCCTGTACTAAGACCAGTAAGGGTTAACTGATCCATTAAAATTCCATATTCATCTCTTCCAATAACATTCCATGCTGTAGTATCATCAAGTGCCCATAAAATTGATTTTATAGTTTCATTTCCATCAGCATCGGTAGCATCCCATACAAAAGTGCGGGTTGGAAAAGTGTAACTTGTTACATTTGGATTATTTGGGGGAGCACTGGGATTACTTTTTAACCTAAATTCGATGTGAGGGCGAGTATTATAAACAGGAAACGTTAACCTTGCCGGAGTAGGATCAACTAAGCTGTCATCATCAATAGCTTGAACTGAAAAATCAAATAAATCATATTGCTGTCGAATTGGAACATAAAAAGTTCCCGCTTCCGCCGTTGTAAAAGTTGGTGTATCTTCATAATTCCATCGATAATAATATCCAATAACTTCACCATCCGGGTCTTCCCCCCACCAATGGATTTCTTGACGACTCGATGTCGTATCGAGTGTTGTAATTATAGTATCTTTTACGATTACCGGCTCGCCGCTATCATAGGTTGTATCCTGAACAGTAAATGTGTCGCTTTCAAAGAAAAGGAAAAGATAGGTCTCGGGAGCCTGATTTTCGTATCCCTTAGATTTATTTTCCTTTAGAAATGGATTTTCTATTTTATCACAGGAAAATAAAGTCCATAGAACAACAAATATTATAAGGACAAAAATATTTTTGTAATTCAACCTTTTCACAATAAAAATGATGTTGTGGAGAAAAAGGAGAAAATACCCCCTCTCCACAGATTATTTTTTAATTATCACTTGACTTAAGCTTCGCATATAAATAAATATTTAAAATTCAACATATATATAAGAGTTAACACTATACTGCCTTCGAAATTTTTAACCGTAAACTTATTTCTTTCCATTTTTGATAATAATATAATTTCAGCATTTAGCATATCCTTATAAAAAAGCGATTTCCAATATATACCTTTCTTCTACAAGGCAGTTTACAACTTTTTGGTTCTTCCTTTTCTATTAAAAACTTTAGTCATTAGTTTTGCTATTTACTTTACCTCCCCTTTCCGAAGGAACTCCTGCGTGAGCAATCCCCTCCTTACAAAGGAGGGGAAAAGGGGTGGTTAATGTTTCTTTCCCCCCAACGTGTCGGGAGAATCACCTAAAGCTTGTTACATTTAATTGTCAAATCCTACAAACATGTAAAGCAAGGAAATATCTTTTTTTACGAGACCTAAGTTACCTGATCAATAACATCTTCTTCGAATCAATATAATTACCTGCTTTCATACGGACGATATATGTCCCACTTGAAACAAGTTCACCATTATCATTTCTACCATTCCAATTGAGAATATGCTTTCCTGCCGGGTAAGTATCCATTGCAAGATTACGTATTTTCTGTCCTAAAATGTTGTAAATAACAATGGAAATATGTTCCTGATTCGGAATTTCGAAATATATCCTTGTTTCAGGGTTAAATGGATTCGGGAAGTTCTGTTTCAGACTATATGTAAGAGGATAATTGATTGGTTCCTCAGCAATACCTACGATGGGACCAACATCTTCAATATCTCTTACCTCAATCTTATATGTACCAAAACTGAACGTAAATACACCGGTTACCTGACTTATAACGTCATTAACTTCAAGAGAATCAAACCAGGCATCAATACTTGAAGCATCATCGTCCAACAAACACGGACCACTGCCATCATCAATTGACCAATCGTATGGATTGATTGCTGTTACCTGTGCATTAGCGACTTTTACCAAAACACCTTCATATTGCTCTGCTGTCTCAGAATCACCTGAAAGTTCTGCTGTTGTTAATACAACAGGCGATGGCTCTGCATTTCCCGACGATAAAATCTTTACAGAATCAACAAGAATAACTGTATTATTATCCCACTTAAAATGCCAATCAGCATTATAGTCATCAACGGTTCCCCAAACCTGCACTTCATCTCCTCTAAGAAGAATATCATCAGTACCAAAAATGTAAATACCATTCCAGGGACCAGCACCGTCCTGAATCACATAAGCTCCATAATTTGCCTTAAACGCTGTATCAGCAGTTACAATACCTGAAACTGTAACCTCGTATCCATTAAATGGGGAATCAGCAAGTGACCACGGAGTATATTGAACATCAGAAATCGTCAGTCCGGCATCTCTTACAACATAGCTATAAAACAGAACAGATGTATCGGCTGGCATTGTTGATGTCAAACCTATATCATCTGTCGCAACAATGTAATAATCTACCCATGCACAATCACTTTGCTGGGGAATTGTTCCGGTCCAGATATCTCCCTCTAAAAAAGACATTGCCGTATGTATATACTCTCCTCCATCAATAGTGTACCAAATTGTTACAGAGTCAATCGTAGCATTTGTTGTTACATCCACTGAAACCTCAACCGGATCAGAGGAAGTTGGCACTCCAGGATTTCTGGAAACATTTGCAAGTTGTGGGGGTCCCGAACCTAAAACGAGGTCTTCTACATACAACGGCTCAAGTACATATGTATTGGAATCGGTGTAACTTCCGTAATGATGGTATACCCATCCTTTAATTGATTCAAAAACAGCACCAACTGGTGGATCAATATATCCTATCAGACTATCAGAATCATCATCTATAAGTATTTCACCCGTACCATCATCAACAGAAAAAAGCTCATATTGAGGATTTACATCAATAACAAACGCATCCTTAACGGCGATCATTACATTACCCCATTGCTCTGCAGTAACTGGTAAACGCAAATCACCAGTTGCAATCGTATCAACGGGAGGCAATGGTTGTCCGATATTTAAAATATTTATCGGGCCTGTAATCCAGAACTCAGTCATATTACTGGATGCAGTAGTATATTCACCAATGTAACCGCTCATTTCAATCTCATCACCCTCATAGAGAACGGGATATGCAGTTGAATCAGCATGATAAGATAAGATCGCACTCCAGGGACCTCCTCCCGGTTCCCCAAAAATGAACTTTATTCCTGCACCCGCATAGCTTAATCCGGTAGGCATAGTTACAATCCCTTTAACTTTCATTGTATCTCCATCCAGATAAGAAATATCAGACTCAGTATCAGTGGGAGTTTTTAAAAGGTCACTATTCCGAACCTGTTGAATTCGCTGAAGTCTCGTATATTCGCCAGCTTCAACAATGTCGTATGCTAAACGTGGAGAAAGTTTGTATTCACCGTAATCATACATAACAATTCCGGATATCGATTTTACAGAATCATCCAGAACCGGTGTGTAATAAAATATTGCCCTTGTACTTATCTGTATTGGACCGGAATTATCATCTACCCTCCATTCACCATAACTACCGATATTAGTTTCACTAATCTTGACATCTTTAACACAAACAAGACAACCTTCATAAGGTTCAGATGCAGCTTGTGCTGTTATCACCTCTAAAGCTTTAGGTAATTTACATCCTGATTCATGAAGTGTATAACTCGTGACATCTTTAATCTGTGTTTGATTATAGTTTTCTTCTACAGTACCACAAATCGAAATAGAATCTCCCTCTGCTATAAGACTGTCGCTATAAACAACCTTTATTCCACTCCATAGCGCTTCATTATCCTGGATCCAGAAATAGTAATCAGAAATCCCACCATTGGCTTTGTTGTCTCCCTGAAGTTCAGCAGTAACAATTCCGCTTACAGTCACAACCTGACCGTTAAGAGGCGAATCAGGGCTTCCTGTACCCGTTGTATCCTGAATATCTGCAATGCTTGTAATAGTTTGAGCAAATGCAAAAGAAAAAAGGAACAACGCAACAAAAGCAAACATTAACAATTTCCTTTTCATTTTTTCCTCCTTTTAATTACTTAATCACTAGAAACTTACCCCGTTGAATATCGCCTGATTTTAAATCTTCAACGGTGAATATATACAAACCTGTGGCAATCGCTTGATCCCATTTTGTAATGAGGTCCCATGCATGCTCACCACCGGAGAATTTTACTTTTCCTTTTTTAGAAATATCCTGCAAGTTCCCAATATCAGAACCACAGTAAGTTTCAGAGTTATGTCGAATTTCATCTACCAATTCGCCGGAAAGAGTGTATATCTTTATCTTCGCCTCAGCAGGAAGATTATAAAACCAGATCATCCTTTCACGTTCACCATATCCGTCCCATATTGCTCGTGCTTTGTACGGATTAGGATACACTCCTATTTTTTTCTCAAAATTTGCAGTCTGGGGAGTTTTACCTGCAATTACATAAGTTAGATTAGTTATTTTATTACCCTCTAAACTCTCCAATCCTGTTGCAGGGTCTCCACTATCATAAGACGTAACCGCATAAACATTTCTTTCAGGCCATCCACTTTGAATTCCTGTATTTACAAAACGGTAATATACTGTATCACTATTAATAATTTTATAGTACATAGTATCATCATCTATTATTGAATAAAGATAATTGTATAACGTGTCAAAACCAACAATTTCAGCAACAGTGGATTCCTCTTTTTTTATTTTAATATCATCAAATCCCGTGTTATATCCTAATTCATCAATTTTGTCGAACTGCGCCAGAAGAGTCCAACCGGGCTTATCGGTTAAAGTTTTGCTTCTTGAATATATCCTGTATCCTTCAAAATCACGTCGCTGCGTTAGAGGGTCTTTCGACAATTCCGATTCCCTGCCCCAATACAATGTTACACAATTACCATCAGCTCTAATATGTAAACGCGGCGATGGAGGTGGTGCAGGTAAAATATACCGGTCAAGTTTACCGTTGTTGTTTACATCCTCACTAATATCCAAAACGCCATTTCCATTAATATCCTCTCCATTATAAGCAGTTTGAGCCCAATCTGAATTTGCATGAAGGTAAGCTCTTCTTGCATTATTATCATCCAGTGAAGAATTAGCCCATCTTGCACAAACAACTGCAAATGACACCCTTATAGAGTCTCCGGGGTTAAGAACCCAGTTTGTGGAATCAACATAAACAACATTGTCAATTGTATCACTAACTGGTTCACTGCCAAATGGTCCCGTAGATAATAAAAACAACCAGCTATCCGGGTCATCGGGATAACCATTGCTATTATAACCTTCAACTCCAATTCTCTGGGGAACGGATTGATGCATAAAATCATAGCGCTGCATATCATCTATTGGCATTACATACTCAGGATAGTTCATATTCGAGGAGCTAGACCAGACCCATTGCCGATAATAAGAACTCCAATACTCTCTTGGAACAGTTTCATTACCCAAAGTGCGGAACCCAATATAACTTTGCGCATAGCCATTATCTCCGTCAGCATCATATTGATAAGCAATATTGCGAGGATAACCGGGATATTCATCATCAGGATAAGGGTCATAAATAGTCTGATCAAAACCATCTATATTATCATACCATGTAAAACCACCACCGGGCTCATAAGTACTTGTGTAATTCATATTCGCTACTGAGGCATCTACCCATATCCCAACGTAAATATTCTTAATTGGCCATCCTTTGGGATCAATAAGTTTTGAATCATTGTGTATACTATAATCCATAATCACAAATGCATCAGCAAAGGAATAATTCCAGGCATAAGATTCCTGATGGATTCTTAATCCCATTGGGTTATGATTTGAAATTTCCTTTAAATCAGTGTAATTGCAGATGAAATCTTCATGCGAAACAGCATCGGGTGAAAAATAACGACTGGTTTCAATTGATGATTTTATTTTTATCGTATCAGCAGGATTTGGAGTTGCACTAAACTCGAAGCCTTCCTCACTGACATCAAAAACTCCGTCAACTATTGCGGTAGAAACCCGTTTTGAACCTTTAACAAGCCCACCAATCCAGAGTCCTGCAAACGAGAAATGTTCTATTTCCTCCTTCTCGATATCAGCATACTGTTTATATCTGCATGAAGGTTGATCGGGGTTATTCCATCCTTCCCCTAAGACGCCAAAATTTGTAATTGTTAAACCTATCTGACCAACTTTCGTGTATTTATTGTAATCATCAGCTGAAACTTTTGATAGTGGACTATGATTTTGATTTCTTGAAACATTCTGAGCAATTAAATAGAGGGGTAAAAGCACGAAGAAGATAACGAGTTTTCGAGAGACCAAATTATTTTTTTTCATTTTCTTTTTCAACACTATACAATCAATACAAGCAACAATGAAATCTACAAAAAGTATATTCAATCAAAAAGTAAAAATTAAGGCTCTATTTAAAATTTCTTTTATGCAAATACCTAACCTGGACAAGCCAGAATTTCAAATTTCAAATTTATAAGAATATTCCCAAAAAATTTACGATTTAAAAGTTTCAGTAAATTCAATAAAAATTTCTTTGCTATATCATTTTGTCGGAGACCCATCTAGGGATTGACAATGACTTATCAGAAAACACGTCTGTGCAAGAACGATAAAAATTACTCTTTATTCCGAAGGAATTCCTATGGCACAAAAATACAAGAATTTAACTTTTAAGTAACTAATGTGTTTATTATATTAAATTTTTATTTGTTTTCCTCTGATTTATTTGTTCCATTGTGAAAGTTGTAATTCCTTGGATTGATCATCTCATTTTGTAGTGACAGTGCATTTTACTATTGAACTATAATTAAATCAAGTTTTGCACATGCTAAATATATGATATTATGATAAGTACAATTAAAACATGGAAAATTGATATTAACTCCTCCGTAGGAAACCCTTTGGGTCGAAGGATTGTGTCGATCCTTAGGATTCTCCGGAGTCCTATCTCAAAGAAATGCCTACGGCACGTAACCTTTGGAAAGACATCCCTATGAGAAGATGATTATAGCAATGGGAATAAATAAACATTTTAACCCTGCAGGGGTGATATGTTATTGGTGTATTTGCATATTAATCAATTACATGTCACTCCCTCAACAGAGGCTCCTTCGGAGCTATCGGAGTTGGGGTTTGAGACCTCGATAATCTATAAACATGCCGCCCGTACGGGCTATTACCTGCTAATGCGATTAAGCATAAATTTATGATACGCGCTAAGCAGGTTGTCTACGAAATTGAATGGGAAGATTATGCGAAACTTGAGTAATTAAAAATCAGATTAAGTAGAATAACGATTATAGCAGACAATCAAGGTCCACTTAACTCGAATTTTCCTACAGCCAAATCTACCAGATGCCGGATGTTATCGGCAAGGGTTTTACCAGAAATTTAGTCCCGTAGGGATGGAATGTTTATAGAAAAATAACATCACCTTTAATCCAGTTCCAGAGGAACGTCATATTCATGACAAAGGCATCTCTTTGAGATAGAACAATCTATCACAATTTCAAATGCAATAACAATATGAGGCACAGGATTTCCCACCGTAAATATCATCAATTGTGGGAGAGATTTTAGCTGTGTATTATGTCTTAACCTAATTGTCTCTTCAACCCCTTAACCGTCAACATCCCCCAAACGAAGGAAATTGCGGCTGCCGTCACATTGCCTACCGTGATACCCCACCATACACCAACAATTCCATATTTTAGCGAGATTCCGAAGAGATAACTGAAAAATACCTGCATAATAATTGTCCTAAGGATGGTAACCGCTAAGGATTTTTCACCCTTTCCAATACCCTGAAACATCGATGAGGTCAGCATTCCAAATGGCACACTTGGAAGAAACCATACCAGCCACCGAAGTGCTTTAATCAGATCACCTGATATATGAGCTGCACCTTTTGAATAAGTGAATAGATAAGAGAACTGGTGCGCCAGGATCATAACTAGGGCAACGACTCCGAGCTCAATACTAAATCCAAGCCTTATCCCGTAGAGATAACCGGTTTTTAGTTTACCAATATTTTTAGCACCATAGGCTGCTCCTATAACTGCAGTAACACCGATAGCAATCCCTATCAATGGCACTATACCAAGCATCATGATCCGCCAGGCGCTTGTGAATACTGCAATACCATCAGTCCCTCCAGCCTTGACAATTATGATGTTCAAGACAAACATCGCCAGAGCCATCGACATCTGGGCAAAGGAAGATGGGATTCCTACCCTAAGGATATCCTTTACTATCCTACTGTTAAATTTAAAATGTTTAAATCCAATATCGACATAAGTATCTTTCTTGATAAAAAGCCAGAAGATCATCAATACTGAGACAACACATATTGATGTTAGAGTTGCCCAGGCAGCCCCAACAACACCCATCTTCAGTTTATATATGAAGATGGGATCCAGAATGATATTCAGTCCTGATCCAAAGACCATGGCATACATGGCCCGTTTGGTATCCCCTTCACCCCGAAGAATACCACTGGCGATGTTTGTAAAGACTAATATGACAGCACCCCCAACAAGGACCCGAGCATAGCTGACAAGTAACTGAACAACTTTCCTTTTAGCCCCGATTGAAGTAAATATCTCTTTTAGAAAGGGAAACATAGCACTACTAAATAATACCCCGATGATGACACCAATCACAATGGTGTGGATCGCAGTAGAACCCGCCATCTTTCTATCCTTGGCTCCGATTTTCCTCGATATTGCCGAACTGCCGCCAACCCCGATTCCAGCAGCCAGGGATATTATAACCATAAATATTGGGAAGAATAGGCCAATCGCAGCTAAAGCATCCGATCCTAAACCGGCCACCCAAATCCCATCAACAATATTATAGAGGGTCTGGACAAACATTCCTATGATCATCGGGCCAGAAAGTTTAAGTACAGCTTTTCTCGGATCGCCGAGTAGGGTTTTAACCCCTCCGGTAAATTCTTTAGCCATTCAATCCCCTTTTCCAATAATCAAATATTGTTTTCTGAGAACCAGCCCTCTTTCTTCATCACTTCTATTGCGATCTTAGAGCTTTGCCCATCTCCCCTGGCAACATTAACAGATACTTTACCTTCTAATGCCTGAAATATTTCTGATACATCACTATGTGTAAATCCCGGACAAAGTATAATTGCATCTATTCTCTCTTTATCATAGATACTTTTAGAAACTTTTAATGCTTCGTCTTGAGTTTTCACAACAAATGTCAAAAGTCTGTACTTCCCTGTATCAATAACACTTTTATGTTTTTCATAATCTGCATCAGGTGCATGTGCTAAAAATAATGCCTTAAAAGCCATGAATTACCTCCTTTTTATTTTGAATTTCAACTTGGTTATAAATATGTTTTAAATTTCTATTTCGCATAACGTTTAGTATATCTGATGTTTACCGTAGCGATAGCGGAGGTAAATATGGGTCGAGTGACGGCAGGATCGAGCCAGATATACTGTGTTAGGCGAGGGTAATTTTCTGTAGTGATAACGGAAGAAAATCAATTGCAACGATCCCTTGCGTATTTTCAAGCCTCTTTTTCTTCAATTTTTGAGTGAAAAATTTTTGCTTTGGGCGAAGAGCAGAGGGGAATCAAAGGGGTGAATGCCCGTAGCCCAAAACTCCTTATTTTTTCTTTTCAAATGGTTTCAAATAATCCGCAGATTTTCCAAGCATGAATTCAATAGCTGAATCAAAAACTTTATATTTCTGAATTTTACTATTTGTTGGAGATGTTATTATTACTTGAATATTTTTATCTTCTAATTTTTCCATAATTCCGCTTCCAATAAAAGACCTTAAGCGATTACTATAATCTTCCCAAGGAGTATCATATTTTATTGAGAGTAATTCTTCTACCATGCCATTATGCTTAAAATCCTCAGGTAAAAATATTTTTCCATCCTTCATATTTTTCTGAAACAAGTCCCTTGCTTCTTTCCATCTGTCGCCAAGGGCATAAAATCTATTGCCTGGAATAACAGTATTTAATGCATCAACCATTTGTTGGGGATTCACATCTTCGCCAATAATTTTATCTAATTGAATCTGTAGTCTAAAAACAATAATCATAACATCTGTAGGAAGTTTCTTATCCACTTTTATGTTTCTAATTTCCTTTACTTCTATTACATCTTTCTTTTTCTGGAGTACAACAATATAAGGTTGGCAAATATCTTGCTTTGTTCCCTCTTGAGAAACCCCCATTGTGTATTTCTCATCTTTGCATTTCTCCATTCCATGTAATGCACATTCAAAAGCTCTGATTATTGGGTGAGGTTTATAATTAATATTTTTTTTATATTGACGAGAAATATAATCGAGAAAGATTCTCATCCCATCACCAAAAAAATCAATTTCCATTTTATTTTTTGTCATGTGATTTCATTAGTAAATTTATAAAACTATCCTCTTTATCAGATATTTGGTCTTTGGTTTGACTGCGTTTTGTAATGAGGTTTTTAATGTCTCTTCCAGCTGTGGCTACGGAAACGACATTCCCTAAATAAGGAACAAACCCTGCCAAAAAGCCTCCTGTTGTAATAGGGATTTCTTTTTTTGTTATATCTGAAACCTCTTTTTCAAGTGATTCAATTTCAGATTTTTGTTGCTTAAATGCTTCTTTAAAGTTTTTTTCAACTTGTTCTGAAACTTCTAGCAAATCTTTGTCATTTTTAGCTTTTAAGTCTGTAACGCTTGTTCTTAAAAGACTCCTCATATATTCCAACTTATTTTCACTTCTTAAAATTTTTATTGCAGAAATTGGAATCTTAGTAATCCACTCGAATTTTTCTTTTTGCAATGAATTGATAATAGCATCATCAACTCCTCCACACCCCATTTCATAATTGAAGAAAAACCAAGGTAATTCATAATCATAGATAGGTTCTGCTTTTAATTTATAGCAAAAAAATCTATGTTCTTGAACTCTAATAAATTGAGATTTAATATATAAACCAAAATTCCAACCTGTTGATTTACTTCCAAATTGTGAATATTTTCCTGTATCACCGAAATTGTTTAAAAAACTACTAAATAACCTAATATCTTGAAAAATATTTGGCAATATCTTCGGATTTTTAATCTTATTAAAAACACTTTCGCTTGTTTGGAGTTTTTCAAAAAATGATAATGAATCCTCAGCATTGGCAAATTTTTTATTAGTAATGGAGTTTATATAATCTGAGAATTTATTATTTGCATTACCAAGCAAGATATTTCTTTCTTCAGAATTTACCAATTGTAAATTGATTGGAAGTATAAAAAGTATATTTTCTTTCGAGTCAGCTAAGACCAAGTCTTTTAATTTCAAAATATTAAAAACATGCCTTATAAGTTTGTTTAAATAGTATTTTTTATCTAAAATTATTTGTTCTTGAAAAATTGATAAATTATAAATTGGATCAGCAATGACAACTGAATCGACATACAAAGAACTTCTTTTTATAAAGTCTTCAAGAATTACTGGAGATATATCTCCAGAATAAATACATTTCAATGTTTCCTTTGTTTTAATATAATCAAAAACTTTTTTAGCATTTTCACTCCAAAACTTTTCAATTTCTTTATCCAAATCTCCAATTGCATCTAAAATTAAATCAGAAATCAGAGGATAGCTTGCCATATGGATACCTAAGTCTATATGACTATCTTTCTCTTCGCCTAAGTAATGTTTTATACTCCCAAAGAAACTATCGATTATATCAAAGTAGTTTGAATATATTTGTTTAATAGATGATTGACTTATTTTATCCATGTAAAATTGATTGTATTTAAAGTTCTTTATTTTTTAAATTCGTTTTCGTAGCGATAACGGAGAAAACTCCTTATTTCCCCTCATTTTAAAAAAGAAAATTTTTTCACTCATTCCTTATTCAAAAGAGACTTGGAAATATGTCGCCTAACGTTAGTGTATATCTAAGAGTAGACATATATTTCCTTCCCTAGACGGGTCTCCGTTAGGTTGAGTATGAGGTAGACATATTATCCCATTTCCACTGTATATATCTACCTGCTTCCGAATTCTTATTTCTTGTCCTCGTTAGATTTTCACTATCTAATGGAGCAAGTAATTCCTGAATATATCCCGTATCGCCCCCACTTTCTAATAAATGTGTTGTCCCGGAGGAATGTCTTTTACAAAATTGAATGACACAAAGAATGTATTCCCACATTTTTATTGATTCCCGCTTCTTTCAAAGCAGTTTCTAAAACTTTTTCAATCGTTCACACCGCTTTATTTCTTGACTTACCATAATTTTATTTAAAAGTAATACTGCTAATTTACAAAAGCAACACTTTTGCCGTCGTAGAAACCTTGAAGGTTTTTTTAATAGATGAAATCTATCCAGGAGACAAAGTTACCTCAATGAATAGACTAATCGTCTAATTCTCCAGCGATTCTTTTAGCAATTTCCATCGGAGCTGCACCAGGAGTAACATCTATCCAGGTCGCTTCAAGTTGGTTTCGGAACCATGTGAGTTGACGTTTGGCATATTTACGTGTGTTTCGCTTGACATTCTCAATCATTTCTTCTTTTGAGCATTGTCCATCCAGATAGACAACTACTTCACGATAGCCGAGAGTTAATAATGCATCCAGGTCTCGCCTGTATCCAGAATTCAAGAGCCATTTTACTTCTTCAACTAAACCGTCTCTAATCATCTTATCCACACGTGAATCTATTTGCTTATAAAGATTCTCACGCTCCATATTAAGAACAAAAATGCGATAAGGAAATGGTGGACTGGTTTTTTGATTTTTATAAAGTTCAGTGGCTGTTTTTCCAGTGATCTCATAGATTTCAAGTGCTCTTGTAATACGCTTTACATCGTTGACGTGAATTTTCACTGCCGATTCAGGATCAATGTCAACAAGACGATTATACAGAGCGACAGATCCCTTTTCTTTCAATTCCTCTTTGATTTTCTTCCTGATTCTGTCATCAGTTTTGCTTTCAGTAAAAATACCTTTTAGAACAGCTTTAACGTATAGTCCGGAACCCCCAACAAAAATCGGTCGTTTACCTCTTGCCAATATTGATTCAACCGCTTCAAGAGCAAGTTTCCGGTAACGTCCAGCACTGATGGCTTCGTCCGGCTTCAAAATATCAATAAGATGATGCGGGATTCTCTTTTGCTGCCGAAGAGTCGGCTTCGCAGTTCCGACATCCATCCCTGTATAGACCTGGCGTGAATCCACAGAAATTATTTCACCTTTTAATAATCTTGCTAATTCTAATGCAGTATTTGTTTTCCCAACAGCAGTTGGACCAAGGATAAACGGAATTTTAGATTGATGATTGTCTATTGACGATTGTTTATTGATTATTGTCTATTGATTATTGATAATTGATAATTGATAATTGATAATTGCCTACTCCTAAGTACGTTCAAATCTTTTATCAAGTTCTTCTATAGTTAAGTTTATAATGATAGGGCGACCGTGCGGACAAAAATACGGGTTTTTTGTAGCAAATAATCTATCAACCAGATTCCGCATTTCTTCCTCCGTTAATGAATCACCTGATTTTATAGCAGCTTTACAGGAAAAAGAAGCGGCAACTTTAGATTGTATGCTGGTTTCTTTAGTACCAAAATCCTGATAACTATCAAGTATCTCTTTTATAATGGTTCCTTCATTTCCCCATTTCATACCAGCGGGAACTGCTTCAATGGCAATCGTATTTTTGCCAAATTCTTTCATACGGAACCCTATTTTTTCTAAAAAAGGAAAAATTTCGAGAAGCGTTGAAAAATCTGTGACCGATAATTCAAGAATCTGCGGGAAAAGCAGCTGCTGTGCTTTCCAATTTTCATTTTGCATAGATTCAATCGCTTCCTCATATAGAACCCGCTCATGTGCTACATGCTGATCTATAATCACCAAACCGGATTTTATCTGGCTAATGATATACTTATTGTGAATTTGATATAAAGGCACATCTACTTGAAAAGTATCGTCTTCCGTGGGTTTATAAACATCACGAAATCGTTCGGCTCGATCCGTCCATTTTCTTTGATCTACCTTATGTGAAAAGTGCATTGGAATTTCGGCTTGTTTAGAGGTATCTTTCTTTTTACCTCTCTCTTGAAAATCGGACGTTGGCGAAATTGCTTCCTGAGTATCTACCTTACCTTGAATTTTAGGAATAGGCGGAGGTGAATAATAGCTGCTCGGTGAAAACTTTCCCAAATTTGGAATAACTCGAGTAATCTCCTTAATGCTTTCCTCAACAGAATTCTTTAAAAACTGATATACCATACCCTGATTTCGGAATTTCACCTCCATCTTAGTCGGATGAACATTTACATCAATCATCTCAGGGGGTATACTAAGATGAATACAATAAAAAGGAAACTCTCCACGCGAAAGAAGCCCGGAATATCCCGAAACAATTGCATGATTCATATACCGGTCTGTTACAAAACGATTATTTACATAAAAATATTGTTCTCCTCTTCTCGCCCGAACAAGATTCAAATTCCCGATAAAACCTGATACGCTTAATATTTCACTTTTGTTCTCTATCGGTAATAAATTTTTTCCATATTCTGAGGAGAATAAATGTTCAATTCGATCCTTTGCATTCTCCGCTCTAAGTCTGAATATCTCTTTTTCGTTATGAATAAAGGTAAATCTAATATCCGGATGGATCATGGCAAACTTACGCATTATTTCAACAATATTACGGAATTCAACTTCTCTACTCTTGAGAAATTTCCTTCGTGCCGGAACATTATAAAAAAGATTCCGCACTGAGATTGATGTACCGGGTTCAGGGCTATGAGGTTTTACATCACGAAATCTTCCACCCTCAATTCTTAATTCATATCCTGTATCAGCTCCCTGAAGAGTCGAAATCGCATTAACTATTGAGACAGCAGAAATACTTGCTAATGCCTCACCTCGAAAACCTAAAGTTCTGATATCCAAAAGATCATCCACAGTAGAAATTTTGCTCGTAGCGTATCTCTCAAAAGCCAGAAGAAGGTCATCTTTTGACATCCCCTCGCCATTATCTATTACATAGCAGAGAGATTTGCCACCATTTTTTATTACTACGGTAATTTCAGTAGAACCGGCGTCAATACTGTTCTCAACCAATTCTTTTATTAAAGATGCCGGACGCTGAACTACCTCGCCTGCTGCTATTTTATTAGTAAGTTGCTCTGATAGAATTCTTATTTTCGACATACTTATTAATATAACCCACGAAATACACTAAATGACACTAAAATATTCTTTTTTATTATATAAAAATTAAAACATGCCCCAATTATAGCATAACTTTCATCAGGATAAATAATTTTAGTCATTCTCTTACTCTAACCAATCTTTTTCGTGTTTTTAGCGGGATATCTTTCTATCTGATAAAATTAGTCGTTCGTATTCAAGTTTCGGAAAATGCCCAAAGTTCATCAAAAATCCAAGTTTCATCTCAGCTGCATTCAAATAATTAATTAAAGTTTGTCTATAAACTCAGTAAACCACTAAAGTGGTTGTATAATATTGGACATCGCTTATCCACCACAATAAATTGTGGTGTTATCTCAATTATCACATTATTAAGATGTTAAGACAACACCCTGATTTATCAGGGTGGGCATGAATACATTAAAAAACTCTAACCGATTCATCTTACAGATCCGTATGGATCGGTTTATTCGACTTTATAGACAGACACTAATTAACTGAGCTTTATTCTCATCAATCAAACTGTACAATGCTTTAATCCTAACAATAATCTTATCATAACAAATAAAATCAGGTTGATATGTTTTCTTCAATTGCCTATCCCTATATCTTAATTTCATCTCTTTTTGTGAAAAATAGGGGATTTTCTGATATTCAAATTCTATTTCTAAACATTCTTGATAAACCGCCTCTAAAAATCCAGCACCCATTTCTTTATACACATTAAAACATGCCCCAATTATAGCATAACTTTCATCAGGATAAATAATTTTAGTCATTCTCTTACTCTAACCAATCTTTTTCGTGTTTTTAGCGTGTTCCGCGGGAAATTTCTCTACATTTCTTCAATTTTCTCCTCTACTCTCTTCACAATTTTCCAGACAATCCTTTGACCATTTTTATTCAACTCAGCGACTTTACTACGCATTTTATCACAAAATCCTCTATCATCAACTCCCGGCAAATTAATTAACACATTAAATCCTGCACCCTTCACAGCAGTGCCTGCCGCAAGAGCTGCAACACCGGCATCACTAATAGAATTGACATTTCCATATTTTGAAACGGTATCAACATAGTTTAAAACTTTTAATGTTGTCTTCATTACAGAAAGCGGAACAAGCGTGGCTTGTTTTGTCGCATCCTGAATTGCCCTAACTCTCTTTGCTTTATCATCGTCAGTCTTTTTAGGTAAACGTAAACTATCCATAACTTTATTAAAAGCAAGTGAATCGAGATCAACTAAACGCAGCAATTCGTCTTTAAGATGCTGTGCTTCAACAGCAATATCATTCATTTTCTTAAACTGCCGCTCGTAACCTTTTTTACCATATGTCAAATTTGCAACCATAGCGGCTAGACTTGCCGATAGTGAACCGCATAAAGCCGAAACACTTCCGCCACCGGGAGCAGGTGAATCAGTAGAAAGTTCATCTGCAAAATCCCTCACCGTCATGTCAATAAGTGGTTTATCAAATTCTTTAAATTGATATTCAATGATTTTCTTTGCAGGATCAAAAGGTGAAACATCATTCAGACCCATAGACTGAATTGCCACACGTATTAATTCACTTTCAGGAACTCCTTCCGATTTTCTCTGGTTTTTGAGATAATAACGTCCCGCCATTAACATTGCTTCTTTTGGAATTAATCCAACCACTTCAGAACCGGTTACACGCAGACCTTTTTTTGTCGCAATTCGCCTTATCTCTTCAAAAACTTCATGAGGAGCGGTTATTTTGTAATTCGTTAAATTAATGGACACTTGCGCCATTTTATATTCGTCAATATACCAACCGACAGCCTTTGTTGACTTTAATGTACCAGGCTGACGCAGTGCTACGCCGTTTTCATCTCGGATGACTTTCCCCTTTTTGTCACGTTTCAATCTTCCATTTTCACGAATGGTTAAAGCAATATCATGTGCCAATTTCCTGTCATTTGTATTTAAATTAACATTATAGGCAATTAAAAATTCACGCACCCCAATAACAGTAGCACCGGACTTCGCATTAAAAACCGCCTCACCGTAATCAGGTGCCCAGTGTGGGTCTTTAATCTTCTTAGCCAAAGCCTCATATTCACCACTCCTGATATTAGCAAGGTTCTCACGGTCGGGTGATTGTGCCGACTTTTCATAAAGATATATTGGGATTTTCAGTTCTTCTGCAACACGCTTTGCCAGTTTATGCGAAATTTCAATACACTCTTCTTTACTGATTCCTGAAATAGGCACAAGTGGACATACATCAGTAGCACCCAGCCGTGCGTGAGCACCTGAATGCCTGCGCATATCAATTACTTCAGCAGCTCTGGCAATTCCGGCAAAAGCTCCCTCAACAATACCTTTTTTCGTACCGATAAATGTCACCACTGTCCGATTAGTATCGGCGCCAGGGTCAACATCCAGCAGCTTAACTTCATCTACCGATTCAATAGCGTCGGTAATTGCTTTAATTACATTGAGATTGCGTCCTTCACTAAAATTTGGAATACATTCAATAATTTCCGGCATAAACAGCTCCTATATTTGCCAATAAAAACAAAATTATCTCCTTAGACAACGAGACATAAAAGTTGATATTTTCAAAATACATAAATTGTATATTGTTTATTGTTTATTGTTAATTGGTCATTGTTCATCAGGCACTTTTCACTTTAGACACTTTAGTTCACTTTAGGCACTTTTACATAATTAAAATTCTTATATCTCAGCGTCCTCTGTCTCATGGAGATCCCTTCGGGGCGGTGAATAATTAATTCCTAACTGATTCTATTCAGGTAAAACATTATTGCTAAAACGATAATAGTTAATAAAAGAAGCCACCAAAGAGGTTTCACCATCTTTTTTGGGTTTCTTCCTAAGCGCTTAAAATGTATCCTTCTTTTATCTCTCTCAGCTCGCTTATCTTTTATTGAAAACTTTCGAGGTTTATTCATAATGCAACTCCGTTGAAATTGCCCCAAAGGGGTCTCTTTCCCATAGGGACTCCTTCGGAGCGAGACAAATTTCAAATTGTCCCAACGGTCACGGAGGACTTCTACGAAGGATCTCGATGAGGCAAATTGTTTTAGAGACTTGGGATTAGAAAATATTTTCTTAAAATATTCAATTTAAAATTTAAAATTTGATATTAATACCTATCATAATTAGTTAAACATTTGTGCTAATCCCGACTCGCAGTAATAAATAATAATGTGTAATTATATAACCATCACACACCTCCAAAAATGTTTGAAAAAAAGTTTATGAATGGACTGATAAAAGCACCTATAATAGATATTTTCGTTATCCATCCAAAAAGAATTACTCCCATAAGGATAAAGGAACCATATTTTTCAAGAGGGTCGATAATATACTCATATTTATAAGGCAATAGTCCGTACAATATTTTTGAGCCGTCAAGCGGGGGTATTGGAATTATGTTGAAAATTGCCAGAGCTATATTTATCTGCAAACTCAGTATGAGCATTATATAAACAGGTTGAAGAATAACATGAGGCAAAAAGTTAAGAGCGCCTGCACGTACAAACCGGACCAATATTCCACTTAACAAAGCTAAAACCATGTTAGCAGCAGGTCCGGCAACCGAAACAATCAACATGTCTCTTTTAGGATCATGAAAATATGAAGGATTCACAGGTACCGGCTTCGCCCATCCAAAATGAACAAGAAATACCATCAACGTTCCAATAGGATCAAGATGTGCGAGAGGATTCATTGTTAATCTACCTGCATATTTAGCAGTTGGGTCTCCCAATCTATAAGCAGTGTATCCGTGCATATATTCATGAAATGTTAACGCAAGTAATATGGGAGGAATAAGTAAAACTATTATCTGAAAATTCATTAATACCTCGGAGTAAAATTAAACTTTAAAAAAAATTATAAAATTCAAATAGCATATCATATTTATTTAAAATAATTTATAAAGAGACTGTTACAATAGAAACAGAAAAGAACGAAGTTTCTAATATTTTTTATTGACATTCTAAACGTTTTTAAATAAAATGCCATATGAAAATGGAATTTCTAATTTGCCAGAAAATCCATACTTGTTTAAGTGTAACTATGTAATTTTATGGGACGGAGGGGACGGGATGAGCCAGCCGGTTTCTTACGGGATTTATCTATGCAGGATTAAGGCAGGGGAGTTTCGGGAATTGAAGAAGCTGGTTTTAGTGAGGTGAATTTGCGGTTCTATTGCGAAAACCGATTACGCTTATTTATTCAATAACCGTGTAAAATATTTTTGTAACCTATAACAAAAGTACCGAAACTAACACAAAGAGGTGTGGTATGGCCAATTATTTAAATACAGAAGTGTCAAAAACCAATGCGGGAAAGATTCGCATAGAAATTGATAAAGAAGATTTCGAGAGCTTTTGTAATGCTTGCGGTCTATTTAGAGAAGAGTTTATTAAATACTTGGAGAAATCAGAACAAGATCACCGAGAGGGGAGAATTACGGAAAGAGAGTCGCTTTACGGGTTAATGGATGAATGATAAGAATTGTTACCACAAAAACGTTTGACAAGCTCTTTAAAAAGTTTGATATAAGGATTCAAAAAAGGGCTGCAGAAAAGACTGATCTTTTCAAAGAGAATCCATTCAATCCAGTTTTAAGAACTGAGAAATTGCACCCCAAGGATCATGATGTCTGGAGTTTTCGAGTTGATTTAGATTATAGGATTATCTTCAAATTTGTGGAAAAAGATGTAGCAGAATTTCGCTTCATTGGCCATCATAACAAGATTTATAATTATCCCATTTTCTTCAGTTAAGGCCAACATGGCTATCCTGCATAAAATTATATGGAACGGGAGTGATGAAATGAATCAACCTGTTTCTTCAGGGTTTTATCTGTGCAGGATTAAGGCGAGGGAGTTTCGGGGGTTGAAGAAGCTGGTGTTGGTGAGGTGAGATTTCGATTATGTCGCAGTAATTAATTGAGGTGCGAGTGTCTTCTTCGCACTGACAGGAACTTAAAAATGCCCAAGATGTAATAGTTCTTGCAAAGGAAGTCACAATATGAACTTATTTGAGATCAAGGACAGATAAACCAGGAACGCGTTTGAAATCTCTTTTGTTGAGTGTGGTTATTTTGTAAAGTTTTCTTTTCCCCATCCATGATGCGATATATGCATCTATGAAATCAATGTTCAAGGAGTGAAAATCCTCCAATGCTTGCAAGAGTATATCTCTTTCTTCAATTTCAAACGCTTTGGATGCAACGATGGCGCTTACAATTTCATCTATTCTGTCTTTTGGGTATTTGTAAAAAGATTGCAATGTCCATACTATTTCAGCAAAAACTATGGAATTTTCGACAAGTTGTATTTCACCGCGATTTGATCTCTCGATCAGGTTTTCAAGCAATGTTGCCTGTTCGGGCAAGTCATTTGTTAAATAACGAAGGAAAAGATTTGTGTCCACGAAAACTTTATTCATTTGCAAGTCGCTTCGAGACTTCAGTCTTTACTTTTTCTCTGATGGATACAAAATCCTGGGAATCATTGACTCCTACTATTCCGCGAAGACTTAATATGTCCCGAATAGGTTTTATGATGATTGAATCGGCTCGTCGTACAAATATGACTTTGTCATTTGTCTTGAGATTAAGGTCGTCTCGAATTTTTTTAGGGATTGTGACTTGACCTTTTTGTGTAATAGTTGAAGTTAACATTTTGGTAACCGTTTCGTTTTTAATATTACTTTTTATAAAATGTAAGATTTATTTAGTGGAAAGTCAAGTAGAAATTCAACTTCTTGGTAATACAATCAATTATTTTGGGGATTAGAAAATTCTTAAGGTGGGAAAGGGAGAATTGGGATTAACAAAATTATGGGGCAAAAAGATAAGAGCTCCTGCGCGTGCAAAACGAACCAATATTCCACTTAATAAAGCCAAAACCATGTTCGCAGCAGGTCCGGCAACCGATACAATCAACATGTCTCTTTTAGGATCATGAAAATACGAAGGATTCACAGGTACCGGCTTCGCCCATCCAAAGTGGACAAGAAATACCATTAATGTTCCAATAGGATCAAGATGTGCGATAGGATTCATCGTTAATCTACCAGCATATTTAGCAGTTGGGTCTCCCAATCTATAAGCAGTGTATCCATGCATATATTCATAGAATGTTAATGCAAGTAATATAGGAGGAATAAGTAAAACTATTATCTGAAAATTCATTACCACCTCGGAGTAAAATTAAACTTTAAAAAGAATTATAAAATTCAAAAAACATAACATATTTATTGAAAATAATTTATAAAGAGACTGTTACAATAGAAACAGAAAAGAACGAAGTTTCTAACATTTTTTATTGACATTCTAAACGTTTTTAAATAAAATGACATATGAAAAGGGAATTTCTAATTTGCCAAGAAAATTCGCATTTATTTAATTTACCATTTTACCCAAACAAAACACCGAAGTTGTTTAAAGTGATAAATATGAAAACAGTTCTGGAAAAAACAGATATAAGTAGTTCAACCCTTGCAGGGTTGGAGGGTTGGTCGTTGACTCCTCAGTCAGCAGGTCTTACCTATTGTTATTCATATTTAACCCTTGTCCCACAGGGATCCCTTTGGGACAGGGTTATTAGAACATTATGAGTGTCAGACAATCCCGGAGGGATTGAATGTGAATAACATCCGGCAGTTGCCGGATGAAAAAAAGAGCCCCCCAGACAAAACACTGGAGGTGTTTAAAGTGATAATCATGAAAAGTGACATTAATATCGTTTATGTTAAATGCGCCAGGAGCGATCTTCCGACACAACTAAAAAAAACAAAAGGAGTAAAACCATGCGAAGATTAAATTTTCAAATGTTCGTTGTTTTATTAATTATCTCTATCACTAATCTTTTTGCTCAATCACTTCCTCTGGAAAAAATCAGTATTCAGGGAACAAGTTTCTTAGAAGACGAGGCAGGAATATCAGCTTATATGAACTCTGGACAGACTATTGATCTGGCATTGGCAAAACAGGCATATAGAACAATAGAAGATGAAACAGACCAGTACATAATTGGATCAGTTCAACTAACGGGATATTCTGAGACTGAAGACATTCATGCCTATACTCACAAAGATGGATGGATTGTAACATATTATCTAAAAGATGAACCTTCTGCAAAGATACTTGATTGGAATAATTACAGCGAAGATGAAACAATAAGAGGAACTAAACTTGAGATTGGTATAGTAAAAATCTGTGATTTTGCCGGATTAGCAGTAGAAGGATATAAAATATTATCATTTTAAATATACAGATGCCACTAAAATAATGATAGCAGCAGACGCACTATGGCAAGTAGGTGGTGATGATACATTTGATTTAAAGCTGCCGAGAGATTTTGTATTTTATGAGAGATCATTTTCTCACTATTCTAGAGGTAGTATCTATTGCTCAGTAATGTATATAGATGACAACAAAACAAGTCAAATATCGTACAATGAAACACAATATTGTATACTTTCACCTATAGTACTTTCGCTCAACGAATTCCATACGATAAAGATAACTCGCGATGAAAGTCCTGGAGTGGTTGCATGTAGTGCAATTGTTCTTATCTATAGTGAATAAATGGGAGGTTTAAGATGAAGCGAATTTTTATTTTATTCCTTATTCTATTTACTTTTATTCAAGTTAAAAGTTCTTATGCATCAGATATAGTAATAAATAATGCTGATACTATTATTGAAGATACATTGTGCCATTCAGATAATTTGGCATTTTTAATAAGCAATATGTCTCCAAGAATTTTGCTAAATCGTTCAAACACAATTTATAGGTCTGATCTTTTAAATATTCCTACTTCTTTTTCTAATATTCTAAGTAATTTGCCATCTACAAGAAGATTGGTAATAAATTATGCCGCATCCAGTTATATTTTACCATTAACGTATACTTCGATTCCAGCAGGAGTGGAAGAGACTGAAAAGAATAATATACCCGATGAATTTATGTTATTTCAGAATTATCCCAACCCCTTTAATTCAAGTACCACTATTTCATATCAAATTCCTAAGATATGTTATGTTAATATTTCAATATTTGATATTAATGGTCGCTTGGTACAAACTTTGGTTAATCAACGACAAAATGCTGCAAAATATAAAGTTATTTGGGACGGAAAAGACAATTCAGGTAATGACGTTTGTAGCGGTTTGTATTTTTATGTTGTTAAAACAGGCAATTTCAAAGACTCACGCAAAATGTTGATATTGCGATAATTTTGAATTTTATAGATTGAAATTAAGATGAACAGCAGAAACTCCTGCAAACATTAATAAAATATTTCTGACTTTCAGGCGGGCAGTAGAAGAATACAAGAAAAGTATTGTATATACGTTGTTTTTCCCTGATATGGGAGGATGGTGGTAGGACGTGAGTCCCTGAAAATATTCATTCCGGCATGAATATGCTTTGCGATCTGAGAAGAAGCTCTAGTAGATAATGTTAGAAAATTTTTAAGTGAAGGCAAAGAATATGTTGAAATGTATTTCACAAAGCACCACATATTTAATTAAGATAGTGGCGGTATTTTTTTGCGCCCTGTTTTTGTTTCGTTCAAGGGAGGTAAGAGCTGGGCCTAAGGAAATATACCATGAAGGTGTAGCTAATTTACAGGAATTTGACCTGGTTTCTGTAGATGAGGGGTGGGTATTGATTGACCAACAGCTTTACTGGACGAAGACTGGTGGACAGCATTGGATAAACATTACACCGCCGAATATAGGGCGATTAATGATTCGGGCCGTATCATTTCTAGATACTCAACACGGCTGGCTCATTTTGACCAAAACTGATAAAGGTGGCAATCTCACCTATGCCCTTGCTCCAACCTTCGATGGCGGTAAAAACTGGCAAATCAAAGAGTTTTCACTTTTTGAGCATGGTGATGTAAATTCGCTTTCTGGAGCGGTGTATTTGCAGTTCATTGATGCCAATGTTGGATGGCTTGTCATCAAACGTGCTACAAGTAGTAATTTCAGTAAGGGTACACTATTTAAAACCACGGATGGTGGCGACACTTGGACACAACTTTCCATTCCAATTGGTGAGCCGGTGTATTTTGTGACAAGCGAGATTGGCTGGACTGCAGGAGGAGCTGCTGGTAACGAGCTCTATCGTACGCAAGATGGTGGGTTGAGCTGGCATCCTCAAACCATTGGTCGTCCATTAACACCTATCACAAGTCAACGGAAGCTCTATCAACTTCCTATATTTGTAAATGCATATGAGGGTGTACTGCCTGTGATTGTGCCTGATGAAAACAACACAGAGGTCGAATTCTACGTCACTCACGATAGTGGCCAATCCTGGAATCTTGCGAGACATCTGTCAATGAATCGAGGGGTAGCATCAGGTACCCATATTCCTCTCGCAGTATTTGATACCAGGGATTGGCTAATGATTATGCCATACAGCAACCAGCTATTTAAAAAATCAGACCGCAATAAGACTTTGACAATGATTAGCCAGGATCCCTTGATTGCTGGAATAACCGAGCTTGATATGGTAACACCAATAGTAGGTTGGGCTAAGCACATGTCTGGAAGATGCGTTCCTGCACCAGGAGTAGATAATACATCGCCTCAATCTATTACTCGTTATATTCTGGAAACCAAGCTTCTCCGAACTAACGATGGTGGACAGACCTGGGTAGTGCTGAAGCTGCCTTAACCTAATTTGTCCGGTATGGAAGGCAGTCTTATCACACCGAAAATCTTGGGAGGTGCAGGCAATTGGAAGTGTAGCCTTACGGTGGCTAAAAATTAAAATGATAAACGAACAAATTCATGGCAGGTGTGCTATGAGTAGAACATTCTTTATTTTAAACCTTGCAATGATGTTGCTAATTTCAAGCAACGTGGCGGTCTCAAGTACGACTGAGACGCCACTGCAGCAAACTAAGGAACAAGAGACTTTCGATAAGACGATCCGGGAATTTGACCTGGTTTCTGTAGATGAGGGGTGGGTATTGATTGACCAACAGCTTTACTGGACGAAGACTGGTGGACAGCATTGGATAAACATTACACCGCCGAATATAGGGCGATTAATGATTCGG
>Ga0315547_1000083_pt1 | contig 109739 bp, 99 predicted proteins | sample SalMarSW160240MG_2_FD_202542 | JGI IMG/M metagenome (GOLD analysis project Ga0315547, IMG submission 202542) | Salt marsh sediment microbial communities from the Plum Island Ecosystem LTER, Massachusetts, United States - Salt Marsh Sediment SW1601-240 ...
CTCTTTGAGGTATTTAATCTTCCTTCCTTTGACCTAGCTAGGGATACAGAGATTTGTAGGGTATAATAAAAAATCAATGCCTTTATTGATGCCTATTTCCGCAAGTCATTCGGGAAGTTAGGTTTAATCCAGTTTCTATTGTGACCAACATGGCAGGCCTGACTTTTTGTATGATGACACCCGTCTATCTTGCCGTGCTCACTATATATCACCCGAGGGTGAATATTCCTGTACTTAGAGTTACCGCTCTTGTGGGGTTAATAATTGCCTTCTACAACGTGTGGGTAAACTTTTTCATGTTTCCAGGTGATATGTGGTGGAACGGGGTGTTGCATGTTCCATTGACAATCATATCAATCTACGCATTTATTCTCTCTTTCGTACGTGTTCGGAAGGGTTGACGAGGCACGGCGAATGGCTCGTTCAACTGAGCGAAGTCGGCTGAGGAGAAGCGTGTTTATGATGAAGAAAAAGTTCAAGTAGAAATAGAGGAACTAAAGGAAGAAGCGAAGAAGTAGAGCTCCATCTTCCTTTCATTGACATTGAGTCGTGCTAAGGTAAAATGCAGCAGGATACGATCCAGTTGAACTTAATTATTTTATTCTCTCATTTTTTCAAACTGGGCAGCGTTTCTTTGGTAAAAGAGAGCAAAGTCTTGATCTACTTTCAGCATCTGTTCCAGTTTCTCTTTTAGTTTTTTGTTGTTCTTCCTGTTTCCCTTCAGGACTTGCAGGGCAAGATGTAGGAGTCGATGATGGTTTAGTCTAGATTCCCAGCATTCCGACCACAATTTCGTTGCTCGTTGCTAGTCGCTCGTATATCGAGGAATAATCGCTAATTATATGAAACGACATAAATAATTGCGCATCCCTTGTAGCGACTTCATTTATGAAGCCAGAAAATTAGCGGGTTTGATGAATCAAACCTCTACAGATAAGCGAAAATATATAAGACGTTTCATATAGAAATAAAGGGGGATTTGAAATTAAAAACCGTCCAAATCATAAGATATACATTCAAGTGCTTCGTCAAATGTCGTCTGAGGCAAGGTTGCTTAAGGCATTTGAGTTGTCTGAATTTTCCATGCAACTTTTTATCCATGGATTACACAAGAGGTTTCCAAATCTTTCAGATGAAGAATTCAAAAAAATAATTTTGGAGCGTCTCAATAAATGTCACAACAGGAATTATTAAAGAAGGTTATTCAAGCACTTGATCAAGCTGGAATCCAATATATGATAACAGGTTCCCTTGCTTCAAGCTTACAAGGTGAACCCAGGTCTACCCATGACATAGATTTGGTCATTGCTATTCAAGAATCAAAAGTTCATGAATTAATCGAAACCTTCCCACCGCCTAATTTTTATTTAGATGAAGGCAGCATTCTTGATGCAATTAACAGACAGAGCATGTTTAATCTAATTGATGTAAACGTCGGGGATAAAGTTGATTTCTGGATATTAACAGAGGAACCCTTTGACCAGTCACGTTTTTCACGCAAGATTAGTGAAGAGTTTATGGGTTTAAAAATGCAAGTTTCAACTCCAGAAGACACAATCTTAGCCAAATTGAGATGGGCAAAACTCTCCGGTGGAAGTGAAAAACAATTCACAGATGCCCTACGAGTTTATGAAGTGCAGTATGGAAAATTAAATATAGATTATCTGAAACATTGGGTAAAGAAATTGGACGTTGAATCACTATGGAAACGGTTAGTGGACGAAGCGGAAGCAGTATAGTTGACGCACGGCAGCTATATGAAACGTCTTATATATTTTCGCTTATCTGTAGAGGTTTGATTCATCAAACCCGCTAATTTTCTGGCTTCATAAATGAAGTCGCTACAAGGGATGCGCAATTATTTATGTCGTTTCATATAACAGCGGATAAAAGGCTATGTACTTTACTTATTTGGAGGCTAACAAATGAAAGTAATAGAGCTAACAGAGGATTATAAGCAATTATATTTTGTGTGTCTGGAAGATTGGTCTGAGGAGATAAAAGAGGCAGGGAACCACAAAGAAATCTGGTACAATAAAATGAAGGACAAAGGTCTCAGAGTGAAACTGGCAGTGGATGACAATGGGGAAGGCCTTGCTTCACGCTGCTGAGACTGGTGTAGAAGCCAGGGGGTGCAAAAGGTATGGTCGCCTGGGGAATTCCCTTGCCGTTTTGGATGAAGGCATCCTGGTTTAAAAAGCAAGGATACCTCTTTCAGTGTATTATCTAAGGGTGTAGAGGGAGAAAAGCCTTATTTTAGAAGTAAGAGAGAGGCAATGGAGCATGAAGAGTCGGATAAAATTGATTTAGGAAGGAGAAGGATTATGCGAAGAAGGAAATTAGGCCGAACAGACCTTAATTTGTCCATAATCGGAATGGGCACGTGGGCCATTGGAGGCGGTAATTGGAAGTTTGCCTGGGGTCCTCAGGATGATAGGGAGTCTATTCTTGCTATTCATCGCGCTCTAGACCTAGGAATTAATTGGATAGACACAGCTCCGGTTTATGGACTTGGTCATTCTGAGGAGATTATGGGCAAGGCGCTCAAAGGGTTGAAAGAGAAACCAATCATTGCCACTAAGTGTGGCTTAATCTGGGATAGAGAGAGAAGTACCTCTTCTTGCTTGAAGAAGAAAAGTATCCGTTGCGAAATTGAGGCATCCCTTAAAAGACTAAGAGTAGATGTTATTGACCTTTATCAAATTCATTGGCCGCGACCCGACGACGACATCGAGGAGGCCTGGGGCAGCATCGCAGACTTAGTAAAGAAAGGCAAGGTTCGCTATGCAGGGGTCTCCAATTTCAGTGTAGAGCAGCTAAAACGCATCCAGCCTATTCATCCTGTAGCTTCTCTTCAACCGCCCTACAGTATGCTTGAGAGAGGTGTTGAAGATGAACTACTAGAATACTGCTCAGAAGAAGGTATCGGAGTCATTGTATATAGCCCTATGCAAAAGGGTCTTTTAACAGGAAAGTTTAACGGAGAGCGTGTTAAGAACCTACCCAAAGATGATCATCGACGTGAAGATTCCTACTTTCAAGAACCTGAGATCAGTGCAAATCTTAGATTAGTTGAAGGCCTGCGTTCAATTACTGAAAAGAGAGGCAAAACTGCAGCTCAACTGGCAATAGCATGGGTCTTGCGTCGTCCTGAGCTAACTGCAGCTATTGTAGGTGCAAGACGTCCGTCTCAGATTGAGGAGACTGCTTCTGTTGGAGATTGGGTCCTTTCTGGGGAAGATATTACGGCTATTAATACGCTACTCGATGAGCGCCAGAAGGTGCTGAACCTGAGCTAAATGTGTAATACTGGAAAGTTACCTATTGTTTTTGGTATACTCTTTACCAGGGATAAAATACTACAAAAGAAAGCAAAGAAGAGAGTTGTGAGAGCAAAGCCCAAGGATAGGTGGATAATTGAAGGTCGAGGAAAGGAGATTAGGAGATGGATGATTTCAATGGTATCAATTTTGGTTTAGGTACCTTACCGCTGCTATCGAATGCAAAAAGTCGTTCGATTTCTGCGGAAAATCCCAAAGGTGATGCGGGAGAAGGGGGGATAGAGATACCTGATGCCAGTAGTCCTGCCAGCAAATTGGGAAAAGGGTGGAAAGTTCGCCCTTGCATCACTCTAGCCAAGAACTCGACTACCAATATAGCCGAAATCAAGGGACCGGGCATTATTCAGCATATCTGGATTACCGTTGATACAAAGGCCTACCGTGATTGTGTTCTCCGGTTTTTCTGGGATGGTGAAGAATCTCCTTCCATTGAGGTACCTTTGGGTGACTTCTTTGCCAACAGCCACGCACTACGCTATAATGTAAATTCCTTGCCAGTGGTGGTTAACCCCTCTGGTGGATTTAACTGCTATTGGCCAATGCCCTTTGACAAGAACTGTAGAATTACTATTGAAAATCAGCGATGGGAAGATATTACGGGTTTCTTTTATCAGATCTCCTATACACTCTGTGATATTCCTGAAAATGCAGCCTACTTACATGCCCAATGGCGACGGAGGGTGACAAATCGTCAAGAACCGGAACATATCATTCTAGATAGTATAAGTGGCCGAGGTCATTACGTTGGGACCTTTCTTGCCTGGACGCAGCTAGCCAATGGATGGTGGGGCGAAGGTGAGATCAAGTTTTTCATTGACGCAGACAGAGAATATCCTACTATCTGCGGCACAGGAACCGAGGACTATTTTGGAGGTGCCTGGGGTTTTGGTGACACATATTCTACACCCTTTCTTGGCTATCCTCTTTGCAGAAAAGAGGCCGGTGAAGTACCCAAACACTCTCTTTATCGCTGGCATGTGATGGATCCAATAAGATTTGAAGAAAATCTGCGTGTCACAATTCAAGCGCTGGGTTGGTGGCCTGATGGGAAATTCCAACCCCTATCCGATGATATTGCTTCAGTGGGATACTGGTATCAGAGTGAACCGCATAGTCAATTTCCTAAACTTCCAACTATTGAGGAGAGATGGCCGAGATAGACTTAAACCTATAAGTTAATTCTTAGTACTGGAGAGATAAAGATGGTAGAAGTAAGCCGACTCGAGCCCCTCTAGAGAGGAAGAAATGGACTTCATTTAATAAATTTTGGCTCACAAGCAAGTTCTGCGGAATTTGCAAATTTCCTAAAAATAGTGTAAAAAGGGGGATGAGATAATGACTTTAGGCATCTGGCTAATATGGATGGTTGTTGCGGCAGTCTTTATCATCGGTGAGATATTCACCCTGGGATTCTTTCTTCTGTGGTTTGGCATCGGAGCTGCAGTAGCTGGTATTCTGGCCATCTTTGGTCTGGGAGGAAGTTGGCAATGGGGAGCCTTTGCAGTTGTCTCAGGTGTGCTCTTTGTTCTTTCAAGAAGGTTCGCCGAACGGTTTAGTAAGAAACAGCCTCCAGGAATTGGCGCTGATCGATTTATTGATAAAAAGGGGGTGGTGCTGGAAGAGGTTGATAATATTAAGAATACCGGACGTATCCGAATGGGAAAAGAGGAATGGAGAGCAGAGAGCGATACCGGTGAGGTTATACCGGTGGGGAAAATGGTTGAAGTTACCAGGTTGGTTGGCACACATGTGGTAGTCAAGATTTTGAAGGAGGGAGAATAAAATGATAGCACTATATATTATTGTAGTCATTGTAGTATTCGTGATTGCTGGTAAAGGGATAAAGATTATCAGGCCGTACGAGAAGGGATTGATAGAGAGGCTGGGTAAGTATCAACGCACAGCGGATAGTGGACTGACCGTTATCATTCCTTTTTTGGAGAGGCTAATAAAGGTAGATATCCGTGAGCAAGTAGTTGATGTTCCTCCCCAGGGGGTAATTACCAAAGATAACGTTGTGGTAGAGGTAGATGCGGTAGTCTATTATGAGATTACTGACCCGGTTAAGGTTACCTACAACATTGCTGATTACTACGCGGCAGTCACTAAGCTTGCCCAGACTAATTTAAGGAACCTGATTGGTGATTTAGCTCTGGATGAATCGCTTACTTCAAGAGAGCTAATAAACAGTAAGTTGCGTCAGATACTTGATGATGCTACCGACAAATGGGGTGCAAAGGTGGGCCGGGTTGAACTTCAGAGGATAGAGCCACCAACGGAAGTTATTGAGGCAATGCACCGCCAGATGAAGGCAGAACGGGAAAGACGGGCGATAATCCTTGAGGCTGAAGGTCAGAAGAGGTCAGCTATCCTTAAAGCTGAAGGAAAGGCGGAGGCAATAAAGAAAGTTGCCGATGCTGATAAATACCAGAAGTTAACTGTGGCCAAGGGTGAGGCAGAAGCAATCCAGACTGTCTATGGAGCCATTCATGAGGGCAGGCCGACAAATGATTTGATTGCCATAAAATACCTTGAAGCTCTGCAGAAGATTGCCGATGGCCAGGCCACGAAGGTATTCTTGCCTTATGAAGCCTCAGGTATTCTTGCAAGTATTGGCGGAATTGGCGAGCTTTTGAAAGAAAAACTTTCCTCAGAAGAAAAAGAAGAAAAAGAGGTAAAGAAGGAAGAATAGTTATATCTATAGAGAATATTAAGGGAAAAACAAAGATGCTGCATTACAAGAGAGTTAGAAGAGTAAGTGTTGTCTGGACTGTTCTTCTGGTAGTTTTCCTTACTATGAACTCCTCGGTGGGTTTTTCCGCTTCTCCGCGGCGTCGGCATTATATTGTGAAACCAAGGGACACCCTCGACTCCATTGCTAAACAGTATTATGGAATTTCTGTAGCAGATATCATAAAAGAGAATAGCCTCAAGGATCCCGATCACATTGTCCCCGGACAGCGACTCATAATTCCGTGGAAAGGAATCTGGCACACAGTAAGAGAGGGTGAGTATCTGGAATTTATTGCTAAAGCCTATGCCAAAACTGTTGGAATCAACTGGAGGAGCATAATGACTGAGATTAAACAGGCTAACGGTCTGTATAATCCGGACAAACTCAGGCAAAACCAGAAATTATTTATTCCCCGGGCCAAGAAGACATTGCAGATCAAGATTCCAAAGAAAGAACCCCAGGGAGTGTGGCATACGATTAAGCAAGATGGCGAGAATATCTTTCGAATTGCTTTAAATTATGGGGAGGATCACGGCATCAGCTGGAAAGAGATGCAAAATAAAATTATGCAACATTCAAGCAATAAAGGTGTTGATCCGCACAATCTTCAGATGGGTCAAAAGATATTCGTTCCTGAAGCGAAAAAGGTATTAGAGATAGAAATTCCTTCCCAACTATTGGCAAAAAAGGAAATCTCTAATTCAACAGGTAGTACGACAGCGGTAAAAATAATGGGGGAATTCAGAGAAGAAAAGCCAATTTTCTCCTGGCCGGTAGAAGGAGAGATTGTGGGCTACTTTGGCGAGAAAGGTAATGAAGGAGTTGACATTGCTGTCGCTGTAGGAGATATTGTAACTACTCCTGCCGATGGAGTAATCGAATGGGCTGATGAATACGCTTCGCTCGGCCCATGTATTATTATTAAACATGAACAGGAAGGATTCTTTTCTTCCTTTTCTTTTACCAATTATTTTACCAATTTATCTCTAACATATAAGATAAATAAAGGAGACAAGGTGGATAAGGGTGAGCCGATTGCTGAAATTGCTGCATCGGAAGCTGCTAATAGTATCCGTCTCCATTTTGAAGTTCATAGAAGGGAAAATGTACAGGATTCAGTGAATCCATTGGATTATCTACCCTGATTCAAGAGGAATCAATCTAACAAAAATGGTTGAGAAAGAAGTTGAATTAGTTAATGAAGTTGGGTTGCATATAAGACCTGCCTCGATGTTGGTAGAAGTCGCTAACAAGTTTAAGTCTGACGTCTGGATAGAAAAAGATGGTCAGGAGGCCAACGGTAAGAGTATAATGAGTATCCTGCTGCTTTGTGCTGAGAAGGGAAGCAAGGTTAATATCAAAGCAGAAGGTCCAGATGCTACTCAGGCAGTAGAAGCTTTGGTGAGAGTGGTTAAAGATAGATTTGGAGAGGAGTAGTTGGACAAAGATGTTAAGTGCTAAATGGATAAGGGATAATTTAGCTTGCCTAAAAGAAAGCCTGGAAAAAAGAAAGACGCAAGTTGACCTGGATGATTTTTTGTCTCTGGACCAGAAGAGAAGAGGTATTATCCAAAAGTGCGATGAATTGAAGCATAAGCAGAATTTGTATTCAAAGAAAATAGGAGCATTGAGGCAACAGAAAGGGGATTCTCAGCACTTAATAGAGGAAGTCAAAGATATCTCTTCAAAGATAGACAAGTACGAATTAAAGCGAAAGAGTCTGGAGGAAAAAGCAAAAGATTTTCTCCTTAATCTTCCTAATGTGCTCCATTCAAAAGTTCCAGCGGGTAGTGAGAATATAGAAGAAAGAAGGTGGGGCCAAATACCTCAATTTGACTTTTCCTTGAAAGACCACCAACAAATCGGTGAATCTTTGCAAATACTTGATTTTAAACGGGCAGCCAAAATAGCAGGAAGAGGATTCGTAGTATATAAAGGATTAGGGGCACGTCTGGAGAGAGCTTTAATTAATTTTATGCTCGATTTTCATGTCAGTCAGGGCTACACGGAAGTCCTTCCTCCTTTCATGACCAATTCGGCTGCTGCTACAGGGACGGGACAGCTTCCCAAATTTCGAGAAGACCTCTATAAGTGCGAAAGAGATGATTATTATCTTGTTCCTACGGCTGAGGTACCGGTGACCAATCTTTACCGAGAAGAAATTCTAACTGAGGATGCTCTTCCTTTATCTTACGTTGCATATACTCCCTGTTTCAGGAGAGAGGCTGGTGCTTATGGCAAGAAGATTCAGGGAATAATCAGACAGCATCAATTCAATAAAGTGGAATTGGTTAAATTCACCACTCCTCAAACTTCCTATGAGGAACTGGAGAAGTTAACTTCAGAAGCAGAAGAAGTATTGAAGAGATTGAAACTGTCCTACCGGGTGGTGAGATTGTGTGGAGAAGAGCTGGGTTTTTCCGCTGCTTTTGGCTACGATATTGAGGTTTGGCTTCCCAGTCAGGAAGAATTTCTGGAGATATCTACCTGCTCTAATTTTGAAGATTACCAGGCCAGAAGAGCTTCCATAAAGTTCAGGGATAGGGACAACAAATCTACCCACTATGTGCATACTCTTAACGGCTCTGGATTAGCCATAGGGAGAACAGTGGTAGCTATCCTGGAGAATTTCCAGAAGAAAGATGGTCGTGTTCTTATCCCGGAAGTACTCCGTCCTTATATGATGGGGACGGATTGGATAGAGAAAACATAGTCGGAGGGGTGTCCGAATTGGCAAGGGGCCGGTCTTGAAAACCGGTGAAAGGCAGCAATGCCCGTCTGGGTTCGAGTCCCAGTCCCTCCGCCAGTAATTCGTATATCGTATTTCGTATGTCGTATATCGCGAGAAAAGAGACAAAGAGAAAAGAACGTGGAACTCGAAGCCGACTCGAGCGCATCCGGGGGATGAGAAGTGAGTTTTACGAACGCCAGTGATGTCGGGAATGGATGGTTTTTTAACTAAGTAGAATCAGAAGGAGGGTGCCATGGACGTTAAGCTTGCGCTTCTTGCGGATTACTCAAATATTTCGCGAGAAGGAAAGCTAAACATATTAGGAGTATTCGATCTCATTCGTGCTAGGGGTTTTCCAGCAGTGCACCGAAGTATGCAGCTAATAATGATGTTAGAAGCGGAGTCAGTAGAGGCCGATACCGACAAGGATATCCAGGTTAAACTAATTGATGCAGACGGAAGGAAAATCTTTGAGATAGGTGCGCAGATGAAACTGCCGTCTCCAAGACCTGGAGAGATGATTAAGAGCAATCAAATGCTTAATTTAAATGACATTCGCTTCGAAAAACCGGGTGATTATGTTTTTCATATTATGATAAACGGAGATCTAAAGAGGAGTGTTCCCGTCAAATTGATTCAGGCAAGGCCTTGATGATCCACGGTGGAAGAAAAGGATTTTCTCCTAATGTCTGACGAAGAGAAGCTGTTCGAAAGAATGCGGAGGAGCAAGGCTGGATGGAGGTTCGCTGATCTTAAGAGGCTTTACCTGGGATTTGGATTCGAAAAATATGAGGGCAGTAAACATACAATGTATATTCATCCTGATTTCCCAGAACTAAGGGCTACTGTAACTAGACATAGATTCCTACCTAAAGGATATATTCAGTTCGCCATAAAGCTGATAGACAGATTAAATAAGTTAGAGGAGACAACAAATGCCGAATAGACTTGAAGATTATATGCGATTGTACTATTCGATTGAGGTCATACCTGACCAAACTACAGAGGGTTCTCTCTGCTATGTTGCGTCGCATCCAGAACTTCCTGGGTGCATGAGCCATGGGGATACTACAGAGGAAGCTATTGATAATCTCTCAGAAGCAAAGAGGCTCTATATTAGTATATTACTAAGAAAAGGAGAAGATGTTCCTTTCCCTATATCTGAAACTAAGGTCATTTGGGAAGTAGTGGGTGCTGATCCAATGACCCTAGTCGATAAACCCGTATTTACCGAAATTAATGCTATAGAAAATTTGGACCGAAACAAAGAAGGAATACTCACGGTTTAGCCATACCGGGATAGACGGTGTGTAGGTAGGTGACTGGAGAGGTGGCTGAGTGGTCGAAAGTGCACGATTGAAGCTTTTATTGAGGGTTTAAATCTTTCCCGAGGGTTCGAGTCCCAGTCCCTCCGCCACAATTTCGTTGCTCGTTGCTGGTTGCTAGTCGCTCGCAAGAAGAGTTCGAGAAGCACAACAAAGATGGGACTCGAAGCCTTTGCCGAGCGCATCCGGGGGATGGGAAATGAGCGCAGCGACATACTCTTCGCTTGTCATTGCGAAGCCGAAGCAATCTCGTTTTGGAAACAGGATTTTCACGAATCTGTCTTCGTGTTTCTTCCAAAAAAGAGGGCGCAAATGGACCCAAAGAAATTAGGCAAAAAGATAAAACTAGGCCGCGTAGAACTCGATCTAACCCAAACTCAACTCGCCGAAAAAATCAATGCCAAACAAAAAAGCATCTCTCGCTATGAGACCGGAGCGTCGCTACCATCGATAAGAACCTTGGTTAAAATAGCTGAAATGCTCAAAAAACCAGCAGGGCATTTCTTGGATGAGTAAAAAGAATTTGTCATTACTTCCTTTTAAGACGATGACAACTTGAATTCTATGCTTAATTGCTTATAGAAAAATTCAATCTAGGTAGAAGAAAATGGAGTTTGCAACGCTGCAATCGCTACATAAAACTATTTTGTCAGCTCTGAAAATATCAGTTGATACCACAGGTCTTCCATGCAGTAGGGCACAGGAACTTGGATCTGATTTCTTAACAAAAAATACAATGGTTTCTTTGACTATATGGCATATTATTAATCCCCAAAATATAGAGGGATTTCCGATAACTAGTGATTCGTTTAGGGTATACGATTTTCCTTCTGCGCATGTCCTTATTCGAACCCTATTTGAGGGATATATAAATATGAACTATGTTCTCATTGATCCCAAATCAGATGAAGAAAGAGAGTTTAGACTGAATCTGTGGGATAGACATGCTTTGTTGGAACGGCAGAAAATGGCTAGTTCGATTGGTTCTCAACACAAGAAAGTCAAAATAGAAGAGAGAAAAATTGATGTCTATGCAGAATCTATTAAGAATCCACAGTATTTTAGAACCCTTCCAGGAGATGAGCAACAATCTTTTCTAAATATGCATAAGTGGACCAAACTCAATACCATCGAAAGAGCAGATAAGGCTAATATCCATAGGTCTCAATCTGAATTCATATATAAATTTCTTTCAAACTACGCTCATTCTGAAGCTTTTGCATTAATGCAGATTCACTCTGTTTTTTCTGTTCAGATGGCCCAAAAGTTGATGCGTTTTCCGATACGTTTCACTGAGATGTTTCTAAGCTTAACGTTGAAATTATTTGCGAAATTACATCCGGTTGCAGCTTCCATAATTGAAAGTGATCAGGATCTTTTGGAAATAATAGATTTCTGGGAGGATTTAAAAAGAAAAGATTTAAAGGAAGTGTCAAGAATAGGTATATAACGCATAATAAAAGCTCTTTACCAAGAAAAAATTTTCCTCTGCTGGAAAAAACAATTTAAGGCCTGAACCGGTAAAATATGGTTAAATATCACAAAAATCATTTGAATAATAAGCAATTTTTCTTTTTGGGAAATGAGAAGTTGCTACAAAAGAAGAAGATCGGTGTTTTTATTTCAAGAACAATTCCTCTGAATATAGTAGTCCCAGTAGAGGAGTTTTTGTTGTCATTGAGCGAATTGTTATATGTTTTTATAAGTGGATGGCATTCATCTTTTGAAAAAAGAATCCTAAAGAAATTATTATTGGCAGGCAAAGAATCAATCTTCTTTAGTTCCAAGGGTATCAAAAATCAGTCGCTGTACAATTACCTTACAAAACCAATCAACGAGGAAAGATTGCTGATGGGTTCATTGTTATTGGAAAAGGCAAAAGTCACATTGCATAACTCTATAATAAGAAATGAGATGATTGCAGATATTGCAGAACATAATCTTTTTATTTTCATAAATAGAGATGGAAATCTTGAAAACCTTTTTGATAGATTATTAAGCCAGAACAAAGTACCATTAATATTCAAGCACTCAGCAAATTCCGCTTTTCTTGCAAAAGGTAAGCCGATTGACCTGGAAAATTTTAGGGAGATATTATTATGAATGAAATAGCGGACTGGAGAATAGAAATCTTACCTATCCTTGAACAAATAAGAAATGAAGGTGTAAATATAGATATAATGAGGAAGTTGTTCATAGAAAGACTGAATTATGATTTTGCAGACCAGGAAGCACTTATTGAATTTCCTGAAGGTATTAGAAAGAAAGTGCTTTCTATTAAAATAATATCAGAAAAAAATGGATTTAAGGTTCTATTTTGCGTCATTGACAGGTTCTTAAAGGATATAGAACTCCGCGTTGTCAAAAATATTTCGAGATATTATCCGGCAAATATCATAATTTTTACAAACCAGGAAGGTGATGAAACCCATTTTGTTAACACTAAATATATAGGCAAAGAACAGGAAAAAAAGGTCAGAGGATTCCGGAGGATAACTATTGGCAAAACGGATAGACTTAGAACAGCTGCGGAAAGACTATCTAAAATCTACGCTGATGATGAAATGCCAGTACTTGCCTTGATGTCAAGATACGAATCTGCATTTGATGTAGAAGCAGTTTCCAAAGAGTTTTATAAAGAATTTGTGGAAAAATATAAGGAATTAAGAAATACTGTTCGTAGGAATAACAGGTTGTCAGATGGAGAAGTTGACCATTTAACTCAAGAGATTATCAACCGGCTCCTGTTTTTGTATTTCATTCAGAAAAAGGGCTGGCTTAATGGTGACTACAAATTTCTTTATAATAACTTCAAATCAAATAAGAAAGAATATTACAAAAACTTTCTTATTCCTCTATTCAAGAAACTTTCCATTAAAGATTTTGAATATGCAGGGTTAGAGAATATACCATTTCTCAATGGTGGACTTTTTGAGTTCCAGGAAATTGAAGAGAAAATATCTATTCCAAACGAATCTTTTGAAGATATCTTTGATGACCTCTTAGAACGATTTAACTTTACTATAAGAGAAGACACTGAATTTGAAGAAGAAGTGGCAATAGACCCTGAAATGTTAGGAAAGATATTTGAGGAACTGATTCTATCTATAGAATCAGAAAAATATAAGGATATTCCTGATCCACGCCGTGCCTCCGGAAGTTATTATACGCCGCGTTTTATCGTATCATTCATGGTAAAGCAATCTCTACTTAATTATCTAATAAGTGAATTACCTCATATTCCAAGAAGTCAGTTGAAGTCCCTGGTCTTTAATTTATCTACCGAAAAGACTGAAAAGGCCGCCTTAATTAAGAACAAACTTCTTGACTTGAAGATAGTTGATCCTGGAGTTGGTTCCGGGGCTTTCTCTGTTGATATTCTCAGTAAATTGTTGACAATAATAGAAAAATTGAATGAAAAACTTGGGTTAGCTGAAGATAGGTACAATTTAAGAAAAAGACTTATTGAAGATTGTATTTATGGGGTCGATATTCAGGAAAGAGCAGTTCATCTTGCGCGGTTAAGGTTATGGCTGTCCTTGATAGTTGATCTTGATGTTGAAAAAATCAAGGACATTCCACCTTTGATTAATCTTGACTTTAAAATTGTCAAGGGCGATAGTCTTGTATCAAGAATATGCGGGTTTAAATTTGATTTAAAAGCATTAATTCGTTCTAGCCAAAAAATATTGGAATTGATAGAAAAATACAAAGAACTGAAAGACGAATACTCAGAGGCGATCACTGATACCAAAAAACAGGTTTTAAAAGAAAGAATAATTAAAACAAGATGTGCTATAGCAATATGGCATCTTGAGAATATTAAGAAACAACATAAAGAAGAATTAAAGCTGATAGGTGCACAGGGAGCTCTATTTGAAAAAACTAAAAAAGAGACTAGAGATGAGGAGCAGAAGAGAGAAACCCTCGAACAAGAAATAACTGCTATTAACGAAAAAATTGAAGAAATAAAGATTAGTGGAGACATAGACGCATTCAACTGGCATCTCGATTTCTTCGAAGTAATGGGAGTGAAAGAAGGTTTTGATATTGTTATCGCTAATCCTCCTTACGGTGTTGATGTTGATAGGAAGGTCTATGAAAATGAGTTTGGTCTTGGTAGTAAAGATAGTTATGGGGTCTTTACCGCGCTTGGGGTGAATATCCTGAAGCCGGGGGGAACGCTTTGTTACATTATGAGTGACACCTGGCACACTATCAGAACGCATCATAAACTCAGAGAAAAACTTCTCGAGGAAACCGAAGCTCAATACCTCGTGTCAGTTCCAATGAAAACCTTCAGGGCAACAGTAAACACAGGTATTTATTTATTTAAGAAGAGTACCACCGACGAAGAGAAAGAGAATATTATCATTGCTGCAGACTATCATGGATTGGATATCAAAAGAGGAGATTTAGAAGCTGCTCTGGACTTGATTGTTGATGAAGAACCTGATGAAAAATGTGGAGATGGTTACACAATTATTTCGGATAGAGAAATGGCAATCTATGCCTACAGACAGAGGATAATAAAGAGATTTTCTAATCTTTCTTTCTTCATCGCCTCGCCAAAGTTATTTAAATTGATGCAGGATGTAGGCAATTCAAAGTCAAAAGCATATACTGATGAAAAAGGTAGTCCAGTGATGTTTGATATAAAAAAAGAGAAGGATCTATTTGATCTATTTCAACAAGGTGGTCCGAATGTTCGTAGAGTGAATTTCAATGGAAAAGGGATTGGACTGGTGAAATTGGGAAGTATTGCGGAAGTGAAGCAAGGATTGTGTACTGGTGACAATAAGTATTACTTAAGGCAACGGCTGGCGACAAATGGATCAAATTACAGAGAGATTGATTTAAATTTGGTGGTAAAAGAAGAGGAACTTGAAAAAATAAGAAGAGATGAGCAATTCAGAATAGATGTAATAGAGAATGGGATTTGTACCAATCCAACACACAAAACTCATAAGCATAGGTATTTTGGCGGTAGGTATTTTATTCCTTATGAGAAAGGTGGAGCATCTGATATTGAAGAAGGCTGGTTGCCCAACTATTATGTGCCAACACCATATTTAATTGATTGGTCAGAAGATGCACTAAGAAGAATGAAAACCTTAACTATAGCGGAAAAGCTCAGAAAGAAGGGAATTGTAGTCCATTCAAAAAAACATGAGAAAACATTAACTACCCTTTTCAAAAACAGGAAATTTTATTTTGAGAAAGGTATAAGCTTTTCGGACACGGGTTTTTATGCTCCAACCTATAGAGTATTGAATGGAATACTTTTTGATGAAATGGGTATGAGTATTTTCCCAAAGGATATTTTCTCCTCAATAGTCTTACTTGCAAGCAAAATTTCTAGATATTTTATTAAGAATTTCATTAATAGTACAGTCCATTCACAAGTTGAAGGAGTTAAAAAAATTCCAATGATTTTCAGTATCAAAAAAGACTATACGCAAAAATTAACTAATTTAGTTTCCACCATCATCCAGAAACAAAGACAGAATCCCCGTTACGACTACATGACCAACGAACAACTTGAGATTGATAAACTTGTTTATGAAATGTATAACCTCAATCAAGAAGACATAGATGAAGTTGAAAATTGGTATTTCAGGCGATATCCAAAGTTGGCAAGGGTTATTGAGGAGAAATTGAAGAGAAAAAATGATGATTGAGAAGAAAGAATATTTTAAGTTTTTGAATGATTTAAAGAATAAAATAAAACAGTCCCAATATCAAGCATATAGAGCAGTCAATAAAGAACTTATCAGCCTTTACTGAGACTCAGGCAAATCTATTGTTGAAAAACAAGAAAAATTGGGTTGGGGACAAAAAAGAATTCAGCAACTTGCTGAAGATTTATGAAAAGAGTTTCCTCAAAATAGTGACTTTTCTTATGCAAACTTAGATCGAATAAGGAAGTTCCATCTTACTTACAAGGATAATCCAAAACTCGCACAATTTGTGCGAAAAATTCCCTGGGGACAGAATATCACCATACTTGAAAAACTTAAAAATAATTATCGGAGAGAATATTATTTGCGAATGATTATTAGGAATCCCTGGAGAGAAACGTTCTCATCCATCAAGTAGAATCAAAAACAATTACCGTCGCCAACTGTCATAGAAGATAAACTCAGAGAGTTAGAGGAGAAAGAAGAATGAGTTACTCGGACATTATTGATAATAGAAGAAGTTTCCTTAAGGATGAAATAAATTCGATTTTAAAAGCAACAAAAGAGGCTAAATTTGCTGTTGGTTATCTATTCCTATCCGGCTTTAATGAAATAGTAAGTAATATTTCACATTTAAAAGAACTCAAACTGATTGTCGGTGCTGTATCTAACACAAAGACCCTTGAGGAAATTGCAGAAGGTGTAGCGAGAAAAAATGAACTTGAAGAAGCTGCGGAAAGGCTGAAATATCAAAAATCAGCAGAGAAGAAAGAGATTGTCAACACTGTAAAGACCAAGATAGGTCACAGTATTGGAGGCATAGAACAATCTGAAGAAAATGAATGCATGCTTTTATCTCTTAAAGATTTAATAGCATCGGGAAAAGTCAAGGTTAGGTTATATACAAAACAACGTCTTCATTCAAAAGCGTATCTGTTTCTGTACCAAAAAGAAGCAGCCGAGCAATCAAGAAGTGAAGGAATAGCTATCGTAGGTAGTAGCAATTTAACTTTATCAGGATTCAAACACAGCACAGAACTAAATGTTATTGTTCGGGGCAATGAAAATTTCAAGGAACTCGAAAATTGGTTTGAAGAAGTCTGGGAAGAATCCGAACCTTTTAAGACAGAACTATTGACTTCAATTGAAGAGTGCTGGGCTTTGAAATATGCTAATCCTTATGATATTTATGTGTTAGTGCTCTATAATCTTGTTCAATCCAGGATGAAATTTCGTTCCCATGTTCTGTGGGACTGGAGTGGAATGCCAAAGTTATATCGGTTTCAAAGGATAGCTGTAATGCAAGCTTATGAAATCTTGAGCCGTTACAGTGGCGTTTTTGTCTGTGATGTAGTGGGGCTTGGCAAAACATTTATTGGAGCAGCATTGCTTAGGCAGTTAGGAGAAAGGGCGGTTGTTATTTGTCCGCCTCGCATAAGAGATATGTGGGAAGAATTTGGTGAGACATTTAAGATTGATATCAAGACGATTTCTCACGGTGCTTTGAACAAGGGAGTTTTTGATGAAAATAGTGAACTCTGGACATACAAAGATAGAGATGTTGTATTAATTGACGAAAGCCATTATTTTAGAAATTCAGATACAAAACGGTATTATGAAATTCATCCGTTTTTGGTGGGCAAAAAAGTAATTCTTGTAACAGCCACCCCTCAAAATACTTCAATTTGGAATATTTATAACCAGATAAGACTCTTTAACCAGGAAGGTTCAAATGATTATCCAGTAAAAGGTGGCTCGCTTAAGGAATTCTTCAATTTGGTTGAGATAGGCGAAAACAAGATTCAAGACTTGCTCAGTAAGATATTTATTAGAAGAACAAGGAAGCACATTAAGAAATATTATCAATCTTTTGAAGATGAGCCCATTGAATTTCCAGAAAGAAAACTCAAAACCATTTCCTATAATATCGATGAGACCTATAATAATCTCTTTGCAAAAATAGAAGGGGCATTGAAAAAACTCACTTATGCAAAGTATAATCTATGGCCGTATGTCAAAGAAGAGAAGAAAGATGAAAATATTTATATAAATCTAAAAAAGATAACCGGGCTTCTTAAAGGTTTGCATAAGGTAATGCTTTTTAAGAGGTTAGAAAGCAGTATATATGCTTTTTCTGAAACAATCAGAAGATTGTTGGGAATTCACAAGAGGTTTCTTGAGAGTTTGGAAGCAGACATTGTGCCTGCCGGTGAAGAAGCACAAGATATAATTTACAGCGAAGATGTTGATATTTCTGATAGATTGGAGAAACTAAAAGAAGCATCAAAAAAGTATCAGGTCAATGATTTTAAGATGAAAGAATTAAAACAAGACCTGGAGAATGATGTCAACGTATTTAGGGACATATCAGAATTCTTGGAAAGAGTTCCAGAGAGTAGCGACAAAAAGTTTAGTGAGCTCGTAAAACTTTTGGATAAACATGAAAAAGAAAAAGTCTTGATTTTTTCTGAATACGCAGACACAGTTAAGTATCTTCATAGAAGATTGAAAGGTAAGCTGAACAACCTATCCTTTGTGACTTCAAAAACCAAAGATGCAATATCAATAATTAGAAGATTCGCTCCCAAGGCTAATGAGTACAAACTGACAGACAAGGAATCCCCGATTGATGTAGTTGTTTCTACCGATGTATTTAGTACTGGACTAAATCTTCAGGACTGTGGAATTGTGATAAATTACGATTTGCATTGGAATCCTGTACTTCTAATCCAAAGAGTTGGCAGAGTGGATAGAATTGGCACAGAATATGACACTATCAGGGTTTACAACTTTCTTCCCCACAAAAAAGTGGAAGAGAAGATTTCACTCAAGGAAAGGGTTTCCAAAAGGGTTCAAGAGATTCACGACCATATTGGCGAGGACGACAAAATACTCGATGAATCAGAAAGACTGAATGAAGAAGCATTATATGCAATCTACGAAAAGAAAGATATTGATAAGTTGGAAGGGAAAATAGATGAAGAACAATTTAATCTTGATGAGGCTGAACTACTGATTGAGACATTAGCAAGGGAAAAGACGGAGTATTTGAATTATATAAAAAGTCTACAGCTAGGAACGAGGGGCTGTAAAAAGAGTAAAAATTATGAAGGAGTTTTTGCCTATTTTAGAAAAGGAGATATAGATAGCCTCTATATCTTGGATAAGAAAGGTAAGATTATGTCGGATTTAGGAAAAGTGATATCAGAACTGAGATGTAATACAGATGAACAACAACTTAACGTATCTAAAGAAGATAAGCAATCACTATTTACCGGCTTAACAAAGTTAGAAGAGAGTTTTAAGAAGGATTATCAATGTAAGGTTGAGTCTGAGTCCAAAAAAGATCCTGTTATTGTCAAAGCAATCAAAAAACTTGTTTATTTAAGGAAGGAAATAGAAAACGATCAAGATTTAGTGCTGATAGACAAAATAAGTAATGTACTAACTAGGGGTATTCCAGATGAAACACTTAAAGATTTAAGGAGACTTGAAAGAGCGAAAGTAGATGGCAATGAATATTTAAAGCGTCTCGTTAGAATCTATAATCAATACAGGTTGGGGGATTTGAGATATACCGAGAAAGATGAGCAAGAATACAAGGCAGTTGAGTTAATTTGTTGCGAAATGCTGAAATAGTCAATGGGATACTATGGACTAAGGCCAGTATGGCACTGGCCCAGATTTTATCCCACAGAGACTTCTCTTGTGATAATGAAAAAGAGGGACAGCGCCCATTATTATTAGCCGCTTTGTGTAGACTTTTGACATACCGTGGACATCAAAAGCTATAGCAACAGGTTTTCCTCATCATGTTACTCAAAGGGAAAATTGTCAGGAACGTGTTTTTGAAGATAAAAATGGTTTTATAAGCAAAATGGAAGGGCTGTTTAGGCGGCATTTAAAAGCTTTAGCTCCTGGGTGGCCGCGTAGTAATTGATAAATGGGCGCTGTCCCTATTACTATGAGTTCACTGTTCGCTGGATTCGTGACGTTATGCCCATCAGAAATTAGAATGGAAAATAAGGCATTAGAGATAATTGCTTCAATACTGAATTCCTTAGATTGGAGTGCTTGGGTCACAGCAATAGCAACGATTGTGTTGGCTATTCTCACGTTCATTTATGTTCGTCTTACAAAGAAGATACTCGCATCGCAATCAGATCCCTGCGTACTATTGTCTGTTGTTCATGATGAGTCACGGTCATCCATTCTTCAATTAGTTGCAAAAAATGTCGGTTCGGGTTTAGCACATGATATTTCATTCGAATTTTCACGACCGATACCTCATCGAGCCTTTGGAATTTCTATCGATCAAGCAAAAAAAGCTGAGGATATGAAAGAAGGCCCATTTATTGATGGAATACCGGCGTTGGGCCCTGGCGAGGAACGTAAGATCGATTGGGGGCAATACGGTGGTCTTATAAAAAACCTTGGGACTGAGCCTGTAATCGTTAAATGCATATTCAAGAAACATGAAAAGAGGATGCCACCTGTTGAGTGTAAGCTTGATGTAAAATCTTTTGAAGGGACTGTTGCTGCTGAAGTTCCAATTGCCAGGATTGCACGCGACATAGAAAAAATTTCAAACAACCTACACCATTTGTTGACTGGTTTTAAGAAATTGAAGGTCGAGTTAGTAGAACCTTTGAAACCTGATACTGAAGAAAAGGAAGATAAAAAGGCATGACAAACCCTTCAACTCGGACTGGGTTTCGCTGGCGCTCAATCCAGCCGGTTAAGGGTAGTGTTAGGTTACAAGAGAATCGCTGAGGAGGTACAAAAATGAGCAACTCAATTCGCGGCTTCTTTGCATATCCGTCGCAGCCGGCTTCCATACCGGAAATAGTCAAGAGCGCGGTGGATAAGATCAATAAATCCCAAGAATGCCAGATCAAGACATGGCAGGAATGCGCAATCAGCGGAAAAGTAATAATTGATGTCATATGCAGAGAAATTGACGATGCGGACCTTTTTATCGCTGATCTTACTGGGGGTAATCCTAATGTCCTCTTTGAGTTAGGCTACGCTATCGGCAAACGAAAAAGAACCTGGCTGCTACTTGACACAAGCATTGAGGAATCAAAGACCCTGTTCGATCAACTACGCATTCTCACAACGGTGGGATACTCGCCGTACTCAAATGCGCAGAACATCTTTGATGAGTTCTACAGGGAGCACCCATGGAATGATCTGCAGGACACCATCTTCGCAAGGTCCATAGAGCCCGCACTCGGCGGACGCGAAGAAATGCGCTTGCTGTATCTTAAGAATCAGCACGAAACGGAGGCATCAGCACGCCTGAGCAAAATAATTTTTGCCTTTCGAATACCCATCACAATAAGCGATCCAAGAGAGTCTTCTGTGCAGACTTTGGTATGGTATGGGACAAAGATCTGGCATGCTGCCGGAGTGGTAGCGCACCTGTCAGGCGTAAGTCGAGGGGGCTCTCGACTCCATAATTCACGATATGCTTTTGTCTCTGGTTTGGCGCATGGATTTCAAAAGCCACTACTGATGCTTGCCGAAGCGGGCTACTCAACTCCAATTGACTACAGTGATATACTTCGGCACTATGACACTCCTTCTGAATGCGAAATAATCGTACATGACTGGTTAGAGTCAGTGTCCTCAGAATATGCAAGCGCTCAGAAAAAAACTGGAGAATATGCCAAGAAAGTTGCCCTTGCAGCGGACCTGAGGAGCTTGGATCTCGGTGAGTATTTAGCGGAGAACGAGGAAGGTACCCTGGATAGCTACTTTGTCGAGACGCAACCTTTTCTACGAGTGATTAAAGGGCAGCACTCCGTCGTTGTCGGCAGTAAAGGCTCAGGAAAGACGGCGAACCTATTCATGGCCGCGAAAAGACTGAGAGAGGATAAACGTAATTTGGTTTGTGTAATAAAGCCGGTGAGCTATGACGTGCAGGGGGTTGTGCGTCTTGGTAAGAAAATAAAGGAAAGGGACAAGAAGGGCTACTTAGCGGAAGCGTTATGGAAGTTCCTCATATTCTCTGAAATAGCACGTGCTGCATATGAGGAAATATTGCAACGTCCATACGTAGATGAAAACTCACCTGAGGGTCGACTAAAGGAAATAATGGAGACCCAAGGAAGTATTTTGCAGGACGATTTTGCCGTACGGCTCGAACGATGCGTCACCGACTTGTACTCCAGTTCAACAGAAGAGTCACTCTACGAATTTCGTGGCGCAATATCTGAACATCTCCATGGGAGCGTGTTGCGTGTTCTTCGGGATCGGCTTGGCGAGTTACTCACGGGGCGCCAACGCGTAGCCATACTTATAGATAATCTGGACAAAGCTTGGGATCGGAGAGAAGATATTGGACACCTATCAGAATTTCTTCTTGGGTTAATCCGCGTCGCAAGGGACATTCCAAAGGAGTTTGCGAAAACCGACCGTCGGCGAAAATCAGTGCATGTGTCCATCACCATATTCCTGCGAAACGATATATTCGGTCGTGTTATGAAGAGCGCGAGGGAGCCGGACAAAATCCAGCACGATAGATTGGCGTGGGAAGATTCTGAAACCCTCATGCGCGTTGTTGATGAACGCCTTGCAGCCAATAGAAAAGGTATCAGTGCGGATTCCCCTTGGGGAGAAGTTTTCTGCCCAATGGTAGGGGATGAATCCAGTAGAGAGTACATCCTGAGAACGATACTTCCAAGGCCACGCGACCTTGTCTTCTTCACAAAAGCCGCTTTGTCGACCGCTGTGAACCGTAGTCACAGTCGAGTCGAGGATGAGGATATTCTTGAAGCGGAAAAGCTATACTCGCAGTTTGTTTTTGAAGTCGTCCAGGTTGAGAACGGAATCTCCTTACCTGAGCTCGGAAAGATTATGTTTGAGTTTGTAGGTGGTAGCACAATTTTGTCCAGGGAAGACGTACTTCGTACCATATCCAAGAGTCGTATTAACAGAGAACGTCAAGAGGATGCCCTCCGTCATCTCGTAGTGTTGTCATTTCTTGGAGTCGAGATAAAACCCAATGAATTCAGGTATTGCTCTAACGTCGGTGAGATGGAGAAGTTGGAGCGACTTTCAGATCGCTATGCCAGCGATAGTGCCAGAGCGCCAAGATATCAGATACACAAAGCCTTTCACGCTTATTTGGAGGTAGTAACTTAGTGGTCTATTAGTGCAAGAAATCAATAGGTCACGTACTATGTGCTGATGACCTAACAATGGTTTGCACTTGACGCAAGGGCTTTGGCGTGATTTTCACGATAGAGCGTTCCCTGAAGTTTTGATTAAGTCTGAAAGTCCAGTGTGTTCAAGCCTTGTGCAAGTGAAACCAAGCGTTAGACAAATCAAGCTCAACGTCCGTGTTTCGCTTAAAAAGAAAAAAGCGCGCGCTTTCAACATATAACACAGCCTATACGATTCATCGCTTCGTTCCTCGGGCCTCGCCACAATTTACCTTCGCTACACGTCAGCAAAGCGTCGTATATGCCGGGGACGTTGTGCGTAAGAATGACCAGTTCCGGCGACACAATACTAAATTATTGCAAGTCCCGAAAACCATAACTGTTGAAGCATAATGTCCTGAATAGGATCATAGATATTATCCAAGGGTGCTTTCTGTGATATATATCTCAAAGGTGTTGTTCTTTAGTCTTATTCCGTTTATGCGCGCCTTCGGGATCTAGGTTTTCATACCAATATCAACCAATACGGCCTTGTCAGTCTCATGCAGAATACGAACTTGGACCCAGATATATCTTGTTCCTTCGGATGAATGAGATTGCCACGCCTACCTTCGGAAGGCTCGCAATGACAGGAAAATGTCTGGCCAGATCATAGGATCACCTCTTTCCGTACATGTAAGCTTTCGTAGCAGTTTTTCTGTTGATGTTTAAGCTTCTGGCTATTTGTTGATAGGGCATTCCTAATAGGCGCAGTTGAGTTGCTTTTTAGATATCTTCTGATATAAATAGAGTGGATGAACAGGAAGTATTTTGATGCGTACGGTTTTTTTGGCGGGGGTCCGAATTGATTGCAACTATGTCCGCCGGTGTGAAGAGGCCCTGGTTAAGATTACGAAAATCCTCAAAAAAACTAGATTGGCATTTCTGAATGAGTAAAGAGGATGTGTCTTTGATTTTCCTCCAGATGACAACAAGAGGTTATGATTTGAGGCTGCGCCGAGAATTATTGGCGTAAATGCACTATTTCGCAAAACATGCCATTTGGAACCGTAGATGAAGGATCGGGTTATTTTAAATCAAGTGAAACTTAGTTTAGTATTGAGGAGAATATATGACAGCTGAAATTGCGATAATGAATAAAGAGGCAATTGCTCTTGCGGCTGATAGTGCTGTTACAATGGGTCAAGAAAAGGGACAAAAGATTTTCACTTCAGCCAACAAACTTTTTGCACTCTCTAAATATTATCCTGTAGGTATAATGGTTTATGGAAGTGCCAGTTTCATGAGCATCCCTTGGGAAAGCATAATAAAAATATATAGGAATAAATCAGCCAAGCAGAAGTTTGACACATTAAAAGAATATGCTGATAAATTTATTGCTTTTTTGGATAATGGTAATCCATTATTTCCAGATGATCAGCAAAAGAACTATTTACTTAGAAATACTTTTAGTTATTTTACTTTTATTAAGGAAGATATTGGGAAGAAGGTAAAATCAATTATGGACAAAGAAGGGAAAGTCACAGATAATCAGGTTAAGCAAATAACATCTGATGTTATAAAAGACCACTTCGATAAGTTAGAGAAAAAATTTAAAATGCTGCCGTCAATTCCGAAGAACCATATTGAAAATATAATAAATAAGTATGGGAACATTATTGATAAGGTAAAAGAAAAAGTATTTGAAAAATTGTCAATATCCCCAGATTCACTAAATCAACTGAGAAGAATTAGTGCAAGTTTATTTTCAAAAGATATTTTTTCATCTAATATTTCTGGAATTGTAATTGCTGGTTTTGGAGAGAAGGATACATTTCCTTCACTTAAATCGTTTGATATTGAGGGAATAGTTGATAACAAGCTAAAATATAAAGAAAGATTATCTGGAGAGATTAACTTTCAAAATACTGCTGCAATTATTCCTTTTGCTCAAAGAGAAATGGTGACAACATTTATGGAAGGTATTGATCCTTACTTACAGAATCAAATAGAAGGTTATTTATCTGAAATATTTGATAAATACCCAAAAATTATTGTTGAGAATATAGAAAAATTTAATGACAGCGAAAAACAGCAGCTTAAGGAGAAATTAAGAAAAATAAGTAATGAGATATTTAAAGATTATCAAAAACATGTGACAAATTGTAGAAGAAATAATTATGTAGATCCTGTCATAAGAGTTGTTGGTATGCTTCCGAAGGATGAACTCGCAGCTATGGCAGAATCACTTGTAAGTTTAACCTCATTCAAACGAAAAGTTACGATGGAAACTGAAACAGTGGGAGGACCTATTGATGTTGCTGTAATTTCTAAAGGTGATGGATTTATCTGGGTCAAAAGGAAATATTATTTTAAGGCGGAACTAAACCCGCAATTCTTTTCCAACTATTACAGGAGGTGAAAGTGGAAAGAAGAAAGAAGAAGAAGCAAGTATATAAGTCGATGAGAGAGTTTAAGGAAAAGTTCTTCCCAAAATCTTCGAAAAAGCAATCGGCAGAAGTGTCTACTGACGCCCGTGCTCTAGGGATTAGTTTAGCCAAAGAATCCTTAGATATGATCAGACATAGTCTGTCGAAATAACTAGACTTCGCCTAATACAGGATAAAAAGTTCGTAGCTTATCGTAATCACCCAATTCTTTGCTTTGCAAAAACCTCGTTCATACGATGCTGGATTCGTCGTATGAACGAATGATCTTTGGGGCTCGCTTAATCGTTATGGCTCCAAAGGCTAGGACTCCAGCTGCTTAAATATAGCAGCCTGAAGAGAATCCTAGGTATTATCCAACAGTGCTTTCTCTGACGTAAATCTCAAAGATGTTGTTTCTAAGTCTTATTCTGTGTATCCGGGATTTTGGGATCCAAATTTTTATACCGTTGTCTACCAATATAGCTTTGTCGGTTTCGTGTAAGATACGAACTTGAACCCAGATATATCTCTCCTTTGAATACATTAGCCTGTAAACACTTAATAGCCAGAACATTGGCTTATCTCCCTTGGTACTCACATGCTTTTGTTGCGGTTTTTCTATTGATGTGTAAACTTGTGGCTATTTGCTCGTAGGTCATTCCTAGAAGACGGAGTTGGGTTGCTTTTTTGGACAATTTTTGATATGAATAGGGTTGGCGGGTAGGAAGGATTTTGATATGTGCGGTTATTTCGCCAATGGTTCGAATTGGTTGCAACTGCGTCCGCCAGTAATTCGTTGCTCGTCGCTGGTTGCTAGTTGCTCGTGAGAAAAAAGACAAAGAGAAAAGAACATAGGGCTCGAAGCTAACCCGAACGCTTCCTGTGGAAGAAAAGTGAGTTTTATGAACGCCAGTGAGGGTGGCCGGCTTCGGAGGAGAAGCGTAGCAACGGGGGAGAAGGAGTCCCAGTCCCTCCGCCAGTTTTCACTTTTCGAATTTCGTCCAAAAGACACCGCCACTATTCCCAATTTCTTTCCTTTTATTTTTATTAAGAGATTCCCCTAATGACGATCTCTTGATCCATCTACCCGATTGTCGTTGTTGTATCCTCTTGACTTGTCCATACAAATGATGTACAATTAGATTATGAAATACGAATGGGATCCGGAAAAAAATATATGGTTAAAAAGAGAAAGAAATATATCTTTTGAACAGATAATATTTCACTTATCTAAAGGCGATGTCTGGAAAATAGCTGATCACCCTGACCAAACAAATTATCCGGGGCAAAAAATATATCTTGTTGTTATCGAAGATTATGTATATTTAGTTCCACATATTGTCGAAAATAAATATATATTCTTAAAAACAATTATTCCCAGCAGAAAAGCGACTAAGCTGTACAAAGAAGAACAGGAGGGTTAATTATGAAGTATGATAAAGAAGAAAAATACATTCTTGATGCTCTTGAAAGCGGCAAAATGAAGCTTTCTACTCCATTAAAAAAAGAAATCGAAGCTATCAAAGCAACAGCTGATAATACGTTTAAAAAAGATAAGCGTATCACTATTCGTCTTTACGGTCATGATTTCATTGGAATGCAGAAAAAAGCAATGGAGATGGGCATCCCTTATCAAACGCTTATCTCCGGCGTTATCCACCGCTACATAGAAGGCGAATTGATTTCAAAAACCGGATAATAATTGCTATACGGAAAAATTAAAGTCATGAACGATCCATATGCCGAAGCATTACATTGAGACCTCTGAAAAGTGCAATTTTGTCACTGCAATGACGGGCAAATGTCAGCCCAGAATATGAGGTTATCTCTTATCTGTGATTATTCGGTTGATGGAATTCGTCTTTCCAAAGTAGTGATTTTTCCCTTCCTTGATACTCACAAGCTTTTGTGGTGGTTTTTCTGTTGAGGTGTAGGCTTGTTGCTATTTCCTCATAGCTCATTCCCAACAAACGCAATTGGGTTACTTTCCTGGATAGTTTTTGATATAAATAGGGTTGCTGAGCAGGAAGTATTTTGATATGTGCGGTTATTTCAGCAGTGGAGAAGCGGCTTTGCAAAATTGACAAGGTGCTCCAAGAATACTATAATACAGATGTCTTAGGTTATGCAGTCCATAGGAGGTAGGCGGAAAGGGCAGACTATCTAACAGGAGGGGGCCAATCGAGACCTTCCACTCAGACAAAAATAAGATTAGTGAGGTTACGTATTGATGAACCCGTTTTCTCAAAGAGAGAGAACGGGTTTTTGTTTTTGAGAGGTAACAAAGTAGTCTAGCCAAATACTGCTCTTTAGCTGGAGGAGGTGAGAGATATGACCGCTTGGTATTTCAGACTCTTTTATATCCCCATCTTAAATTTTGTCATCTCTTTTGCTCTTTTTGCGATTATAAAGGCAAAGAGAATGACAAGCGGGGGACCAGGTAAACCCTTTGTGATAGTCTACATGTTAATGCTCATCAGTTTCTGCGCCTTGATGTGGTTTGTCCCATTTAAAATTAATTTGGCTTTCTGGGTTGGGATTTCTATTATTGTCTTCGGACAGGTCGTTTTTGCTCTAGGATACAGCGCCATGAGAGAACATCCTGAAGAAAAGAAGGCTGTTGTAAATTGGGGCATTTACAAGGTGAGTAGACATTCGCATGTTCTGGCAGGAATCATTACAGACCTCGGTGCGATCATTATGGGATGGAATCTGAAGTCAACTATATACCCAATCTTGTGGGTTTATTTTGCTTTGTACATTATTATTAGTCATTTAGGTGTTTTGAGCGAAGAAAAGATAAATATAGAAAAATTCGGACAGGAATACAAGGACTATATGAAAAGAGTGCCCAGATATTTCTTGATGAACTAGGAATTATATGTTCTACCGAAGGACATTTTCTGAAGAAGCCTTATAGGAGCAAAATCGTGAATAGTGAATGGTGAATAGTGAATCGCAAACAAGGAAGTAAATGATTGTAGGGTTTGGTTGACAATTCACGATTCACGAAATACGATTCACCAGCTTTGTTGTGCGTTATGCGTATTACGCACAATACGATATACGCAATACGAGATACGAGAATGGCGACGGAAGAAATTGTGCTGAGGTATTTCTTGATAAGAGGCAAATGAATGGGTAGAACCCCAAGATGGATTGGAATGCAAAAATCGATTAAGAAGGAGCAAATATAGCCTCTTTGGGGATACTTGCCCATAAGGTAGATCGAGCTTATGTTTTGAGAACTCGGAGATAACTTTCCAGATCAAGAGTATAGGTAGCAAAGGAGGTGAGGAACTATGGAAGAATTGACTTTGAAGGTGAAAATTGCGGTATTGTGGATCTTTCTGGCGGTGGGTATGTCAGCTACGATGCTGCTGTTGTTAATGGCACCCGGTACAATAGAAGAAGTAATAGCTGGAGAGATGGGAGGGATGAAAATCAGCGAAGGAGTATTATTCATGTTCTCACTTTTCTGGCTGGTTCCCCTGGCTATGGCTTTTTTCTCCGTCATCCTGAAGAGGGCCGCTAATCGTGTTTTAAACATCGCTCTGGGTCTATTTTTTGCGGTTTTCTACATCGTTGACATGAGTGGCCATATCAGCCGGGGAGAGCTGTTTTTCACCCATCTGGTGGTCGGTGGAGTGGGGGTTATCGTGGCGGCGCTGATATTCCTCTATGCACTCAGATGGCCAAAAGTAACTACGGGGAAATGAAGCAAGAGTATGTTTTTCTCGAGGTGGGCCTTCCGGTTCACCTCGAGAAAAAAGGAGAAGTGAATGTCACTTATACCAGCTTTTGAAATAGGCTTATGGAACGCTTCTGTCTTGAGAAGTATGGAGATGCATATCGAGAATATATGAACAAGACCCTAAATGGATGGGGATACCCAAATCGAGAAAAAGCAATTAATATGTACTCCCGTGTAACAAAATATTGTGCTATATTATGATAAATGAAAGAGGTGAATAAGATGCTTGATTATGTTGCTACAGGTATCCCGGGCGTGAATAGAATCCTGGGAGAGCAAGGCATACCAAGAGGTCACAGTATTCTCATTTGTGGAGGGCCTGGCAGCGGGAAAACAACTTTTGCTATCCAATTTCTCTATAAGGGGGCTATGGAGTATGACGAGCCAGGTCTTTATATCACACTCGATGAGGACCCCGAGGATATAAAGAAGAACATGTTAAAATTCGGGTGGGATCTAGAGAAACTTGAGAGTGAGAAAAAGCTTGTCTTCATTAACGTCTCGCCAGTTCGTGTAGCGGCCACTGAGAAAGGAGGTCTCATCCAGTTGGGAATGAAGGAGTTTAAGCTGGTCAAGTTACTGGAAGCGATCAGGACGGGTGTAGAAGATATTCAAGCGAAGAGAGTGGTTATTGACGCGGTGACCATCTTTATGCTGCAATATCCTGACGAAATTGAGCGCATATATGCCATGAGGGATTTGATAGCTGACTTCAGAAAAACTGGCTGTACTAATCTATTGATCTCCGAGCTCAAAGGAACAGGTTTAGAAAGAGAACATCAATTCGAGGAATACCTTGTCCAGGGAGTCATCTTGCTGCGTACAGTTATGAAAGGCGACAAGCTCAGTCGAATGTTCCAGGTAGAGAAAATGCGCGGACTGGCTGTTGACAATCAGCCACGTCCTTACAACATAACCAGTAACGGAATAGAGGTATATCCTACTCTAACTGTCTTTAAGTAAGGAGGGTATAGATGTCCCTGGCTAAGATACAAGAAGCACCAGAGAAAAGTCTAATTTTGCTGGTTGGGGCTCCGGGAACGGGGAAATCTACCTTCTGCTACCAGGTAGTTGCAAAGAGTATAGCTGCAGACAGACCAGTCATCTTCGTGACCAGTGAGCGAGGCCCGGCTGAGGTCATAGAGTTATTGAGCGAGAGGGGTGTAGGAAGGCTGGTGGGTCTTAACTTTGTTGACGCCTTCACCGAGACAGTGGGACTAACCACAACGGAGCGGCCAGACACGGTACACGCTAACTGTGCAGACTTAAACACACTAAGCATTGCTGTTACCAGACTACAGAAGAGAATGGGCCAAAAGGGGACCCTCCTCGTCTTCGATTCCCTCACCTCCCCTTACCTCTTCAGCGGCGTAGAAGTAGTAAAGTTTTTGACGCTGTATCTGTCGAAGTTTGCCGCCGAGGGGAACTCGGTATTAGCTTTGATGGATGAGGGCTGCGGCAAAGAGGAAGACCTGGGCGCCATGACGAGCGTTGTCGATGGCATACTTAGGATGGAGATAAAGGAGAGCTCAAGGTTTATGAATGTGGTGAAACACCCAAAAGTGAAGCCAACAAGGATTAAACTCCCTGTAGAACCCGAACAGGTTGAGCTCAAATCGGCAAGGCATCTCGATCCGAGGGTTATCAGGCAGTTTACACGAAGTCTGCTGACAAAGGGCAAAGCACCGATGAGAAGAGAGGTTGGGGATTTCGTGAATTTGTTCTGGCCAAGCCTTGCCCATTGGAGTGGCATACTTTGGGATTCCAAAAGATTCCCCAGGATGATTTACGACTTGAACAAGGAGGACGGCCTCCTGATGAGGGAGTTGGCTCTCAAATTTAACCCCTGGCACTGGAGGCTTTTTCTGAAGTTGCTCGGTGCTCTCCAGGTTCTTGGGGTCTCGCCGAAGAACTTCAGCAAGGTCAAAGATATGAAGAAGGCGTGGAAATTGCTCTTGCCGACATCTGATATGCCACAGTGGGAGCATAGCGGTATCTTGGAATATCTTGATGATGTCTCCAAGACCGACGAACACTGCGTTAGAGTATATGAGAGTGCTGACTGTTGGGGATTCAAAAACGTAGGGGCGGCCATGGCTTCGCATCTCCCTGCTGAGATAGCAGGTTGGCTGAAGGGATTTGCTAAGGAGGGAAGGGACTGGGATGGTATTGAGACCAAGTGCATAGGATTAGGTGATCCCTACTGTGAGTTTAAATTTGTACCGGCGGGAACCAGTGAGCTAAAATCTTCACTAGAGAAGGATATCTCGGTTATTGAGAGAATACATGAGCGGTTGTTGCATCGTCTCATGGGATTCCTGCTTGATAGGAAACCTCTTATAGAGAGGCCCAGGTTGGGAAGCTATGTTCATCTTCATCCGGTCTTCCACGCCTTTGGTTTTCCCTATCTGGCCGGCGAGAGATACCGAATGGCACTCAGAATGGGCGGCGCCAAGGTGGGGAAGGAGGTAGGCGAGCGTTTAATGAATGCTGGATTAGGTGAGGATGAAGCGGTGAAACGTGTCATCGGTTTTCTAGAACACTGTAAGGTGGGAAAGGTTAGGATGGATGAGACTGTAAGGATAAGAGAAAACTGCGAGGGCTTAGCTACTATGCTCATGAGTAGACGTGAGGAACCCTGTTGCTTCTTCACCACCGGCTTTCTGAACGGCCTGTTCTCTGCGGTTAAGAACCAGCACGTCAGGGAAATAAAGTGTATCGCCGCTGGAGATCCTTACTGCGAGTGGGAAACTAAGTAGCTGTAGCAATAAGAGGGAGTGACAACATGGAAAAGAGAAGGACATCATTGGCTGAAATACAGGAGGTGCCGAAGGAGAGCTTGACCCTCCTGGCAGGGCCCCCAGGAGCAGGAAAATCCACTTTCTGTCACCAGATGGTGCTGAGCAGTATAGCTGCGGAAAGACCCGTTATATTTGTAACCACCGAGCAAAATCCTTCCAGAATTGTGGGTTTTCTAAAGGAAAAAGGCATGGGAGAGCCCTCGCCCGGAGCCTTAAGCTTCGTTGATGCTTTCGGCCAGACGGTGGGTTTGGCAGCTTCAGAGCGGCCCGACACTATATCTGCCAACTGTGTAGATTTGAATAGCATAAGCATGGCTACCACAAGGCTACAGGAGAAAATAGGGCAAAAAGGAATATTACTCGCTTTTGATTCACTTACTTCACCATACCTCTTTAGCGGCGCTGAGGTTACCAGGTTCATGAGGCTCTTTCTCTCCAAGTTCGCTGCTGAGGGAAACTCAGTGGTGGCTTTAATAGATGAAGGCTGTGGTAAGGAAGAAGACCTGGTAGCCATGATGAGCATCGCCGATAGTATCATCAGGATAGAGATAAAAGAGAAAACAAGGATCATTGACGTGGTGAAGCATCCCAAGTTGCCACCAACTAAAATTGAAACCCCGATAACCTGGAGTAGGGTGCTTCCCCACGAGAGATTCGAGCCCAGAGTAGCAAGGGGCGAGATAAAGGCTGCCTTTTCAGGACCCAGAAAACCCCTTAGAACAGAGGTTCAAGACGACTTTATTAATGTATTCTGGAAGAACCTTGCCTCCTGGAGTGGCATGCTCTGGGACCCAAAGAGATTCCCCACAATGGCATACGAGTTAGACAAGGAAGCTCATGCCAGATCGAGAGAGCTTATCCCACTCCTTCCCTGGCACATGAAGCTCATTTTCAAGTTATTCATGCCCAAGAGCCTTAGTGAAGTCAAAGATATGAAAAGATTCTCATCACGCATGTTAAAGAATCTAAATAAACATGGTTACGGGACTTTGCAGTATGTAGAGGACGCATCCAGGAAAGATGAGCACTATCTAAGGGTAGATGAATGCTGTAGCTGCTGGGGGTTTGACAATGTAGGGGCAGGATTGGGCTTCCACCAGTGTGGTGAGTGGGCGGGAGCATTTATGATGATGGAGAAGAAAGAACGGGACTGGAACGTCGTAGAAACGAAGTGTATAGGGTTCGGAGACCCCTACTGTGAATTTAAGTTCGTACCAGGCCCAATCGGTGAGCTAAAAGGTTACCTGGAAGCCATTGACAGCTCGGTAGTGGAAAAGGTTCACGATCGGCTAATGGATCAGCTCATAGGGTTTCTGGTCCATCGCCAACCCCTGGCCGAGCGACCTACAGTGGGAAGCGGAATCCTCTACGAGGAGATGCACCACGTCACCGGCGTGCCAGCTCTATTCAGCGAAAGATACCGAATGGCACTCCGGATGGGAGGTGTCAAGGTAGGGAAAGAGGTTGGCGAACATCTTATGGAAGCAGGGGTAACGGGTCATAAAGCCATAAAGCGTGTGATTAATTTCATGAATTTCTGCAAGGTAGGAAAGGTTACTCTGGGTGAGACGATAAGGATAAAGGAGAACTGTGAAGTCTTTGGATTAAAGACCGACGGGCCATCCTGCTTTTTCACTACGGGTTTTTTAAACGGTCTCTTCTCAGTCGTTAAGAATCAGCACGTCAGGGAAATAAAGTGTATCGCTGCCGGCGACCCGTATTGCGAATGGGAAATCAAGTAGCCTCTAGTGATTAGGGGAGAGGATGAGAATATGGAGAAAAGAAGAGTGTCATTAGCTGAGATACAGGAGGTACCGAAGGAAAGCTTGATCCTGCTTGCCGGGCCTCCGGGAGCGGGAAAATCCACCTTCTGCTACCAGATGGTGCTCAACGGTATAGCTGCGGAAAGACCCGTTATATTTGTAACCACCGAGCAAAGCCCCTCTGCTATCTCGGGGTTTTTAAGAGAGAAGGGCTTGGGAGAACCTAAGCTCGGAGTTCTAAGCTTTGTTGATGCCTTCGCTAAGACAGTGGGTTTAGCAGCTCCAGAGCGGTCCAACACTATATCTGCCAACTGCGTAGATTTGAATAGCATAAGCATGGCCGCCACAAGATTACAGGAGAGAATAGGGCAAAAAGGAATATTACTCGCTTTCGATTCCCTTACCTCTCCCTACCTGTTTAGCGGCGCTGAGGTTACCAAGTTCATGAGGCTCTTTCTTTCAAAGTTCGCTGCCGAGGGAAACTCCGTGGTGGCTTTGATGGATGAGGACTGCGGCAAAAAGGAAGACCTGGGAGCCATGATGAGTGTCGCCGACGGTATAATCAGGATGGAGATAAAAGAGAGCTCAAGGATTATAAACGTGGTAAAGCACCCCAAAGTGAGGCCAACAAAAATTGAGGTTCCAGTGACTGTTCGCCCTCGTGTGATCTCCTCCTGTTTTGATACAGAGTATGCGAGAAGGGAGGCGAAGATATCTGCTCTGGGAGTTAAAGTGACTTTAAGACCAGAGGTTGGTGACTATGTTAACATCGCTTGGAGGGATCTCATATTTTGGAGTGGCATGCTCTGGGACCCAAAGAGATTCCCGACGATGATGTACGAGTTGACCAAGTATTCTGAGGACCCAAGCAATTATGACTTTGATATGATTTCGGTATTTCCTTGGCACAAGAGACTTCTCATAAAACTATTCATGCCAAAAAGCTTTAGCAAAGTAAAAGACATGAGGAAAATATTTGACGCAGCTTTTAAGCATAGTTATACGCAATGGAGAATTGCAACTATCGAATATCTTGGTGGCATTTCCAAAACAGACGAACACTACTTTAGACTACACGAGGGTTATGAATGTTGGGGGTTCGAGAACGTAGGGACCTCCCTGGGGATTATGAAAACTGCGATGATGTCGGGCACTTTTAAAGGAATGGAGAATCTTCTGGGGGGGGCGGAGAGGGACTGGAACGCTATTGAGACGAAGTGCATAGGGCTTGGGGATCCCTACTGTGAATGGAAGGTGGTGCCTGGGGAAATCGATGAGCTGAGGGATTCCCTTGAGAAAGACAGCGATGTTATTGACAAGGTACAAGAACGGTTGATGAATCACATCTTGGGATTTCTGCTCCAAGGGAAGCCTCTGATGGAGAGACCGATTTGCGGCAGTGATGTGCATATCCATGAGGTCCAACATGTTACGGCTACACCTACAGTTGATGAGAGACTTCAAATGGTATTCAGGATGGGTGGGGCCAAAGCAGGGAAAGAAGTAGGCGAACATTTGATGGAGGCGGGGGTAATGGAAGATGAAGCGATAAGGCGCGTTATTGATTTCATGAATTACTGTAAGGTGGGAAAAGTCACTCTGGATGAGACGATAAGGATAAAGGAGAATTGTGAGACCTTTGGATTGGAAACTGGCCAGCTCTCCTGCTTTTTTACTACTGGCTTTTTAAACGGCCTTTTCTCGGCGGTCAAGAACCAGCACGTCAGGGAGATAAAATGCATCGCTGCTGGAGATTCCTACTGTGAGTGGGAAATCAAGTAGTTCCTAGTGGCTAGGAGAAGATGACAACATGGAGAAGAAAAGGGCATCATTAGTTGAAATACGTGAATTACCAAAGAACAGTCTGGTTTTGCTTACAGGACCTCCAGGAGCAGGGAAATCTACTCTCTGCCACCAGATGGTGCTGAGCAGAATAACTACGGAAAGACCGGTCATATTTGTAAGCACAGAGCAAAGCCCCTCCAGAGTGATGGATATTCTAAAGGAGGAAGGTGTGAGAGAGTTCCCACCTGGAACCTTAAGCTTTGTTGATGCCTTCGCTCAGACGGTGGGTTTGGCAGCTTCAGAGAAATCAGATACCATCCATGCAAGCTGTGAGAACCTTAACAGCATAAGCATTGCCATTACAAAACTGCAGCAGAAAATTGGCAGGAAGGATATCTTCCTTGCCTTTGATTCCCTCACCTCCCCTTATCTTTTCAACAAAGAGGAAGTGTTCAGGTTCATCAGGCTCTGTCTGCAAAAGTTTGCTGCAGAAGGAAACTCCGTGGCGGCTTTGATAGATGAGGGCTGCGGTAAGTCTGAGGACCTGGTAGCTATGATGAGCGTCGCCGATGGTGTGATGAAGATAGAAAAAGTGGGGGATGAGCGGTTCCTGGACATAGTGAAACATCCAAAATTGAAACCGATAAGGATTGAAGTTACTGCAGACGAAATTGGCAGAAGGAAGATATATGATGCCGAGCTCTGGGATCAAGAGATGCTGGGACGTTTCTTCTCCGCCTTTCCGGGTAGCACGGGGACGGAGCAGATGGCACTTCAGCTTTTCGCAGTGAACATTTTCTGGCCCAACTTCGCCTTTTGGAGCGGCATGCTCTGGGACCCAAAACGTTTCCCGAAGATAACATACGAGGTATGGAAGCAGTTTGGCACCTTGTCTTCCAAGATGATCCCATTTTTTCCCTGGCACGCAAGGCTCCTTTTGAAATTATTCATGCCTAAGAGCTTCAGCAGAGTAAAGGATATGAAGAAACTGTTGAAGTTTCTTCAGCGAATAGCGGAACAACGGCGCGACGGCATCGTTGAATACCTAGAAGATATCTCAAAGACTGACGAACACCACATTAGGATATACGAGAGTCGTGAATGCTGTGGATTTGAAAACATAGGGGCCACAATGGCTTCTATTCTTCCTCCTATGTGGGCGGGCATGTGTAAGGCATTTGAGCACTGGAAAGGACTTGAGAGGGACTGGAACGCCATTGAGACAAGGTGCATAGGGTTAGGGGACCCCTACTGCGAATTTAAATTTGTTCCTGGGGAAATCGATGGGCTGGAGAATTCTCTAGAGAAAGATAGTTCAGTTATTGAAAGGATACACGAACGGTTGATGCAACGCCTGATGGGATTTCTGCTCCATGGGAAACCACTTGTGGAGAGGCCCAGGTTGGGTAATGATTTCGTCATGGCCCATCCTGACATCACTCTGCCTGCTATGGCCGGCGAGAGATACCAAATAGCGCTCCGAATGGGGGGCGCCAGGTCAGGAAAGGAGGTTGGAGAATCGTTGATGAAGGCTGGGATGGGGGAGGACGAGGCGGTAAAGCGCATCCTCAACTTCTTAGAATACTGCAAGGCAGGAAAGGTCATGATGAACGAAACGATAAGGATTAAGGAGAACCGTGAGAGCATCTGGACTAAGATCTATACGACGAAGTGGGAGGAACCTTCCTGCTATTTCACCACAGGCTTCCTCAATGGTTTCTTCTCAGTCATTAAGAATCAGCATGTCAGGGAAATAAGGTGCATTGCCACTGGAGATCCATACTGCGAATGGGAAATCGTTTAGTTAGTCACAATGAGAGGAGGTAGTAAGATGGAGAAAAGGGGATTGTCATTAGCTGAGATACAGGAGGTGCCGAAGGAGAGCTTGATCCTCCTGGTAGGGTCTCCAGGAGCCGGGAAATCTACCTTCTGTCACCAGATGGTGCTCAATAGTATAGCCGCGGAAAGGCCCGTAGTATTCGTCACCACTGAGCAAAATCCTTCCAGAATTGTGGGTTTTCTAAAGGAAAAGGGTATGGGAGAGCCCTCGCCCGGAGCCTTAAGCTTCGTTGATGCCTTCGGCCAGACGGTGGGTTTGGCAGCTTCAGAGCGGCCCGACACTATATCTGCCAACTGCGTAGATTTGAACAGCATAAGCATGGCTGTTACAAGGTTACAGGAGAGAGTAGGGCAAAAAGGCATATTACTCGCTTTTGATTCGCTTACCTCCCCATACCTCTTCAGCGGCGTTGAGGTTACCAAGTTCATGAGGCTCTTTCTCTCCAAATTTGCTGCCGAGGGAAACTCCGTGGTGGTTTTAATAGATGAGGGCTGTGGTAAGGAAGAAGACCTGGTAGCTATGATGAGCGCCGCCGATAGTGTCATCAGGATAGAGATGAAAGAAAAATCAAAGGTCATAAATGTGGTAAAGCATCCTAAATTGCCGCCAACCAAAATTGAAATCCCGATAAACTGGAGTAGGGTGCTTCCGCACGAGAGATTCGAGCCCAGAGCAGCAAGGGGCGCGATAAAGACTGCCTTTTCAGGACCCGGGAAGAAACCCTTTAGAACAGAGGTTCAAGACGACTTTGTTAATGTGCTCTGGAAGAACCTTGCCTCCTGGAGTGGCATGCTCTGGGACCCAAAGAGATTCCCTACGATGGCATACGAGTTAGACAAGGAGGCTCACGCTAGATCAAGAGAGCTTTTCTCGCTTCTTCCCTGGCGTATGAAGCTCTTTATCAAATTGTTCATGCCCAAGAGCCTTAGTGAAGTCAAAGATATGAAAAGATTCTCGTCACGTATGTTCAAGGGTCTGAATAGACATGGTTACGGGACTCTGCAATATATAGAGGACGTATCCAGGAAAGATGAGCACTATCTAAGGGTACATGAATGCTGTAGCTGCTGGGGATTTGACAATGTAGGGGCAGGATTGGGGTTCCACCAGTGTGGTGAGTGGGCGGGAGCATTTATGATGATGGAAAAGAAAGAACGGGACTGGAACGTCGTGGAAACGAAGTGCATAGGGCTCGGAGACCCCTACTGTGAATTTAAGTTCGTACCAGGTCCGATTAGTGAGCTAAAAGGTTACCTGGAAGCCATTGACAGCTCGGTAGTGGAAAAAGTTCACGATCGTCTGATGGATCAACTCATTGGATTTCTGGTCCATCGCCAACCCCTGGCCGAGCGACCTACAGTGGGAAGCGAAATCCTCTACGAGGAGATGCACCACGTCACTGGCGTGCCAGCTCTATTCAGCGAGAGATACCGCATGGCTCTACGGATGGGAGGCGCCAAGGCAGGGAAAGAGGTTGGCGAACATCTTATGGAAGCAGGGGTAACGGGTCATAAAGCCATAAAGCGTGTGATTAATTTCATGAATTTCTGCAAGGTAGGAAAGGTTACTCTGGGTGAGACGATAAGGATAAAGGAGAACTGTGAAGTCTTTGGATTAAAGACCGACGGGCCATCCTGCTTTTTCACTACGGGTTTTTTAAACGGTCTCTTCTCAGTCGTTAAGAATCAGCACGTGAGGGAAATAAAGTGCACCGCTGCTGGGGACCCATATTGCGAATGGGAAATCGTCTAGTTAGTACCAATGTGAGGAGGGAGTAACATGGAGAAACGAGGATTGTCACTAGCTGATATACAGGAGATGCCAAACAATAGCCTGATTTTGCTGTCAGGGCCTCCATGAGCGGGAAAATCTACTTTTTGCTACCAAGCGGTGTTGAGCGGACTGGCCGTGGACAAACCGGTCATATTTGCTACCACAGAGCATGGTCCTACTGAGGTCATAGGTCTTTTGGAAGAAAAAGGAATGGGGGAGTTTCCGCCCGGAGCGCTGAGTTTTATTGATGCTTTCGGCGAAACTGTGGGTTTAGCAACCACTGAGCGCTCTGACACCACAGAGGCCAACTGTGAGGACCTGAACAGCATAAGTATGGCCATTGATAAGCTGCGGCAGAGAATTGGCAGGCGCAGTATTATCCTTGCTTTTGATTCCCTGACTTCTCCCTATCTTTTTAATAAAGAGGAAGTATTCAGATTTATGAGACTCTGCCTGGCCAAGTTCGCTTCTGAGGGAAACTCCGTCCTAGCCTTAGTAGATGAAGGCTGTGGCAAAGAGGAAGACCTGGTAGCTATGATGAGCGTGGCCGATGGTATCCTCAAGATGGAAATAAAAGAGAACTCAAGGATTATGAATGTGGTTAAGCACCCAAAGGTGAAGCCGACAAGAATTGAAGTTCCTGTAGAACATAAACCGACCATTAAAGCAACGTGGCATTACGAGCCGAATGTAATGAGGCAGTTTCAGCAGTCGTTTTTTGGAAAAGGTAAAACGGCGCTGAGAAGGGAGGTTGGGGATTTTGTCAACCCATTCTGGCCGAACCTTGCCCATTGGAGTGGTATGCTCTGGGACCCCAAGGGGTTCCCCAAGATGATATACGAGTTGAACAAGGAAGAGTGCTCCATGTATGCAAGGGAGGCGAGCCAGTATATGCCCTGGCGCTGGAGATTTCTATTTAGGCTCATCTTTTCTCTGCAAGCCCTCGGGTTCCTGCCCAAGAATGCGAGCAAAGTAAAGGATATGAAAAAGATGGCGAAATTGGGTGGAGCCTGTATAATGCCAGCGCAGATGGAACGAAGCGGCAGCATCGAATACCTTGATGATATCTCTAAGACTGATGAGCACTACTTTAGAATATATGAGAACTCTGACTGCTGGGGTTTTGAGAAGGTCGGCACCACTACAGCTTCGCATCTACCTCCTGCCATGGCAGGTATGGTAAAGGCATTTGAGAAAAATGGAAGCGAATGGAACGCTATTGAGACCAAGTGTATAGGACTTGGAGATCCTTACTGTGAGGTTAAGCTGGTGCCGGGAGAAATTGATGAGCTAAGCTCTTCTTTGGAGAAAGACAACTCAATTCTTGAAAGGATACAGGGACAATTGATAGATCGTATTATGGGGTTTTTGTTTGATAAGAAACCTCTTATAGAGAGGCCGAAGTTGGGAAGTGATGTCCACCTCCATGTGGCTATGCACGCTATGGGTCTTCCCCATGTGGCTGGGGGGAGATATCGAATGGCGCAAAGAATGGGCGGGGCAAAGTCGGGAAAGGAGATCGGCCAACGTCTAATAGATGCGGGTCTGAGTGAGGATGAGGCGATAAGGCGCATTATTGATTTCATGAATTACTGTAAGGTGGGAAAAGTCACTCTGGGTGAGACGATAAGGATAAGAGAGAACTGTGAGGCCTGGCGAACCAAGCTAGTTACCACTATCGAGGAGCCCTCTTGCTTCTTCACCACCGGCTTTCTAAATGGCCTATTCTCTGCGGTCAAGAACCAGCACGTTAGGGAGACAAAGTGCATCGTCGCTGGAGATGCATACTGCGAGTGGGAGATTGTATAGCTATGCCTAATTTAGAGGCCAGCTAGAAAAACCTCTTATACGAGAATCAGAAATAACAGAGTTCCTCTATTTGGACACCAGACAAAATTTTCGCTTTGAGTTAAGAAATAAGAAGTAGGAAAAACTAGTTATATAAGGAAGGATTAGAAAATAGACTGCAAGGAGAAAAAATGTCAATTATACCAGCTTTTGAACTAGGAGTTTGGAATGCCTGGATTTTCATGCTTATTGGTTTATTGACTTTACCTTTCTTTTTTCGTATCGCCAAAAGGAGAGTGATACCTTCCCAAGATGAAGAATTTAATGCCCTGCCCAGGAGTAATAAAGGACTTTTCTTTTCTTCCAAGCTGATATCTTTTATCGCTGCGATATATTCAATTTTCCTACCCTTAAAATTAGGGACGATATGGTTTTACGTGGGCGTTCCCATTACTTTAATTGGATTGGCTGGCATGATAGTAGTTTTGGTGAATTGGGCAAATACATCACCTAACGAACCGATTATTAAAGGATTTTATAGATATTCAAGACATCCCATGTATGTGACTTCTTTTCTTGTTTTCCTGGGTGTAAGCCTAGCTACGGCTTCATGGCTTTTTGTTTTATTTTTAATTATATTTACAGTTGGCGCCGTAGCTTTTGCAGATTTCGAAGAACAGGGATGCCTTGAGCAATATGGCGACGCCTACCGTGAATACATGAATAGAACGCCAAGATGGATAGGAATACCGAAATCGGAAAAGTGATTAATATGCCCCTTCGTTCACACTATCGTCTAACAAAGGATTTGCGGTTCGCTATCGCCCACCTAAATTGTGCTTTCAGCACCACTTCGCAAACCCGAGTCCTGTTAGACGAAATGCTCACTTCGGGGCAAAAATATAAAACAGGAGGCAAATATGGAAGGAAACTCAGAAAAGCTATATTATGGATATAGAATCAATAGATATATCACCGGTGCTTTAAGTGGGCTTGGAATTACAGGTATAGCACTTGGAATCGCCTTCACTATATTAGCCTATTCAATCTGGATCTTAATTCTATGTTGGGTTTTCGGGATAATTTTGCTCGCCTTCGGAATTTTCTGGCACCTTACTATGGGTTTTACGGCTGACCCAAAGAAAATGGAATCCATTAAGGACAGTTTCTTAGATGAATTGGGGACTATTTGGAATGGCAAGGGAAAGGTGCTGGATATAGGAACGGGGCGTGGTTGGGTAGCAATCGAGATAGCCAAACAGTTTCCCGAGGCTCAGGTAGTTGGCATAGATATATGGACGAAATTCTTCTCCCTCATGGGACAGACGAAAACAGGCGCTGAGAAAAATGCCAGAATATCAAATGTGAATGACCGCTGCATTTTCCAATATGGTAATGCACTTGACTTACCGTTCGAGGATGGGGAATTTCGGCTGGTGGTAAGCAGCTTCACCTTTCACGAAGTTCATGCTCCTGACCGGAAGGTTCTCTTTAGGGAAGTTGCTCGAGTTCTTGCCTCTGGTGGCACCTTTCTTATATTGGACTTCTTTTTTGAAGGCTTTGCACTAAAGGGATATAAAGTGACGAGTGCTGAAGAACTCTTGGGAAAGGTGCAAGAAATGGGCATTGAGGATGCGAAAATTAAATCCTTAAAGGAAGTCGGTGTTGACCTCGGAAGGTTTTATCGTCACTTCTGGGAGTGCGATTTTCTCAGCGGAAGAAAAGTATAAAAAGACTACAACCCCTCGTTCGCACTATCGCCTAACAGAGCGTATCTGGCTTTATGCCTTCGGTGCTTCGCCCAAATTCCCCTTCGGGGAACTTCAGATACGCTCGAGACGTTATATGAAATGTTCGGCAAAAGTTTTTGAAGAAAAGTAACCGAGTCATCCGTGGCTCGAAAGGAAAAGTCTTTTAAGTATGATTTACTAATAGTACCACAAGGAGGCAAAATATAAAATTAGGTAAAATTGAAAAATGGTTTATGACCCGGAAACACCATGCTGAGCACATTATAAATCTTACTGATAATTTATTCAGCTTTGTAAATATAAAAGGAAAACAAAATTTCCTAGAGGTAGGATGTGGTAATGGTGCGGTATCTAAGCACATCGCAAAAAAATATCGTGTGAAAGTCACAGCAACAGATGTAGATCCCAGCATGATTCAACTTGCGTAAGAAAATATCGATGATGTGCCAAATATTCGTTTTTTGGAAGCCGATGCCACAAGTTTGCCCTTTCAGGATAATGATTTTGACATCGTATTATCATTCGGGGTGATGCATCATATCCCTAATTGGTTGGGTGCTTTAGACGAGATAAACCGGGTCTTAAAACCAAAAGGTTATTTCATTTTCTTTGATCTTTTTTATTCTAACTGGGCTACTAAAATAGGTAAGTTTTTTAAAAACAAGTATGGTATCACAACAATACATGATTTGAGTTTATTTATTGAGAAAAACAATTTTTCTACGATTTATTCCTCACCTTTATCAAAAGGTCTTTTCGGGAATTCTTATGAAGCTGTGTATCAGGAGGGTGAATTATGATAGAGATGTTACCGTACATAATCTGCATTTGCGTTTGGATTGGAATTATCTTTGGATGGCTAATTCCTGTGATTCGAAAACGTATGCTTCATGAGATTTATGTGGCGTGCGGACTGGGCATTTATTTTTCTTTAATAATACTCGGTTGGATATGGAAAAGCATGGATGTTTTTCCATTGTTAGACGTTGGCTATGGCCTTATCATCCTCGCCATTCCATTGGTTATCTTATCATTCATCACTCTTAAACATAAAGGAAAGCCAAAGTCTGGCTGGGAGCATACTGCTACAATGATAGATGGTGGTGTATTTCGAATCGTGCGCCATCCCCTTTATTTAGGAACTGCTATCTGCACGATCGGGATAATGTTAGTTATTCAGTCAATTCCATCCACTATATTGGGAATAATAGCTTTTGGCTGCTTCTGGATAGCGTCTAAAGAAGAGGATGAATTCAACCTAAAGAAATTTGGAGATAGTTATAAAGAGTATATGAAAAAAGTCCCTATGTGGAATTTTTTAAAAAGATTGGAAGGATTGAGAAAAAGTTAAAGGGGAAATCAACTATGGGTTTGAGAAGACACGTGTTGAATATAGGCACCCTCATCGGAATCATTATATTCATAGCCATTACGATACATTTCCCCATTTGTCTATGGGCTAAGACGGATGTTTTTCATATCCATTTTCTTCGTAGCAATGATGTGGTTAGCAAACTCTCCTTTGCTATTGCCATTCTCTTGCTGGTTATAGGCGGCATAATAGGCGCAATTGCCCATCAGGCATTCAACCGAGCACATACAGAATATAATAAAATCAAATACATTGAAAAGAGCGGAGTATATAAGCTTGTTCGACACCCGTTTTATCTCTCCATGATTCTCATATTCATCACCTTTGTTCTATTGTTCAAATCATATATATTGCTAGCTGCGTGTATAGCTAGTAGCCTCATCTTGGTTGTTGAAGCACAAAAGGAAGAGAAGGCTCTGATAGAGAAGTTCGGGAAGGAATATTTAGACTATAGGAAGATAACTGGAGGATTCTTTCCAAAGATCATCAGAAAATGATTGGATGATGGGCGAGCGACTCCGCGGAAACCTTCGGTTTCCTTGCCTCGCCTTCGGCTCGGTCATATAACAAGCGGGTATCTGACTTGCTTCGTTGCACTCGCTCGACCCAAGTTTGCTCCCTTCGGTCGCAACGTCGTATATGCTGAGAACGTTAGCCGACATCGGCTTAGATTTAATGAATAACATTAAGGAGGTGATAATCATGCAAAAGACCATCTTAGTTATAGGTGCAACTGGGATGCTAGGAGAACCTGTTTCTCGGCGTCTGAAAGAAGACAACTTCCAGGTCCGGGTTATGACAAGAGATATCAATAAGGCACGAAAGACGTTCGACAAAGCTTTTGAGATTGTTGTCGGAGATGTGACAGATACGACTAGTTTGGAGAAAGTATTAGATGGCTGTTTTGGGGTTCATATAAGTATAAGTCCCCCCGAGATTGACCAACTAGGTGTGCCAAATATTGTATCTATGGCCTCTAAGAAAGGACTTGAGCGAATTACCTATATTTCAATGGACCTTGCATTTGAGGAGAATGCATGGTTTCCCCCAGTCAAGCAGAAGCTCTCTGCAGAAAAAGCTATACAGGAAAGTGGGATTCCTTATACCATCTTTTGTCCCACCGCATCTATGGAGGCTCTAGCAATGTTCGTTAGCGGGAGTCGGGCTGCTGTATTAGGAAAGCAACCTAATCCCTATCATTATTTTGCAGCGGACGATTTGGCAAGAATGGTATCTGCTTCTTATGGACTTGAAGAAGCGGTGAACAAGAAGTTGTTCATATACGGTCCAGAAGGTATTCTTACTCATGAAGCAGTAAGACGATATTGTTCTGTATTCTATCCCGAGATCAAGAAAGTATCAACAATACCCTATTGGCTTGCCAACTTCATAGCTACAATAACAGGCAATAAAGAGATGAAATTCGGTATCAAGCTTCTGGCTTTCTGTGAAAAAGTTGGTGAGGGAGGAGATCCAACCCAAGCTAATCGCATCTTGGGGACACCAAAAATTACATTAGATGAATGGCTTAAGCGGAGAAAAGATAAATTATGTACGCCGAGGGTCGGCTAACAGCGTGTATCTGTTTCGGCCTTACACCCTCGCCCAAATTCTTGCCTTCTTCCTCGGCAAAAACTTCAGATATACCAGAAACGTTGTGCGTAAAAACGATTGGAAGTCAAGACCGTAACCGTTGGAGTAGAATATCCTGAATAAAGTCCTAAGCACTATCCAACAGCACTTTCTTTGACATAAATCTCAAAAGTATTGTTCCTTAGCCTTATTTGATATATGCGCGATTTTGGCATCCAAATTCTCACACCGTTGTCAACCAATATAGCTTTATCGGTTTCGTGTAGAATACGGATTTGAGCCCAGATATATCTCTCCTTTAGATGATTAAGATTGCTACGCCTGCCTTCGGCAGGTTCGCAATGACAAGAGAGTATTTGTAAACGTCAAGGACTTTTCCCAGTATCGCGGTAAGGAAATTTCCCATTAGCCTGGTAAGGAAATTTCCCACCTCTAAGGTATGGGTCTGAGATTGTCCTCTTCCCCCAAAAATCCCTTTATCCCGTAACTGGCTTGATAAAAATCTTTTCGTAGAGGAGTTTTAATTTTGCCTAAGCCTTTATAGGTTGGCTTGCCTTGAGAAAGTGTCTCTATGAGCCCCTGTGTGCGTCTTTTTTTCTTGGCAATCGGTAAAAAAGCCTATTTTGGCTATTTTTGCTCATTTTTTTGTCTCTTCCCTAGACTTTTTCCTGACCTGAAGTTAGGGTTTTTTAGATAGCATTGCCCTCGCGGGGAGTATTATGGCAACCAGGAAGAGAACAACTCCTATTATGTTGATAAATAGAGTAGCTATGTCTCCCACAATGACACCATAAGGCAACATAAAGCCCCAGGCTATTACTCCTATCGTAAGAGCTGTCCACCAAGACCAGGTTTCAGCTTTCCGGTAAGGATATAAGGCTATAAAGATCTTAAATATCCCAACGAGCAGCACCATACAACCTACAAGTCGAAAAACAAGCCCAATAAAATCCCCTACCTTAACATTGGTCTCAGTGAATTCTGCCCAGGCGGTACCGGTGAAGGACTCAAACGCTCCCACAGATACTGCACGGGGAATCACCAACATAAGAAGACCCAGTACCGCCAGGTAAATCCCATAAACCAAATAAACCTTCCAAGCAATACTTATAGACCGCTCTGCCATTCTCTACCTCCTCGATGAGTGATTGTTTTTGAAGAACTACCTGTTATCGTAGCTGAAGAGATGTAAATGTCAAGGACTTTTCCAATGTGTTGTACCAGACCATAGGATTACCTCCTTCCGTACTTGCAGGCTCTTACGGCAGTTTTCTTATTGGTGTTTAGACTTTTGGCTATTTGTTGGTATGACATTCCCAATAAACGCAGTTGGGTTGCCTTCTTGGATAATCTCTGATATAAATGGGGTTGCTGACTAGGAAGTATTTTGATATGGGCGGTTATTTCAGCGGCGGTTCGAATTGGCTGCAACCGCGTCCGCCAGTAATTCGTTGCTCATTGCTTGTCGCTCGTATATTGTGACCCTCTCCCCTCCTCAGAGGAGAGGGATAGGGTGAGGGGGGAAGTATTCGCTATACACTATATTGAGCGCTCCCAGGAAAGGTATATTTTGCCAAATGTTTTCCCGTAAGACGGTTAGAACACAATTACCGTCATTGCGAGACGAAGCCGAAGCAATCCCGGTTTTGAAAACAGGATTTGCACAAATCTGTTTTCGTGCTTCTTCTAAGAAAGAGAACGCAAATGGACCCAAAGAAAGTAGGTAAGAAGATAAGACTAGCCCGCGTAGAAATTGATCTAACCCAAACTCAACTTGCCGAAAAAATCAATGCCAAACAGAAAAGCATCTCTCTATATGAAACCGGAGCGTCGTTACTATCTATAAGAACTCTGGTCAAAATTGCCAAAGTGCTCAAAAAACCAGCGGGGTATTTTTTAGAGGATGAAGGCGAAGAAACCAGAGAAAATTAATTTTCATAAAAGCTTCAAAGGGAAGGAAGAACCGATATACGATTCTTTCAGAAGTATCTTTGAATGCTTTAAGAGAGTATTACAAAAAGTTCTTTAGATACCCCAAAATCAAAATTTCTATGACATAGAGGAGGTGCAAGATAATCCTTGTAGATGAGAGTATAAAGAAAGCTGTGAGTAGCGGCGAAATTGAGCTTAGTGATTTTTCCGAGAAGTGTCTTCAGCCTGCGAGTTACGATCTACGGGTCCGAGAGGAAGGGTTTATGCTCTCGGCGGGCAGGGTGATAAACATTTAAGATGAAGGAGTGTTGGAGATTCAACCAGGTGATTTTGGGCTCGTCATGACGCATGAGAAACTGTGGTTACCTACTAACATGCTTGGTCGATTTGGTCTGCGTTCGGCATACGCACGGATGGGGCTGTTGGCAACGGCCGGTCCACAGGTTGACCCTGGTTTTGAAGGAAAGCTAGTAATCGGCATAGTCAATTTTAGCTCCCAATCAATCAAACTATGGTACCTGACACCGTTCTGTTCCCTAGAATTAGAGAGGCTGCAGCGTTCTGCCTCCGCTCCCTATCACGGCCCATATCAGATGCAAGAACATCTCACGGATGAAATTATTAGCAGGATTCCGAAAGAGCCATTTCCTCTTGCTGTGATGTTGATTCGTCAGCTGGCAGCAATCTCACCATCATTAGGACTTGCAGAAGCGTCGACTTTGCCTCGGAGAGAGCTCCCAAAAGGTCTTATTATTTTTCAACGGGAGAAACGGCGTTTGAGCGGCTTAAACCAGGACTATTGAAGACACATCGGGGGCAATATGTGGTTATCCGAGAAGAAAAAGAAGATTTATTTGGCCATAATAAAACTGAATTGGCCAAACAAGCCTATGAGAAATTTGGATACGGACCTCTTTATATTGGTTTGGTGAAAGAAGAGCCTGAAGTGGCACACTTCCCGACACCCAGAGTGCCGAGGAGGATGACATGAGTTATCAATATGACAATCAATATTATAATCCTCCAGCCCCGGTGCTACCTATTACTATGCGCACTCCAGGCGATAACATGAAGCAGGTAACGACCGATGTATTGGTGGACACAGGAGCAGACATGACATACCTTCCAACAGCGATTATTAACGCCCTCGGTGCTGAGCGTGCAAGTACCTATAATGCCGTCGGTATAAATGGGGTATCGATTGGTCCTGCTAATACCTATTTTCTGGAGTTCGAAATAGCAACAACGAAAAAACTCGTGGAGGTTATTGCAGTTGGCGATGAGCCTATTCTGGGTCGAAACCTCATTAACGAGTTCGTATTTGAGCTTCATGGACCCACTCAGGAATTGAGCATTACGTTGGGTACCGAATAGGGCTAAGAAAATCTTAAGACAATTGACAAGGGGCGAGTAACATGCAACTTCGGACAACACAGCATAAAAGGTTCGTGCCTTACAGCACTCACGCAAATTTTTGCTTCGCAGAAATTTCTCTTATGTTGGAAACGTTATATGAAATACATTGCCGGTTACTGCCGCCCTTCCGTAGGCGACGAATACCTTTGAAAACAAAATAAACAATACAAAGTCGGTATAAATAATGACTAGAAGACAAACTGAAGGAAGTGAAACGTGGAAGAGATTGCTTGAATGGGACAGAGGTCAAAAGGCATCGGAAAGGATGTCTTTACATATTGTCAGATTCGAAGACTATACTTGCATTGACCCTTCTCATCCGCTTGGTGGCAAGGATGGTAAAAAAGATGCAGTATGCTTAAGAGATAATTCTAAGTGGATTGTAGCATGTTATTTCCCAAGAGGGCAACAAGACTTCAAAACAACTAAAGAAAAATTCAAGTCAGATATGAAAGGAATAACTAAAAACGATGCAATTGGAATTGCTTTTGTTACGAACCAAGAATTAAGAATAAGCGAAAGAGAGGAAATGATTTTGTGCAGTGAAGGCTTTGAAACCGATATATTTCACCTTGAGAGAGTAGCTAATATCCTAGACAATCCTTTTAATTACGGAATTAGGCTTGATTTTCTAGACATAGAAATGACTAAGGAGGAGCAATTATCATACTTTTCTGCTATAAACAAACCGATAGAAGAAATGCGTCAGTTGATATTACGAGCACAAAAGTCAGAACCTATAAAAATTGAATTAGAAAAAATCAGAGATGAAATGAATGCAAATAAAGAAAGTGTAAAAAGTGAGCCTCGTTATGGAATACCGATAGAGCGTAGTATTTATTCGGTAGATCCAAGTCCTTTGCTAATGAGATGCTCATACTGCAATTATGGTTATTTGATACCAGGATATGGCTATAGAAATTCTGCGACAGACAGTAGGATATGGCAGCAATATGTTTGCATGTCCTAAATGTGGCAATGTTGAAAAAAGATTTTAATGCCTTCGCCGTCCTTGGCTTCGGCATTGTGGGCAATGTCCTTCTTATAGCACTGCATTCCCGCAAGGGCTGCGGGTTTTGGATTAAATAAAATAAGTATAACAAGGTATCCCGCGCCATACCATCTCAGAGACTGCAAGCAGCCGCTGCGTTTATTCTTCGATGGCATCGGGAATGCTAAACGTTATATGAAATAATCGCCTTATTAAATAATCTGTGAGGAGTGGAAACAAAATGAATGCAATTGAGTATATTCAAACAAAACAACAAATATGGGCTAAGAGTCAAGGAATTAACCTCAGTAAAAGCAAAGGAGATCGTGGGAAAAAAATATACACAAGCGAACTTAATGAAAATTTATTCCTTCCAATAAATTCAACTGTAAAACAAGCTTTTGATGAAGGTGACGGCAACGAACTTAATCAGCACGATGGTTTTCCAGCAAAAATGCAAGCGCTCCATTCATCATCTGCACTCGCAGTAAATGTATTTCAGTATTGGATGACAAAAAAAATTTCCATAATTGCATCTGCCTGCGGATTATGTAAAAAAGATAATACAAGTCCCGAATCAATCTCTTTTGAAAAAAAATTTGAAATCAATGAGAAATTTCAATTCAGTCCCAATATTGATGTGGTCATTGAAAATTCAAGTAATTTCAATTTTAAAGTTTTTGCTATTGAGTGTAAGTTTACAGAACCGTACTCTGATAGAGACCCCACAGACTCCAAAGGATTAAAGGAGAAATACATTTCTCTTGAAAGCATTTGGAACGATATTCCCAATATATATCAGCTAGCACAAAGAATATCTCCAAATGATAATGATTTTGACTTCTTTCATCCAGCTCAATTAATCAAACATATTTTAGGACTAAAAAGGAAATATGGAAAAAATGGATTTAAGCTACTGTATCTTTGGTATGATACTCTTGGGGGAGAAGGTTTAAGACATAAAGAAGAAATTGAAAGATTCATAGAAATCAGTAAAGAAGATGGCGTGAAATTTCAATCAACCAGCTATCAAGAACTTATTTTAAGGTTGAGAAAAGACTATTTGGATGAACACAGTGAATATATAAATTATTTATCAAATAGATATTTCTGACAAAAAATAAGGCGATTACATCACATAACAAGCGGATATGCGGTTCGCTCGTTGCACTTCGCTCACCCAAATTCTGCCTTCGGCGGAACTTTGCATACCCGCCAGCCGTTATATGACATTTTGCTTGGCGGTATATAGCAAAGAGAAGGTTGTTAGGTGGTAAATATGGTAAAAGAATACCAAACTACTGAAGAGATTATAAGCCTTGGTGAAGGAAAAGGGCTTCTCAAGATTAGTGAGAACAAAGTCGAGTACGTTTCGATTAGGAAAACTTACAAAATTACTGATCCTGAAGAACTTGTTAGGGCATCCTACTACACCGAGCTTATAACCAAGTATAAATATCCTAAGGCGAGGATTGACCTTGAAGTAGTAGTTCCTCGTCGAGAACCAAAAGATAAAGCTGATATTATAGTTTATGAAGATGACGAGAAGAAGAAGCCTTATATTGTGGTTGAATGCAAGAAGGACGGTATTTCTCAATCCGAGATTAGACAGGCTATAGAGCAAGCTTTTGGAAATGCTAATTCATTGGGAACAAAATATACAATACTCGTTGCAGGCAATATTCGTATTGCCTTTGATGTGGCTAACTTCCCGCCAATGGAGAGAGAGAAAAATATCATTGCTGACATCCCCGTTCGATACGGGAAAGTAATTAAGTTCAAATATAAAAAGGGAGATTCGGATTGGGATTTAAAAGAGGTAAGCAGAGATGAGCTTCTGAATAAATTCCAGCAATGTCATGATACTCTCTGGGAGGGAGGAAAGCGAAACCCGGCAGAGGCATTCGATGAAATGAGTAAGCTTATGTTCTGTAAAATTCACGATGAACGGTTCTTGACGACTAAAGGAAGTTATTATGCATTTCAAGTAGGTACTCATGAAACGATTAACGAAGTAGCTGAGAGAGTTATGAAAATTTATAATGATGCTCAAAGTATTGATCCTGACGTTTTTATAGATCCCATTAAGGCAGAATATCCTATCATTCACAGTATAATAGAAATATTACAAGGTATTTCCTTATCAAAGACCGATCTCGATGCTAAGGGTATCGCCTTTGAACATTTCCTTGGAGCAGTTTTTCGTGGGGAGATGGGGCAATATTTCACTCCCAGAACAATTGTTGAATTTATGGTCCAATTTCTTGACCCAAATATTCATGATCTAGTTATCGATCCGGCTTGTGGGTCTGGTGGCTTTCTTATTTATACTTTGGATAGGGTAAAGAAAGATTTAGAAGCGGGGTTAGAACCACAAGACGCGAGGGATAGATGGAAAGACTTTGCTCTCAAGCAAGTTTACGGTATTGAGATCAACAGTCAACTGGCTCGTGTTTCAATGATGAATATGATTATCCACGAAGACGGACATACAAATATTGAAAATTATGACTCTCTTGATTTCCCAGAAAAATGGAGAAGGCAAAAAATAAGAGAGTACTTTGGTAAAAAGTTCAGCCTCCTTTTAACTAATCCCCCATTTGGGGCTTCTGTAAAAGAAAGGGAAAAGGCATATTTTTCCAAATACAATCTTGGAAGCAAAACAAAGAAAAGAAATAGACAAAATACTGAGGTTATATTCATTGAACGTTGTTTGGATTTTCTCAAACCGGGTGGACGTATGGGAATAGTCTTACCTGATGGTATATTAACGAACTCAACACTCCGGTATGTAAGAGACTTCATTACAAAAAGAGCACGAATTTTAGGAGTTGTCTCACTACCACAAATCGCTTTCACTCACTACGGATCCGGCGTAAAAGCATCACTTCTATTTTTAGAAAAGAATAGTATCACTTCCAAAAAACCTTACCCGATTTTTATTTCGATAGCAGAACATATTGGATATGACGCTATAGGAAGGCCAGATACAAATGAGTTCCCGAAGATACTAGAAGATTACAAAGATTTTTCTGAAGGTGAAAGGAAACTTAGTTCCAACTCCTTTATAGTTATGAGTAATGAGCTTAAGGGGAGGTTGGATTGTTTCTATTACAAGAAGGAATTTAAGGCTTTAATAGAGAAATTAGAGAAAAGTAAATATCCAGTTCACGAACTTGGTGATTTTATAGTTAATATTAGATATGGTGCTTCAATTAAGAATATTTATGTAGAGAAAGGTATACCACTTTTGAGGATTCTTAACCTGAAACCAAACTGGTTAGATTTAACTGATGTGGTACAATTGCCAGAAGAAAAGCGGAGAGAAATTGGTAAGTGTTTTGTCAAAGAACACGATTTACTAATCTCTAGAAGCGGGACAATCGGTGTTGTTGCTGTAGTACCAAAAGAGGCAGAGGAATTTGCTTTCGGCTCCTATATGATAAGCTTTCGAATAGATAAGAAAAAGGTAGATCCTTATTTTGTATCTTTGGTGATGAATAGTGATTTAATTCAAGGACAAATACAAAGAGAACGTATTGGGGCATTACAGGGGAATATAACAATTCCTTCCATTAAATCAATCAAAATTCCTGTACCGTCCCTATCTACCCAAAAAGAAATCGTTAAAAACTACTACAACTCAAAGAGAAAAAGTAATGAGTTGAGAAAGAAAGCAGAAAAGATAGAAACCGAAGCTGTACAAAATATTGAGAAGGTGATAATAAGGGAGAATGGTGGTTAGTGGAATTATCACCAAGCAAAACAGTCGTCTAAAAAGGATATATCCGAAGTACTTCGGATATAACACCAAAATGGAAGAATATCCGAATAAGTTCGGATATAAACGAGTTAGACGAAATGCTCACTTCGGGACAAAAAATAAAAACAGTGGATGATTATTACTTAAGAAAGGAGATGAATAAAAAATGATGAACAAAAAAATGAATAATGAAATGTTAGATTATGCAAATTGGGTTCCAAAGAAAATGTTGATAGCTTTCCTTATGCTAACATTACTTTTCGGCGGGCTTACGTTTTTACCTGTTCACATAATCGTTCGAGTTGTTTTTGGGATTCTTTCAGTAGTTTTCTTGTTATTTTTCTTCTATTTTTATTATTCCTATCACGTGTTCTCCGTAAATGGTGGTGCTTTTCAGAAAACGATACTCAATGTCGTGGTGGACAAGCTGGTATGGGACGGTCAAGGGAATACGCTTGACATTGGCACAGGCGCTGGGGCGTTAGCAATCGGTGTCGCTAAGAAATACCCTAATGCAAAAGTCACGGGAATTGATTACTGGGGAAAGGGTTGGAGTTATTCGCAAAGAATGTGCGAAAAAAACGCGGCCATTGAAGGGGTCGGTGAGCGGACCAACTTCCAAAAAGCGAGTGCCGCTAGCTTGCCGTTCGACGATGGGGAATTCGACGCGGCCGTGAGTAATTTCGTCTTCCACGAGGTGAAAGATGCCAAGGACAAGCGCGACGTAATTTGGGAGGCGCTCCGAGTGGTGCGTAAGGGCGGAGCGTTTTCATTTCAAGATTTATTTCTTAATAAATGGTTTTATGGAGAAATAGATGATCTTCTCGAAACTATTCGTGAATGGGGAGTTGAAGAAGTGCATTTTACTAATACGGCGAATTTGGTTGAGATTCCACGATTACTTCGCGTTCCTTGGATGCTTGGAAAGATTGGAATCATTTATGGAAAAAAGTGAGGATATTGTCCCTTCGTTCGCACTATCGTCTAACAGCGGATATGAGTCTACAGCCTTCGGCTTTCGCCCAAATTCTCGCTTCGCTCGAACTTCTCATATCCGCAAAACGTTAGCTGAAATTTGGCTTGAAGCATTGAGGTGAAATGAAATGAATCTCAACATTAACATTTCGATCCCGGACCTATGGGGTGAACAGAGATTCCAAAAAAATGAATGGGGTAGTATAAACTACTTAGTTGGTCCCAACGCAACTGGAAAAACACGATTTGCCGAACAGTTAAAGCAGCAGTGCCAGAATCAAGGGCTTAAGGTTCGGCATCTGAGTTCGGAACGTTTAGCTGGGCTTGAAAAACAGCAATACGGTCTCTTTGGTTATAGTAACATATTCAGAGGATTAGATACCGGGCAGTTTGCACAGTACATAAATCAAGGAAAGGAATACGGCTTGTCTGCTGATGCTTTCGCTATTCTCAAAGAAAGGCTTGACTTGCGAATAAGGATTGAAGCTATTTTGTCCCAATTGTTCGGCAGACGGATAAGACTGGCAGAAGAAGGCGGATTTCTCAAGCCCAAAATTCAAAAGATTGAGAGAGGAGATGAATATGGTCTAAAAGAAAGCGAATGCCATGGACTTAAGGAACTCATTACCCTTCTGACTTTACTCTATGATGATGAGTACAATTGTCTGATTATTGATGAGCCAGAGCTACATTTACATCCACAATTTCAAACTTTTTTTCTCCAAGCGATTAGAGAGATTGCTGGCGACCCACGTAGTTGCGCAGGTAAAAAATGCTTTTTTATTATTACCCACTCTCCCTATTTTGTTGATATACGTACACTTGAAGATTTGAAATACTGTATCGTTTTTCAACCCGATAAGCTTCCTGCGTGTATAGATCAGCTGGAAGGTGAAGACGAATGGAGAATAAAACGTCTATTGCCAAGATTGAATACACATCACAAGCAATTCTTCTTTGCTTCTCGCCCAATCTTCGTAGAAGGTTATTTTGACCAACAGATCTTTAGCCTAGTCCAAGAGAAAAGAGGCAAACTTTTAGGAGCATCTGGGTCTTGTATTATTGATGTTGGTGGCAAGGATGAATTAGATCTGTTTTTCAGAATGTGCAAGAAATTTAATATGGATGCCCAATTTATAGCAGATTTAGATACGCTGCTCAAAGGGAAACTGAGACAGTCTGTATCCGAAGATGAACGCTGCCGAGTTTACTTGCAAGAAGAGGGTTTAGGAACAGACCTTATGCATGTGATCGGGGAAGCTGAAAGGGCAATCAATGAGTGTTTGAATGAACTTGAGCCGAAGTTGACGGATACCTCTGAGTCAAATCTCCCATTACAAAAATTCCGGGATGCGCTTTCTAAATCAAGTGAACCAGAGATAAAAAGGTATGTTTTCTTGATTGGATTAAAAAATATTGGGGAGCAAATTAAGAGTGTCATTTCAAGTAATACGGAAAAGTTGAACTTCATTGAAGGGAGACTCCAAAAGATAATTCAGGCTTTTAAACGCTCTGGAGTGTATGTTTTATCTAATGGTGAGCTGGAAAACCATTTACCAGAATACACAGGAGATCCCTACTTACTTTCGGATAGCATCAAGGCAAATACCTTTGAAAAAGAGCGAGATTTTATCTTAGGAAATGATTTAACTGAAGCAGAAATTTGTGCACGATATGGCGAACTTATAACTATTTTAGATGAAGCAATAATTCCAAAGGAAATAGATATGGATTTATACCTCACCTACGCCATCCGCGATTGGATATATAGAGTTCAATCCGCTTATAATCGAGGCGAAGTCAGGGATGAGGATTCTCTTAAAAGAAATGCAATGATAGATTGGCAAACTCATTCTCGGATATTCGATTTGTTAGAGTTCTCTCTGAATCAAGATGGCTTTGTTTGCAGAATCAAACTTAAACCCTTACTTGATCCAAAAGAAAGAGAATTCATGTTCAATAATAGACTCTCTGCTGCAAATTATCAACTAAAAGAGAGCCAAACTTCAGCTAACAGCGGATAAAAGGGAAATCAAAGATTTCCTCAAATTGCCTTCGTCGGCAACTTCTTTTATCCGCAAATCGTTATGCGAAATAGCACCGAAAACGAGTGAGGTCATGTGCAAAATAGATATTGGTGTTTTGGGAGGAGAAAATGAAAGCAGCAATTATGTACTGGACAAAATCTGGTAATACAGAAAAGGTAGCGACAGCTATAAGAGATTCCATAGAATCAATTTGTGATGAAATTGCTTACCTGAGGGTAGAAGATGCTCAGGATTTAGATTATTTTGATTATGAACTTATCTGTCTGGGCTTTCCTTCGTATTCTTGGCGGCCTCCTAAACAAGTAGATGATTTATTAGTGAATCATCACAACAGATACCGAAAAGAAAAGCGCATAAAAATTGGTTCGCCAAAGCTATCAGGAAGAAATGTAATCATTTTTTGCACATATTCTGGACCTCATACAGGAATAAACGAGGCAATTCCAGCAGTCAAGTATGCTTCCCAGTATTTTGAGCATTTGGGCTTTACAATTTTGGATGAGCTCTATGTCGTCGGTGAGTTTCATGGTTCGGAAAAGGCTAGCACAAAGGGAAGGCTTGGAGATATCAGAGGGCGACCAGACGAAAAAGATCTAGCCGATGTCAGACAAAGAGTCAGGGAGCTATTGGAGCAAATATGATCGCTGTGGTTAGCACTGGCTGTTGCATATTACTGAAGCTATTTTTCCAATGTTATTCGGCGCTACTTCGCATAACTACGGGTTGGCAGCTCCGTTCGCTGCGCTCACTCCGCCCAAATCCAGGGCAAGGTAATTCCAACGGAATGGTGGTAAAGCGAACCGACGCGTGTAATCAGAGAGAGTTGTTAAAACTTACTTCCTCCCTGGACTTCGCCAACCCGAGTCCCGTTATACGAAATGCTCACTACGGAGCAAAAATATAAAAGCAAGAACAATAATTTATGAGGAGGTGATTAGAAAATGAAGATGGAAGAATCTATTGACATTGCTGCGCCGCCAGAGAATATCTGGGTATTACTAACCAAGCGAGAGAATGTTTTTGCAATTGATAGGCTGATTAGCCGGTTCGATTTCGTAGGAGAGCAACACGGCGGTATGGGGACAACGTTTTACATGGTGAAAAAAACTGATGGTAGAGTTATAAGGTCTCTTTGTACATTCACCGAATGGGAGGAGAATAAGAGACTCGCTTTTCATCAATTCATGGGCGATGTAAAGAGGATGTATGTAGTGTATACGATTGAAGCTACCGAAAAGGGCAGCAGGCTTACATTAGTGCATGAGGTTGCAATGCCCTACTGGATTATTAGCAAAATTATAGAGCTGATAGTTGTTCGACCTATAATGAAAAAAGTAGGGCCGGAAGTCGTGGCTAATATAAAGAGGCTGGCAGAAGAAAGGAGGTGAAACTAAATGAATGATCAAAAGAAGAAAGCCCCACAGTTTGTATTGCCCAGAGGATTTGCTGGAAGGGTTACGGTCATATTTATGAACAGGGGTCACAAGTCCATATACGAAAATGTGGCTAAAGTTTTGAAACTTCAGCCGGAAGATGACCTTCTTGAAGTTGCTTGCGGAAATGGTTACTTCTTAAAGAAATACGCCTCACATGTCCATAGTGTTGCCGGTTTAGACCTCTCTCAGCTTTCGGTCAAGTTGGCAGCTAGGAAGAATAAAGGTCGTGTCGCTGCAGGAACGGCGAAATTCGTGCAGGGTGAAGCATCACAGCTCCATTGGGAAGACAACAAGTTCAGTGTTGCCGCAGTAATGGGTAGTTTCCCTGTGTTTCCTAAGCCTTTAGAGTCATTGAAGGAAATGTATCGAGTGCTCCGTCCTGGAGGAAGGGTGGTCGTTAGTATGGAGTGGAACGCTGAAGATGGAAAAGATCATTCGAAGGAGGTCGAGAAGTATGGGTATCGGATCTGGGCAGAAGATGAGGTACGAGCCATAATGAAAGAAGCCGGATTCTCAGAGATTTCCATCACCTACGCAAAAGGACTCATGATGCCCAAAATGATGCTCGCACGCGGGGTTAAACAGTAGCAAATGCTCACTTCGGGGCAAAATAAAAATAGAAGCAACCCATCTATGAATGGAGGAATTAGAAAATGAACAAAAAGGAGAAAAGATGTCACTTATACCAACGCTTGAAATAGGCTTGTGGAATGCCTGGATTTTCATGCTTTTAGTTCTCATACCTCTTCCTTTAGTGGCTTTTCTTCGTAAAGGCACATTCAAGAAAACAGCTTCTATTCATGCTTCTGTTCTCACTAAGACGGACAATAAGATTTTCATTTCCTCAAAGGTAATTATGTTCTCAGTCTTTATCTATTCTATTTTTCTACCGTTACAATTAGGGTCGATATGGTTTTCCATAAGTCTGCCTATTTACTTATTGGGATTGATTCTGCAGACGATTGCCTGGGCGAATGTTGCCACCAGCCCAGTTGATGAACCCGTTACCAAAGGACTATATCGTTATTCCAGGCATCCTATGTATGTTACTCTACCGTTAATATTTATAGGTACAAGTATAGCTTCGGCTTCATGGCTTTTCTTAGTACTTTCCATCATGCTCATAATTACGCACTTCTATAATGCAATTCCTGAAGAACGTGAGTGCCTTGAAGTATATAGAAATGCATATCGTAAATATATGAACAGGACTCCAAGATGGATAGGAATACCAAAGTCGAATAGGGAGAGGGAGTAGCATGGAGAAAAGAGGCGTGTTACTAACTGAAATACAGGAGGTACCCAAGCAGAGCCTGATTTTGCTGGCAGGACCTCCAGGGTCTGGAAAATCTACCTTCTGCCACCAGATGGTGCTGAGGGGTATAGCTTCAGAAAGGCCCATCATATTCGTAACCACCGAGCAAAGCCCCTCTGGTATCGTGGCACTGTTAAGAGAGAAAGGCATGGGTGGGAGCACCCCCGGAGCTTTAGGCTTCGTTGATGCCTTCACTGAGACAGTAGGGCTGACGTGCACGCAGCGTTCAGATACCGTATGTGCTAACTGCGCCGACTTAAACAGCCTAAGCATGGCCACTACCAAATTACAGGAAAGAGTGGGGCAAAAGGGCATATTGCTTGCTTTTGATTCGCTCACCTCCCCATACCTGTTTTGTGGCGCTGAGATTACCAAGTTCATGAGGCTGTTTCTAGCCAGGTTTACTGCTGAAGGTAACTCGGTGGTTGCTTTAGTAGATGAGGGCTGCGGTAAGGAGGAAGACCTGGGGGCCATGATGAGCACCGCCGACGGCATCATCAGGATGGAGATAAAGGAAAGCTCAAGGATCATAAATGTGGTGAAGCACCCCAAAGTGGCACCGACCAGGATTGAGACCCCGATGACCTGGAGCCCAGCGATTGCCTTGGAGACATTCGACCCCAGACTGATGAGGCGTATATGGGAGGCGTCGTCGTTCAGCCGACAAGCAGGGCGACAGGCTCTTAGAACCGAGGTTGGGGATTTCGTGAACATGCTCTGGATGAACCTTGCCCTCTGGAGTGGTATGCTCTGGGATGCGAAAAGGGTCCCTACGATGACATACGAATTTCAGAAGGGAATTGCCAGCAGCTCAAGAGAGGCAATGTCGCTCGCCCCGTGGCGCATCAGGCTTCTCATGAGGTTATTCATGCCCAAGAGCTTTAGCGAAGTCAAGGACATGAAAAAATTCAGCTCATACTTACTGAAGGGCGCGGAGGGAGTGGGGATGGGGATTTGGGAATATGTGAAAGAGGCATCCAAGAAGGATGAACACCACTTCAGGGGATACGAAAGCTCATTGTGCTGGGCTTTTGATAATGTCGGGGCGAGATTAGGTTTCCACGGTTTAGGTTCGATGGCAGGGATGTTAAAGGGATTTGAAAGGAAAGAGCGAGACTGGAACGTGATGGAAACGAAGTGTGTTGGGATGGGAGCCCCCTACTGTGAATTTAAGGCAGTGCCTGGGGAGACCAACGAACTGAAAGATTTTTTGGAGTCCATAGATAGCTCGGTTGTGGAAAAGGTTCATGACCGCCTGATGAACCTGCTTACCGGATTTCTGGTTCATGACAAACCTTTGCCCGAGAGGCCCAAGCTAGGGAGTGGGATAGCGTTTGGTCAGATGTTCTTAGTCACCAGCTTGCCCGCCCTGGTCAGCGAGAGATACCGAATGGCGTTGCGGATGGGAGGGGCCAAAACAGGGAAAGAGGTAGGTGAATACCTGATGAAAGCGGGAATACCAGAGGATGAGGTAATCAGGCGTGTAATTGATTTCATGGAATATTGCAAAGTAGGGAAGGTCACCCTGGGTGAGACGATAAGGATAAAGGAGAACTGTGAAACCTTCGGATTAGAAACTGGGCAGCCTTCCTGCTTCTTTACCACCGGGTTTCTCAATGGTTTCTTCTCGGTGGTTAAGAATCAGCATGTCAGAGAGATAAAATGTATCGCTGCTGGGGATCCGTACTGTGAGTGGGAGATTACATGATTATATAGTTGGGCCAAATGCTAATTTAAGACCAGAATACAGAAAATCAAGGAGGTGAGAAGTCGTGTCACTAATACCGGCTTTTGAAATAGGTGTGTGGAATGCCTGGATTCTTATTGTCCCCTATCTATTGGTGAACTTCGGATTGTCTTTCTTGTTTGTTGGTAGGAAATCAGCCTTCTGGGTCTTTCCATCATATACCAGATTAGAGAGAATGTGCCTGGTTATCCAATGTCTCCTCATGGGTGGCCTATGGATTTACAGCATTTTCTTACCATTAACTGTTGGCACGGCCTGGTTCTACGCTGGACTCCCTGTCTATCTTCTGGGTTTGGCTTTTATCACCATCGCGATGCTGACTTTTATGGCTACCCCTGTGGATAAGCCAAATACTACAGGTCTTTACCGCATCTCTAGGCATCCTATGTACCTCGGCATACTTTTGGTATACATTGGCGTCAGCATAGCCAGTGCTTCTTGGGTTTACCTCCTGCTAGCTTTTACGTACCTAGCTACGTACAGAAACGTTTTTGTGATACCAGAGGAACGTTTTTGTTGTGAGAAGTTTGGCGATGCCTACCGTGAATACATGAACAGAACCCCAAGATGGATAGGGATACCGAAATCAAGAGAAAAGTAAGAATCTGTCCTTACCACCATCGTCGAGGGCAATAGAGGAGCCGACAACATGGAGAAAAGAGGATTATCATTAGCTGAAATACAGGAGGTACCGAAGAACAACCTGATTCTGCTGGCAGGACCTCCAGGGGCTGGGAAATCCACCTTCTGCCATCAAGCGGTGCTGAATGGGCTGGCCATGGACAGGCCAGTCATATTTGTCACTACCGAGCACGGTCCTTCTGAGGTTACAGACCTTTTGAGAGAAAGAGGCATGGGTGAGCTGCCGCCTGGCGGGCTCAGTTTCGTTGATGCTTTCGGTGAAACTGTGGGGGCGACAACCCGAGAGCGGCTGGACACTGTAGGTGCTAATTGCGAAGACCTGAACAGCATCAGTATGGCTATCGCCAAGCTTCAGGAGAGAATTGGCAGGGGCAATGTTTTCCTTGCTTTTGATTCGCTGACTTCTCCATACCTATTCAATGAGAAGGAAGTATTCAGATTCATGAGGCTCTGCCTGGTGAAATTCGCTTCTGAGGGTAACTCAGTATTAGCCCTAATGGATGAGGGCTGTGGTAAGGAGGAAGACCTGGGAGCTATGATGAGCGTGGCCGATGGCATCCTCAGAATGGAGGCTAAAGAGCGTCAAAGAACCTTAAATGTGGTGAAGCATCCCAAGGTAGAGTCGGCAAGGATTGATGTCCCCATAGAACCGAAACAGCCGCAAGTCAGACCATCAATGGATTGGGACCCGGATGTGCTAAAACAGTTTCTCCAATCATTCAGGAAAGGCAAGGCAGTTTTAAGAAGAGAAGTTGGGGACTTTGTCAATTTGTTCTGGCCCAGCCTTGCCTACTGGAGCTGCATGCTGTGGGACCCTAAGGGATTTCCGACAATGTTATATGAGATGAACAAATATGAGGGTGCCTCAGGGAAAGAGTCGATACGGGGGTATCCATGGAGCATAAGACTTGCCTTCAAGGTGCTTTTTTCTTTACAGTCTATAGGCTTATTCATGCCCAAGAGCCTTAGTAAGGTTAAAGATATGAAAAAGATGTTATGGGGACCAGCGTTCGGGTGCGTAGGTATGGAGCGAAGCGGCATCCTGGAATACCTTGAGGATGTCTCTAAGACTGATGAGCATTACTTCAGAATCTACGAAAACTCCGACTGCGTAGGGTTCGAAAACACCGGCGTGCCCATGGCTTCCCATATCCCTCCCATGCTCGCCGGTTACTGCATAATGCTTGAAAAGGACGGGAGGGAGTGGAATGCTGTCGAGACCAAGTGTGTGGGGTTGGGAGACCCCTACTGTGAGCTCAAACTTGTCCCAGGGGAAATTGATGGGTTGAAGGCTTCTTTAGAGAAGGATAGCTCACTCGTCGAAAGGATATATGAGCGGTTGATGGAACGGCTTATGGGATTTCTACTTGATGGCAAACCTCTGGTAGAGAGACCTAAGTTGGGTAGTGAGGTTCATCTCCACGTGCTTCTACATGGTATGGGTTTTCTCAATCTCGTCGGCGAGAGATACCGGAGGGCACAAATGATGGGGGCTGCCAGATCAGCTAAGATTATCGGTGAGCGCCTGATGGAGGCCGGGTTAAGTGAGGACGAAGCATTGAAGCGCGTCCTTCGTTTTCTGGAATACTGCAAGGTAGGTAAGGTCACGCTCGGTGAGACCGTTAGAATAAGGGAGAACTGTGAGAGCTTACGAACTACAATCCTTAAACACGAGAAGCAGCCTTCCTGCTTCTTCACTACTGGCTTCCTGAACGGCCTCTTCTCATCAGTCAAAAAGCAACACGTCAAGGAAATAAGATGTATCGCTGCTGGGGATCCGTACTGTGAGTGGGAGATCAGCTAGTCGGGACAAATTTAAGAGCCGAAATGGGGAAATAGCCATGGGAAAATTGACAGATAGAGAAAAAAAAGCACTCATTGACACGGTGAAGAAAATCTATATTTATAAGCTTATGCAAACCAAAGGATACGAAAAGCTGGCCAGAAAGGCCAAGGAGCAAAGGGCTAAACAACTTTTACTTCACATCAGCGCAAATGAAGCAAAAGACTGTGAATATTGGTGGAAGAATATTGAAGAGTTAGGAAAAAGAGGTGAGGGGTTTGCTGGGACATTCTTCACAGACCTGAGGATTAGCCTGATGATGCGCATCTTAGGTACGAGGGGATTTTTTGAGTGGACTATAATCGCCGAGGATGAGAGTATCGAGGAGCTGGCTATTCAGGCGGAAAATATACATGATGCGGCTACTTCAGAAAAATGGGTTAGAATAGCTTCCGATGAACGATTGCATGTTGAGAGGATGAAAAGAGAGGTATTGGGAATGGAAAGCTGGGAAATGGGAGGAGGTGGTGGTGTAAGGGATATTATTTTGGGAGCGAACGACGGCCTGGTTTCAATACTAGCGCTAATGGCCGGGGTCTATGGGGCAACAACAGAAAGTCACCCAATTCTTATAGCTGGTGTAGCAGGGGCAGTTGCTGGAGCTATATCCATGGGCACTGGCGCCTACCTCTCTTCAAAGTCCGAGAAAGAGGTAACGGAGAAAGAAAACGAGAGAAAAGGAATAAGGAAAAAGAGGACCCCTGAGGAGGAGAAGGAGAAGCTGGTGAAGCTTTACCGGGCAAAGGGGTTCAAGGAACAGGAGGCTGAAGCCATTGCCGCCAGAGTAACTTCCAGAATGGAATTGATGTCGAAGTTCACCGTTGGAGAGGAAGTTGGACTGACGTCGGAAGAATCCTGGCCTCCCACTAAGGCCGCTGTGCTAACAGGGTCATCATTTGCCATTGCATCTCTTATTCCTATCCTGCCCTTTATCTTCATGGATATAAGTCTAGCAGTAATAACTGCGGTAATCGCTAGCATAGCTACCCTCTTCGCAGTTGGTGCCAGTAAAACTCTCTTCTCACGAAAGAGCTGGCTGCGGAGTGGACTGGAGATGATGATTATCGGAACATTAGCTGCGGTCACCACTTACGCCATAGGATTGGCATTTCATGTGTAGTCTGAATTCATGAACCCTTCCCGCCTTTTTGTCAAGGTCATTCAATTTCACGAAAATTGTGGGAAATAATCAGTGCTTTCTCTGACCTAAATCTCAAAGATATTTTTTGGCTTTACCAGTTGTGTGTAAGATACGAATTTGAGCCCACACATATCTTTCTTTGGGATATATAAGCCTATGAGCGGTCCATGGCCATAATATTGGGCTACCTCCTCTCATATTTACAAGCTCTTGTGGCAGTTTTCCTATTGATGTGTAAACTTCTGGCTATTTGTTGATAGGACATCCCTAACAAACGCAATTGGATTGCTTTTTGGGATAGTTTCTGATATAAATAGGGCTGCTGAATAGGCAGGATTATGATATGGGCGGATATTTCGCCGGAGGTTCGAATTGGTTGCAATTGCGTCCGCCATGAACTCGTATATCGCATATCGTATGTCGTATATCGCGAGAAAAAAACAAAGAGAAAAGAACGTGGGACTCGAAGCCGACCCGATACTCGTTAGGCGATATTGCTTGTCGATTCACGAGATATTCATTATAAATCGTTTCACAAGAATAGAAAATGATTTAGAGGAGAGAGGGTTGACAATACACAAAAAATAGTGTATAATTAAACAAGAGTCAGAATGTATGAAGTAATCTTTTACTTAGATAAACGAGAAAGATGTCCTGCAGAGGAGTTCTTAGACGAGCTGGAATTGAGAATAAGGGCAAAGGTTGAAAAATGGATGGGAAAACTGGGAGAGGAGGGGCCGAATTTACCAAGACCATTTGCGGACGTTCTAAGAGGTAAAATTCGGGAGCTGAGAATTAGCTTTGGCTCAAACCACTATCGGTTTTTGTATTTTTTCTTTGGTAAAAAGATTATTATTACGCACGGTTTTTTAAAGAAAAGCAATATAATTCCTGTACGAGAGATTGAAAGAGCAGAGCGAAGTATGCGAGACTTCTTGCGAAGATATGAAAGGGGTGAGATTGAATTATGAAAGGCGTAAGACGATTTAAAGATAGGTTAAAAAAGGATTTAAGAGATCCGGAATTTCGCAAAGCGTTTGATGAAGAAGAAGTTTATGCCTCTTTGGCTATCCAGATAGCTAAAATCAGGCAAAAGAAAAACTTAACTCAACAGGAATTAGCCAAACGATTACACACTACTCAGCAGAATATATCTCGATTAGAAGATATTAATAATAGAAGTTGTTCTTTGAAAACGTTGATTAAGGTTGCTCGTATGTTAGATAAACGGTTGAAGGTCGAACTTGTTTAGATTGATTCGAGGTCAAAATTAAATTATTTCTTTCATGTAAACTTCAAAAGTGTTGCTTCGGATGTCAATCATAAAGTAAAAGAGGCCCACCATTATAAAACAAAACTGATCCGCCCTGGCAAGAAATATACAGCAGGCTAATCCTATCTCCTGCTATTGCTTTTTTCCCACCCTTTACCCCTTACCAGATCATCAGCAAAGATAGAATCCTTTCAAATTCCTTTTCCCCTTCTGTTTTTCTAGCAACAATCTCTTATTTCAGTCCATTTTTCCCTGAATTCCTAAAATAACCGTCTACTTTCAATTTTCAGTCAATTCCGGGGTTGACAAGTTTTTAATTTAGGATAATATATAGTTAGTGATCCTATAATCACAGGGGTATGTAATTATGGATGACGGAAGAATAGATAAAATCTCACCTGTTCCCTATTATTATCAACTGGAACAATTGCTGCGAGAAAAAATAGAGAATGGCAGGTTAAAACCGGGAGATGCCCTTCCTTCAGAGGCTGAGCTTTGTTCTACTTTTATAGTGAGCCGAACCGTTGTACGTCAGGCTTTGAATAAACTATGGCAGGATGGGATTGTCTATAAGGAGAAGGGCAAGGGCACTTTTGTAGCCAAACCCAAACTACAGGAAAAGTTCATCCAGAGAACCTATGGGTTTTATCAGGAAATGAAGGAAAGGGGCCTTGCGGTGGAAAGTAAAGTTCTGGAACATGAGTTGCTAGAGTCTCCCAGCGGGATAAGAACCTTATTGAAACTTACGGAGGGACAAAAGGTAGTAAAGACCTCCCGCTTAAGGTCGGTAAATAAGGAACTTGTTATGTTCACCACCACCTATGTTCGCTCAGACCTCTGCCCGGGACTGGAAAAAGAAGACCTCACCAATCACTCCTTATATCAGCTTTTATGGGATAAATATGGGCTAAAGATCTCCTATGGTCATAGAACCCTGGAAGCGGTAGCTGCCAGTAAATACGAGGCAGATATGCTTAAAGTCCCTCGGCGCTCTCCCTTAGTTTACCTTGAAAGTGTAAGCTATCTTGAGGATGACACTCCCATTGAATACTTTGAGGCCTGGCATCGAGGAGATAAGTGCAAATTTGCCATTGAACTTGTCCCTGCTGAAGAGATGAAAAGAAGAAAGTCTCCTCATAGAGAGAACTCCACATTCTGGTCCGGGATACCTTCCAAGCAAGTTGTTTCTTCTTCAGATAGAACAGATAAATAATTCATCATTTAATTTATTTGCAGTGGGCAGTAAGTCACTGCACTTACAGTCGGGGGAAAAAAGATGAGATTAAGAAATAAGGTAGCTATTATTACTGGAGCTGGCTCCGGGATTGGGAGGACGACTGCCCTCCTTTTTTCAGAAGAAGGAGCACAAGTAGCTATTGTGGAGATAGATAAAGAGAGAGGACAGGACACGGTGGATATGATTAGAGGAAAAGGAGAAGAAGCACTTCTTATACCTACAGATATAACTGATTCTTCCCAGGTCAAGTCTATGGTGAACAAAGTAATAGAAACATACGGGAAGATGAATATTCTAGTTAATAATGCGGGACTGTATCTGCAAGGGGATGCAATTAGCACCAATGAGAAGCAGTGGGACAAAATTATGATGGTGAACTTACGGGCAGCTTTTCTCTGTTGTAAATATTGTATTCCTGGAATGATTGAGAGCGGAGGAGGAGTTGTAATTAATGTTTCCTCAGAAGCCGGGATTGTAGCTATCAAAAATCAGGTTGCTTATAACACCTCCAAGGCCGGATTGATTTCTTTGACCAAAAGCATAGCCTTAGATTTTGCTTCCCAAAATATAAGAGCGAACTGTGTTTGTCCTGGAACCACACAAACCCCTTTGGTAGCATCCGTTTTAGCTAAGCAGGCTGATCCAGAAAGAGCTCGACGAGAGGTAGAAAAAGTTCGGCCGGCAAATAGACTGGGAAAGCCAGAAGAAATCGCTTATGGAATTCTTTATCTAGCTTCTGATGAGTCTCCCTATGCTACCGGGGCTGTCCTGTCCGTAGATGGGGGCTACACTGCCCAATAAAAGAAAGGGTTGGGGTAGTTCACTGATCAGTATTTATGGCAATTGGAAGTAACCATGTCAGGCGCAGAAAATGCCTGTTGTCAAAGGAAAGTTTATGTATATGTAGGGGAGAGGAGGTGAGTTATTGATTACCAATTCCTTTAAAGGCAGGCTTTTTATTAAGGAATACCAAATTAAAGGAGGTAAATAAGGATGAAGAAGACAAGAAGGTGCGTGGGTTTTTTCCTCTCTATTGCATTTTCGTTTTTGTTGGTTAGCGGAGCTTATGGCTTGGAAACAGTTGAAATGTGGTCCTATGTACCAGAGGGGAATTACCTTTATACAGCCATTGATATATTCAACAAGTCGCAGAATCAAGTAAAGGTGGTGGCAAAAAACATCCCTTTTGGTGAATTGAAGAGACAAGTTGCTATAGCAGTAGCTGCTGGAGAGCCTCCCGATTTCATGATGATAGATAATCCTGATCACGCTAGCTTCACCGTTATGGGAGCCTATACTGATATCACAGATGGGATTGCTAAGTGGGAATACTCAGGAGAAGATTTTTTCCCTGGGCCATGGCAATCAACTGTATGGGAAAACCGTGGGTACGGGATTCCTATTGAAACAAACACGCTGGCTCTTTTCTACAACGTAGATATGTTCAAGGGAGCTGGCCTTGATCCCAACAGACCTCCCACTACCTGGGAAGAATTGACCAGTTATGCCGCAAAACTCACTAAGCCGGGAGTATATGGACTCTCTGTCTCCGCTATAGGAACGGAAGAAGGGACCTTCCAGTGGCTGCCTTTTCTCTGGCAAAATGGAGTAGACATTGGGGATCTTGACAACCCCAAAGCTGTGGAGGCTCTCGAACTCTGGGTCAATTGGATGAAAAAAGGTTACGTGTCCAAGGAAATCGTCAGTATGGATCAATGGTCAGGAGTTAGGGTACAATTTGTGAATGAAGGGGCGGCCATGATGGTTAACGGTCCTTGGTGCCTCCCAGCTATGGGAGAGGTAAATTTCAAAGTAGCTTTACTCCCGGGAAGGGTAGAGAAAGCCTCGGCTATGGGAGGAGTGAATTTTGCCTTTTTCAAGGGAAAGAATATCGATGCGGTATGGGAATTTATTGAGTGGGTTTACCAGCCAGACAATCTGGAAGAATTGGCCTATAAATGGGGCTGTCTTCCCGTTTTGAAAAAGGTAGCAGAAACCTCTCCCCACTGGAGCGACCCTCTGGGAAAGGTGTTTGTTGAGCAGATGAAATATGCCCGACCCCGTGGTCCCCATCCCAAGTGGCCTCAAATCTCCGAAGCTATCTACATAGCTCTCCAGGAAGCACTGCTAGGAGTAAAAACCTCAACACAGGCTCTGAAGGATGCAGCTGGGAAAATAGAAAAACTCATCTAAGTAAATAGCTTTAGTTGGGCTATCCGGACTTTATGAAAGGCGGATAGCCCAATTGTTTTCGGATAAGCTGGAAAGAGGACTATATATTTCTGAGCGGTGAAAAGAGGCGAAAATAAAGATCAAGTCCCTTACTAAAGGTGAAAGAGTAGGTTACTTATATATCTTACCCGCCTTTATATATATTGTACTGGTGATGATTTATCCCCTGGCCTTTAATCTTATTTTGAGTTTCCAAGAAGTTGATATGATGACTTTGATGAAACCTACCAAGGCCTTCATCGGGTTGGAAAATTACAGGCAAGTAATTACCAATCTTACCTTCCCTATTTCCTTAAAGAACTCTCTCATTTTTACCACTGGCTGCATTTTTTTCCAGTTTACCATCGGTCTTGCTTTTGCTCTGCTCTTTAGCTTGAGTTTCCCCCTGGCGGGCCACCTGAGAGGGTCTCTCTTGATTACCTTGATGGTTCCTCAGGTGGCTGTGAGCATCCTTTTCAGGTGGCTTCTCAGTGGAGATTATGGCCTTATAAATGAGCTATTGACAAAACTTCATTTTATTGAAGAAGGAATTGCCTGGCTGTCTGACCCTAAGACTGCCTTAGCTGGGGTGATGCTGGCCAATATCTGGATCGGTATACCTTTTAATATGATGATATTAGCCTCCGGACTTACGGCTATCCCCCCGGACATATATGAAGCGGCCGCTGTCGATGGAGCAGGCCCTCTAAGAAGATTTATAGGTCTTACCCTACCTTTATTGCGACCTTCTATCCTCATCGTACTAACACTTGGTTTTATCTATACTTTCAGAATCTTCGGTCTTATCTATGCTATGACTGGCGGGGGACCCATTAATTCAAGCACGGTTTTGCCAATCTTGGCCTACAAATTATCCTTTCTCTTTTTTGAATTCGGCCAGGGCGCAGCCGCTACCAATATTCTCTTAATTTTTCTTTTTATCATAATATCTGCTTATCTTATACTCGCTGCCAAAGAGGAGCCAAGAGAGTGAGGAAGAATAAAGATATGCTTCTTATTTTTACAGGAATTTCTATAGCTATTGTCCTTTTATTCCCTTTCTACTGGATGTTTGTAACCTCGATAAAGCCTTCTGCAGAAATCATCACCAAACCTCCCCTGCTCATTCCAAGAAATCCTACTCTAGAATCTTATTCTATCGCTTTCACAGAGGGTTCTATTGGACGCTACCTTCAGAATAGCTTTATTATTGCCTCTTTTACTACAATGATAACCATAACACTGGGGGTTTTAGCCGCATACGGATTAGCGCGATTCAGGATAAAGGGATTGACCTTCTTCATCTCTATTCTTCTCATTTCTCAATTGCTCCCTGATGTCTCTCTGGTGCTCCCTTTATTTATTATATTTAATAGACTTGGACTTCTTAATACTTATCTTAGCGTTATCCTGGCCAACGTCATGCTTTGGTTACCTTTTGCTATTCTCATTCTGCGTCCCTATTTTCTTATGTTCCCTAAAGCATTGGAAGACGCAGCCAGAATTGATGGGTGCACTTTTTTGGGGGCCTTCCGGCGAGTTATCCTGCCCCTCGCTCTTCCGGCCATCATGGTTTCCTCCATCCTCACTTTCTTATTTGCCTGGGGGGAATTTGTCTTTGCTCTCACCTTTTTAACAAAAGCTGAGCTGCGACCCATAACTATTGGGATTTATAATGCCATCGGCCAGTATGGAATCAAATATAATGACCTGATGGCCTATGCGGTTGTTGCTATTGCTCCCATCATCATTATATTTATTTTTCTTCAGAAATACATCCGCAGCGGCCTGGTCATTGGAGGCATTAAGGGATAGGTAAAAGACCTTTAATCTATGGTTTGATAATAGCTCTTTCCTGAGAGGTTTTTTGAAAGAAGATAAATGAGGTTAAAAAAAAGCGTATAATAAAGGGATTTCCATTTCTAAAAGGGGTATCTGTTGGCAACAACTGCAAAAAGAGGGAGGCTGATATTATGAAGATGGTTAAAGAAGATGAGCAGGTTCTTTTTGAAGATGAAAGGCAGAATTTTAAATTCCGTCTCAGGCCAGAGGGCTATGATTTTGAATTTGCAGAAAGTTTTTGGGTCAGAAACTGTAGCTGGAGAGTCGGGATAGACAAAAGAGAGCTATCTCCCTCTTCCTTGAAATTAGATGGACTTTCCCTCGGGTCAGGAGTTGATAAATTAGGTGGCTACAAATGGATAAGGCAAAAGTGGTCAGGTGAATTAAGGGCCGAGGTGGAGTTCAAGTTTTATAGCCAGGGAGCGATTCTGGCTATCTTCCGCTTGCCAGATCCCCCTGACAGGCCATTAGACATTGATTTTCCGCTATTTCCAGAAAATTCAGTAAATGAGAATCTCTATGTAGCAGCCATACAATCTTCTGATGAGGGAGGGGTTTGGCCAATAATAAGAATAGAGAAGCCAAAAAATGCCTTGAAACGATTGCTAGAAACAAGCAAAGATGATACAGAATATCTACCCTTCTGGGTCTATAATGAGAGAAAGACAATAGTAATTTTACCGGCAGATAATTTCATAGATACTAGATTTGTCTGTAAAAACAAAGAAAACACCAGAAGATTATCCTGCCAGCTCTCCGGGATTCCTCAGGGTTCCCTTGAACATAAGGTGATGATATTTTATTCAAGCAAGGGCCCCAGTGAGGCATTAGTTGAAGCTGGCTCTTTCCTGAGAAGGCTTCACCATAGACGAATCCCGGGAGTAGATACTGAGTGCCACAGTCACTTGGGTTACTCAACAGCAAATGGATCGTTCTACTTCAACTTCTTAAACGAAAAAATGCTTCCGCAAGTCTTAAATGATCTCCAGAGCAAGGAAATTCCTACGAAGTGGTCACAGATAGATGTGATGTGGTATAAGAACTCTAAGAGATGGCCGTCATCAGAAGAAATTTCTAAAATCGCTGAAAAAATTGAAAAAGCAAACGGCCAGGAAATCTTAGATTTCATAAACTCAATCTGGGGAGTGGTTGAACTTGAACCCAATGAAAAAGATTTTCCTGATAGATTTGAGAACATAAAGGGAAAGGTTCCTATAGGTCTTTGGATCTGGACTACCTACTTCGATGCGAATACCCCTTACTCTAAGAAATACTCCTGGAATGAGAAGGACAATATCCCGGTAGGGAAAGAGTTTTGGCTCGATAGGGCAAAACAATTCAAGGAATGGAGAACCATCTGGGTTGAGCCAGATAACCTTGTGCATGTGAACAGGTTTAGGAGCCTGAATCATATAGGAGAGAAGGAGAAGTGGTTGGTAGAGGTTATAGAGTCTTTTGGTGAATACAATATACCAGTACAGATGTGTATGTGCCCGAGCAAGTTGTACCCAGTGGCCCTTAAGACCAAAAATGCTCATTTCATAAGGACCAGTGATGACTTCAGAATGAAGCCGGATTTATATGAGATATACCAGAATTTCTACAACTCTTCACTTGCCTGGGCTTTTGGTCTCTATCCCTGTTTTGATGTTTACTTTACCGGAAAGGAATCCTACCAAAAGGTGAAAAAATACGACCAGCTCAACTTTCCTCTAGAGTACCACAACGATGCTGACATAATACCAGAGTTCCTGGCTCATGCCTTGAGTTGTGGGGTAAATTATATCGGTGATGGGATAGGGATGGCAAACGCTAAGCTAATAAAGAAGGTCTGCACTCAAGAAGGGAAGCTGATTCATCCGAATAAACCGGCTATCCCCACACGGAGCTGCTTCCTTGAAGATCCCTTGGAAGAAAAAAGCCCCTTAGTAGTTTATACCTGTCTGGGAGAATATGTTTTGGTGGGTGTCTTCAATTTGGACGATTCAAAAAAGGAGTATCATGTGCCCTTAGCGGAGGTAGGTCTGGAGTCTGGGTACAGCTGCTGCGATTTCAAGTTATTTAAGAAAGAAACTGATCAGGTTCAGGGAATGATCCGGGGAGACTTAGATGCCAGAGGTTGTGAGCTCCACATAGTATCTCCCTTAAGAAATGGCATTGCCATAGTTGGTGATCTAGAAAAGCTATTTCCACCTTATGCCATCCAGGCAGCTTATTATCAGCAGGATTATATAGAAATAACGGTTGAGGTGAAAGATCAGACTACAATTGGGGCTTTCTGCAAGAGACCCAGAGAGTTGAGGGTTGACGGAAAGCCCTCTGATTGGGTGATAGAAGGACGTCTTTTGAAGGTGAAAATAGACCCCGGCAGGCACCAGATATTCATAAAGCTATGAGAGTTTTGCTATTGCCTGTGCTGCCGCACAGTCCTGTAGAACAGGCCAGCCTATAATTATGGCCGAATTCCTACCAATGAAAAGCCGGGAGGTTGACAAATTCTCAATTTAGGATAATATATAGTTAGTAATCCTATAATTACAGGAGTATGTAATTATGGATGGCGGAAGAATAGATAAAATCTCACATGTTCCCTATTATTATCAATTGGAACAATTGCTCTAAGAGAAGATGGAGAGAACTCCACATTCTGGTCGGGGATACCTTGTAAGCAAGCTGTTTCTCTTTCAGATAGAACAGATAAATAATTCATTTTGGCTTGGTGAAAAGCCAGTCCCCTTATATTCGAGGAAAAACAGATGAGATTAAAAAATAAGGTAGCGGTTATTACAGGAGAAGGTTCCGGGATTAGAAGGAACCAAAAATCAAGTTAAGGAGGTGATGTAGGTAGGTAAGAGGATACTTATGTTCATCAAATACCAGAAGGAGGAGGAATAAAAAATGAAAAGAAGGAGAAGGATAGGTTTGTGGGTAGTTATTTTGCTGGTAGGGCTTCTTGTAGTAGGGTCAACACCTGCTCTGACCAAGGAGCTTCCTCACGAAATTGTTATTGGTTGGACACCACCCGATATCACCGGAGTCTTTAGGACTGCAACACACTACTTCGAGGTAGGTGCTTTCGATGCTTCTCTCAATGGAATCACTACTACTATCATCTATCGGGCTCCAGCCTCACATATAGCTTTTGGAGATCAGGTGAAGATTATCGAAGACTTTATTACCATGCAGGTAGATGCAATTGCCATCTCGCCCATAGAAGTGGAAGTGGTTATTCCGGCTATTCGGAAGGCGAACGAGGCAGGTATTCCGGTGATAATTGTAAACTTGCTGGAGCCCATTGCAGGAGTTGAGGTGGCCTCTTATATTGGCTTCGATAATTTCGAATGTGCTGAGGTTTCTGCCTATACCGTGCTGGATTACTTTGGTGGACCGGGTGTGCTAGGTACGGGGAGAAAAGTTACGGTTGAGCCAGGAGAATACCTTGACCTAAAATGGTGGCGAGACCTGTATGCTACTGTCACTGCAAAAGAAAAAGCAGCGATAAAAGCAACCGGAGCCATTATCGAGGGTGTTGCTGGTGGTTTCTTCTCTACAGCTCGAGTGAACGGTTTTCACAGTGTGATTGATGAGTATCCAGGTATCGAAATAGTTGGTATGTTGGCAGCAGACTGGAACCGAGAGAAAGGTATCAGGGCAGCGGAAGACTTTCTCACAGCCAATCCTCCAGGAACGCTTGACTTTATATGGGCGGCGTCTAATGAGATGGGTATGGGTGCAATGTTAGCTAGTGAGGCTGCGCGTAGGCAAGATGAGGTGAAAGTATTCACCAATGACGTTACACCGGAGTCAACCATGAGGGTAGCTGAAGGAAGAATGGTGGCAGAAACAACTCATGGATTTGCGGACTGGGGTTGGTACGGAGTCGAATATGCGGTTAGGGCAGCTCTGGGACTGGATGTCCCTGAGATTTTCGACATCAGACCCAGGACAATGTATAAGGATAATGCGGATGAATTTTATCCTGAGCCAAAGCTTGAGCCTATAGACTGGGATGCAATCAAGGCTGAATATCTGGCAAAATAAGTTATGGCAAGAGGGGGTTCCTTAATAAAGGGCCCCCTCTACATGTCTGCTTCTGTGAAGGAGAAAAAGAAGAATGCCAAGAGAGCCTTTATTACGATTAGAAGCCATTGATAAAAGTTTCCCGGGTGTTCACGCTCTTGATCATGTGGATTTTGACCTTTATGAAGGAGAGACCCATATTCTCCTGGGTGAAAATGGTGCTGGTAAATCTACCTTAGTGAAGATTCTCAGCGGTTCTTTACCCAAAGATAGTGGCCGTATCATCCTGCGGGGTAGCGAAGTGGAAATAACCAGCCCTTCTCATGCTCGTTCATTGGGAATGGGCATGGTTTATCAAGAGTTGAGTCTCATTCCCAGCCTGAGTGTAGCTGAGAACATCTTTTTAGGTAGATTACCCAGACGTAGGTTTTTCTTTGTTGATTGGCCAGAAATATATAAAAAGGCTCAACAAATTTTGAAGAAACTGAACTTAAATATTAACCCTACTGTGCTGGTAAGGCATCTTGGTCTGGCTGAACAACAGTTATTAGAAATCGCCAAAGTTTTGTCTTCAAATGAACAGATTCTACTGCTCGACGAACCTACATCAGCTCTATCAGAAGAGGAGCGACAACGATTTTTTAACCTCATAAATGAATTGCGAGAAGGGGGGATTTCTATTATTTATATCTCCCATCGCTTATCCGAGGTTCCCTTAGTGGGCCAGCGAGTAACTGTTCTGAGAGATGGGAAGAGAATTGCTACATTACCGGTGAATGAAACTAACGAGGACACTATTATTCGGATGATGGTGGGAAGAGAACTTAAGGAACAGTTTCCCAAAGAGGAAACCAGTCCTGGTAAGCCTATTTTGAAGGTGCAAGACCTGGAGGTAAAAGGGGCTCTGCACCATGTGGACTTCACCTTACATGAAGGGGAAATAGTGGGCATTTTTGGTCTGTTGGGAGCTGGGTGCACTACCCTTGTCCATGCATTATTTGGATTACAAAAGACTGATAGTGGTAAAATTTATATTAATGGTAGAAGAGTTACCATATCTTCTCCTGAGGAGGCAATCGGGTCAGGATTGGGTTATCTCACCAGAGATAGAAAAGATGGCCTCATACAGCCAATGTCCGTAGTGTCAAACATAACTCTAGCCAGTTTGAAAAAAATTTCACAGTTGGGTCTAGTTAAGCAGCGAAAGGAGCAGCGAGTAGGAGAAAAATACGTTAATGAACTGCGTATCCATCCTCCTGACCTGGCTCGGAAGGTAATGTATCTTAGTGGCGGTAATCAGCAGAAAGTTGCCTTATCCAAATGGCTGTGCAGTGGATCGAAGATTTTGATTTTCGATGAACCCACACGGGGTATTGACGTAGGAACAAAAGCGGAGATTTTTCAAATTTTTAATCAGTTGACTAAGGAAGGGGTAGGAATCCTTATGATATCTTCTGAGTTGCCAGAAATTTTGGCCATGGCTGACCGTATCTTTGCAATGCGAAGAGGAACTTTTACTGCAGAATATCAAAGAGGAGAGACGACACAGGAGGAACTGTTAAAAAGTGTCAGTTAAGATATAAAAATAGCAGGAAAAACAGGGAGGAAAAAATATGAGAGAACAAAGAAAAAAAATACCGACTGAAAAAAATAACCCCGAGAGGGCGATATCCTTAAAGGTGCCTTCAAAAGTATCTTTGATAAATCAATGGGTCTCTAGGGGGAATGAAGTAATCAGAAAAATTTTGCTAAGGGGGGGTCCAATTATAGCCTTTCTTTTCCTGATTATATATCTTTCTTTTGCTACACCGCATTTTTTAAGTGTCAGTAATTTTTTGAATATAACAAGACAATCTTCCATTAATGCTATCCTTGCTGTAGGTCAGACTATGGTTATTATTGGTGCAGGTATAGATTTATCTGTTGGCGCTGTCCTTGCTCTGTCAGCTTCAGTGTCTGCGGTAGCAGTGTCATACTGGGGACTCAATCTGGGAGTTGGTATACTTTTGGGTCTGGGGACGGGAGCGCTAACCGGATTTACAACTGGTGTCATCATTACCAAAGGAAGAATACCTGATTTTGTTGCTACGCTGGCTATGATGACTACAGCAAGAGGTCTAGCACTGATTTTGACGCAGGGCCTACCGGTTCCCTCACACTTCACCGCCCTCAAACTTGTAGGATATTTGCCCGAAGGACTAATCTGGCTGGGTAGCGGTGATATTATGGGTGTTCCGGTTCCGGCTCTAATTATTGTAGCTGTAACTATCCTGGGCTGGATTATTTTGACCCGTACTACGTTAGGCCGGGCTATTTATGCTATAGGAGGTAACCAGGAAGCTGCTAGAATTTCAGGTATCAGCTTTGTGCGCACCAAAATCATGGCTTATACTATTATGGGACTACTGGCTGGAGTTGCTGGTATTGTCCTCACCGGCCGTCTAAATTCAGCCAATGCCTTAATGGCAGGAGGAGCAGAATTGCAGAGTATTGCTGCTGTAGTCATTGGTGGAACAAATCTCTTTGGTGGTGAAGGTGGTGTTATTGGTTCAGTAATTGGAGCATTTATAATGGGCACACTGGGTAACGGTTTGAACTTGCTCAATGTCTCTGCTTTCGTGCAGCGAGTCGTTATGGGTTTAATCATTATTGGTGTTGTTGTTTTTGATCAATGGCGAAGAAGACGATTTGCGGTCTAAAATTAGATATTTAACCTGCCTTCTCCCGGCATCAAAGTAAAAATGAAAATAAAAGGCTGACCAGGCTTTCAGAATGGCGTTTTCCTCCTAGTTTTATCTGGAGGATAACTGATACAATCATAGGGAGTGAAAAGATGGCTATTAAAGTATTGATTACCTCTACCTCCTTTGGAAAGGTAGTGAAGGAACCGGTGGAGCTATTAAAGAAAAAAGGTTACCAGATTACCTGGAATGAACTGGGTAGACCCTTAAAGGAAGATGAAGTGAGGGAGAGAATAAAAGGGGTGGATGCCTATATCGCTGGTCTGGATGAGATTACAGCAAAGGCAATTAAAGCTGCGGATAAATTAAAGGTCATCTCCAAATACGGAGCTGGTGTGGATAACATAGATATTGAGCCAGCTACCAGGAGAAAAATAGTGGTAACTAATACTCCTGGCACCAATACCGAAGCAGTGGCAGACCTAACCTTTGGCTTAATGTTGACAGTTGCCAGAAAAATACCCCAGGCAGATAGGAGCACTAAAAAAGGGGAATGGAAGAAGTTTTTTGGCAGCGCAGTATATGGAAAAACGCTGGGTATAGTAGGAATGGGAGAAATTGGTAAGGCAGTTGCCAGGAGAGCAAAGGGCTTTAATATGAGGATAATTTACTGGAGTCGGCGAAGGAAGCTTGATATTGAAGAGGAAACCGGAGCAAAATACACTGATTTTAAATCCGTACTGAGAGAGGTGGACTTTGTCAGTTTACACCTTGCTTTAACCGGTGAGACTAAAAATATTATTGGGGAAAGTGAGACAAGATTGATGAAACCTACCGCTTTCTTGATAAATACGGCCAGAGGTCCTCTGATAAATGAGGATGCTCTTTATCGATGCTTAAGGGATAGAGTAATCGCAGGAGCGGCAGTTGATTCCTATTCTGATGAACCCCCACAGGAAAGTTCCCTCTTTTCTCTGGATAACATTATTACCACTCCCCACATGGGAGCCTATACCTATGAGGCTCTAAGGAATATGGGAATGACTTCCGTGGAAAATGTCATTGATGCATTAGAAGGAAGAAAGCCCAAGCATATAGTCAACCCGGAGGTTTACCAATCTTAATGAAAAAAGGATATATCTTAGCCTATGACCTGGGAACCACCGGCAATAAGGCGACCCTTTACCATTCAACCGGGAGGCTCCTAGCTAGCAGTTTTCAAAGTTATGTGACTAATTATCCCAGAGTAAATTGGGCTGAGCAAGATCCTCTAGATTGGTGGAAAGCGGTTTGTATTTCTACTGAAGACCTATTGAAGAAGGCCAGAATATCTAATAAGGATGTGACTTGCGTCAGTTTCAGTGGGCAGATGATGGGATGTCTGCCCCTTGATAAGCAGGGGAATCCCTTGCGAAATTCTATTATTTGGGCAGATCAAAGAGGAGTCGAGCAGGCAAACCGAATCAGGGAAACTGTGGGAGAAGATGAGGTATATACAATCACCGGTCATCGCATCAGCCCCACTTATTCAGCAGCCAAGATCATGTGGCTCAGAGACAATGAACCGGAAATTTTCAAAAAGGTCTATAAGTTCGTACAGGCCAAGGATTACATCATTTACCGGTTAACTGGGCGCTTTGTTACTGACTATTCTGATGCCTCGGGGATGAATCTTTTTGACCTACAAAAAAAAGAGTGGTCTTCCCGAATGTTAAAAGCGACCAGAATTCCGCTGGAAATTTTGCCTGAATTACATACTTCTGTGGATGTAGTAGGTGGGGTTACCAGAGAAATTAGTGAAGAGGTTTTCCTCAGGCCGGATACCCCGGTAGTGATGGGTGGAGGTGATGGACCTTGTGCCGCGGTAGGGGCGGGAGTGGTAAGGGAAGGAAACTCTTACAACTACCTCGGTTCCTCTTCCTGGATTGCTGTGGCTAGTGCAAAACCTATTTATGATCCAGAAAAAAGAACGTTTAATTTCTCTCACCTTGATCCGGGGATGTTTATGCCTACCGGCACTATGCAGACGGCGGGAGGAGCTTATCAGTGGCTCAAAGATAATCTCTGCTGGGCGGAGACTCAGGCTGCCAGAGAAGCGAAGATAAATCCCTATGAAATTATGGATTTAAAGGCAGAATTAGTTGAGCCTGGTGCTCAAAATTTACTTTTTCTACCCTATTTAATGGGAGAGAGAAGTCCTTACTGGAATCCGGATGCAAAGGGAGCATTTATTGGTCTTACCCTTATTCACAAAAGAGAACACCTCATTAGATCTGTCCTGGAAGGTATGGCCTTTAACCTGAAGATTATCCTGGATGCTTTTGAAGAACAGGGAGCTCGGATAGAGGAAGTGAGGGTAATCGGAGGAGGAGCCAGAGGAAGACTGCTGCGCCAGATCATGGCCGATATATATGGAAGAAAAATTCTTTGTCTCCTCTTACTAGAGGAAGCTACTTCCCTGGGGGCAGCCATTGCCGGGGGAATAGGCACGGGGATTTTTAAAGATTTTAGAGTAGCAGAGAAGTTAGTAAAGATTGTGAAAGTCCATAGTCCTGGCCCTTCGGCCCAGAAAAGATATGAGAAACTGTATCCCATTTTTAAGAATGCATACAAAGCTCTGGTGCCCATTTATGAGCAAATTGCTTCCTTAAAATAGCAGTTGATAAAGTCTAAAAGTCTATAGTGAGTTCAGCCATTCTGCGGTGGCACTCTACCTGGAAGGAGATTTTTTAGGATGGAAAAGTCTTATCTCATTGGAGTAGATATCGGTACAGTGGGAACAAAAGCGGCTATTTTTGACTCAGAAGGGAGAATGGTCGCTGATGCTTATGAGGAGTCCAGAATTTATTATCCTAAGCCAGGCTGGGTAGAACAGGATCAGGATGATTTTTATCGGTCAGCGGTCAATACCATCAAAGAAGCAGTCACAATAAGTAAAATTAACCCTAAGGATGTAGCAGCAATCGCCTTTGACGGTCAAATGTCTGGCATCGGAGGTATTGATAGGGAGTGGAATCCAGTTATTCGTTATGATTCTTGGTTGGATACCAGATGTGAGCCATATATTGAGTTTATGAGGGAGAGGGCGGGTAATTTAGTTCTGGAAAAAACCGGATCTAGTCCTACTTATGCGCACGGTCCCAAGATTTTATGGTGGAAGGAGGGACATAAACAGATATTCGACAGGATATATAAGTTTGTTGTCCCTGCCTGTTATGTTGCCGGGAAAATGGCTGGATTAAAAGGAAAGGATGCCTTTATGGATTATACTTATATTCATTTTAGTGGTTTTGGCCATACAAAAAAAATGAGCTGGTCAGAAGAGCTTTGTCATATCTTTAAAGTACCTTCCTCGAAATTAGCCAGAATTGTCCGACCCTGGGATATAGTAGGTAAATTGACTTCCAAAGCAGCAAGGGATTGTAGCTTGATTTCGGGAATTCCTATTGCTGCTGGAGCAGGAGATCAGGCAGCGGGCTTTTTAGGAGCCGGTCTCGTTGATATAGGACGAGTAGTAGATGTGGCCGGGACAGCATCCTGTTTTACCAGCTGCGTGGATAAATATATTCCGGATGTAAAGAACAAAACTTTTCTGTGTTCGAGGGCGGTAGTGCCAAATTTGTGGTATCCCATAGCCTTTATTAATGGAGGAGGATTATGTCTGCGATGGTTCAGGGATGAATTTGCTAAAGAAGAGAAATTGGAAGCCAAGAAGAAAGGAACAAGCGCATATTCTATTCTTAATGAAAAGGTCTCCAGAATTCCTCCTGGCTCGGATTCGCTTTTATTTGTTCCTCACCTTGGAGGTAGAGTATGTCCAAGTAATCCTAATCTGAGAGGAGTCTGGTTTGGGTTTAGCTGGGGACATACTAAGGCCCATTTTTATAGAGCTATTTTGGAGGGAATTGCCTACGAATATCTTTACTATTTTAAGATTCTTCAAGATCTTTTTCCCACTATTTCATTTAAGGAGGTAACCGTCATAGGCGGGGGAGCTAAGAGTGACCTCTGGAATCAAATTAAAGCAGATGTTTTAGGACTTTCCTATACTAAAATTGACAGGGAAGAATTAGCTGTTTTAGGATCGGCAATTATAGCTGGATATGCTGTTGGGATTTTTGATGATCTGGCATCTACCTCCAGGAAGTTTGTAAAGAATACTTCACGCATAAATCCAAGGTCTAAATATCACCAGCATTATGAGAATTACGCTAAGATATATCTTGATTTGATTAAAACACAAGAGAAGTCATTTAATGAGCTAGTAAAAATTTCAAGGACTCAACCCTAGAAGGCTGGTGAAAAATCCCCATATTGTAGGGGTCCGATTTATCGGACCCCTTAGCAAAGCGGGTTTCATAAATGAAACCTCTACAAAAAACCACTTTTTCACCAGCCTCCTAGAAGCCTATTTAGTTTAAAAGAGCGAAGGAGAAGAAGATGGAAAAGCTAAGGATATGTCTTGTAGGAGCTGGAAGAGCAGGGAAAGTCCATACTTTAAGCTTAAGAAATAATATCCCAGACGCTGAACTGGTAACTGTTGTTGACAAAGAGGAAGAAGCTGCCAGGAGATTAGCAAAAGAATTTGAACTCAAAATGTCTTTTAAGGATTACAAAGAGGCGCTAGACTGGGGGAAATTTGAGGCTATAATTATTACCACTCCTACCTTCACTCATAAGGCTATCACAGTTAGTGCAGCTAAAGCCGGAAAGCACATCTTCTGTGAAAAGCCAATGGCACTTAATTTGAAAGAGGCAGATAGCATGATTCAAGAGGCAAAAAGAGCTAAGGTAAAATTACAGATTGGTTTTATGAGGCGGTTTGATAGAAGCTTTTTGGAGGCCAAGAAAAAAGTAAAACAAGGTGCTGTAGGAGAGCCTCTATTGATTAAATCAATCGGCCGCGGGCCTGGTTTGCCACCAGAGTGGGCCTGGGATATAAAAAAGAGTAGTGGAATGCTTGCAGAGGTAGGAAGTCATGATTTTGATGCTCTAAGGTGGTTTGCCGAAAGTGAATTTGAGAAAATTCATGCTTTTGCTGGAAATTACAAATGCCCTCAGATAAAAAAGAAATATCCAGATTTCTACGATCACGCTGTGGTAACGGTGCAATTCAGAAATAGCAAGCTAGGAATACTTGATATGGGGTGTCCGGTAGGCTATGGTTACGATGCAAGAATGGAAGTACTGGGGACGGAAGGAGTGATGTTTGTGGGGGGAATTAGCAATAATGAGGTAATAATATGTAGCAAAGCAGGCGGTGCTGTGAGTTCAATATATAATAGCTGGCGAAATAGATTCAAAGATGCCTATATAGATGAACTCAGGCATTTTGTCGATGTTATAAAAAGAGATGTCCAGCCATTGATCACTGGAAAAGATGGCAAGAAAGTCGTCGAAGCTGTAATGGCTGCTAATAAGTCAATTCAAACCGGTCAACCGGTGAGCTTTCCACTCTGAGCCTAAAAAATGTTGGAGGAGATAATTATGGGAGAAACAGGAGGATGTACCAGAAAGGTCTTGCGAGTCAATTTGACTGGCAAAAATAGTTCTACACAGCATATAGATAGAGAAGTTTTTGAGAAGTTCTTAGGGGGAAGAGGAGTAGCCGCTAGAATTTATTTTGAGGAGATTGCTCCTGAGGTTAGACCACTGGATGAGGCGAATAAACTGATCTTTATGACCGGCCCTTTAACCGGTACTGTTGTTCCTGCCAGTACTAAGTTTCAATGTGCCACCAAATCACCTGAGACCGGGATATATCTTTGTTCCAATGCGGGAGGAGATTTCGGGCCACAGCTCAAGTTTGCCGGTTATGACGGCTTAATTATAGAAGGTAGAGCTTCAAAACCTGTTTATGTATTCATCAATAATGATAAGGTGGAAATTAAGGATGCTGCTAAACTCTGGGGTAAGACAACTGGTGAGGTTGATAAAATTCTTAGAGAGGAAATCAGTGGCTCCAAAGCCGGAGTAATGAGTGTGGGCCCGGCGGCGGAAGAAAAAGTAGCCTTCTCCTGCATTAGAGTGGATGGCAGAAGCTTTGGCCGGGGAGGCGCTGGTGCAGTCATGGCTTCCAAAAATCTTAAAGCTATAGTAGTTAAAGGGCAAGGTAAGTTAAATTATGCTAATCTAGTTGAACTTAAAAAAAGGATTAAGCCTGGTGAGGTGAGGAAGGCCTGCCAGAGCTTAGCTGATTATGGACGACCAATCTATACCGAGTTGATAAATGAGCTGGGCTGTTATCCAGTAAGAAACTTTCAAACTGCCGTATTTAGTGAAATCGATAAGATTGATGCTCGCTTTATGAAAAAAAACTTTTTTGTCAAAAATCGGGCCTGCTTTAAGTGTCCCGTAGCCTGCTTACAGGTGTGTCAGGTGAAGACTGGCAGATTTCAAGGATGGACAGTAGCTCCAGAATATGAAACTATATGGGCCCTGGGTGCTCAGTGTGGGGTATCAGACTTTAATGGAATTCTATCTACTAATCTATTATGTGATGAGTATGGTATGGATACGATATCTACCGGCAACATAATTGGTTTTGCTATGGAACTCTATGAGAGAGGAATGATTACTGCGGAGGATACTGGGGGACTGAAGTTGATTTTTGGGAGTTCTGAGGCTGTATTGGAAGCTATTGAGCTCATAGCCAAACGAAAGAAAGTTGGTGATATACTAGCTGGGGGATTTCGGGGAATAGCCGCTGAAATCCCTGGCTCAGAGCAGTATATGATGCAGGTTAAGGGAATGCCCTTCGCTGCCTACGATCCTAGAGGGTTCTACGGAATGGGGCTTACCTATGGTACCTCCTCCCGGGGTGCCTGCCATAATGTAGGCGGCTGGTCAATCAGGGACGAACTACTGAGTGAAGAGTATGATAGATTTGCCCTTAGGGGTAAAGGTAAGCTGATAAAGAGCATTCAGGATACCAGGGCCTATATTGATTCTCTAGGTATATGTACGGTGGTGAGGAGAGCTTTGGGATTCAGCGATAAGCCGGATCCGACTATACTTAACTTAGTAACAGGTCTGGATTTTACCGATAAGCTAATGGAGATAGGTGAGAGAATCTACAACCTGGAAAGGCTGATATTAGCTAGAGAAGGGATACGCCGAAAGGATGATATGCTACCTGCAAGAATAACCAAGGAAAAAATACCCGAGGGTCCAGCTAAGGGTCATGTGTTAACCAAAGAGATGTATGAAGTTGAGCTTGATGAGTATTATGAAGCAAGAGGATGGGATAGAGAAGGACTGCCTATCCCTAAAAAAATAGAGAATCTGGGGTTGGCTAATCTCTGATTAATACAAAGTAGTCTCCAGGTATGGTGCTGGAGTTGAAAGGTGTAGATTAATGAGACAACTAATGAAACCTTTTAAAACCTTGCTGAATATGAAAAGCGGCGAGCTCAATCCCTATAAACGTGTAATTGAGAGGAGATTGAGTGATACGAAGGGAATGTGGTTTGACGCTCAGGCTTACAGTAAACTCCTTAATCAGGAAGATAAGCTAATCTATAAGGTATACGAAGTAGATGTTCCTCAGAAGTCCGGACAATTGCCTCACTGTACGACTATCATCTATCCTGGCAAAGTAGGAAGCGAATATTTTATGACCAAAGGGCACTTTCATCTTAAGGAGGATACAGCCGAGATCTATTTTTGTCTTCAAGGAGAGGGGTATTTATTGATGCAAACCAGGCAGGGACAAGTTTCCTCCATCCAAATGAAATCAGGTATTATAGCCTATGTTCCTCCTTATCAGGGACATAGGACGATGAATACCGGGGATGAGGAGTTTATCTTCCTTGCCGTATTTCCAGGAGATGCGGGGCACGATTATAAAGCTGTGGAGGAGAGAGGTTTTGCTAAAGTTTTGGTAGAAGAGAGAGGAAGTCCTCAGTTAAAGAGAAATCCAAAGTACGTAAACGAGTCAGAATAAATGGCATTCCCTCTTCCTGAAATTATGGTTGCACTCCCCCTTGCCGGAGAGAATATCTTGGGCAGAAGGTTGCCAATGTTTTCGGAAGGTGAAAATTGCAGTTAAATACTCGTAATTTTGCCAAGATGATTGAATTCAGTCTGGTAAGACCTGACGCAACAGAGAAGGATATAGAGGAGTTTTGTCGCATTGTCAGGGAAAATAATTTTGCCACTGCCTGCATTAATCCGGCTAATGTGCTTCTTACAGCAGAGCTTCTTAGGGGAACAGATATAGATATTTCAGCCTCCATTGGCTTCCCCTTTGGTGCCCATATTCCGGAAGTAAAAATCTTAGAAGCTAAACGGGCCATGGAAATGGGAGCAACTCAGATAGACATGGTAATAAACATAGGTGCTTTAAAATCGGGGAAAGATAAGATTGTTTTTGAAGATATCAGGGGAGTGGTTGAGGCAGTAAAGGATTTTCCAGTAAAAGTAATTCTGGAAAATGGGTTCTTAAATGAGGAAGAAAAAGTAAGAGGATGCAGAATTGCCAAAGAAGCAGGGGCCAGTTTTGTAAAGACATCAACAGGAGTTGAAAGTAAGTACCTTCTTGAGAGAAATTCTCAATCTATAGGGGCAACAGTTAAAGATGTCAAACTGATGAAAAAGACAGTGGGAAACAAACTGAAGGTTAAAGCATCGGGAAGAATACACACCCTTGATTTTGCCCTGGAGCTGATAAAAGCAGGAGCAGACAGAGTGGGAACCAGCAAAGGGCCTCAACTGATTCAGGAATTTAAGGAGAGATTTGGAGATTCTCTCGGTTGACAAAAATTTTCTTTCGACTATACTATATTATAGAATTAAGTTCTATAATATAGAAGAGAGTAAGGGAAAATTCAAGCAATTAAACCTACCAGTAATATGGTGAGTTTAAAATAACAGATGAGGGGGTGATAGAGAAGATAAGTATGAAAAGAGAGAGGATAGATTCTTTGAAAGAAAGTAAGACCTTTCAAAAAGGAGGTTAAGAATGTTCAAAAAAACAAGAAAGAGTAGGCTCATCCTGGTACTGTGCGTTTCGGCAGTCTTGCTGAGCGCTCTGGGAATTAGTCCGGCCTTGGCACAGAAAAGATTTGAGGGAATTGAAATTACCGTATTTACGCAAACCCCTCCCTTTATTGCCAAGCCAGTGCAGATGTTTAGGGCTGATTGGGAGAAGGAAACTGGAGGAAAAGTGAGATTGATTACCGCTCCCTGGGCGGAGCTATACCCGAAGATGTTTAGCTCGTTTGCCCTAGGGGCCAAAAATTACGATATCATCATTTTTCCGGCAGCCTACCTGGCAGATTTTGCCAGTAACGAGTTTTTGGCTCCTTTGGATACCTTCATTGCTGCAGATACGAGAATAGATTGGCTGGATATATTACCGGTTTACCGAGAAAAAATCTCCACCTATGCTGGCACAACCTATGCTATTACTATGGATGGGGATAGCCACATGTTCTACTACCGCCGAGACGCCATCGAGAATCCTGAACATCAAGCCAAATTCAAAGCCGAATACGGATATGACCTCGCTCCTCCCAAGACCTGGGCAGAGGTTCGAGACGTAGCCGAGTTCTTTAACGGATGGGATTGGGACGGCGATGGCCGGGAAGAATATGGAGTGGTGGAGGGTATGAGGAAGGGTGCTCAGGGATTCTGGACCTTTTTTTCTCGGTCGGCAGCCTATACCTCCATACCTGGACAGGCTCAGGGCCTATTTTTCGACCCTGAGACTATGAATCCCCTGATAAACGATCCTGGTCATGTCCGGGCACTTGAAGACTGGATAGAGATGATAGAATTTGGTGTTCCCGGTATGATTAACATGGATAATGGGGAGGTAAGAAGTGTTTATGCTGCGGGAGAAGCTGCTCTGGCTATAGATTGGGGAGACGTTGGAGTTATATCAGATACCGATCCCGGGTCTACGGTTAAGGGAAAGGTAGGCTACAGCATACTTCCGGGAACTACCAGGGCCTGGGACTATGTCAAGGAGAGCTGGGTAGATTTTCCTGAAGTGAACCATGCACCCTACCTTGCCTTTGGAGGTTGGATAGCGGGAATTGATGCCAAGAGTGACAATGTAGAAGCAGCCTATGACTTCCTTTCATACCTGGGTAGTCCGGAGAATAGCTACATCTGTGTAACCACACCTGAGACAGGTTTTAACCCTTATCGGGAGTCACATTTTGAGAAGTTGGCCGGCTGGTATGGGTATGGCTTTGTTCACCCAGAAGACTATTTGGGGGCTATAGAAGCGACTATCGCTCATTCCAACGTTCAACCTGATATAAGAATTCCGGGAGCATTCCGCTACTTTGAAGCTCTTGATGCTCAACTGGCCATGGCTCTTGCTGGAGCGAAAACGGCAAAGCAGGCCCTTGATGACGCAGCTAAAGAATGGGAGGCAATAAGCCAAGATCTGGGTAAAGAAAAACAGCTGAAAAACTATAGAGCCTCGCTGGGATTACCTATCGAATAAAAGAAAGTGTAAACCAACCTGGTTTTTTATCGTCCCCAGAGGCTTAAAGGTTTCTAGGCTTCTGGGGACCTGTCATATTTGAGATGAATACATGCCAATGACAAACATATTGAGCTCATTTAGGGGAAAGAAAGCAGGAAGGGCGTTCATTCTTCCGGCAGTGATAATCCTTTTACTCTTAACTATATTTCCTTTCCTTTTTTCTCTTTTCTTAAGCTTTGGTAAAGTATCCTTTCTGGGTGGCCTGCAAATTCATTTTGCCGGACTGAAGAACTGGCTGAGGCTGTTTAATGATGAACGCTTTTACAATGCCTTATCCAACACCGTTCTAATTGCAGTGATTGCAGTAGCTATGGAATATGTTTTGGGCTTGGGGTTAGTTTTACTGCTAAACAGAGGAGTGAAAGGGAGCACATTTTTTAGAGTTCTGTTCTTCCTTCCCATGATGTTGACTCCCATTGCAGTTGGATATATGTGGAGAATGATGTTTAATCCTACTCGGGGCCCCATTAACCATGTCTTACCCTTACTGGGCCTTCCTGCCGTCGGCTGGCTAACGGAGCCGAAGATAGTGTTATATTCAATTATACTAACCGATATCTGGCAGTGGACACCTTTTATGATTCTCATCCTATTTGCTGGTCTTCAGAGTATTCCGCCGGCTTTGTTGGAAGCGGCCAAGGTAGATGGTGCCTCTGGCTGGCGGCTATTCAGGGAAATTATATTTCCCTTACTGATTCCGGCATCTATCGCCGCCATCTTACTCAGAACCATTGAGGTTCTCAAGATAGTGGACAAAATATATATTTTAACTGGAGGAGGTCCGGGGATATATTCTGAAAGTATGACTTTATTTGGATACAGTCTGGGACTTCGCGCCTTCGATTTAGCATATGGGGCCACCATCGCTTTTAGCCTTTTTGCTACCATCCTGGTAATTTCCATTATTTTCTTACTGATGACCAGACGCTCTCAGGAGATTAGCCTAGAATGAAAGCTGTGAGAAATGAAAGATTTATGAAGGTAACCACCTATCTCTTGCTCATTGCCTGGGCAGTTTTTGTTCTATTTCCTCTCTATTGGATGCTAACCACTTCCTTTAAGTCAAAATTAGATGTCTTTCTAGGTCCCAAATATATTCCCTGGGTAGATTTTAGGCCAATAGTGCAATGGTGGATAAGGATATTCACAGTGGAAAGAGAAGAGGTGATTCGCCCGCTGATTAATAGTATCGTAGTTGCCAGTATTAGCTCGCTACTTGCGGTCTTATTGGGCACCATGGCCGCCTATGGCTTGACAAGATTTAAGTTTAAATTTGGCCCTTTGCGTAATCACGATATCCTTGTCTGGATAGTCTCCCAGAGGATGATGCCGCCCATTGTGATTGCCCTGGCCTTATTCTTGATGTTTAAGGTAGTAAATCTTCTCGATACTCGGCTTGGCATGACCCTCATCTATACAGCGTTCAATCTGCCCATCGCCGTCTGGATGATGAGGAATTTCTTATCACAAATTCCTATCTCCATCGAAGAGGCAGCCATGGTTGATGGAGCTTCACGGTCTCAGATATTCTTCAGAGTAGTCCTTCCCCTAACTCTGCCTAGCCTGGCGGCTACTTTTCTTCTCTGTTTTATTTTTGCCTGGAATGAGTTTCTCTTTGCCCTAATTTTGACCTTTGATAAAGCCAGCACTATGCCCATATTGATTGCCTCTCAGCACTTTCAAAGGGGACCCCAGTGGTGGGACATATCGGTCATGTCAACGGTGGCCATAGCTCCGGTCGTAATTATAGCCCTTAGTCTGCAGCGCTATTTCGTTAAGGGCTTGATCCCCATAAGTAAGTGATGATAGGGGAGATGATTTAAGAACTTGCGTTTTCCCCTCACGGTTTTAGCCATCAATTTCCGTTTTTCCTTAATTTAATAGACAGAGAGATTATGATTTTTTAGAACAGATAAAAAGGAGGAAAATAAAGATATGGAGTACCGATTTCTTGGGAATACCGGTTTGAAGGTTTCTGAGCTTGCTTTTGGAACACAAACGTTCGGCTGGGGTGCTTATGAGAAAACCGCTCATGCCCTGGCAGATCTGTTCGTGGAGGCGGGAGGTAATCTATTTGACACAGCCGATTCATATAATAGCGGCCTAGCAGAGTCAATGCTCGGTTCCTGGTTAAAAGCGAGAAAAAACAGACATTCGGTGATTGTTGCCACTAAAGTCTTTTTTCCTACCGGAGATGGTCCTAATGATGCCGGCGCATCGCGAAAGCACATTTTCCACTCCATCAATGAGAGTCTAGGCAGACTGAAAACAGATTACGTTGATCTTTACCAGATTCACTGTTTTGACCTATCAACACCATTAGAAGAGACCCTCAGTGCCCTGGATGATTTAGTTCGGGCCGGAAAGATTCGTTATATGGGGGCTTCTAATTACACCGCCTCCCAACTGGAAAAAGCTTTAATGCTCAGCGAAATTCACCAATGGGAATCTTTTAGCGCTCTGCAAGCCGAATACAGCCTCATTGTGAGAAGTACAGAGTGGGAGCTTCTCCCCCTCTGCAAAGAGGAGGGAGTGGGTTTTCTGGCCTGGTCTCCGGTGGCAGGCGGGTGGCTTACCGGCAAGTACGGACGAAATCAGCCACCTCCATCCAACAGCAGAGTGGGTAGGAAAGATAGATGGGATGATCAACCAGAGCAGCGTGAAAGTGAACTCACCTGGCGGGTTATTGATAACCTTATTGAAATAGGCAAAGATTGCGGAAAAACTCCTGCTCAAATAGCACTGAACTGGATTCTGCAACAACCCGGGATAACTACCTCGATCTTGGGCGTACGCACTTTAGAGCAGCTAAAAGAAAATTTAGGGTGTATAGGTTGGCAGCTTTCAGAGGAAGAGATGAATAGACTGAAAAAAGCAAGCGATGTCCCTCTCCCGTATCCATACCGGTTCATTGAAAGGTATACCAGGAGAAGATAAAGCATCTAAGTCTGTACTAATTAATTAAGAAAACCTGCTGCAAGTGAACGACCCCGCAGCAGAGCTGGAGGGTATTCTGGTCTCACTCATTTTCCGGTTGACAAAAATTTTGTTTTGACTATACTATATTATAGAATTAAGTTCTATAATATAGAAGAGGAACGACTTGTCTAAAAAACAACCTAGCTATCCCCTGAAGGCTTTGGATAAATCTTTAGCAATTCTTGAGATTTTATCTCAAGAGAATTCTCCTTTGAGTATAGCTGAGCTCAGCGAAAGATTAGGTATCTACCCCAGTACCATCCACCGCATTTTGGACACTTTAAGATATTGGGGGTATGTAGAGCAGGATTCCCATACGCAAAGGTACCAACTGGGACTGAAGGTACTAGAACTGGGTATGACTAAGCTTCAGGGGATGGAGCTAATAAAAGAGGCTACTTCTTATCTTAAGGAGTTACAAAATCAATCAAATGAGACTGTTCACCTGGCCATCCTGGAAGAAGGAGAAGTCCTTTACATAGATAAAGAGGAATCTTCTCAGAGTATAAGGATGGTTTCCAGAGTGGGCAGGCGTGTACCTGCCCACTGCACTGCGTTAGGTAAAGTACTATTGGCTTACCTGGACGAAGAAGAACAAGAAAAAGTCATTAACGAAAAAGGGCTTTCCCCTTTTACTGAAAATACTATAACCAACAAGAAAAAGCTAAGAGAAGAACTGAGCAAAGTTAGAAAGCAAGGGTTTGCAGAAGACAGGGAAGAGCACGAGAAAGATGTCCGTTGTCTAGCTGTTCCCATAAAAGATCATCGCGGCACAGTGATAGCAGCTGTTAGCCTCTCTGCCCCTGCTTTCCGTATGGAGGCTAGTAAAAAGAAAAAGTTAAAGGAAATTCTGCTTCAAGCGGGTGAGGATATCTCCAAACGATTGGGATATAATAGGACTAAGGGAACTACTTCCGTCTGTTAGGTATCTTCATCGACCCATATAATCTTTCTCACTGGCCGGAGATGCTCTGGATGTTATGGAAAAAGAGCCACCTGATTCTAAAAATCCCCTTTTGGAATTGAACAATGTCATCATTACACCCCATATTTCTTATTATTCGGAGCAATCTTAGGCTGAGCTAAAAACAAAAGCAGCTCAAGCAGTCTTAAATGTCCTGAAAGGAGGCCTACCCAAAGCAATTGTTAATCCTGAGGTAGTGAAGGAAAAATAGGATTTGGGAATAGGACCATATCCCTGGGCCGATAAGGTGCGGCAGGGGAAAACTGGCGAGATAAAAGGAGAAAAGAAGTATGAGTCAAAAAAGCGGAAAACTAGGGATTATGCTTGAGGGCGGAGTTATTCCGGTCATCAGGGCAAAGTCAGCCGACGAGGCTCTTAAAGTAGTTGAGGCTATCAGAAAAGGAGGAATTAATACTATTGAGATAACTATGACGGTTCCGGGTGCCCTAGGGGTTATGGAAAGGCTGGCCAAGGAGGCCGGTGGTGAGATATTGTTAGGAGCAGGGTCAGTGCTCGACCCGGAAACGGCCCGGGCATCTATTCTGGCCGGTGCCGAGTTCATTGTGGGACCCTGCCTTAACCCCGAATTGGTCAGGCTATGTAAAAGATACAGTAAAATTGTAATTCCGGGAGCCATGACTCCTACTGAGATAATGAGCGCCTGGGAGATGGGAGCGGATGTAGTGAAGGTTTTCCCAGCCGGTCAATTAGGTGGACCCTCTTACATCAAGGCCATAAAGGCACCCTTACCACAGATCCTGCTTAATCCTACCGGAGGGGTGAGTTTAGATAATGCGGGAGAGTTTATTAAGGCTGGAGCTTCGGTTATCTCAGCCGGTAGTGCCCTGGTGGATAAAAAAGCTGTGGCGCAAGCGCAGTTTGAAGTGATAACCAGAAAAGCAGAACAATTCGTAGAGGAGGTAAGAAAGGCCAGAGGAAAATGAGGTTAGCCAATAAGGTGGCCATTGTTGTCAGCGCTAGCCCAACAAAAATGTGTTGTTTAAGGAGTGAAAAATGGGAAAGTTAGAAGGAAAAAGAGTTGTGTTTCTAGTTGGGCAAGAGTTTGAGGATATTGAGCTCTGGTATCCTCTTTTAAGGTTGAGCGAGGAAGGGGTAAAGGCCATCATAGTAGCAGTAGATACTGGACTGCATACCAGACCGGCAGTCAAGGGAAAGTATGTTACCGGCCGTTTTGGCACCACTGTCCCACCCTTGGTTCATGAAGAGGGAAAAAGATTCACTCTGGCAAACTTGGAGGAAATAGACTCTGGCGACGTGGACGCTATCATCATCCCGGGAGGTTTTTCTCCTGATGTTCTCAGAATTCATCAGGGATGTCTGGATTTGGTAAGGTCTCTTTATGAGAAGAATAAAATAATCGCTGCTATATGCCATGGGCCGCAGGTTTTAATCTCAGCAGGTATAGTACGTGGTAAGAGTATAACTTCCTACCAAGCGGCAAGGGATGACTTGATCAACGCAGGAGCCAATTATGAAGATAGCCCGGTGGTTGTTGATGGAAATATAATAACTAGCCGCGTTCCTGATGACCTACCTGATTTTTGCCTGAAAATTATCGAGAAATTGTTCGAATGAAACCTCTGTTAGTTCTGGGTTGGGATATGGTTAAGAATAGCTGGCAAAAAACAACAATATCAATAAGCATTCCCGTTTTCCGTAAAGAGGCCATTGGAGATGATGTCCAGGTTCTTCAACTCTTCTCAGTTGACAAAAATCTTATTTTGACTATACTATATCATAGAACTAGATTCTATAATATAGAAGAGGAATGACTTGTTTTTCAAAGGAGGAAATCATGTGAAAAAGAAAGAGTGCGGCTGAAGTGGTAATGGTGACCTTGATGGTGAGGGATTAGTTTTGTCAAAAGATAATACCAAACCACAAGGAGAAAGTAAAGATTAAAGGAGGAAATCATGAGGAAAAGAAAGAGTGCGGCTAAAGTGGTAATGGTGACCCTCATTCTGGGGGCACTGGTTTTGTCATCAGCGATATGTGGGGCACAAGGAATTAAGTCTGTGCCCAGAAACCGGACCTTGATTAGCGTAGGAGGAGGCGGAGAGGCTTCTCTCCAGTTCCCCGACTATACATCGATGAACCCCTATTTTCTTGGCCATATCTCGGCGCATGGTGCACAGTTCGTCTGGAACCCCCTCTTTTTTTACAACTACTTGGGAGATGAGGAGATCCCCTTCATGGGGGAGAGCTACCAGTATAACGCCGACTTCACCGAGCTGACCATCAAGATTCGCCCGGGAGTGGAGTGGAGTGACGGCGTTCCCTTCACCGCACGGGACGTAGCCTTCACGCTAAATATGCTCAGAGATAACGCTCCTGCCCTGCGCTATTCCGGCGACATGAAAATCTGGGTCAAGGATGCTCAGGCGATAGACAAGCTGACTGTTAAGGTAATCTTTAACAGTCCGAACCCGCGCTTTATGTTCAACTATCTCATGCCCCACCAGGACATAGGTATCTGGATAATCCCCGAGCATATCTGGAAGGACCAAGACCCCGTGGAATTCTCTAATTATGACATGGAGAAGGGCTGGCCCGTGGTTACCGGGCCTTACCGTCTGGCCCTTTCCACAGCAGACCAGACGATTTGGGACTTGCGGGAGGACTGGTGGGCGGCTAAGATAGGCTTTCAACCTATGCCTAAAGTGGAGCGCATTATCTTCGTGCCTGCCTTTGACGAGACCAAGCATGCCCAGATGATGATAAACAATGAGGTGGACGTTAGCCTGAATCTATCGTCAGAAAATATACAGAAAGTGCTGGAACTGAACCCTAAGGTAAGCACCTTCAGCGGCCATAAACCACCTTTTGGGTATAAGGACTGGTGGCCCACTGGTCTGTGTTTTAACGATAGCGAGCCGCCCTTTGACGACCCTGAGATTCGCTGGGCCATTAGCTACGCCATAAACCGCGATGATGTGGTGACCTACGGACTACAGGGGGCGGGGACAGCGACCAAAGTAACCTTCCCCGAGTTCCCCGCTCTGAATCGGTATATTGACTCTATCCAGGACTTGCTGGAGCAGTACGACACCAATGAATTCAATCCCCAGAAGACCGTAGAGATCATGGAGAGAAAAGGGTACACCAAGGATAAGGGGGGGTTCTGGGTGGACTCCGATGGGAACCGCTTGAGGATTGAAATTACTACTTTCTCTGTACTTCAAAGTATTGCCCCGCCCGTGGTTGAAAATCTGCGCAGGGCCGGATTTGACGCCTCCTACCACATGCCTGCTGACTTTTTTAGCAGGATAAGCTTGGGGATCGCAAAAGCCTACATATTTGGGCATGCTGCCAGTGTGCGCGACCCCTATATGACCCTTGATTTGTACCACAGTCGTTTTGCACTGCCCACAGGCGAGGCAACCTGGCCCGCCTATCGCTGGGTTAACCCGGAGTTCGACAAGATCATTAAGCAGATGGGCACCATTGCCTATGATGATCCCGAGATGTTCCCTCTATTTCACCGAGCTATGGAGATCTGGCTGAAAGAATTGCCCGATATACCCCTTTCCTCCTACTACCACAGGAATCCCATAAATCATACCTACTGGACGGGATGGCCAAATGAGGACAACCCCTATACAAACGATGCCAATTGGCACAAAACGTTGCTTCTGATGCTTCTGAGGCTTCAGCCCACTCAGTAGCCGGCCTGGGGGATATTATCGCCGTTTGTTTGGTTCGGCGATAAGAGTATAAGTGACCGCCAGAGGAGCCATTTTTAACGGACTAGGCGCCTCTGGCGGATAATTTTAGGTGGCTAAAAGGGAACTTTAGCCTATTTTAGTCAAGTTGAAAGCCCTTCACCAAGGGTAGAAATATGCACGGAGTTAGGAGGACTTATGAGCCTTAATTATCTATTAAGAAGATTAGGTCTTTTCGTCGTGGTGGTCTGGGCAGCGGTCACCCTCATCTTTTTCCTTCCCAGGCTGGCCTCTGAAAGGAACCCCATCGTGGAGAGGATGGGGCAAACAGCGGCTTCGGCGGGCAAGCTCGCGGAGGGAGTAGGGAAAATGGTGAAAGCCTGGGAGGCCAAGTTTGGTTTGGACCAACCCTTGTGGAAGCAGTACCTGCGTTACTTCAGGGATGTCCTTCATTTAGACTTCGGTTACTCCCTCGCCTATTATCCCACTAAAGCGATAGAGCCGATTATAAGGGCACTCCCGTGGACCATCGGTCTCTTCGGTATAGCCACCCTTATATCTTTTCTTCTGGGTAGTTTGGGGGGAGCCCTGCTGGCCTGGCCCAAGGCACCGAGATTCTTGCAGTATCTTCTGCCCTTTTTTCTGACCTTGTCGGCCGTTCCCTATTATCTGCTGGGCCTTGTTCTCCTGTTCCTCTTTGCCTTTACTACCCGTATATTCCCTCTGTCGGGAGGGTATCCGATCGGAACAGTGCCAAGCTTGTCCTTCCCTTTTATACTGGAGGTCTTGCGTCACGCGGTTTTGCCCGGCTGCGCCATGATCATCGCCGGGGCAGGATTCTGGGCACTGCAGATGCGGGGAATGATGATAATAGGTCTAGAAGAGGACTACATAGCCTTTGCCGAAGCTAAAGGGCTGAAGGGAAACCGCATCTTCTTTAGATATGCCCTTCGCAATGTCCTCCTCCCTCAGGCTACCTCCCTGGCCATAACTCTGGGCCAGGTGATATCGGGTGCCATTTTGGTGGAGGTGGTGTTTGGATATCCGGGTCTGGGGACACTCCTTCTCAAGGCAGTCTCTGGGTTTGATTATAATCTGATTAGCGGAATTGTTTTTATCATCATCATCATCATAGCCGTGGCTACTCTCTTAGTGGATCTGCTCTATCCTTTGCTTGACCCACGAATAACTTACCAGAGGAGGGTGAAATGAAGGCGTTGGGGAAAAGGTTGTCCCGGGTGGGAGCCTATTGCCGTCGTAACCCCAAATTGGTTAGCGGAGTAAGCATCATCCTTACTCTTGTCCTTTTCTGGCTGATAGGTTCCCTTTTGCTGAGCCCCACAAGGGCTCAGCCTATATCTGGTTTACCAGACCAACCACCTTCTTGGCGGTACCTTTTAGGTACGGACAGTAACGGAAGAGAGCTTCTGGCCGTCATGGTAGTGGGGACGGGCCTTACCTTGAGGATTGGGATCTTGGCAGGAGTAATTGGTCTAGGGATAGGTATCATCCTAGGATTTCTTTCAGGCTATTACGGCGGCCTTCTGGATACTGTCATCAAAGGAATTGTTGACGTATTGCTCACTGTGCCACCTCTCGCTGTCCTAGTGGTCATAGCCGCCGTAATTGCGAGGGCTATGACTTTGGATTTCATGATCGTGATAGTGGCATCCCTATCATGGATGCTGCCTACCCGCACCATCAGAGCTCAGGTGCTCACCATGCGGGAGAGAGCATACATCCAGGTAGCCAGACTTTCGGGCATGAATAGCTTAGAGGTCATCGTCAAAGAACTAATGCCTAATCTCTTGCCTTACCTGGCGGCTAGTTTTGTGGGAGCCACGGCAGCGTCCATTCTGGCTTGTATAGGCCTTGAGGCCCTGGGCCTTGGTCCCCAGAGCCTGCCCACTCTGGGGATGACCATCTTCTGGTCAATATCATTCAGCGCTATGCTTCGTAACATGTGGTGGTGGTGGCTGCCACCCATTATTATTATTGCTATCCTCTTTGTAGGATTGTTCCTTCTCACCGCCGGGCTGGACGAAATAGCCAACCCCAGACTCAGGAGGAGGATGTGAAGGCTGATATTCTCCAGGTGCGGAACCTGCGGGTATATTACCAGACATCGCTGGGTCCGCTGAAGGCCGTGGACGGGGTAACCCTCAGCCTCAAACCCAGGGAAAGGTTTGGACTGGTGGGGGAATCAGGGTCAGGTAAGTCTACGCTAGCCTTGGCTCTCATGCGCCTCACCAAGCCTCCGGGGTATATTGAGGGAGGGCAGGTTCTGCTGGACGGCCTGGACCTGATCAAAGCTTCTGAGAATGAGATACGCAAAGTCCGCCTGGCCCAGATAGCTCTGGTGCCCCAGGGAGCTATGAGCTCTCTTAACCCGGTGATGCGTATTAAGGACCAAATTATTGACGGTATAAGAGACCACTTGAAGAAGATGCCCGGAAGCGCACTGGAGGAGCGTATGCACGAACTTTTGGCGAAGGTGGAGCTGAAACCCGAGATGGCTAATATGTTCCCTCACGAACTGAGCGGGGGAATGAAGCAGAGGGTGTGCCTGGCCATAGCCATCTCTTTGAGCCCCAAGGTTATTATCGCCGACGAGCCTACCAGCGCCCTGGACGTAGTGGTGCAAAAGCAGGTAATGCTTACCTTGGGTCAAGTGCAGGAGAGCCTGGGAGTATCAATATTGCTGGTGGGGCACGATATGGGACTTATGGCCCAGTTTGTGGAGCGCATCGGTGTGTTGTATGCAGGAAAACTGGCGGAAGTGGGTCCTGTGAGGGAGGTGTTTAAGGAGCCCCTGCACCCTTATACTCAGCTCCTTATTGCTTGTCCTCCTTCCCTGGAGGAAAAAGGGCAGTTTAAGGGAATTCCCGGTCTCCCCCCGTTGCTACTGAACCTACCGTCGGGATGTGTCTTTCACCCCAGATGCCCACAGACCACGAGCCGCTGTTCTGTTAAAATCCCCAGCCTTAAAGAGGTATATCCAGGGCGATGGGTTGCCTGCCATTTATACACTGAGGTTAAGAGATGACAGTACTTCTTGAGGCCCGGAACGTTACTAAGGTCTTCAGCAGCGGAGGCTTTTTCAAGAGGAAGAAGACCGTGGCGTTGGAGAACGTGTCTCTGTCCATAAAGGAGAGCTCACCCTCTATTACGGGGGTAGTCGGGGAGACCGGCAGTGGGAAGACCACCCTGGCCAGACTTCTACTGGGTTTCATCGCCCCTACCGAAGGGAAGGTGCTATACAAAGGAGGAGATCTCCAAAGGATGTCACGGGATGAGCGATTAGAGTTCCAGCGGGAGGTACAGGTCATCTTCCAGGATCCCTTTGAGGTGTATAACCCGTTCTATAAAGTTGACCACGTGCTCACTACTCCTGTAGCCAAGTTTCACCTTGCCAGGTCCAAGACCCAGGCCCGGAAGTTGATAGAGCACGCCCTGGAAGCAATAGGCCTCCAGCCAGAGGAGACTCTAGGTCGTTATCCTCACCAATTGAGCGGCGGACAGCGGCAACGGATTATGGTAGCGCGAGCTTCCCTTTTGAAGCCTCGAATCATCCTTGCCGATGAACCTGTGTCCATGGTTGATGCCTCTCTTCGGGCCACTATCCTGGAGAACCTTCGTAAACTGAACCAGAAGTTTGGTATCTCCCTGCTCTATATCACCCACGACCTCACAACGGCTTACCAGATCAGCGACAACATCATAGTGCTCTATCAAGGATCTGTGGTAGAAGTAGGTGACATAGAGCTGGTGATCAAGAATCCCCAGCATCCCTATACCCAACTCCTTGTAGCATCCATCCCCGTGCCCGATCCGGACCAGAAGTGGGGACAGGACAGCACTCCCGTCTTAGTGAGCAAAACGTCTGCCAAAGTGAACTGGGGCTGTAAGTTCGTGGATCGTTGCCCCTTTGGCATGCCCATATGCGGCAAGGACCCTCCACCCCTTTTTCAGACCGATGGCTACCGTGCCGTGCGCTGCTACCTTTACAAGGACGCCTCTGTGATCGCAGGCAACGCAATCGGGAAGGACGTTGGCCCAAAAAGGTAAGACGCGGCTGGAAGGAAAAAGTCGCTCAAATTTCTAGCAACTTTTTGTACCTTTCTTTGTCAAATATTAATTTAAGCAAAACATTCTTGTTTTGAATTACATCTGATTGAAGTATTCCCTTTTTTGATTGTGTGTGATAAAATAAAAGGGGACCACATGATCAAGAATTGAGACTATGAAGGATTTCTTTGAAATATCAATACCTAGATAATGCATAAGTACCTCCTGAGAATTTTTAGTCTAAAAGAAAACAGGCTTCCTTATCCCTATCGAGCACATAGCCTGGGGATGTAATAAACGATGCCTTCTTTTAGGTTCGTAGCATACTAAATAAATGTTTATAGTCGATAGATAGAAGAAGGGGCAGTCTTTGAGCAAATGGTCCATCTTTATGAAAAGAAAGCCATAAGGAGAAAACAAGCCCTCTTCCTGTGTTCCCTAAAAGTGTTTTATGAAGAACTAACTAAAAACTTGATCTTGAAACTACAGAAAGTCAAATAACATCTTTACTATAGGTGAAGATTATACCCGGAGGAAAAAAATGGGAAAGTTAGAAGGAAAAAGAGTTGTGTTTCTAGTTGGGCAAGAGTTTGAGGATATTGAGCTCTGGTATCCTCTTTTAAGGTTGAGCGAGGAAGGGGTAAAGGCCATCATAGTAGCAGTAGATACTGGACTGCATACCAGACCGGCAGTCAAGGGAAAGTATGTTACCGGCCGTTTTGGCACCACTGTCCCACCCTTGGTTCATGAAGAGGGAAAAAGATTCACTCTGGCAAACTTGGAGGAAATAGACTCTGGCGACGTGGACGCTATCATCATCCCGGGAGGTTTTTCTCCTGATGTTCTCAGAATTCATCAGGGATGTCTGGATTTGGTAAGGTCTCTTTATGAGAAGAATAAAATAATCGCTGCTATATGCCATGGGCCGCAGGTTTTAATCTCAGCAGGTATAGTACGTGGTAAGAGTATAACTTCCTACCAAGCGGCAAGGGATGACTTGATCAACGCAGGAGCCAATTATGAAGATAGCCCGGTGGTTGTTGATGGAAATATAATAACTAGCCGCGTTCCTGATGACCTACCTGATTTTTGCCTGAAAATCATCGAGAAATTGCTCGAATAATAATGAGGCGACCCTTAAAGGGGAAAGGTAGGTACTATTAAGGGGAAAAGCTATGAGCTTATTAAAGATGGATTTGACAGGTAAAGTTGCTCTGGTTACAGGAGGAGGCAGGGGTTTAGGCCGGGAGATGGCTCTGGCCTTAGTCGAAGCCGGGGCCGATGTAGCCGTTGCCAGCAGGACTATATCTGCTTTAGAGAAGACAGCTGAGGAGATCAGGCAAAGAGGAAGCCGGAGTCTACCTCTTCCTACAGATGTATCAAGAGTAGACCAGATTGACAAAATGATAAAAGATACCCTGGATGAGTTTGGCAGGATAGACATTCTGATCAATAATGCGGGTACTGTTATCCGAAAGCCTTCTCTGGAAATAACTGAAGCGGATTGGGATAAGGTGGTAAACACAATCCTTAAGGCCTCTTTCTTTTGTGCTCAGGCAGCGGCTAAAGTCATGATTAAGCAGAAGAAAGGGAAAATCATTAACATTGGTTCCTTAACTTCTGTCAGAGGCCTTCCCAGAATTATCCCCTATGTGGCCAGTAGAGGTGGAATACTCCAGCTTACTAAAGGTTTAGCTGTAGAATGGGCTCCTTACAACATAAGCGTTAATGCAATCGGGCCCGGTTACTTTAAGACCCAACAAACTGCTCCTTTATTTGCCGACAAAGAATGGGTGAAGAGGACTGTGGCCAGGATACCTCTGGGAAGGACCGGCATCCCCCGAGATTTAGCTGGAGTGGTGGTATTCCTGGCATCGGAAGCCTCCGATTACATTACCGGTCAGATGATATTCGTCGATGGCGGTTGGTTGGCCGCCCTTTAAATATTAGCGGGAAAAGTTCTCAGATTTTCTTGATGAACTAGTAAATTATATGGTTTACCGAAGGACATTCCTCAAAAGAGAGCGTATAGCGTTTAGCGGATAGCGTATAGTGAATCGCAAACAAGGAAGTAAATGATTGTAGGGTTTGATTAACCATTCACCATTCACGAAATACGATTCACCAGATACAGCGACGGAAGAAATTGTCCCGAGGTATTTCTTGAAAGGTTTAAATGAAAAAAAGGATGATGAAAGCAGCCAGGCTGCACAAAGTGGGTGAGCCTTTTCATATTGAAGAAGTTCCTGTTCCTCACTTAGATTCAGGTGAAGTATTGGTGCAGGTTAAATTCTGTGGAATCTGCGGTTCAGATCTACAGAGAGTTGCAGGTATTACCAGCACTGCCTATCTTCCTATCACTCTGGGTCATGAAATCTCCGGTGAGGTAGCAGCAGTAAGTAAGGAGATAAAGAAGTGGAATGTGGGAGATCGAGTTACCCTTAGTGGTGTGCTCAATTGTGGTTTCTGTAATAATTGCTTAAATGGAAAAGATTACATCTGTGAGAATAGAAAATTTATTGGAATCCATGCTGAGGGAGGGTTTGCCCAGTTCGTAAAAGCAAAGGCAGACAAATTAGTCAGGCTTCCCCCCGCGGTTTCTTTTGAAGAGGGAGCATTGATCGAACCAGCTGGTTCGCCTTTTCACGCCCTTACCCGCCGGGCCAAATTAACTCTTGGAGAGACAGTGGCTGTCTATGGCGCTGGAGGAATAGGAGTTTTTGCTATTTGTCTGGCCAAATTGTGCGGAGCAGCAAAAGTCATAGCTATAGACATTAGAGAGGAGGTGCTGGAAAGAGCAAAGGTATTCGGAGCTGATAGGGTAATCAATGCAGCTCAAGAGGATCCGGTAAAAAGGATTAGACAGATAACCCCAGGAGGAGTAGACCTAGCAGTAGAGTGCGTGGGAGCAAAAGAAGCAGTAGCTAATAGTGTCAAAAGCCTGCGAATGGGAGGAAGAGCCGTGGTGCTGGGTCTAGGTCCCGAAGAGATTAAGCTAGTCCCATCCACCATATTTGTCAGAAGTGAGTTTGAACTAATCGGTTCCTATGCTTATTCAACTGCTGAACTAGGCCAAATTGTTAACTTGATCTGGCAGGGCCGGCTGGACATTTCTGCGGCTGTGAGTGAGAAGACTTCTTTGGATAGAATTAATGAAGCCTTTGAGCGTTTCAGAAAGAAAATCGGTAATCCTATACGCATCCTGGTCTCACCAGAAAAAAAGACCTAAATCACCCCATCTGATTCCCAAGCTATGCTGCTCCCTACCAGAAAGGTATCATCAGGAATAGTGTCCTCAAGCTTCAATCCCCGATTTTCACGCATTAAATTTATCCCCAATTTTCCATCCTTGACAATTTGCTATTCCTTTAGTCTTCCCTCAAAAAACCTTGTCTTATTGCCAATTTAGTGTATACTATTTTTACGGATACACATTGGATCCAAGGAAACCAGGCAAAAAGATAAAACTAGCCTGCATAAAACTTGATCTAAGCCAAACTCAACTTGCCCAAAAAATCAACGCCAAACAAGAAAACATCTCTTGTTATGAAGCAGGAGCATCGTTACCATAAAATAAGGCCGGAAAGGAGCTGAAAAAGGAAGCAGGCTAATCCAATAAATAAAAATTTAGGAGAAGAAAATGATAAAGAGAATTATTGTAGTTAGTATGCTTGTGGCACTTTGTCTCAGTTTCGCCTTTGCTGCCACAAGTTATGGTTTTGAACCTGTAAAAATAGGTGAGGGGATGACTATACGCTTCCTGTGCGGAGGACCACCGGGATCTTCTTTTGCTGTTGTTGTTTACAATGGAGCACTGCAAGCAGCACATGATTTAGGATGTAAGGTAGAAGGGATATGGTCGGATTGGAGCGTTGAAGATATGATTATAGATTTCAGAGAAGCTGTTGCTGCTCGTCCGGACGGTATTGTCGTCTACGGATATGCAGGAGAAGTGGCAGGGGGACCCATAATTGACGATGCTATTAGCAAGGGAATTACAGTAACCAGCATAAACACGAATTTCCCTGCTTACGAAAAGAAATATGGCCCAGAGGGCCACGGTTGGGTTGGCGCAGAGGTGTATTCATTGGGTGTTAAGTTAGGTGAATACTGTGCCATGAAACTTGACTTAGGAGAAGGAGATAGAGCTCTAGTTTATGGGCTTTTGTCAATGCCAGGACGAGGATTGAGGTCAAAAGGTTGTATAGATGGTTTGGAAGAAGCAGGGGTAACAGTTGATTATATAGAAATCTCAGATGCAGCAAATGCTGATCCAATCACGGCTACTCCGATTATCGCGGGCTACATAGCAGCCCATCCTGATGTTAAATTGATCATAACTGACCACGGAGACATCACTGCGACACTACCAACGTACTTCAGAGCAGCCGGTGTAGAGCCAGGAGAAATAATGGGCGCAGGATTTGATCCTACTCCAGCATCAGCAGATGGTATTAAAGAGGGATATGTTCTAGCTGTATATGATCAGCAGCAATTCCTGCACGGATATCTATCCGTTCTTCAAATCTGCTTGACCAGGAAGTTTAAGTTTGCCGGTCTTCACATTGATACCGGATCTGGTGTGGTAGATGCTTCTAATGTTGAAGCTCTCGCCGCATTAGCTGAGGCAGGGATCAGGTAATCTAGTAAATTGTTTGGTAGTTGACTGAAAAACGAACACAGCAACTTCTCCATTTTTGGGAAGTTGCTGTGTTCTACTATATTGACAGACAGATGTATCTTAATACCAGTCTGTGACTTGCCTAAAAGTTTTTGACGTCTAACGATAAAAAAACTAAAATTTAGAAGCGGAAAGAATGAAATGGAGAATCTTAGTAGGAGTCTAACCATAAAAAAGCTAAAAAGGGGAAAAATAAATACACTAAAACATCATCTCAAAGTAGGTGAATTTAAGTTACAGTGGAGTATATTTGCAGTTCTTGCAACGATATTTATATTATTTATGATTATGGCTCCCGGAGTTTTTTTTAGTTTTAATATTTACTATTCTTTCATGATTGTCATCCCTTTTATGACTATCCTGGCCTTAGCTTTAACACCTGTAATCATTTGTAAGGAGATAGATCTTTCTTTTGGTTCAATAATGGGATTTTCTGGGTGGGTATTCGTAAGTTTATGTGCCTCAACCGGAAATCCTACTCTGGCTCTGGTGCTCTCTTTGCTTACAGGTCTATTGGCCGGGCTTTTAAATGGTATATTAGTAGTGAAAGTTGGTGTTCCCTCATTAATAATAACTATAGGGACAATGTTTTTCTGGAGAGGATTGATTATGGTCTGCAGTGGAGGAATAGGAAAGAAGATAGTAGGCGTCAAAGGAACAATCTTATTTCAGAGTTTAGTAGGTAGAATAGGAGGTGTTGTTCCAGCTCAGGCGTTGTGGGCTATTGGATTAGCCTTTCTTTTCTGGTTGGTTTTGAATCGACATAAATTTGGTGCTCATATATTTTTTACCGGAGATAATATAGAAAGTGCCAGAATGATGGGTATACCCGTAAATAGAGTAAAGATGCTCGTCTTTGCACAATTAGGATTCTTTGCTGCTTTTGCTGGAATACTGGTTAGTCTGGAAGCGTTATATTTTTGGACCTCGTTGGGAGAAGGATACCTACTCAGAGCAATAGCGGCAGTTTTTCTAGGAGGAACCTCAGTTTTTGGAGGGATGGGGACCATTTTCGGAACCTTTATTGGATGTATTATCATAGGATCTTTGGAGGGTGGAATTGTCGCCGTAGGGCTGACAGGATTTTGGATCGAGGTGATCTTTGGTTTGGTTATAGTTATTTCCACTTCGGTCCATTCGATTTTGAGGGGAAGAGTGTAAATCATAAATAGCGTTTAGCGAATAGCGTATAGCAGATAGTGAGTGGTGAGAAGTCCCTTCTCCCCCTGGGGGAAGTGGGAAGTTAACCAGTTACCAAGTGTAGAAGCCTAATGGAGGAAAGAATAAAAATGGAGAATCTTAGCGGGAGCCTAAGTACAAAAAAGGCAAAAGAGAAAAAATAAAAATGCTGAAACGTTATCTCAAGCTAAGTGAATTTAAATTGCAGTGGAGTATATTTGCAGTTCTTGTAGCACTATTTACCTTGTTTATTATTGGAGATCCCAGAACTTTTCTTGCTCCCCATATTTACTTTTCTTTTATGTCCACTATCCCCTTTATGGCTATCATGGCTTTAGCTTTAACACCCGTAATTATTTGTAAAGAGATAGATCTTTCCTTTCCTTCAATAATGGGATTTTCTGGATGGGTATGTATGGCTGTATTCACCTCAACCGGAAATGTTACCTTAGCTGTAGTAAGCTCTTTGATTACAGGTCTATTGGCAGGATTTTTAAATGGTATATTGGTGGTGAAAGTCGGTGTTCCGTCATTAATAGCAACTATAGGGACGATGTTTTTCTGGAGGGGAGCCATTAGAGTTTGCAGTGGAGGAAGTGGAGGTATGGGAGGATCACTAGCAGCTGCCAGAGACACAATCTTATTTAAGAGTTTAGTAGGTAGAATAGGAGGTGTTATTCCAGCTCAGGCTTTGTGGACTGTTGGACTAGCCTTTCTTTTCTGGTTAGTTTTGAATCGACATAAATTTGGTTCTCATATATATTTTACCGGAGACAATATTGAAAGTGCCAGAATGATGGGTATACCCGTAAATAGAGTAAAGATGCTTGTCTTTGCACAATTAGGGTTCTTCGCTGCCTTTGCTGCAATAGTGACTAATTTTGAATTGTTATATTGGTGGACCACCCTGGGATCAGGATATCTTCTCAAAACAGTAGCGGCAGTTTTTCTAGGGGGGACATCAGCTTTTGGAGGAATGGGGACTATCTTTGGAACCTTTATTGGATGTATTATCATAGGGTCTTTAGAGAGTGGAATTGTCGCCTTAGGGCTTCCAGGATTTTGGACCCAGATGATCTATGGTTTGATCATAGCTATTTCTGTTTCCATTCATTCGATTTTGAGAAGAAAAACCTGAATAGTAAATAGCGTTTAGCGGGTAGCGTATAGCGTATAGTGAAGACAAAAGGCAATAAAGCTGAATCAAGAGATCGAGTATATCAGTGTTCCATTTTTGAATTATAGCTTTTAGCTTAAAAGGAGTGGGTAGCATGTCTTATAGGATATTTATCCTATACGCTAAACGCTATCCGCTAATCTTGGGAGGAATTCAATGGAGCTAAAGAATGAGAAATTAGTACGAATGGTAAATATCTCTAAATATTTTGGAGAAGTTGCTGCCTTAAAAGAAGAAAATTTTGAAGTGGGATATAATGAAGTTGTTGGATTAATAGGCGATAACGGCGCCGGTAAATCAACATTGATAAAAATCCTCACCGGAGTTCACCCTCCAGGTAAAGGAAGGATATATTTTCAAGGGGAGGAAATAACATACCATTCCGTGGAAAGAGCTCGTGAATTGGGTATTGAAACTGTCTATCAGGAAAGAGCCCTGGGAGAGCAGCAAGCATTATGGAAAAATATTTTTATGGGTAGAGAAATGACAACTCACTTAGGTTTCCTGCAGGTAAAAAAGGCAAAAAAAGAGACTGAGAGAATATTAAAAGAAGTAATAGGATTTACCGCAGCAGGACTTACACCTGATTCAATTGTTGAAAGATTATCCGGGGGAGAAAAACAAGGCGTGGCAATAGCCAGAGCTTTGCATTTCAAGGCCAAGTTGATTATTTTGGACGAACCTACTATGGGTTTATCACTTTCAGAGACAAAAAAAGTGCTGAATTTTGTAAAAGGGATAAAAGAGCAGGGAAAATCCTGTATTTTTATAACTCATAATATATATCACGTATACCCGGTTGCAGATAGATTTGTCGTTTTAGATAGAGGAAGGACTGTAGGAGAATTTATAAAGAAAGATATATCCCTGGAAAAACTTGTTAACAAATTATACCTGGTAGCCAGAACTGGAGAGATAAGTTAGAATTGAATTCGGTAATTCTTTTTATCATCCATTGGTTGTATTCTTTGGTTGTGCGTATTGCGCAATACCATATACGATATACGATATACGAAAAAAATGAATTCTAAAGAGCGGGTGAGAATAACTCTTTCTTTTGAAGAACCGGATAGAGTGCCAGTTTCGGCTGATTATGTTCCTGAAATTAAGAAAAAACTTGGCCAGAGAGTGGGAGATGAAGAAACAGATGTGGGAGTTATTATGGGCAATGATATGGTAATCACCAGTCATGGCTTTGCCACTAGCTATTATTTGAAAAAGGATTCTGAATATTACGGCGAATGGGGCTGCAAATGGAAGTATTTCCCAAATCCGAGCGGCTCATATACTGAAGTAATAGAGAGACCACTGGAAGATGAGAAAAAACTGGAATCATATAACATTCCTGACCCTTATAACGAAAGGCGATATGAGCCGTCCAGGCAGATAATTGAAAAATATGGAAGAGATTACTGGATAGTGGGAGCAATTCCTTGTACTATATTTGAAGTATCCTGGGGTCTGCGCGGCTTAGACAAGTTTATGATGGATATGGTTTCCAATAGGGACTTTGCTCATGCATTAATGGATAAAGTAGTGGAATTTCCATTGGTAGTTGGCAAAAAGCTTATAGAGCTAGGTGTTGATATGCTGTGGACCGGTGACGATGTAGGCATGCAAACTGGAATGATGATATCACTGGCTTTATGGAGGGAGTATTTTAAACCCAGGTATGCAAAGCTTTACAGTGAATTTAAAAAGCTTAACCCCACTATAAAGATAGCTTATCACAGTTGTGGTAATTGTGAGGCTATTCTGGATGAAATGTATGAGATAGGCCTGGATGTTATAAATCCTATTCAAGCCGGTGCTATGAATCCTGGATACATAAAAAAAAGATATGGCAAAAAACTGGCCCTCTGGGGTACTTTAGATGAGCAGAGAGTACTTCCTTTTGGAACATCTGATGAGGTGAAAGCAGAAGTAGAAAGACTTATAAAAAATTGTGCCCGCGGAGGAGGTTTCATTTTAGCTCCAGTCCATAATATCCAAGCAGATACCAGCATTGAGAATATATTGGCTTTTTATGAAGCAGCAAAAGAGTATGGCCAGTATCCTATGCACTTATAGGACATTAAAGACTTTTCTAAGAAAAAAATAATATTGGCCAAGGGGTGAAAGTGACTAATTATGAGCGGTTTGTAAAGACTATTAAGTTTGAGTTACCCGATAGGATTCTTACCTATGATTTTGTTGACAACAGAGAGTTGCTGGAAACTTATGGGGGGAAAGGAGATCTCATCGAACGAAATGCTCGAATGGCCAAAAATATTGGTTTAGACGTCATGAGGTATATCTACGATCCGGTTAATCACTGGATGGGTTCAAAAATAGAGAACTGGATACGCTTTTTTGGTGTTAATCCTGACAAATGGGAGGTATCTC
>Ga0315547_1000087_pt1 | contig 106270 bp, 100 predicted proteins | sample SalMarSW160240MG_2_FD_202542 | JGI IMG/M metagenome (GOLD analysis project Ga0315547, IMG submission 202542) | Salt marsh sediment microbial communities from the Plum Island Ecosystem LTER, Massachusetts, United States - Salt Marsh Sediment SW1601-240 ...
TCATTATTATACCTGCACATTAAAGGTTACAGATGATAAAGGATTAAGTGATAGTGATAGTATGACGGTAAGAGTGCTTAATCAAAGTGTTCCTACCGCAGACATAAAAGCTAATTATTCAGATGGCCCGATTACTATTGACTACAATACTTCGGCTGTCCTAACTTGGACTTCCTCAAATACTAATTCCTGCTATGCTTCTGGTAGTTGGTCTGGGACAAAATCTACCACAGGAACAGAGACAACCGGTAATCTTGTTTCTTCACGAACATATTCTATTCTTTGCAGTGGTCCTGGGGGTTCGGCCAGTGATAGTGTGATGGTTAATGTTGCCACTATTCCTGCTGCTTCCACCTTGATTGTTAATAAGATGGCTCGTAATCTTTCGCGCGGGACTAATTGGTCAAATTCGGTTTCAGCCGACCCCGGTGAAATAGTTTCTTTCTTAATTAAAATAGAAGTAACTGGGTCTTCTGTTGAGAACCTTATTGTTAAAGATATTTTACCCGATAAAATTATTTATCAAGACAACTTGAGAATAGATAGTGTTCTCTCAAGTGGTGACATAACTTCTGGCTTAAATGTCGGCAGCTTGTCTCCCAATCAAATAAGAACCATAACCTTTGATGCCCGGCTAGTTGGAACAGACCAATTTGGTTTTGGAACAACTCAATTAAGCAACGGTGCTTCAGTTTATACCGATAGTGTTTCTGGCTCGGATACTGTTGTAATTACTGTTACAAAAAAAGCGGTAGCTGGGGCAGCCACAGTTGTTTCCACGGGTTTAACTAATAATATTTTTCTGGATTCATTTTTCTTGCCAATGGTTATAACTTGTATAATAATTTGGTTCTTCAAATCTCATATTATTCGTTTTGAGGAATGGTTAGATTTAAGAAAGAAAAAATATCAAGAGTATCACGCTAAAAAAGTGCTTCAATTAAAAATTGCCCAGATAAGAACCAAAGAATTCTTTCGGAAAAAGGTAATGCAAAAATTTTAATTGAAAATTTACCAATGGTTTTAATGATGACACTTCTAAGGGGTGTCTTTTTTATTTTAGGATGAGCTTATTGAACTATTGCCTTAGGATTTTTGTTATGTTAAAATAAAAACAAAGGTCGAATAATCAGCTTTTTAGCTTTTTAGTTTATAGCTTCTTAGGTCGTGTCTAAAAAAGCTAATAAGCTAATTCCTAAAAAGCTAAAATAAATATGCCAAATACATTTTGGACAATCCTAACAATAGTAAGCTTTCTTATTTTAATCTCCATTAGGCAGATTAATCAGTATCAAAAGGGAGTTAAGTTTACGCTGGGTAAGTATGTTGGTTTAATGGAGCCCGGCTGGAGAATAATCTTGCCCATTATCCAATCTTACCGAAAGATAGATTTGAGAGTAAAAGCAGTAGATGTGCCAAATCAGGAGGCAATTACCAAAGATAATATCTCGGTTAGCGTTAATGCGGTTATTTATTATAAAGTTCGAGAAGCTGATAAGGCGGTTTTGGCGGTAGAAGATTTCTACTATGCCATTTCTCAATTAGCCCAAACAACAATGCGTAATGCCGTAGGCCAGGTAGATTTAGATGGACTTCTTTCTCAAAGAGACAGAGTTTCGGAAAATATAAGAGAGATTATTGATAAGGCCACCGATCCCTGGGGAATTAAGGTTAATAACGTGGAATTGAAAGACATAACTCTACCGGAAGAAATGAAAAGAGTGATTGGCAAGCAGGCAGAAGCAGAAAGGGAAAAAAGAGCAATAATTATTAAAGCCGAGGGAGAAGTAATTGCTGCTGATAATATGGCAAAAGCTGCCCGAACTTTGTCGGAATCCAAGGGAGCTCTTCATTTAAGAACCCTTCAGTCAATCAACGACATAAGCTCTGATAAGTCAAATACGATTATTTTTGCCGTGCCTTTGGAAATTTTAAGAGCATTTGAGAAATTCGGTAAAAAATCACCGGAAGAAAACAAAAATGACCGATGAAATCTAGGGCTCAATAGGAGTAATTAAATGATTAGACGAGCAAAAAGGAAAGATTTAGAAGGTTTATTGAGGCTGCTTTATCAGTTGAGTCCTTCTAAGGATAAGGAGGTTTCCGAGAAGCAAAAAAAAGCACTAAGAACAATCTTGACCGGTAATAGTCAGGAGATATTAGTTTATGAGAGTGGCGGGGAGTTAATCGGTACTGCCACCATACTTAAAAGAGACAATTTGACCCATGAAGGTTGCCCTGCCGGTTACATAGAAAATATAGTAGTGGATAAGAATTATAGAGGCAAAGGAATTGGCCACCAACTGGTTGAAAAATGTGTAGAGATAGCTGCCAAACGATGGAATTGTTATAAGATAATTCTAACTTGCAAACCAGAACTGGCTGATTTTTACGGAAAATCAGGATTTAAAGAATTCGGAGAGATAGCTATGAGGGTGGATATAGATTAATTCCATCGGGCGAGGAGTTAAAATCAGGGTTCAATCCCGCATCCTACGTGGTGCGGGGTTGACTTTTTTTGGAATATATGCTATTCTAAAAGAAAAGGAAATTAGTCCTTTTACAACCTATAAATAGGAGGATGAATTAGATGCAGATATTTATTTTTGTAGTGCTTTTAGTGGTTTGTATTCTGTTTTCCGCGTTTTTTTCGGGGGCAGAGATTGCTCTTTCAACGCTAGGCAAGATTACTGTAAAACAGCTAAAGGAGCAGCATAAAAAAAGGGGGAAACGATTAGAAACTCTATTTAAGAAGCCATCACGATGGCTGATTACCATACTTATTGGGAATAACTTAGCTAATATTGCTGCCGCTAGTTTAGCTACTCTTTTGGTAAGTAAGCTTGTAGGTGGTGCGGCCGGTAAGACTTTGGCTATAGTTACCGGGGGAATGACGTTCGTGATACTTATTTTAGGAGAGATAACACCAAAGAAATACTGTCGTGAACACTCTAGGAATGTGGCATTAAAGGTAGCCGGTCCGATCCTTTTTCTTTCTGTTGTTCTCAGTCCCGTTATTAAAGTTCTATCTCTTTTTACCCGTGGAATCTTCAGAATAGTGAAAGTAAAACAGCCTGAAAAACAAAAAATTACAGAAGAATATATTCATACGGTTATTGATATTGGTCAAGAAGAGGGAGCTATAGATGAAAGAGAAGAAGAGCTTGTTCATAGTGCCCTGGAGTTTGACGATACCAAAGTAAAGGGAGTTATGACTCCTCGAACCCAAATAGTCTGTATTGAGCAAGATTCGAGTTTAGAAGAGCTAAAGAATTTAATAAAAAAAGAAGATTATTCAAGAATACCGGTTTATCAACAAAGCAGAGACAATATTGTTGGAGTTGTCCATATAAAAGATTTATTGGAAAAAGCCGATAAGGCCAAGTGTAATACGGTGAAAGAAATAATGCGTTCTCCAATTTTTGTGCCCTATACCACTCCCTTGAGTGTTGTTTTGAGAGAACTCAAAAAAGAGAGAACTCATTTGGCTGTCGTAGTTGATGAATATGGCGGGGTAGCCGGCATGGTGACAATGGAGGACCTTCTTGAAGAAATTGTCGGAGAGATTGAGGATGAATATAAACACGACAATGGAGAGGAAATAAAAATCCAAAAAGATGGCTCTGCTATAGTTAGGGGAGAGACGGATATAGACGAGATAAATGAAAAGTTGAATATCTCTTTACCTGAGAATTCTGACGTGTTTAAATCCATTGGAGGTTTTATTGAAGACCGCTTCGGAAGAATTCCGCAAGAAGGAGAGATGCGCGAATATGGCAGTATAAAGATAGAAATCTTAGAAAGTGATCAGAGAAGGATAAAGAGAGTGAAGATTACTAAAAGAAAGGAGGATTCTGGTGAAAAAGTTTAATCTGGTGATTGTTGGCAGTATGACCCATGATAAAATATGTATTTTAGGTAGGAATTCTAAGCAGTGGGAAGGCCCAGGTGGCGGCGTTTATTACTCTGCTTTTCCTCCGGCTGGAATGGAGTTGCCAACTGGAAAGAGATTAAAGGTGAGTGTGATAACTAAGTTAGCAAAAGTTGATTCTTATTTTTTAAAGGAGTTCAGAGATGAGGGAATCCAAGTGTTTTCTTCTTGGTCTAAAGAAACGACAAAGATGGAAAACATTTATCCGGACCCTCAAAACCCAGATAAAAGAATCGCTAGATGCATAGTCCCTCCTACTCCATTTGATCTACTTCAAGACATTCCGGCAGATATTGAAGCAAAAGTATTCCATATTTCAGCCTTAGTAAAGGGCGAGATTCCTATTGAGATAATAAAGGAGTTTTCCAGAAAAGGCATAGTCTCACTAGACGTTCAGGGGTTTATGAGAAGTTTTCAGGGCAAAGGGAAAGAGATGAAAATGGATACTTGGGAAGAAAAAAATGAGATTTTACCGTTAGTGGATATTCTCAAGCTGGATAGAGTAGAGGCAGAAATTCTAACCGGGGAGAAAGACCCCAAAAAAGCGTTAAGAATATTGGCTTTCTCTGGTGTGAAAGAAATTGTATTGACCCACAGAAAAGGAGCGATGGTGTATGCTCAAGGAGAAATTTATCCCGCTTTTTTTACCGGAGAGATAAAAATAAAGGGCAGAAATGGTCGCGGAGACACTATAGCCGGTGATTATGATGGTCAAAGGATTTTGGGAAAATCTCCAGAAGACGCTTGCCGTCATGCTGCTGCTCTTTGTTCTCTGAAAATGAAAAGTAAAGGCCCTTTTAAAGGGGACCCAAATAAGATTTAAAGTAATTTTAAGACCAGAAACTTCGGTTTCTGGTCTTTACATTTTGTTTTTTATCTGATATAGTGAGTTTAGTTTATTCGTTTATTTATTTTTCTGCCGTACTTGGAGCAACAGACTTCCTTGCCCCGTTGTCGCGAAGCAACTTTACGGGGAGTCTGCGATTCTGAAAAAGGTAGAATTAACAATTTATATGAAAGAAATCAAAAATGAAAAATTATTTTCAATTCTCCCGACAGTAATTATTGGCATATTGCTGGTGGCCTCAATTCTCACTTCTGGCTTTAATTTTAAAAAGGGAGTTGAAGAGCCAAGGGTAGCTTCACTTTCAGCCGAAGAAGCCGGCCAGAAAGCAGTTGAGTACATTAATGAAAATATTCTTCTGGACCAAAATACTGCTTCTCTTAAAAACATCGTAGACTTTAAAGCGGATGGCTTTTGTGAGCTTTATAAATTTCAAGTTGATGTTAATGGACAAACTTTTGATTCGTATATTACTCAAGATGGTAAATTTATTTTCCCTGAAGCTATTGATTTAGAACTCCAAACGGAGGAGGAAACTTCATCTTCTACGGAGATTCCTAAACAAGATTTGCCTGATGTTAAACTATTTGTGATGTCTTATTGTCCCTATGGCTTGCAGGCGCAAAAAGGGATTTTGCCCGCCTATAATTTACTTAAAGATAAAGCAAATATCGAGATTCACTTTGTGGATTATATAATGCATGATAAGGAAGAAATTGATGAAAATTTACGGCAATACTGCATTCAAAAGGAGGATGCCCGGAAGTATATTGAATATTTGAATTGTTTTGTTGAAGATGGCGATTATAATAAGTGTTTAAGCGAGGCAGGAATTGACGAGGGGAAACTTAATATTTGCGTGACAGAAACTGATAAAAAATTTGGAGTAACCGAGCAGTATAATGATGAAACTACCTGGCTTAATGGACTATATCCTAAGTTTGACGTTGATACTGCTCTTAATGAAAAATATGGCGTTCAGGGCTCGCCGACTCTTGTAATAAATGATGCGGTTATTGTTTCAAACCAGCAATATTGTCCCGTAGGAGATGTGGAATGTGTGGTTATACCTGATTTAGAAAGATCTCCAGAGAAATACAAAACCGTAATTTGTCAAAGCTTTAACTCGCCGCCTGACGAGTGCTCACAAGTCCTTTCCAGCGAAACTCCTTCTCCCAGTTTCGGAGGAGGAACCAGTTCCTCTAGCGGCGGAAGCTGCGAATAATATGTCTTGGTTAATCATTGCTATTACTGCTTATTTTATCAATGCTGTTAATTCAATAGTTGATAAATTTTTACTTACTAGCTCAGTTATTAAGCCCGTAGCTTACTCTTTTTATATTGGTGTGCTCGGGCTTTTTGTTTTGATATTCATTCCTTTTGTCAACTTTACCATTCCTTCTCCTAGCCAGCTTTTCATTAATCTCTTTACCGGAGTAATTTTTATTTTAGCTATTTTTACATTTTTTAATGCCCTCTGGAAAGGTGAAACATCTAGAATTCTACCTTTAGTTGGTGGATTAATACCGATTTGTATTTTAGCTTTAAGTTTTATTTTTTTAGAAGAGAGGTTAATTTCTCGGCAACTTGGGGCTTTTTTTCTTTTAGTACCCGGAACAGTTCTTATTTCAATTAAAAAAAGAAAAATTGGTACTCCCTCGGAAACAGATGTATTCCTGGCTATTCTTGCTTCTTTTATTTATGCTTGTGCTTTTGTTTTGACAAAGTTTGTTTATCTTAATCAGCCATTTTGGAGTGGGTTTATTTGGATAAGAATCGGTTCTTTTTTGGGCGCGCTTTCTTTCTTGGCTTTTCCAAAAATTAGAGAAAAAATATTTAGTGCCTCAAGAACTGTTAAGCGTAAAATGGGTCTTCTTTATCTTTCCAACCAGGGCTTAGGAGGTTTAAGCTTTCTTTTACTAAATTATGCTATCTTTTTAGCTAGCGTTTCATTAGTTAGCGCTCTCCAGGGAACCCAATATGCGATACTCATAATTTTAATTGCTATTCTTTCGGTAAAGGTTCCGGCGTTAATAAAGGGAGAGCTAAGAAAGGGAATAAGGTTAAAAAGGATTTCAGCCATAGCTTTAATCAGCGCCGGATTATTCTTGCTTGTTTTTAGGTAAGATTGGTTTTTTGTTGATAACAAAGCCCTGTTGAAGTTTAATTTCAACAGGGCTTATTTAAGTTATTTTAAAAATTGATACAAGCTTAGCAGCCAGCAGGAGATTTTTCTTATGGCAAGATAGAGCGGCGCGCCGGGGCTGAATTGGGGAATCCGGGGAGTTAAAGAGAGAAGTTTTTCTAATTCTTGTTCAGGATTGGAGAATTTTAGGAGTCCTTCTAAGCTGTAAATAGTGGCCTTATCTATTCCAGCAGCCAGTACCGCTTGTATGTCAGAAGAGAGTTTTTCTGTGGTTTTAAAACTTGCCACTGGCTCCACTCCGCTTTTACCGGTTGGGTCAATTATTCCCAAAGAATAGCTTACTTTTGAACCAAGTTTTTTCTGTGCCTTATTGGCAAGACGGTATAGCGCATAGGTCAAATCTGAATGAGAGAAAATCTTTAAAGAATGTTTTAAGTCGGAGTTATAACATCCCAGGATAATTTCATCCCATCCAAGACCAAATACTGGGGCTTCTTGAAAATCCTGGACAGCGTTTCCTGTGATTAATCCCAAATCTTCGAGAATAAAATCAGTAACCGTAGCTTTAGCTTTTGTCCCTTCAAGGTGAATTTTATCTATTATTTTTTTGAACTGCTTTTTTGCCTTCTTGAAGCGAACCTTATTCGTATTCCTTTTAATTCTTTCTGCGCCCCTTGCGAGAACTTCTCGATTAATTCCTTTAGGCGGTCCATGCATTAGATATATGGGGGTTTCTAGGTCTAAAATTATCTCATTTATTCTTATATTATTAGTTCGGCAATGTTTAAATATTTCATCCAAAAAAAGAGAAACTAATTCCACATTTCGTTCGGATGGCCAATATCCATCTTCCTTGGGGAGCAGGGGCCAGAGACCAATTTTGATCCTTTCTTGTCCATAAATCTTCAGTACCCTCGCGAGATTTTTTAATTTCGTTTTATCTACCATAAGATAGATTCCCACTTTGTATTTTTTAAGCATTCTCAAAACTTCTTTTTTTATAATCTCTTCATAAGTCAGAAATTCACACCAAAAATTCAGTTGCATTTTATTTACCTCCGCCAATTTTCTCAAAATCTATGATTTTGCTAGAAAATTGAGCGTCCGCCGAAATGAACACGATTTTTCTCCAAAATTCATTTTGGTAAGAAAAATCAGTGTCTGCCGAAGTGAGTGGAACGAACGCAGGCAGGCGTCTGCCTACAGTCGCTTCGCTCCTTTCGGCAGATGCTCAATTTCCTTGCCAAGCTACGCTTGGAGGAAATTGACAAATGTAGGCGGACTATCCATATTGGAATTTTCAAAGATCATCGTTTTACTCTAACAGATGTTATTTTATTTGACAAGAAAATACGATTAAGATAAACTAAAGATGAAGTTCCTTAACAATAGACGGGCCCGCCTACGCTTCGCTTCGGCGGACTCTAATTTTTGTAGCTAAATCATAGATTTAGACAAAAATTGAGGAGGCATGTTATGCCAACGACTTTTTGGAAAAGAATTATAAAGAGACTTCCAGAATTGGAAGAGCGACTTTTTGAGATTAAGAAGGAACATCCAGAGTGGACTCCCGAAGAAATAGCAAAAATTCTTAATCAAGATTTTAATCCCCAATTAGGGACACTTTCCCTTAAGGGTTGGTCGGGCAAGATTACTCCAAAGCAGATTCAAGCAAAGATTTTCGAGGACTATTGGAAGAATTCGGAAAAAAGAGAAAAATTGGCACGACTTTGGTCTGACCCCAATGTAACCCTTCAAGAAATTGACGATGCCTTTCCAGAACATAAACTATCAACTCTGAAGAAACGAGCTTCTGAAATGGGTTTAGTTCGAGGCAAAACCAAGATTTCAATAAATGGAATCTCAAAGTTGGTGGATATTCCCAAAGAAGTAACTGCTATGAAGATTCCCGAAACAAGTTTCGAAAATCCCCTTAAGATAAAATCGCATCTGGGCCATGCTCCCAAGATTATGGCGATAAACTCACCTTTTGTCGGTATTTTGGGGGAATTAGATCCGTTCAAGAATTTAGTCAGCAATGCTTTAAGGTTAGCTGAAGTTGAAAAGTGTGATGCGGTAGTTATGACTGGTAATTTGGTCTACATGGATGTTTTGCGCTATTCAAATCTGAAACCCTTCAGAGCTCGTGTTTCGGGCGTGGAACCAGATTTAGATTTGATAGATTATCCCTTAGGAATTATTCAGGAAGAAGGTTCGCCAGCAGAAAAATTAGCCAAAGGAGAAGTGGTTTTTATTCCTTTTAAGATGAAATTTGACCATGTAGCTGAGATGCTTCGGAGATGTGTAACCTATCAAGGAAAGCCGATTTTTTCCGGACCCATTTATATTACATTTGGTACCATAGAAGAAGCTCTTTCAGTATGGCTGACTAACGAAAGTATCAGCATAAAGGTTGCTAGAGAACTCATTTTTACTAATAGAAAATTGAACCAGCTTAGGCGGAGATTAAAGAAAGCAAAAAAGGAAGAATTAGAGAAACTTGATAAAATGATAGATGACTTTGAACACTATCGCCGAATTTTTGTCAAGATGACTAATGTAGCAGAAAAACAGATAAACCTAACATACAGAGAAATGCAGAAATATATTATACATCGATTAGAAGCCAGTATTCCAAATAGCGAAGTCATTGCTACCGGAAAGGCCTTTATAGAAATTGGTCAAGCTGAAAGCAAAAAAAAGATTAAAATAGTTCATCGGAAAGATGCGTCTAGTTTTGACACATATTTAGGAAAGCTAATAGAAAATACCAGGAAAGCCATCAATAACGGTCAAAAACAGTCTGACCTTATTGTTGCTGGTGGCACCAACCTCACTAATTCATCTCTACCGGTTTCTTACAACACCAGAGAGGGAATCACTTCAGTAACTATTACCCAACTTCCAACCGCCTTAGATGCCCAGTTTATTAAAAAAGTTGCCTCTCAAGGAGTCAAACTTGGAGATGCTATCACAAAACTGACTAATTCCGAGGACTTTCATCCTGGAATAATGATTTTTGAATGGGTGAATGGTATTCCTAAAGAACATCAGGCCTATAGTGATTTTCTAACCGATAGCGAAATTTTCAGTTCTAAAAAGAAACTCCACAGTTTAGCGGAGGATAAAAACAAGGTTTATATGGAACTAGAAGCTGATATGCATGAGGGACATAGATGGATTGCCCATTACGAGACAAATTCTTTTCCACCCTTTAAGCGTCATTATCAGGTAATTCATGATTTTCTCCTAGAGCTTGACGCCCCAATTCTTGCTTATCATAATCTGGCTGATATTCTACAGGCTCATAATTTTCCTACTGAAGAACAAGACCATCCTGACTGGCTGCCGGAATACAGACTAAAACGAGCCGTAGAGGAGATAGAAGAAGGGGTAAAAAAATTAAATTTGCCTATGGAGAAAAGGGAGAAGGAAAAAAATAAAAGACTAAAGAAGCTTTTATTTAAGAATGCGATTCTTGGCGGGATCCTTATGAGTGAAAAACAGCTGGAGTCATACATAGCTAATGCTGTTGTGCCTTATCATGGATATTTCTATCAGATTTTAAAAAGGGCAGAAAAAGCAGGTCTAGTTGTCAGAGGAGATTTAGGAGTAATTACTATTCTTAGCGGAAATCACTTTCAAAATACCTTTGGCGGGTACTTTAGTGAGTCCCAGTTGATAGCTCAAAGAATGAAAGACGAACTTTTAAAACATCATTCTGATTTCAAAGAAAAAGACTTAGAAAGATTGATTTGTGCTAAAATGATAGGGAAAATTGGTATAGCAGACGGTGTTATGGGGATAATTCCGGTAAAAAATAAGAGAAATATGGGCGAGAAAGAGATACTTACTCAAAATGAATTTTACTTCTATGCGATTTTTGGCAAGCACAAACAGGGGCAACATGCTTCCAAGTATAAAGATAGTATCAGGCCGATGCGTGAAGCATTCGGCAAAAGAGGAACCACCAGTCCATATCAAGAAGGACGATTTACTATAAATGCTGCTGGCCATACACACTACGCTGGTGTGAGCACTTCCCAGAATAGTTTACATATTAGGGCTGGAAGTCAAACTTTTCATGATCCTTTCGGCGAAATGCTTGGATATCCTCTGAATAATATTTCCACAGAGATTTTAGGGCTACCAAAAGATGGACCACATACAGGACTTATTACGTTGATTCGCCTCCGTTACGAGGAATTTCAACGTTGGGCTAAAAAGAAATTTCCCATTGATAAAGAAAAACTTTTCAATAACGCAATTGGCGATTAAAAAACTAGCCGAGACTAACAAATCTCGGCTTTTTGCTTCTTGTCAAAAGCTAAAATGGAGGTTATGATGTAAACATGAAAGAAAATCTTCCAAACCACATCGCGATTATCCCTGACGGTAATCGGCGCTGGGCGAAAGCCAAGGGTTTTAAATCTTGGGTGGGTCATAGAGAGGGGGTAAAAAGGGTGGATGAGATTTTAAAAGCGGCTCTTGATTTAGGAATTCCTTATTTTTCTTTTTGGGCTGCTTCGCGGGACAACATTGAGAAGCGTGATCCTGTGGAAGTTAAATTCCTACTTAAAATTTTAAAAGAGAAATTTTTGGAGTTAGCCCAAAGAGAAGAGATTCATAAAAATAAAGTAAAAATAAATATTTTGGGTCGGTGGCGCAAGATTCTTCCCCGCAGTGTAAGAGCAGCGGCGGAAAAAGCCATAAAAGCTACTTTGAGCTATGACAAGTTTTTTCTTAATATTCTTCTCGCCTACAATGGTACCGAAGAATTAGTAATCGCCGTGCAGAAAATAGCTGATATTGCAAGGACTAAGAAGAAAAAAATAAAGGTCACTCCACAACTGATTAAAAAAAATCTTTGGACTTCGGAATTTCCGTCGATTGATTTAGTAATCAGAACCGGCGGAGAGTCCCATCTTTCTGCTGGATTTATGATGTGGGATATTGCCGATGCTCAACTTTATTTTACTGATACTCTTTGGCCGGATTTTTCTAAAGAAGAATTTATAAAGGCGATTAGAGATTATTCCAAGAGAGAAAGACGATTTGGGAGGTAGTCCATATAACATGGAACATATAACATGTAACAATTTTTATTTCACCACTTTTGTTACGTGTTGTGTGTTATGTGTTACATGAAATTATGGATTCACTCATTAATAGTCTAATAAAAGATGGATACCTTAAGACACCTCGAATCATAGAAGCTTTTAAGAATATTGACCGGGCGGATTTTGTGCCGGAGGATTTAAGGAATGAGGCATATATCAATGCTCCACTTTCTATTGGTTGGGATCAGACCATTTCTCAACCCTTGACAGTTGCTTTTATGCAGGAGCTTTTGGAGCCCCAGCCTGGAGATAAAATTTTAGATATTGGTTCTGGCTCTGGTTGGCAAACGACTCTTTTGGCTCACATTGTTGGTCCGAAGGGCAGGGTTTTTGCCATTGAACTTATTTCTGAATTAATGGAATTTGGTCGAAAAAACGTCGCTAAATATAACTTTATAGAGAAGGGGATTGTTAAATTCATTTGCGCTGACGGTTCTAAGGGGTTAGCAGAGGAAGCTCCGTTTGACAAAATTATTGCTGCGGCAGCAGCGGAGAAGATTCCGGAGGCTTGGAAGGAGCAACTAAAAATCGGTGGCAGATTAGTGACTCCAGTAGGAAGCAGTATTTGGTTGTTAGCCAAAATTAGTAAAGATAAGTTTGAAGAAAAAGAGTTTCCGGGCTTTGCATTCGTGCCATTGGTGGTAAAGCATACGAATTAAGATGCTAATTTTATGTTTACCCGCCAAAGTTTTGCAGAGCAAAATTTAGGCGGGCAGGTTATGCTAATATGCGAATAAAAATTATTATTCCCATCATTCTAATAACCATTATTGCTTTAGGAACAGGCATCTATTTTTATATTAATTATCAATTCAACCTTCCCGCCAGCCCTTCCGATATAGAAAAAACCTTTGTAGTGAAACAAGGTCAGGGCGTAAAGCAGATATCTCGTTATTTAGAAAATGATGACTTGATAAGAAATAGCTTTTATTTTGAACTCTATGTATGGAAAGAAGGGCTAACCAAGAAGCTTCAGGCCGGCGAGTATCTATTCCGGCCCAATATGACCATAGAGGAGATTGTTGACGCTTTGGTCCAAGGAAAAGTTGTTTCTAATGAGCTCCAAGTTACTATTCCAGAAGGACTTACCGTCCGAGAGATAGAATTGAAATTAGTAGAAGCTGATTTAGTTAAAGAAGGAGGACTGGCTATATTTTCTGCCGCTTCAGAATATCGGGATATTTATGAATTTCTAAAGGATTTGTCCGAGGGTGTTGGTTTAGAGGGCTTTCTTTTTCCCGATACATACAACCTTTATAAAGACACTACTCCTAAAGAGATTCTAGAAAAGATGCTTGATAATTTTGACCAGAAACTCACAGCCCAGATGCGTTTGGATATCAAAAATCAGAATAAAAGCATTTACGAAGTTGTTATTATGGCTTCTCTTTTGGAAAAAGAAGTGAGAACATACGAAGACCGCCGAATTGTGGCTGGTATTTTTTGGAAACGGCTTAAAAACAATTATCCATTAGAATCTTGCGCCACCATCGCTTATGTTCTGGGTACAGATAAATGGCGATATTCTTATGAGGATACGCGAATTAAGTCGCCCTATAATACATATATAAACATTGGTCTTCCACTTGGCCCAATTTGCAATCCTGGGCTCACATCCATAAAAGCAGCCATTTATCCTGAAGGTTCGGATTATCATTATTTTTTAACCCGTCCCGACACCGGCCAGACCGTTTTCAGCAAAACCCTAAAGGAACACAACATTAATAAGGCAAAATATTTCAAATAAAACGAGACTATTGAAGCCTAACTTTAACAAGATCGAGTTTAAAATTATGACGTGTTATCTCGCGATCGCGAGTTAAGACGTCACAATTTCTTTTCTTTTCTTTTCTTTTATGAAATATAAGTACTATTTTAAAAAACCAAAATCAGAGATTGTGAAGGATATTCTCAATTGGTTAGCTATGGCCGGAGCAATTTCAATTGCTGCGACTTCTCCTTATTTTCTGATAAATCTTATAAGAAGTATTCCAAGGTGGGGGAGCTATAAAGGAAGAAACGTCTCTAATGCTTTTAGGAGATTACAAAAACAGGGTTGTCTTAAGATGGAAAAAAGAGGCCATGAAATTCATATTAGCTTGACTGAAAAAGGAAAAAAATTAGCTGGCTGGCTTCAGATAGACGCTTTAAAAATAAAAAAGCCTAAGAAGTGGGATAGGGAATGGAGAATTGTGGTTTTTGATATCTCTCAACTTAAAAGAGTTTATCGAGATGCCTTTCGAGGAAAGTTAAAAGAACTAGGTTTTCATCTGCTTCAGAAGAGCGTTTGGATTCACCCCTTTAATTGTCGAGATGAAATTGAGCTTTTAAGGACTTTCTTCGGGTTAAGCGAGAAAGAGATGAGATTGATTAGTACTCGAAATATCGGATCAGATGACTATTTAAGAGAAGTTTTTAAGATTTAATCTTTTTTGAGACGGAGTAGTCGAGACAGAGTAGAGGATGGGTCAAGGGCGCAGATTAAGGTTTCAGAGGTCTTAAAATTGTGACGTGCTATCTCACGATCGCGAGTTAAGACGTCACAATTTTTATGGTTTTAATCTGAGGGGGGAGATAGTAAATGCTACTCAAATACTGCGAGGGAACGAAAAAAAACTTGACAGGATTTAAAATTTATGCTAACCTTGAAAGATAACAGAATAACAATGTAAGGTGAGTGTAAGGTGAGTGTAAGGTGAGTGTAAGGTGAGTGTAAGGTGGGTGTAAGGTGGGTAGTGTACCTAAACTATTTATGAGGAGGTGCTACAGTGTCTAGAGCAGACCAACTGTTGGCAAAGGTAAGGAAGGCGGCAAAGCATCCAAAGGCTCTACTTTTCGGAGCTCTTGCGGCAGAGTGCCGGACGCCCAGCAAAACGGCTAGTGTAGCCAGAAAAGAGTATGGGTTAAGCAACGAAGAGGAAAAATTAGCCAAAGCGGTGGCGGTTCTTAAGAGGGATTCAAGGCGCCGATTTAGCAAGAGCTATTTGGAGGTTTTAGCCGAGGTTATTGGAAAACTGGAAAAACCGAAGGAGAGGAAGATGAAAATTAGATGGGGATCTGAACATTTTAAAAGAGAGGTTGGAGCACGACAAAAACGAATTTCAGTTTGGATTTTAACTGAACTTGAAACAATAGCAGCAAAGAAAAACCTTGATGTGGTTGTAAGAATAAATGAATACAGCCTGTGTCATGTGTATGTGTTTCCCTCTAATTTATTTCCCGGAGACGAGCTATATGGTAAGAATGTGTGGCATTCTCGATCTGTTGTTACAGTTGCATTTACGGCGAGTGTTTATTTACAAGAAGGGCTGAGAAGCTTTAAGAAAGAATGTCCAGCTATCGAAATAGAGGTAAATGACAAAGATTTTATTAGTTTAGCACGTTCTTTTGGCCGAGCTTACGAAAAAGAAGCCAAGAGGAGCTGTGTGGAGATAATTAGGCGATATTAACAAATCGTCATTAGGAGCAGACGAGTTCTGCTCCTTTATTTTTGGATCCGATTTTAGTTTCTTCTAATGCGGAATGTTATGAGGATGCACAAACTATTGACAGGTTTTTTTGAGGGGAATATAATGATAATAGCCGTAGACAATGGGTGGACGAAAGTCGTAAATCCTATCGAGGCATGTTTAGACATTTAAGCATTTAAACAATTGTCTGCGGTTATAAGCAGGCTTTTAATTTTATATTTCATCGCGACCTAAAGGTCGCTATTCCTAAATCATGCTTACTAGAACTCAAAAAGAACAAATAGTTTCAGAGCTTAGCGAGAAATTTTTAAGGACTTCTTCAATAGTTTTTACTGATTTTACCGGTCTTAAAGTAGAAGATATGGAAGAACTGCGAAAGAATTTAAGAGAGGCGGATGTTGAATATAAAGTAGTTAAAAAAAGATTAATAAAAAAAGCCCTGGAAAAATCGGGTTTGGAGGTGGATACTTCCGAGTTTAAGGGACAAGTAGCTCTTGCTTTTGGATATGCGGATCCTTTGGTGCCAGCCCAGATACTCTATAAATTTTCTCGGGCAAACGGGGCGCTTAAGATTTTAGGTGGAATTATAGAGAAAGAGAATCTTTTATCCCAATCAATTTTAGAATTAGCTATGTTGCCCCCTAAAGAAGTTTTATTGGCAAGACTTGCGGGCAGTATCAAAGCGCCAATCTCTCGATTTATTAACGCGCTTGGTGGTAATTTAGGGAGATTAGTTTATGTTCTCAAGGCTATAAATAAATAACTAAACACATAACACATAACACATAACACATAACAAATTGTTACATGTTGTGTGTTATGTGTTGCATGAAATATATGACTGAAGAAAAAAAAGCTCCCGAAGAGGAGAAACCAGAGCAAAAACTAGAACCCAAAAAGGAGGAAGAAAAGATTCCAGAACCTGTAAAAAAAGAAGAAGCTCCTAAAAAAGAGGAGCCCAAAAAGGAAGAAGCTAAAGAGGAAGCTAAAAAACCAGAACCTAAAAAACAGGTCAAAGTCCCCAAGAAGTTCCAGGATTTAATGAAACAGATTGAGTCGCTTTCGGTTTTAGAGCTTTCAGAGTTGGTGAAAGTCCTAGAAGAAAAGTTTGGCGTCAGTAGTGCAGCGATGGCGGCCGCTCCGGCAGCCCCCGCCTCCGCTGAAGCTTCGGCGGGCAAGGAAGAAAAAACTGCCTTTAATGTAGAACTTACCAGCGCAGGAGGCACTAAGATTCAGGTTATAAAGGCAGTAAAAGAAATTACCGGCAAGGGTCTTAAAGAAGCTAAAGACCTAGTCGATGCAGCACCAAAAGTAATTAAGGAGAATGTGGAGAAGGCGACAGCAGAGGAAATTAAGAAAAAACTAGAAGAAGCAGGGGCGACCGTGGAACTTAAATAGCAAGCTCATATATCTTATTTCCATTGAGTAAAAGAATCTTGCTTTCATCATCGGTAATAAATATATCCTTGAGGTCGTTAAACTTTTCACTAAAATACTGCTTTACGAGATTTCCCTTCTTATCAAGAACTACTATAATTTTTCCTTCTTGGTCAATGATATAAAGATTTTTAAAAGCAGGTGTTGTGAAAATCTTAGTTGTCCCCTTTAGAGGATTAAAGAACTCTGGATTTTTAAATTCTACTCTTTTACCCCGCACGTATTTTAGAATTTCTCCATTCTCTTTTAAGATATAAATTGCCCCATCAATAGCCACAGAAGTTACCCCATCTAAATTTATCTCTTCTTTAAGCCAAGAGCGGGGGTTGCTGAAACCTGCTAAAATTTTATAAGACTTTAGAATTTGATTCTCTGCGGAATCAAGCAGATAAATATTACTCTGATATTTGGCTACTGCCTTAATTTCTTGACTCAAGGATGGTTGCCAAGTGCTCGTATCAACCGGCTCAATTATATTTTTATCTTTGTTAAAAATTGCTATGCCGGGCATGTCGGTGTAGAAAACAATTAAGTTTTCCATAGCCACTCCATCTTTAAGATGGCCAATATTAGTAAAGTTTATTTCAAGCTTTAAGCTTTCAAAGTTTTTTAAATCCAGCCGATAAAGAGAAAATTCTTTATCTAAAATATAGAGCCCATTATCCAGTCCTATAATTTGGTAGGGTATAAATCCGCTTTCGGAGGAATCAAAAATAAGTTTTGGCTCTGAGAGGCGGACTATTTTATCCACAGAGTCCGCCTGGCTCTCAATCCGGGACAGAAGTTTCCCTGCTTCTTTTTTAAAATAATCAGTTCCACCAAGGACAGTTCCCGCGAGCTCCTTTGCTTCTATTAAAAGACCTCTTGCTTTTATAACGTCATCGTAAATTAAAGCTGCCTCGGCTTGGGTTTCTTTTTGATAGGCCTGTTGGATTAATCCTTCATATTGCTCAAGATTAAACTCGAAAGCTCTTTTTTTATAAATTATTCCAAGGCTTACCCCTAAAAGAATTGCCAAGAGCACAGAAATAGCAAGTAGAATCTTAGAAGAGGAGGGAAGGCGGTTAATGGGAAGTTTCTTAAAAATAAGACGCAAGCGCTCTAAAGGAAAAACTTTGGCGAGTATTTTAACGCCTTTTTTTGTCTCCCTAATGAAGTTTGCAACCAGGAAGAAAATTGACTTTTGCAATCCCCGAAAAGTAGGTTTGACGAACTTGCTATAAAAGAGAGTTCCCAAAATTCTGATTCCCTTAGATAAATATTTTATTGCAAAAAGCAGAAGTTTTTCTAAGATTAATCCTAAGATTAATAATGATTTTCTCTTAACTCTCTCCTCTTTTTCTTTTGGCAGCTCTTGGATAGGTTTCGTTTGGGCCTCATAAAATTGTAATTTATTTTTGGCAGATACTTTTCTTGGGGATTCGATTTTAAGAATTATAGCTCCTAGATTTAACTTTTTTTCGTTTAACTCTTCGCTTAACATCTCTTGAATTTTTTGACTAATTTCTTCTATTGAGCCTTTTGAATTAAGCAGTTTCAACTGTTCGGTGCCGATGATTTCAAAGAAAGTTGGAGTGGAGAAAATTATTAAATCACCTTCTTCTACTTTCCCAGAGGCAATGCTAGTGAAAGTTTTAAAGGGAACCTCTAGAGAACTCAAAGTTGGAATAGTTTGTCCAATATCAGTAAGCCCCCCATTTCTTAAAAGAATGCTTTTTACCTTTCCAGTGCAACTAAGATGTAGAGTGTTGCCCGAAAGACTTGCAGAAATAAAATGTAGATTTCCTATCCAATCAGTATTTCCTTTTTCAGCAAACTCGTTTAGGGTGGTGTTAGCTTTTTTAAAAGCAAGTTCTAGGCTTTTAAGGGGAGGGCGTTTAGAATTAGAATAGTACTCTCTTTTAATTACCGAAGCCAGGAGATTTACCAGATACGAAAGACTTTCATCTTTTAGGTCGCTGGCTAAATTTAGCTGGCCGGTAATATATAAATTACCTAAGCTTTCCTCCTCAATATTGCTTGGCTCATAAATAAAAGTATCACAGAGGCTGTTTTTCTGGTTCTCGTTAATATAAATTTCTCTAGTTTTAACCGAGAGATGTTTCATACGCTTTAATTATACTGCATATAAAAAAAGTAGGCAAACGTTTACATTTCTTGCAATAGGTTTTATACTAACAATATGAATATTTTAGAGGCACTCTTTGATTCTAAAGTAAAATTACGACTCCTCAAGCTCTTTTTATATAATCCTGAAGAGAAGTTTTTAGCAAGAGTTTTGCCCAAAAAGATTCAAGCCGATTCAAGAATTATTCGCCGCGAACTGGAACTTTTGAAAAAGATTAAGTTTTTAAATAAACGAAAACACTTCTATTGGTTAAACCAGAAGTTTGAATTTTACCCAGAACTCAAAAACTTAATCTTAAAATCAACCCCTGCCTCAAAAGATAAAATTATAAATTGGATTAGAAAATTAGGCAGAATTAAACTTGCCGTTATTTCTGGAACGCTTATAAACTGCGATAACTGTCGGGCTGATTTGCTTATTGTTGGAAATATCAATCAGCAGAAATTCAATAAATTTATAGCCAACCTCGAAGCAGAAGTGGGTAAAGAAATAAATTATGCCCTGATGAGCGCTGAAGAATTCAATTATCGTCACGATATGTTTGATAGGTTCATTAGGTCTATCCTTGAAGGGCCACATGAGAAGATGATAAATAAGTTGAGAATTTAGTATCTTGTATCTTGTATCTTGTATCTTGTATCTTGTATCTTGTGAGGGCTCGTGGCTCAGTTGGTTTACCCGCCACAATTTTGGATGATTAGCTCAGCTGGTTAGAGCACTGCATTCACATTGCAGGGGTCGCTGGTTCGAGTCCAGCATCATCCACTTCCTATTTTGTCAAAATCTCCGATTTTGTTACAAAATAGAGAACCTGCCGAAATGAACGAAGTGAATGTAGGCAGGTTTATCCCAATCTATGCACTATGTCTATAAGATAAAAAGCGAAATAAGAAGAAACAGAACCTATCTTGGTTGCACAGATAGTTTAAGGCGAAGATTAAAAGAGCATAATCGAGGAAAAAACAAAGCTACTAGAAAATATAGACCCTGGAAATTAGTTTATTACGAAGCCTATTTATCAGAAAAGGATGCAAAGCAAAGAGAAAAAGACTTAAAAGGAAAGGGATCAAAGAGAGCGACCTTAAAAAAACAAATTAAACATTCCCTTAGAAAATAGTCCGCCTTCGTTTGCCAATTTCCTCCAGGCGCAGCTTGGTAAGGAAATTGAGCATCTGCCGAAAGGAGCAAAGCGACTGTAGGCAGATAGTAAGCATCTGCCTGCGTTCGTTCCATCCGCCTGCGTTTCACTTCGGCGGATTTCACTCACTTCGGCAGATACTGATTTTTCTCACCAAAACAAGTTTTGGAGAAAAATCGCACTTCGGCGGATGCTCAATTTTGTATCCACTCGGTCTTGCCTCGTGGACAAAATTGGCAGTTCAAATCCTCCCGAGCCCACTTTCATTTTTTGTTTAATGGATTATTTTTTGGTATAATAGAGGCAGATTAAATTCTGGCTCTGTTTTATTTGTTGGATTCCCAGGTTTTATGGTATCATACAATTGAGAAGGTTATAAAAAAATATAACTAATTCAAATCATGCAATTTGAGGCCTTGCGAGGAAAAATAATTATTTATCCGATTTTTAGTCTTGTTGATATATTAAAATGGTTTCCCAAGGAAAATCCTCGAGTTTTAAAATTGCAGCTTAACCAGTGGCAAAAAAAGGGTTATATTGAAAGAATTAAAAGAGGGTTATATTTTCTTTCTGAAGTAAAACTAATGGAACCTTGAGCCCTGCAGAGAAAAATGACCCTTTACTTGAAAGCACTAAAATTAGAGCGACCGGCAACTGCGCTCTGGATGTTTATATTTATGGTACTGATATGACTAAAGCGGGATGTAGTGATATCCTAGTGAACAAGCAAAAAGCTGGGGTTTATACTACTAGTTGTCCGGCCTGGAGCGATGGAGGGAATATTAACCTGGATTACAGTGCTAATTCTCAAGAAGCAGAACTAAACTGCCCAAAAACGTATATCACGGCTACTCTGGCTTCCAAATTTCTATGTTGGGGGATAGAGATTCCTTCGCCCCAGGAATCCGGGGAGAACTATTCCGGCACTAATACTGTTGAGGCAGTTAAGGATGACTTACCTTGGCCGTAATTATCCACAAGTAAGGGCTTGATTTGCTTTAATTGTAATAAACTATAACTAAGTTAAGACAAAGGCTGTAATAAATTAGATATATATTTAACCCCACGAATCTTAGAGAATTTTTAATTTTCATATGACAAAGGCAAGACAACTGCTTCAAAATTTAACTTTCGACTATTCTTGGATGCCGTTCTATTCTGTTGAGGATGGCGTTAAAAAACTTCGGGGCAAACAAAAAAATCTGGAGGCAATCCATATTTACATTGACCCATTGTCGCCGAAAACTTATCCACCAAAAAAGAAATATTTCAATATATCCAGAGTAAATACATTAACAAGATTAGATGAGTGGATTTTTGAGCATTTACTAGATCAGGAAGAATACAGGCAGTACCTACAAAAATATTTACCTTTGGAAAATAAATTAAAATACAACGATGTTGATGAATATATTCTCAATAAGCATTATCGACCGAGAGCAATCAGAATACTTTCTCAAAAAAAGAAATCATTTAATCTTCAGGAGTGGACGAAGAAAAGATTTAAATATGGATATAAACGAAAAACTAATTTGAATTTAAAAGATAGCACTCCATTCCGTTTTGATTTTCGCAACTGGCTAGAAAGTATTTTTATTTTAAAACACGGAGAAGATAAACAAATATTAGCTGTTGGGGGAGGCGGAAGTTCGGGGCAAAGAGAAAAATATACTCTTTTTACAGCTATTTTCTACTTGTTGGGTAAAAAGAAAAAAATAACGCATCATCTTTTAAGATATGATGCGTTCAACAGATATAAATATATCGCTACCTACAATAAGCCAATTATTACCTGGGATTTGGGAAGCAATTATGATTTAGACAAGAACTTGAAAGAAGAGATAGAGAAAAACGGAATAAAATTGAACAAGATAAAAAAACTAAATTTATCTCGCTGGCCACATACAAGTAAAAAGCGCAGGAAAAGCGTTGGGAAAAGCATTTGACAAGATTCCTTAAGGTGTATAATATGTAAAGTGTTATGATTATCGCTAAAGCACAGAAACAAAAAATTAAAAAAATTGGCAAGAAATATAGCCTGAAGCTGATTTTACTTCACGGTTCTTATGCTACCGGCAAAATCAAGTCGGGAAGCGATTTGGATATAGCCGTGCTTGGTAGAAAACTTATTGAATTTAAAACATTGCTTAAGATCCACTTTGATTTAGCAAAAATCCTCGGCGATAATCGTCAGCGAGAACTGGACTTAAAGTCACTACATAATGTTAATCCTTTATTTCGTTTTGAAGTGATGCGAGATAGTATTTTGCTGTTTGGCAAAACCTTTGACTATTATTCATTTAAAGCTTATGCGTTTCGGAATTTTCAGGAAAGCCAGAGCCTTTTTGAGCTTCTGGGGAAAATGATAGAAAAAAAACAGAAATATCTAATGGAGGCCTATGTTAAATAAAGAATTTATTAAAATAAAAATAGAGTACATCCAAAGAGATTTAAATAGATTGGAATCAATGCGCAATTTAACCATTGATGAAGTGGCTAAAGATTATATAAAATACGGCGCCCTAAAAAATTTTTTAATGGAGATAATTGGCCGAGCAACTGATATTAATGAACATATTATTGCCGAAACAGGCAGCGCTAAATTAGAAGCGCCCCTGAGATATAGAGAAACCTTTTTGCGGCTAGTAGATATGGAAATTTTGCCTAAAGATTTTGCCGAAGAGATAGCAAAAAGTGCTGGATTTAGAAATGCTATAGTTCATGACTATAATAATTTAGATAAGTATATTGTTTATAGAAGCGTCGGTGAGGCAATTGAGCAATACGTAAAATACTGCGACTATATTTTGAAGTTTATTGAAAAGCAGAAATAATTTAATTAGAACAAAAATACTTGCGACAGATAGATAATTTTTGCTTGACGGATTATTCTGTGATATAATAGGGTTAGTTGGAAATTAGCTCTATTTTTAATTGTTGCATTTTTTGTTGCAAAATGATACAATTATCAAGGCACAATGAAACAATTAAATAAAAGACAATTAAATATTCTTGAATTTATTAGAAAAAGCGGCAAGGCAAGCAATTTAGAGATTAGAAAATATTTAGAAAATAAATTTGATAATATTTCCAGGGCTACCATAGTCCGCGATATTAACAAGTTGTTGGCCGAGGGGTTGATAAAAAAGCAAGGTCATGGCAGGGGGGTCCGCTATAGCGAGGTGTTAGAAAATAAATTATTAGCATATTTTAATGTTGAGGAGTATTTTAAGTTAGAACCCGATGAAAGAAAGACAGCTTTTGATTCTTTTAATTTTGATATTTTTGAAAATCTTTTAAATATTTTTACTAAACGGGAATTGGAAAAATTAAAAGCTCTTAATAATAATTATTTAAAAAGGATAAAAAAGCTGCCGCCGGCTATTTTAAAAAAAGAGTTTGAAAGATTGACCATTGAATTAAGCTGGAAATCTTCACGAATTGAAGGTAACACTTATTCTTTAATTGACACAGAGATTTTAATTAAAGAGCGGCAAGAGGCCAGTGGCCACAAAAAAGAGGAGGCCGTTATGATTCTTAATCATAAATCGGCCCTGGATTATATTTTTGATAAAAAAAGTGATTTTAAAAAGCTTACCCTGCGGAAAATTGAAAATATACATAGGTTAGTTGTTGATAATCTCGGTATTGCTGGGGGCTTAAGGAAAAGAATAGTAGGAGTTGTCGGTACAAAATACAAGCCCCTGGATAATCAGTATCAAGTTCGCGAGGCAGTGGAAAAGACTATAAAAGTTATTAATTCTTGCCGAGACCCCCTTTCAAAAGCATTGATAGCTATTTTGATAATATCTTATATTCAGCCATTTGAAGATGGCAATAAACGTACGGCTCGGCTTTTGGGAGATGCTGTTCTTTTGGCCTATGATATCTGCCCCCTTTCTTTTCGCAGCGTAGATGAGGCCGATTATAAAAAAGCCATGATACTTTTTTATGAGCAGAACAGTGCTAGATTTTTCAAAGAATTATTTATTCAGCAATTTGAATTTGCGGTTGGAAATTATTTTTTAGCATAAAAGGTTATCCACGGCCATATTTTGCTTGACGGATTATTCTGTGATATAATAGAGTTAGTTTTAAGCTAGCTCTATTTTTATAGAAGCTTAAAAAACTAATGGCGAGATTGGAAGTTTTCCACAGCTTTTTAATTGTTGACGAGGTAAAATATGTTATAATGAATATAGAATCTCGACCCTCGAGATCTATGGTTATATGAAATTTAAAGAGAAAAAAAGGGAATTGATTTATGATATTTTGCCTCTTCGGAAAAAAGTTCCTTATTGGATGAGGGCTTTTTATTTACTCTTAAGAACTTCTAAAATAGCTGGGCTTGCTGTATTTCTGGGAATAATTATTTTTGGAGGGATAATGGTCTGGGCCTTAACATCAGGAATCACAACAGGGACCCTAAGACTTTATAGTTCGGTTTGCGAAGGTGGCCCCGCAATAAGCGGGACAAGTTGGCAGAATCCTCAAAATGTTCAAGGGCCGCCGGAGGTTAGGCCGAGTGGAGATATAAATTCGTTCTCCGAAGCAAATTCGGCAGTTTATAAGAGTGGACAGGCAAGTCTTATCTGTCAAGATTTTGTAGAAGCCGAACAAACGCTGACAGCAACGAGTACGCTAGATAGCGCTGAATTAAAGTCAGCTAGGGTTGTGTTTTCTTTGGGGATGGGGGAAAAGGGAGCAGATATTTATATTTTGCCGGTGGAAGAATTTGCAGCTTCGACAGATGATAAAGTTTTAGATAGTTATGCTACATCAACCGAAGATGTAGAAGCTGATGAGGTGGTGTTTGATTTGGATACAAGGATTATTATTTGGTATTCTCTTAATGGAGAACTTTGGTGGCAGTTGGATACTATTTCCGATTATCCGCTGTCTAATCTTTTGAATGGCGGATATTTTTCTTATGATGCACCGTTTTTAGAAACATGGGAAGATGTTCGGAATTTAAAGATAAAGTTTGAGGGAGTGGTTGGGGTGGAGACAGAAGTATTAACCTTTTTGGATAGTGTTTGGCTGGAGGTGGATTATATAGAAGCTGACGAAACGCCGATGAGTACCCCGGTACCAGAGCACCCCGAAGGAGAGCAAGCTCCCTACGCGACTTCAACAGAAATATTTTTAACTGGACAGGCGACTTCGACAGAAATATCTTTAACTGAACAAGCAACTTCGACCCCGCCCCAAGAAGGTATATGGCAAGCAGGCGCAGAAATAGAATTTCTTTCGGCCAAGAAAGATTTTGAATTAAATGATGGACCTACTTTTAAGTTTCGCTATCAAAAAAAGAGAGGTTCTGTTGAGTCAATTGGAGCTAATGTCTCCAATCCATTTCATGCAGCAGTTTTGGGACTAAAAAATATTAATATAAAAGCAACGGTTTTGGGATTAAATATTAACCCAAATATTCACCATCAAGAAAATGGCGAATTTTTAGTTGAATTAGAAAAATCAAGAGCATTTCGACCGGGAAAATATAAATTAAAAATTGAGATTGAGGATAACGGCGAAATTTATAGCCAGGAACAGGACTTTACCTGGGGAGTCCTGGCTATAAATTTCAATAAGTCCATCTACTTGTCCTCCGACTCGGCCTCCGTAGCCACTTCGGCGAAGGGGGCAGCCTTGGCGAAGGAGGGTCTGCCTAACGATCCGGCCTATATTCAGATGGGGGTTTTGGACGATAAAGGGCATACTATATGTGATGCCAATTTAGTATTTAGTATTAAGTATTTAGTATCTGGTATGGAAACGATTCTTTCTACTGAAGACGGGACGATTCAATACAGCGGGAAATGTGGGCCGAATAATATTACTGATGTGCCGGATTACTTTGCTTATTATCAGGTAGATGGGGCGGGTGTTTACCAGATGAAACTTACTAATCTTGATAATGGCTATGAAATTACAGATTCTTTTGAAGTCCGGGAGAGTGCACCTTTTGATGTAGAAAGAATTGGGCCAACCCGAATCTATCCACCGGTCAGCTATCAGATGAAAATGAGAATAAAAGCAAACCAGGATTTTAAAGGTCTAATTATAGAGAGCGTGCCAGATAGCTTTGAGGTTCTATCGCCAGAATTCGGACAAATAAGAACACAAATCGACACAAAGGAGATTGTCTGGCAGGTTGATTGGAAACAAGGAGAAACCCACGAGCTTATTTACCGCTTTGATGCGCCAGACATTAGTCCTTATTTATATTTGGTAGGACCGTTGGAGTTTCATCAATAAATATATTACAAAACAGCGAACTATTATGGATGAAAAAGAATTATTAAAATTAATAGAAGGGGGTGAAAGCGAAAAAGTAGAGCTTAAAGAAAATTTTGATAAAGAAGCGATAGAAACAGCAGTCGCTTTTGCGAATGCTAATGGCGGCATTATTTTAATAGGCGTGGATAATAAAAGAAAGATTAGGGGCATTTCGATTGGAAAAGAAACCTTGAAGGACTGGATAAATAAAATTTCTCAGGCAGTAGAGCCGACATTAATCCCTGAAGTAGAAAGTCATAAAAAAGAAGGGAAAACTCTTGTTGAGATAAGAATAAAAGAATCTCCAATAAAGCCCGTGGCATACAAAGGGATTTGTTATTTAAGGATTGAAAACAGTAATAAGAAATTAAGCCCCAAAGAAATCGCCGAGCTTCATTTACAGACAATTGGTTCTTCATGGGATGGTTATTTGGCAAAAGATGCCGTTCTTGAAAATATAGATTTTAAAAAAGTTGAAGACTATATTAACCTTGCGAATGAGACAGGAAGAAGAAAAATAAAAGAAAACCCCTCAGAAGTTTTAAAAAAACTTGAGTTAGTAAAAAATAATAAACCAACATGGGCAGCAATTTTACTTTTTGGTAAAGAGCCGCAGAGATTTATTCTGCAAGCCAAAGTTCATTGCGGGAAGTTTAAGTTTTCAAAAATCGAGATTTTAGACGACATGATGATTGAAGGCAATTTAATAGAACAGGTTGATGAAGCAATGGATTTTATTAAAAAATATATTAGTGTAAGATTTGTGATTACCGGAAAACCAAGAAGGGAAGAAATTTGGGAATATCCTTTAGACGCCTTAAGAGAAGCTGTAATAAATGCTATCGTGCATAGAGATTATACTGAACCAAGTGAAATACAGGCTGAGGTTTATGATGACAGAATTGAAATATGGAATCCCGGAAAATTGCCCTTAGGAATAGAGATAGAAGATTTATACAAAAGAGATCATAAGTCAATTCCCAGAAATCGGCTCATTGCCCAAATATTTTACGATATTGGTTTTATTGAGAAATACGGCAGTGGAACTATAAGAATGTTGGACCTTTGTAAAAAAGCAGAGAGATTTCTTGAATTTAAAGAAGTTTCCAATGGCTTTTCAATAATTTTCAGAAAATCAAAATTAACAAAAGAGTATTTGGAAAAACTAGGGTTAAATGAAAGACAGAAAAAAGCAACAGAATACCTTAAGGAACATAAAAAAATAACAAGCAAAAAATATGCTGAACTTTTTAAGATTACCGGACGAATGGCAAGAAACGATTTAAAAGGACTTGTAGATAAGAGGGTTATTCAAAGAGAGGGTGCTAGTGATAAAACGGCATATTATATCTTAGCGGAAATTTAGCGGAAATTTAGCGGAAATTTTTATGGCTGCAATAGAGGAAAAAATATATAAAAGAAAAATTATTGATGAAATTTTAAAATATCTCTATGAAAAAGAAGTGGAAGTGTAGAGGTTAAACCTCTACATGGAGAACTTAAATTTGTATATTAGTATCGATATATGTTTAAAAAGTGTTTACCAATAATACTTATTTCTTCTCTAGTCGGGGCAGTATGGCTTTTGGTTTGGGAGACTAGAGCAGAGTTGATTTTTAAAGAGGCCAGGCAGTGGCAGATTGCTTCCGACACCGTGGCAAATCTTATTTTATTGTGGGACCCAGCAGATGGTGATATTCCAACTGACTGGACTTGTATCTCCTCTTCTGGTCAGGATTTTTATCAAAGATTTATTCGGGGTAACTCTACATATGGAACAGAAGGGGGAGGAGCGGCAACTCATACTCATCCCGATCCTGGTACTCTAACCTCAGTAGCTGCCCCGGGTTATGGTAGCACTAGTGTTGGCGCCCCAGCCTATCCGGCTCTTGCTAATCACACTCACACCACTACGGTTAATTCAGGCTTATCAGGAAACAATATTCCTGAGTACCGTAATCTTAGAGTCATTCGTTATAACAATGGTATTCCTTCAAGCTTGCCCCAAAATATTATCGCTATTTTTGACGATACGCCGCCTTTGGGTTGGACGACAACGGGTTATAATGACGGGAAATATATTCAAGGAGAAGATACTAGTGGAACTGGCGGTTCTAATACTCATACCCATACTATTACCTTAAATACTACTTCGGCGGCCGCTGCTCAATCGACTAGCAGATCAAATAAAGCGGGATTTTCACTTGGCGGTGACCAACATACCCATCCTGGTGGCTCTAACACCACGGCTGAGCAAAATCATGAACCACCCTATATGACGGTTATCTTAGCCAAGAAAGACAGTGCTGGCTCAATTCCGGCTAATATGATTGGGATGTTTAACGATACTCCGCCAGCCGCCAACTGGACGGTTAATTCCGGTTCTGGCCAGGCTTTTTACACGAGATTTTTCAAACCAACCGGTAGTTATGGTACTTCAAGTGATGTTAAAACGCATACTCATTCTGATTTGACGGTTACTACCGACGTTACAAGTTCAACTCATATTACTAATGACGATGCAGGAGCTATGTTTACTGCTGGCGGCCATACCCACAATTTTACGGTTAGTTTTGGGGCAGCAGTCAACCACGAACCGCCTTATTGGGATGCCATTTTTGCCAAAGCCGGCACCACTCCGACCCCTGATTTAAAGCAAATCCATTATCACTGGCGAAATGATGATGGCGATGAGGTAAACGCCAGTTCAGCTACTGGTGGCAGCCAAGATAACGTTTACGACAGCTTTCCTTCTACTTCAAATAAAAGATTAAGATTAGAAATTTCCAATGAGGGCGGAGCAGCGGCTCAAGATATTACTTTTCGTATAGATTATGCCTTAAAAGGGGCCGGTTGCGGCTCTGCCAGCTATACCGATGTCGGGGCCGTTGGCGGCGACTGGGATATGGCGGCTGATTCCCAACTAGTAGAGGAAAATGATACAACCAATATTGAAGTTTCTACTGGTGGCGTGGCTGATGCCCCTCTGCCTTCTAATTTTAAAACTCCAAACTCTGCTCAAAAAGAGACTTCTTCTTTAGTAGCAGCAACAACCTTAACCTACGAAGACTTTATTGAAATGGAATTTTCCATAAAACCCAACGTTTCTTCAGGAGATTATTGTTTTCGGGTATCCAATAATGGCGATACAACTAATTTTGATTATCAAAAATATGCCGAAGCCACGGTTGTTGCAGTTTCGTTGAGTTTTGCGGTTGATTCCGCCTCTCTGGATTTTGAGACCCTGACTCCAAGCACGCCGATAACAGATAAAACTTCCACTCTGACAGTAACAACTGATAGTGCTGATGGATTTATTATCAAGGTTGCTCGAAATACGGGTAATACAACCCTGGATTTAGCTGCAGATGATTCATTTGATATCACTGACCATACGGCATGGAATGCTACTACTCCCAATAGTACAATTATTACTCTCGGCGACGACTTTTTAGCTTTTAGGGTAGCATCTGCCGACACCGATTCTGGTAATTATAATTCTACCTGGTGGGGAGATGGTGATACACTGGGCAGTGATGCTAAGTATGCTGGTTTTCCTACTCCGTCAGAAACAATTGTTAACCGAACCTCTGCTTCTGACCCCTCAACAGATTCAGTGATACGATATTATATAGATGTAGCAAATACTCAAAAGATTGGCACCTATGATGGAGGAGTAACTTACACGGCAACGGCGAATTAAGTATTTGTCCAAGAGTGCGAGCCGTAGGCGCAGCACGATTGGCTAACAAATACTTAACCCCGCCCTTTCTGAATTATGTTTTATGTTTATCTTTTAAAAAAGCTAAAATTTAAGTATATTTATATTGGTTTTACTGACAATTTACAGAGAAGAACAAAACAACATAAAAAAGATAAACCTGGTTATAAATTGATATATTATGAAGCTTATCTTTCAGAAAAAGATGCTAGAGAAAGAGAACGTAAATTGAAACAATATGGTTCTAGTTTAGGACATCTGAAGAAAAGATTGTCTAATACTCTAGCCGAGGCTTAGAAAGGGCGGGGTTCTCGATTTTCTAACAAAATCATAGATTTTGAGAAAATCGGAAGTTATCCACAGCCCCCCTCTTCTTAACAAGTATTTTTTGTGATATAATGAAAAAGTGCGATGCTAATATACTAATGCATACTAATAATACGAATATAAGAATCACTTGGCCCTTTGATGGGGGTAAATAAAGGTCGACCTAGTGATTAAACAAATTTCTTTCGTAGAATTAAGCTTGTCGTCTCGGAATTTCAATGAATTGAAATCCCGACAGCCCTTTGCCCTTCGGGCCAAAGAGGCTGGACCAGATAGGCGCAAAGAGAAGAGACGATCCAGCCCTTTTGATAAAAAGGGCTGCCCGAAGGGAGATAGTGCACGAGCGAAGCGAGTGCCTATCTGGTTCTATGAGAGGAAACATTTAAGCATTTAAAAAACCTATGAAAGAATTTTTGAGAAGAACAATAAACTTTGGTCTGCCGGTAATACTTATTACTGCTCTTCTGGTTACAGTTTGGGGAGCTGTTCTTTCCGTAAAATCTGCAGATGAGGGTGTCACTCTCCAAACCGTTGTTGGTGCGTCCCCCTTTGAATTTGGGGTTGATTCGGCTAGTCTGGATATTGGGGCCCTGACTCCAGGCACGCCAATAATAGATAAAGAATCCACTCTGACAGTAACAACTAATAATGCCGGTGGATTTAATATCAAGGTTGCTCTAACCGGCAGCGACACAACCCTGGACTTAGATTCAGATCCAGCTATTAATATCACTGACCATACGGCATGGAATGCTACTACTCCCAATAGTACAATTATTACTAGCGGCGACAACTTTTTAGCTTTTAGGGTAAAACAGACCGGCACTGATTCTGATTGTTATAGCACAACCTGGTGGGGAACTGCTGATGGTCTGGGCAGCACTTCTAAGTATGCTGGTTTTCCTACTCCGAGTGACACTATTGTTAATGATGTGACCTATGAGTCGTCATCAGCTGCTTCAGTAATCTTATACTATATAGATGTAGCAAACACCCAACAGACCGGCACCTATGGTGGAGGAGTAACTTATACGGCTACGGTTAATTAGTGATTTGTAGTTTGTATCTAGTATTTAGTATCTTGTATTATTATGAAGATAATTTTTTGGAAAATCCTAGCAGGGATGATAGTTTTGGTTATCGGCTTAGCCGCCTTTAGCTATGTCTTGGCAAAACCAGTAGTCACCAGTATTACTCCAGCCAAAATCTATTTATCGCTGGCAAAAGGGACCACCGGCCAGTCGTCTATTATTGTGGCTAATCCCAATGATTTTGCTATTGATATTAAATTGGGAAAAGAAGATTTTGTGCCGGCGGTACTGCCCGGAGATATTAGATTCGTTCCAAAATCTGAAGGCGCGACTTCCTTAGTTGATTGGATTGAGATGGATTTAACTACCTTTAGCCTAGAAACCAAGATAAGAAAAGAAGTTCCTTTTAAAGTTGTTGTGCCGGAAGATGCCAGTCCGGGAGGTCATTATGCTGTTTTGTTTTTCACTGCCGTTCCCAAAGAAGCTGAAGGAGCAACTCTGTCAATAAGCGGTCGAGTAGGGGCATTAGTTTATCTGGTTGTCCCCGGAGATGTGATTGAGACCGGAAGAATTGTTAGTTTTAAGGGACCATCTTTTGTGGCTAAGGGGCCAATTAAATTTACTACTCTTTTTGAAAATACCGGCACCAGTCACTACGACCCAAGAGGAAGCATTAAGATAAGTAGTTTATTTAAGAAAGACCTGGTCACTCTTGAGTTTCCAGAAAAAACAGTGCTGCCCCAAGGCCGACGCTTAATAGACATTATCTGGGAGACCGAATATCTTATTGGCAGATATAAAGCAGAGTTAAACTTGGCTGATGGAGCGGGCAATGTCCACACGGCGACGCTTTCTTTTTGGGCATTTCCCTGGAAAGAGGCCGCGCTTTTGGTTGGGGTGGTGGCAATTCTGATGCTTCTCTTTAAGTTTATCGCCAGCAAAATTAAGTTTCAGATAGTCCGCAAAGAGAAACACTAAACTGACACAAAACAAAAACACGAAACTGACACTAAACAAGCAATAGCTATGTATGATATTTAATACAGAAAGTTTTTTATTAAAGGCGATAAAAATAGGAATTATTATTGCCCTCTTTACTCCCTTGGTCTTAGCTCCCATTTTTGGTCCGGTTGGACTGGCTAAGACCATTTTTTTTCGGGTAATAATTGAGGTTGTTTTTTGTTTTTGGATATTTCTCATTCTTCTAAATCGTCAGTATCTGCCCAAGAGAAATATTTTATTTTGGGCGGTTATTGTTTTCTTTGGCATATCAATATTGGCTGCTTGCTTCAGCGCCAACCCAATGCGCAGTTTCTGGGGGACTCTAGATAGAAACGAAGGTCTTATTACCCATCTCCATTTATTAGGTTTTTTTGTGGTTTTAACCAGCATTTTTAAAGAGAAGAGAGATTGGCTTAAGCTTTTAAAATTTTGCGTTGGGATAAGTTTTTTGGTAAGTGTCACCGCTGTTGTCCAGAAATTAACTGGCCTTTCTTTTTACGGGGTTGGCGGTGGTCGAGTAACCGGCACTATGGGTAATCCGGACTTTCTGGCTCCTTATCTTGTCTTAAATATATTTTTAGGGCTTTTTCTTATCTGGGTTTGTAAGAAAAATTTATGGCGAGGTATTTGGCTAGGCATTGCACTTTTTAATTTCTCAATTCTCATCTTAACTCATTCTAGGGGTGGATGGTTAGGAATGACGGCCGGGGGTCTTATCCTTGGCTTTTATTTATTTAAACCGATAATAAAAATACTTGCTTCTAAAAAAATACTTGTAATTCTCCTGCTCTTTGTATTTACTCTGTCTTTGTTTGTCCTTTTTAATCAAGACCGATTTAGATTCTTAACTAGAAATGTTATTATTTCTAGATTAGCCCAGACCATCAGCAGTTCTTCCACAAAGGTTAGACCGGCTTCTTGGAACATAGCAGTGGAGGGTTGGGAAGAAAGACCGATTCTTGGCTGGGGTCAAGAGATGTATGTCTACACTTATGATAAATATTTAAAAGCTGCCTATTTTAAATATTATGATTTTGAAAGATTGTCCTTTGACCGAGCCCACAGTATGATTTTCGATACTTTGGCAACAACAGGTATCCTTGGTCTTTTGAGTTATTTAGCTATTTTTATTGTTGCTCTTTATATTCTTCTAAACTGGAAAAGTGAATTTTTTCGACTGGGGGCTATTATTCTTTTTTCAATGCTTATTGCCCATTTTGTTCAAAATCTTTTTATCTTTGAAACGATAACTTCTTATATGATGTTTTTTCTTATCTTGGGTTTTATAAATAATAACTTTAACCTCCGAGGTTAAACAGTACTGTTTAACCTCGGAGGTTGTACTATCATCAAAAAGGCAATAACGGGAATAATAATTTTAGGAGTCATAATCTTTACCGGTTTTGCGGTTTATAAAGTTAATATAAAGCCGCTTATTGCCAGCATCTATTTATATCGGGGCTTTACTTCGGAAAAAGGGAATTGGGATAGGAGTTTAGAAAATTATAAAAAAGCCCTGGAAACGCAGGCTTATTTTAACTGGGATGTAACAAACATTATTGCCGAAAGAATGGTGCTGGCTTTAGAGAAAAGTGGGCTCAAGAAGTGGAACGTTGAACAGATGTTAGATTTATTAAGTCAGCTTGAAGAACCTTTACGAAGCGGTGGTTCCGGTCCCAATATCCGCTATCTTAGTTCTCGAGATATTTTGGCGCGAATCCATATTTTAAAATGTCTTTATAGAAAGTCTCCCGAAGAGCTCATTAAAGCTGAAGAAGTGGTCCAAGAAGTCCTTGCTTTTAACAATAAAAACACCACATCTTATCAATTATTGGCAGAAATCAGAATGATTCAGGGCCACCCAGACGAAGCAATAAATTTTTTGAAAAAGAGGCTAGAAATTAACAATAATCTTATTAAATTCCATAAGAGTCTCGGCGTTCTCTACTTAAAGGTGGGGGATAAACAAAAGGGAGCAGCGGCCCTAAAGAAATCCATAGAGCTGGGATATGTTTTGGGCGGATTTGATCTTAGTTTTATTTTGAAAGTGGGCCGACTTTACGAAGAGCAAGGAGATTATAAAATGGCGCTTGATGTTTATGAAAAAGCAAGAGATTATTGGGAAAACTTGGAGGAATCTCGAGAGGATAAGGTGCTTAGCGCTAAAATGTCCGATTTGCTTTCTCAACTCTATATAGCTCTTGCTAATGCCTATTTTAAACTGGGGGATAAAGAAAAAGCTTATCAGGCGGCTGAAAAAGTTTTGGATATAGATCCCACCTTGAAGTATCAAATAGAGGAATTTTTGAGGACTATTGAACCATGAGAACTTCTTTTTTAATAATTTTTATTTTGGGAGTATTAATTTTCCCCTGGAAGGGGCAAGTGAGTGATGTAAGTATTCAAATCCAGGTTATTGAACCTTCGGCATTTTGCGGTAATAATGTTCAAGAGGCTGACGAACAATGCGACGGTTCTGATTTAGCCGACCAAACCTGTGTCACGTTCGGTTATGCTAGTGGGGCTTTGGGCTGTAATGATGATTGTACTTTTGATACTTCTGGTTGTGCTAGGTTTATCGGTGGAGGAGGAGGAGGAGGAGTATATGTTCCTCCACCACCAGAAACTAAAGTTATTCTTCAGGGAAAAGCCTATCCTTTAAGTTCAGTTACGATTCTTAAAGACGGCCAGGTAGCTGCTATAACTGAATCAGACTCCCAGGCAAATTTTGAAGTTGAATTGACTGCACTTACAGCCGGAACTTATACCTTTGGAGTTTGGGGAGAAGACAGTGATGGAAGAAAATCTATTGTTTTTAGTTTTACTGTCAGTGTTGCTTCAGGAACGATTACTACTGTTAGCGGTATCTTTCTTCCACCGACCATTGAACTTGACAAAACCAGCTTAAAAAAGGGTGAGGTTTTAAATATTTTAGGCCAAACCGCACCAATATCTGAAATAAGTATTTCTATTCGTTCTCCTGAAATAGTCAAAATTACTACTGCTGATGAGGAAGGCCTTTGGGGTTACTCACTTGATACCATTGGCTTAGATGAAGGAACTCATAGTGCTCGAGCTAAAGCTACTTCTCCTGAAGAGTTGCAATCTAGTTTTTCACAGGCCTTATCTTTTAACGTCGGTAAAGAAATACCCAAAGAAATACCCGATGTAATAAAAAAAGCCGATATAAATGGAGATGACCGGGTAAATTTAGTTGATTTTAGCATCCTTCTTTATAACTGGGGCATCCCCAAGAGTCCAGCTGCTGATTTGAATAGCGACGGGAAAGTAGATTTAGCTGATTTTAGTATAATGATGTATTGGTGGACTGGCTGACTTGTATCTTGTAGCTTGTAGCTTGTATCTAGTATTTTGTATATAGTATATAGTATTTAGTATATGACGAAACAAAAAATACAATCTTTTACAGACCTAGTGGCTTGGAGGAAGGGACACGAGCTGGTTTTGACGATCTATAAAGTGACAGAAAAATTTCCTCAAAAGGAAATATTTGGGCTAGTTAGTCAAGTGAGACGTTCTGCAGTTTCAATTACATCCAATATTGCTGAAGGTTTTAGTCGAAATACTAATAAAGATAAGTATCAATTTTATTCAATGGCCCAAGGTTCATTAACTGAATTACAAGATCAACTATTGATTTCTCGGGATGTTGATTATTTAAAAAATGATATATTTCAGAATATTGCTCAACAAACAGTTATAGTCAACAAATTGATAAACGGATTAAAACGAATTAAATATAAAAATGCTAAATAGTAAATACAAGATACAAGATACTAAATACAAGATACTATTCGGTCTTGTGTTCTGTTTTGTGTTATTTAGTGGGTTAACTTCTGCTCAGGCAGCGAGGTTATACCTAGAACCCCCCGAGAGTCAATATCGGTCGGGGGATACTTTTATAACAGAGATACGGCTAGATAGCGAAAAAGAGTATATTAATGCCGCAGAGGTTAATTTGACCTTTCCTCAAGATATTTTGGAAGTTCAGGATTTCAGTCAGGGAAACTCCATTTTAACTTTATGGGTAGAAAACCCTGCTTTTTCTAATCAAGAAGGTTTAGTGTCGTTTGCCGGCGGGGTGCCGGGAGGATATGAGGGTGCAGATGGACTTTTGGGTAAAATAGTCTTTAAGATACAAGATACAAGATACAAGATACAGGCATTGGTTGGTTTTCAAGATAGCTCGCAGGTGCTTCTGAATGATGGGTTGGGGACAAAAGCAAAATTAACTACCAAAGAGGCAATCTTTACAATTTTATCAGAAGAAGCAGGGGTCCCCAAAAACGAATGGCAGGTAGAGTTAGAGTCAGATAAAATTCCACCGGAGTCCTTTGAGATTAAAATTTCTCAAGACCCATCAGTTTTTGAGGGAAAATATTTTATTACTTTTTCTACTACTGATAAACAAACAGGGGTTGACTGTTATGAGGTCAAAGAAGGAAAAAGGAATTGGAAAAAAGCTGAAAGCCCTTGTCTATTGGAAAATCAGCGTTTAAAGACTATAATAAAAGTGAAAGCAGTTGATAAAGCAGGGAATGAAAGAATAGCTATTATTGAACCTCCGGTTAAGGTAACTGTTTGGGATATTGTTGGATCGATACTTGCTGTTATTGCTGGGGTTGCTCTTTTTTGGTGGATTTATAAGAGACATAAGAGGGTGAAGAAGGTGAATAATTTATTTAGGATTAAATAGTATCTGGTATCTGGTATCTGGTATTAAGTATGTTTGATACAAACTACAAGCCACATGATACAAAATACAAAATACAAGTTTGTATTGGTTTAGTGTTGTTTTTTAGTGTCGGTTTGGTGGGGACCGCAAGGGCCCAGGGGGCTTCTTTATATCTTTCTCCCCAGCAGGGAACTTTTTATGTTGACAGTACTTTTAATGTTTCTGTTTTTGTTAATACCGAGGAAAACAGCATCAATGCTGTTCAGGTTGATTTAAAGTTCCCGCCGCATCTGCTTCAGGTTACAACACCTACGGCCGGAAGTTCTTTTATTTCGGTCTGGGCTGATCAACCTTATTATTCAAACAGAGACGGAATTATAAGTTTCAAGGGAGGAGTTCCTTCTCCGGGAATTAATACCTCGGCCGGATTAGTATCAACCATTTCTTTTAGGGCTAAGGCGCCGGGAATTGCTACTATTTCCTTTTCAGATAGTTCTCGGATACTTCTTGCTGATGGTAAAGGAACTAATATTCTTAAAACTACTACTAAGGGAAATTATTCTTTAGTGATGCCTCCACCAGAGGGACCAAAAGTATTCTCCTCGACCCATCCTAGTCTTTCCGAATGGTATAGAGACAATAATCCAGTCTTTTTCTGGGAAAAGGACTGGGGAGTGACTGATTTTAGTTACGCTCTTGATAAGGATGCTCGAGGAATTCCAGACAATATTTCTGAAGGAAAAGAAATAACTGCTGCTTTTAATGATATTAAGGATGGAATTTGGTATTTTCATATTAAGGCAAAGAAATATAATGTTTGGGGGGGGCCAACTCATTATCCTATTCGTACAGATAGAACCTCTCCTCAAGAGTTCGAGGTTAAAATTGAAAGGGCCGGTCGGCTAACCGGTCCAAGATTTTTTGCTAATTTTTCCACTACTGATTTGGGCTCCGGCATGGATTATTATGAAGCAAGTGTGGTGGATATAAGCGACCCCCAAGCGGTAACCAATCCATTTTTTATGGAAACAACGAATCCCTATAGAATTCCTTTTGAGTCAGTTGGTAAATATAAAGTTTTGGTCCGAGCATATGATAAAGCGGGAAACCACAGAGAATCTGCTTCTGATTTAAGTATTGTTACTCCTTTTATTTCTTATACCGAAAAAGGAATTCTTATTAAGGGAATATTTGTTCCTTTCTGGCTATTTTGGCTGATTCTGGTATCTGTGGCGGCGCTTGGTGTGTTTTTGATTCGTCGGTTGTTGGTAAGAATTAATATAAGAAAGAGGTTGAGAAAAGAAGTCGGAGAAGCAGAGAAAGAAATTGGGGATGTGAGGAAATTAGAAAAAAAGATTAGAGAAATGAGAACTCTGGAGGGCGAAGCCAAGGGAGAGGGAGAAAGATTGAGCGGAAGTTTGAGAGAGAGAGAGAGAGAGAGAGAGAGAGAGAGAGAGACGAAAATAAACCATGAAAAGAATACTAATTCTCACCATTTTAATAATACTTCCCTTAAGTCTCTTACCCGTTCCCGTAAGGGCCCTTAGCGCTTCTCTTTATCTTTCTCCTTCTTCCGGCAGTTTCTTGGTCGGCAGCACCTTTACTGTTTCTCTGTATTTAAATACAGAGGGAAATGAAATTAATGTAGTTCAGGCAGATTTAAAATTTTCCCAAAACTTAATCCAAGTGACCAGTCCCAGTACAGGCAGTTCGTTTATTGCCGAATGGCTTACTCCCCCAAATTATTCAAATGAAAGAGGGATAATAAGTTTTAGGGGAGGAATTCCCGGAGGACTCGCTACTTCGGCTGGACTTGTTTCTTCAATTACTTTTAGAGCCGTATCTTCAGGGAGAGCAAAGATTGAATTTACCAAGGGTTCCAAGGTTCTTTTAAATGACGGGAAGGGAACCAATATTCTTGCCAGTACTATTGGCGGCCAGTATAATGTCGTAGTTCCTCCTCCAGAAGGGCCAAGAGTGTTTTCTCCAACTCATCCTAATCCTAATGTTTGGTACAGCGATTCGGGCGTGGCTTTTAGTTGGGAAAAAGAAGGGGGAGTAACTGATTTTTCCTGGGAGTTTAACCAGAATTCAGGAGCCAGACCCGATGCTCAATCAGAGGGAATTGACACTGCTATTTCCTTTTCTGATGTTTCCGATGGGGTATGGTATTTTCATTTAAGAGAGAAGAAAAATAGAGTTTGGGGAAAAACCTCTTATGTAGCGGTAAGAATCGATACTTCTTCCCCTCGTGAGTTTATTCCCAGAGTGGAGACCTACACACGATTGGTTGGCTATCAGACAATGGTTTATTTTGAAACCTCGGATGATTTTTCCGGCCTAGATCACTATGAAGTAAGTGTGATAGATTTAACTGGTCCCGAATCTTCCCGTTCATTTTTTACAGAGGAGTTAAGTCCTTATAAAGTACCCTTCAAAAAGGCTGGTAAATATAATATTATAATAAGGGCAGTGGATAAAGCCGGGAATATCAGAGAAGCCGAAGCCAGGTTCAGAATGATGACTCCATTTATCTCTCATATTGAAGGAAAAGGGCTTGAAGTCAAAGGAGTCTTTCTTGCTTGGTGGTTAATTTTTCTTATTTCGGTTCTTGGTCTTTTTGGCTTAGGATTCTTATTTGTTTTCCTTTTATATAGAGTAAAAATTAAGAAGGCATGAAGAAACTTCTTTCCATTATTTTTATCTTTATACTTTCTTTCTCGCTAATACCTCAAGCAAAAGCGACAGGGGCTTCTTTGTATCTTTCTCCAAACTCTGGAACCTTTCATGTCGGCAGTACTTTTAATGTCTCCATATTTGTCAACACTGGAGGAAATGATGTTAATGCAGTAAAAGTAGATTTAAAGTTTGATCCTAGAAAACTTCAGATAGCCAGCCCGACAGCCGGCCGGTCTTTTATTTCAGTCTGGATATCCCAACCCAGTTATTCTAACACCAAAGGAACAGCTTCTTTCCAAGGAGGAGCGCCTTCTCCAGGAATCAACACTTCTTCAGGGCTGGTTTCCACTATTACTTTTAGAGCTATCACTCCCGGAGAAACTTCTATTTCTTTTTTGCCTTCTTCTCAAGTTCTTCTTAATGATGGCAAAGGAACTAACATTTTAACTTCTCTGGGCAGGGGTGTATACAACATTGCCATTCCTCCCCCAGAGGGACCAAAGGTTTATTCTTCTACTCACCCAGACCAAAATAAGTGGTATAAAAATAATAACCCTACTTTTTCCTGGGACAAGGAAGAATATGCAACAGACTTCAGCTACTCAATTGACTTTGATTCTCAAGGGGTGCCTGATAATATTTCCGAAGGAGACCACACTTCGGTTTCTTACAGCGACCTTGATGATGGGATATGGTATTTTCACATAAAAGCTAAGAAAGGAAATGTTTGGGGAGGAGTAAGCCATTTTTTGGTTCTCATAGATACTACTCCTCCGGCCCGTTTTAGCATTGTTTTTGAACCAACCTTAGAAACAAAATCACCAAGTACCACGGCTTCTCGCCAGCCAATAGTTAGATTTATTACCACCGATGCTCTTTCTGGGCTAGACCACTATGAACTAAAAATCATTGACCTTACTAAAGCTCTTAAAGAAAACAAGGTAGGATTTTTTGTCGAGGCTACCACTCCTTATAGACTTCCTCTCTTAGAATTGGGGGGGTATGAAATAGTAATAAGAGCTTTTGATATGGCTGGTAACTGGCAAGATGCCTCAAAAAGAATTGAGGTAGCAGTAGTAGAAAAATTATTTTACATTACAAAAGAAGGAATAAATATTCTTGGATTTCTTGTCCCTTGGTGGATAATAATTTTAATTCTTTTTGGTCTTCTTGTTATTATTTTAACGCTTATGATTTGGATTTATCGACGCCACAGACGACTCTATAAAGAAAGAGGAAGGTTGAGAGAAATAGAGGAAAAGGCAAAGAGGAATGGAGAGGAATTCCGGAAAAAATTGACTGGTATCTAGTATCTAGTATTTAGTATTTAGTATCTAGTATTTAGTATTTGTGATGTTTAATCTTCGTCATACAAAATACAAGCTACAAAATACAAGCTACAAGATTTGTGTTGGTTTAGCGCTGGTTTTGTGTTTGTTGTTTAGTGTGGGTTTAGTGCGGCCTGCAGGGGCAGGCGGGGCTTCTTTGTATTTAATGCCTTCTTCCAACAGACTTGTGGTGGAAGAAGAATTTTCAGTGGCTGTTAAAGTAGCTACCGGTGGGACGCCTATTAATGTTGTCAAAAGCACTTTAAATTTTGCTCAAGATAAATTGTCAGTAATAAGTATTTCAAAGGAGAGTTCTATTTTCTCTCTTTGGGCAGAAGAGCCATCATTTTCTAATCTTTCCGGGACCGTATCTCTCTTAGGAGGAACGCCTCACCCCGGCTACAATGGAGATGATGGCCTTATAGTCACTCTAAGATTTAAAGCTCGAAAAGAGGGAAGTGCTGGAATTTCTTTTTCAGAATCTGCCATCTTAGCAGATGATGGAAAGGGAACTGATATTTTTTCTTCTGCTTCGGGGGGAGTTTACGATATAAAAGCGCCGGCCCCAGCGATTTTATCTTCTACTCATTCCGACCAGAATAAGTGGTATTCATTAAGCAATCCGGAATTCCATTGGGATTTAACCGCTGATGTTACTGACATTAGTTCTCTTTTAGATAAAGACCCATATTCCTGGCCGGATGAAATTTCGGGAGGAAAAGTAAGCTCAAAAACCTATAAAGAAATTGAGGATGGAATTTGGTATTTTCATTTAAGGGTTAAAAGAGGTGGGGAGTGGAGTACTGTTGGGCATTTTACGCTCCATATTGATACCCAACCTCCTCGTCCTTTTGAAATTAGCGTAGATAATGAAGGTGATCCGACCAATCCACAGCCGATACTTCATTTTGAGGCCCAAGATGATACCTCTGGTATTGATCATTATAAAGTAAAAATCGGGACGGAAGAGGAGATTTTAGAAAAGATAGAATCAAATCCCTATCAAATACCTCCTCGATCACCTGGCTCTTATCCAATCTTGGTAGAGGCAGTAGATAAAGCCGAAAACTCTAGAGAAGCTGAAGCCCAAGTAGAAGTCCAGCCGATTGAAAGGCCCTTTATCACAATATATCCCGAAAAGTACGTAGCTGGAGAAGAAATATTTTATCTGGAAGGAACAGGGCCCAAAGAAGCCGAAATTACCATTTTCCTAAAACTTGATGATAAAGTTTTGAAAGAGTGGAAGGTACTCACTGATAGGCGAGGGGAATGGTCCTTTTCCACGAAGGAGCTTTTGGAATCGGGAATTTATCATTTAGAAGCCCAAGCCACGGACGAAAGGGGGGCGATAAGTAATATTTCAGAACCCTACCCAATTGAAGTATCATTAAGTGGTATCTCTTTCGGCCCAATGATGGTCTCTTATAGAAAATTAATTTTGTTTTTATTTTTAATTTTCTTATTTGGAACTGGGGTAATTGGATATTATATTTGGAGGATTCGGCGAGCAAGAAAAATACTCAAGATTGAAACCCAGGAAGTAAGAAGGACTTTTGAAAAAAGTTTTTATCTTTTAAAGAAAGAAATGGGGGAACAGATAGAAAAATTAGATAAACTTCCTGGATTTAATAAACAGGAGAAAAAACTTTATGATGACCTAATAAATGAATTAAAAATAGCCAAAGAGACAATTGGTAGAGAAATAGAGGATGTAGAGAGAGAAGTAGAGTGATTCCTAGCTTTCTAAACCTAGTATAGTGGATAAGTTGTGGATAGATTAATAGTATTTTAGGTAAAAATGCCTTAAATGAGGCATTTTTTAATATGTGTAAAAGTGGCTTGACAGATATTAAGGGTGGGATATAATGAAACTGTAGTGGATAATTGTGGATAATTGTGTGCATAACTAGGTCAATTTGTGAATAACTTCCAATTTCTTCCAAATCTATAATTTGGTAAAGAAATTGAGAATCTGCCGAAACGAAGTGTAGGCAGATAGCCCGCCTTCGTTTCACTTCAGCGGGTACTAATTTTTCTTACCAAAACAAATTTTGGAGAAAAATTGTAAATAACTTTTACCATGCTAATAGGCGAATACACACACACTATTGATACTAAAAAAAGGCTGGCAATACCGGCTAGACTTCGTAAGGCCTTGGGCAGAAAGGCAGTTATTACCAGAGGGTTAGACAACTGTCTTTTTCTTTTTCCGATGAAACAATGGCAGACACTGGTTCAGAAATTAGGAAAACTTCCCTTGGGTCAGAGCAGCGCCCGGGGATTTATCCGTTTGATGTTGGGAGGAGCAATGGATGTAGAGCTGGATGGTTTGGGGAGAATTCTTATCCCCGATTATTTAAAAAAATACGCATCTTTGAAAAAAAATGTAGTCATTACTGGGCTCTATAATCGGATAGAGATTTGGGATGAAACAAAATGGAACAGCTATAAAGTGAAGATGGAAAGAGAAATAGGAGACATGGCAGAAAGATTGGGAGAACTAGGCGTATGATTCATCAACCTGTTCTTCTAAGAGAAGTTATAGAATATTTAGATCCTAAGCCGGGGGAGAATTTTGTAGATTGCACAATCGGCGGCGGAGGACACACGGCCGCTATCCTAGAAAGGAATAAACCAAACGGAAGAGTTTTAGGTATTGAGATAGACCTCGAACTTTATAAGAAATTACAAGCGGCCGAAACCAAAAACCAAAAACCAAAAACCAAAAATCGATTGATTTTGGTTTGCGATAGTTTTGTCAATTTAAAAAAGATCGTTGAAGAGTATAATTTTAAACCGGTTAATGGAATACTGCTTGACTTAGGGCTTTCTTCCTGGCATTTAGAAGAAAGTGGTAGGGGATTTACCTTTAGAAAAAATGAACCGCTTATTATGCGCTACGGGAGTCCTCACAAAAGTGAGAGACTGTCTCCGACTTTCGTCGGGACTCCAGAGAATCTTACTGCGGGGCAAATCGTAAATAATTGGCCTGAAGAAGAGTTGGTGAGGATTTTTAGGGATTATGGTCAAGAGAGGTTCGCAAGAACAATTGCTTACAGAATTGTTCGAGAAAGGGCTATAAAACCGATTAAAACCACTTTTGAACTAGTCGCTCTTATAAAAAGGTCAGTCCCCCCGAAATACCGTTATGGTCGCATTCATTTTGCCACTAGAATATTTCAGGCATTAAGAATTGCCGTAAATAGTGAGTTAGAGAATTTGGAAAAAGTTTTACCCCAAGCGATGGAAATATTAGAAAAAGAGGATCGTCTGGTAGTAATCTCATTCCACTCTCTAGAAGACAGAATCGTTAAAAATTTCCTGCGCGCCCAAGCAAAAGAAGAACGCCTTAAAATTTTGACTAAAAAACCAGTAACACCCAGTGAAACAGAAGTTTTTAAAAACCCCCGAAGTCGGAGCGCTAAATTACGAGCAGCACTAATCACATAACACATAACACATTGTTACATGTTATATGTTCCATATTACATGAAGTTATGACTGCTTCAATAAAAATTAGGCAAAGTATTTTCCTTTTGAGTTTCTTGTTTTTAGGATTGGTCTTTTTACTTGGCCTTCTTTATCTTAGCCAAGTAAACGGTTTGGCCACCAAAGGTTACGAAATAAAAGAGAGGCAAGAGTGGCTAGAAAGTTTAAAGGCAGAAAACCAGAAATTAAAAATAGAATTGGCTGGAGTTCGCCGCCTTGATTACCTTAATGAGTTTGCTGAAAGTCAAAATTTGGTAAAGATCGAGAGGGCCAGTTTCTTAAGCGCGCCGGGAGAGTTAGTCGCAAGAAAATAATTTTTATCCCCATGCATTTTAAGATAAGTCATCACCGTTGGCGAATTCATGCTTTAGTGGTTTTAGTAATAGTAATATCCGCTTTTATTATTGGTCGCTCATTTGTTCTTCAGGTTTTAAGATATCCTATATATAAAGCCCTTGCTTCAGACCAAAGAGATTTTAGTGAAACCCTTATTCCCCAAAGAGGGGAGATTTTTATTAAAGACCAAGACGGAGAACTTTATCCATTAGCCATAAATCGTAGATTCTGGAAAGTTTATGCGGTGCCGACCGAAGTCATAAACCCCGAGGAAGTGGCTTTAAAACTAGAAAGCTTACTTGACATCCCTTGCGAAAAAATCCAAGCTAGATTAGCCAAAGTTAATGACCCCTACGAACCGATTAAAAATAAGGTCTCTGATGAGCAGGCAGCTAAAATCGAAGATTTAGAATTGGAAGGGATTTACACAGCTCCGGAAGACTGGCGCTACTATCCGGAAGGAGATTTTGTCTCTCATGTTTTAGGGTTTGTCGGTTTTAAAGACGAAGAAAAAGTGGGACAATACGGCATTGAGGAATATTACGAAGAACGCCTAGCAGGAGAAAATGGTTTTTTAGAAGCAGAAAGAACAGGTTCTGGCGCTTGGATTTCAGTGGGGCTAAAAAATCTAGAGCCGGCTAGAGATGGAGATGATTTAGTTTTAACCATAGATAGAACTATTCAATTTTTAGCAAAGAGCCAACTTGAAGAATTAGTAGAGAGATTCGACGCTCAAGGTGGAACAATTATTGTTATGGACCCTACCTCCGGAGCAATAAAAGCAATGACATCTCTTCCAAGTTTTGAACCGAACGAATATTTTGGAGTGGAAGATATTGATGTATTTTTAAACCCAGCCACGCAAAAACTTTTTGAGCCGGGAAGTGTATTTAAACCAATTGTTATGGCGGCTGGGCTTGACTTGGGCAAAATTACTCCCCAGAGTACTTACGAGGATAAAGGAGTGTTATATATCGATGGATATAATATTCGAAATGCCGATGAGAAGATTCATGGGATAAGAACCATGACTCAAGTTTTAGAAGAATCTCTTAATACTGGTGCAGTTCATGTAGTTGGGCTTTTAAAAAAGGATGAATTTTACAAATACCTTAAAGATTTCGGCCTAGACATTCCCACAGGTGTTGAGCTGACTGGCGAAATCGGAGGCGATATTTCACCTTTAACCACAAATAGAGATATAAATTATGCGACCGCTTCTTTTGGCCAGGGAATTGCGATGACTCCTTTGGAACTCCTCACAGCTATTTCAACAATAGCTAATGGCGGAAAGATGATGAAGCCGCATATTATTGAAAAGTTTATCCATCCTGACGGGAGCCAAGAGGAGGTTGTGCCGAAAGAGGTGACTCAAGTTATATCTTCACAGGCAGCGATGAAGCTTACGGCAATGATGGTTAGTGTTGTAAGGAACGGCTACGGGAAAAAGGCAGGAGTTGAAGGGTATTTTGTGGCTGGGAAAACTGGCACTGCTCAAGTGCCTAAAGAAGGTAAGTATTCTTTAGATGAAACAATCCACTCTTTTGCTGGTTTTGCTCCTGCTTTTGACCCTCGTTTTGCAATTTTAATAAAACTTGATAATCCTCAAGGACTTCGCTTTTCTGCTGATAGCGTTGCGCCAACTTTTAGCAAAATGGCAAAATTTTTACTAAATTATTATCAGATTCCACCATCTGAATAAATCCTAAGCACTAAATCCGAAATACTAAACAAATCACAAATCATAAATCCTAATGTTCTAAACGTGTTTGTAATTTGGAGAATTAAAATTTAGAATTTGTTTAGGATTTAAAAATTAGGATTTAGGATTTTATAAGCATGTTTAAATACTTAGTCCAATATATACTAAAGCTTCTCACTAGATTAGTTTTACTGAGGTATAAACCCACTATTATCGGTATCACCGGCAGCGTTGGTAAAACAAGTACCAAGGAAGCAATTTATACAGTGCTTTCTTCAAAGTTTAGGGTGCGTCGAAATGTTAAGAGTTATAATACCGAAATCGGTGTTCCTTTAACTATCTTAGGACTGGAAACAGCAAGAAAGAGTTTTTTTGGTTGGTTTAAAAACTTCTTTAAGGCTTTAGGAGTGATTCTTTTTGGTATGAATTTCCCCAAGATTCTTGTTATTGAGATGGGTGCTTCAAAACCCGATGATATAAAATATCTCTTAGGATTAATCCAGCCTAAAATAGGAATAGTGACTGCTGTAGCGCCGACCCATCTAGAATTTTTTGGCAAAGTTGAAGAGGTAGCTCAAGAGAAGGCAAAGTTAATAAAAGCCCTGCCTAAAGAGGGAACGGCAATTTTAAACTTTGATGATAAAAGAGTTTATGCGATGAAAGAAAGCTCTGGGGGAGAGGTTTTAACTTTTGGTTTTGGGCAAGGTGCGGCGGTAAGAGCAAGCAACTTAAGAATGGATATTGGAGAGGGGATTAGTTTTAAGGTAAACTACAAAGGCAGTAGCATCCCGGTACGTCTGGCTGGGGTATTGGGCAAACAACAAGTTTATGCTGCTTTACCGGCCATAGCTGTGGGGTTAAAATTCGGCATGAATCTAATAGAGATTTCAGAAAGTTTATCTAAATATAAAGCTCCGGCAGGAAGAATGAATATAATTAGTGGGGTCAAGCTATCTTTAATTGTTGATGATACCTATAATTCTTCTCCAGCTTCAAGTTTGGCTGCTTTAGAGACGCAAGAGTTATTGGAGGGTCGGAAGGTAGTGGTTTTGGGAGATATGTTAGAGCTAGGAACTTATACCGAAGAAGGACATCGTCTAGTTGGAAGAATTGCAAGTCAAGTAGCCGATTTAATTTTTACCGTGGGCGAGAAGGCAAAATTTATTACTGATGAAGCGCGGATTTGCGGCTTTGATAAGAATAAAATTTTTGAGTTTTCTCGTGCCGAAGATGCTCAAAAACCGCTCCAAGCGCGAATTAAAAAAGATGACATTATTTTAGTCAAAGGCTCTCGGGCAATGCATATGGAAAGAATCGTCAAAGAAATAATGCTAGAACCAAAAAGAGCAGAGGAACTGTTAGTACAAGAGTAAACCCTTGCAATAAAATCTCTGTTTATTATAATATTAAGAACCGATTAGATTATTTTTTGGCTTTAGTTGTTTTTGGGTTTTTTAGTTTGTGTTTTTTATTTTTTATATTTTATTTTTGGTTTTGAAATGTGGCCCTATCGTCTAGTGGTTTAGGACGCCAGCCTCTCACGCTGGTAACACCGGTTCGAATCCGGTTAGGGCTATTTTTTTTATTGACAGAATTTTTTATTTATGCTATTTTCTCAAGATAGCCGCTCTTTAATAATTAAGTAAATCCTTAAGAAACAAGGGGGGGTAAAAGATGAATTTATTGCAAATGGTTAAGGGTATTCCTTCTGAAAATGACCTTAAAATTAAACCGAGACCATATTTTAATCACTCGGTAGAGTTTAAGGGTAGGTTTACAAGTATGCAGCGCGCCGAAGTGCTTGAGAAAGTAGGTTTAAATGTTTTTAACTTCCCGGCAGAAATGATTACCGGCTGTGACCTTTTATCTGATTCCGGGACCACTACAATGACAAACAAACAGTGGGCTGCTTTGCACTTAGGAGATGAAGCTTACGGTTCTAACAAAGGTTATTTTTTATTAGCTCAGCAGATTAGAGAAACGTTCGGCGAGCAGTTCTTTAATAAGTCGGTAAAAGAAAGACCAAATGCTTTCATTTTCCACCAGGGAAGGTCAGCAGAAGATGCTCTTTTTAGCTTATTAGGAAAAACTGGTTCGGGATTAGTTATTCCTTCTAATGGGCACTTTGATACGACCAGAGCTAACATAGAAGCGAATCAAATTAAAGCCCTAGATTTCTTTTCACCTGACCTACACAACGAAACTTCTTCTTTTCATTTTAAGGGAAATATGGATCTTGTTAGATTGGATAAATTTTTAAGAACTGCCCACTCTCAAGTTCCACTTGTTTATTTGACGATTACCAATAACACTGCTGGCGGGCAACCAATTTCAATGAATAATATTATGGACGCATCAGCACTTTCTCACAATTACAACATTCCCTTATTCTTTGATGCTTGCCGGTTTGCTGAAAATGCCTGGTTTATAAAAAAATACGAGCCGGGCTATCAAGATAAAGATATTAAAGATATTGTGAGAGTTATGTTTTCCTGGGTTGATGGATTTACTATCAGTTTTAAGAAAGATGGATTGGTAAATATGGGAGGTGGACTTTTCTTAAAAAGTGGCGGACTTTTTATTAAGAATTATCCTTATTTACCAGAAGTTATAACCGACCATCAAATTAATACTGAAGGGCATCCAACTTATGGGGGACTTTCCGGCAGGGATATTATGACACTGGTTGCCGGTCTAAAGCAAGTAACAAAGGAAGAGTACTTAACTTATAGAATAAATCAAGTAAGGAAGTTTGGTGAAGAAATGCACAGGGTAGGTATTCCGGTTCTTATGCCCATTGGCGGACACGCTGTTTATCTGGAGGTGAATAAATCTTTCGAAGGGACCAAAATGCGTCCTGAAGATTTTGGTGGAGTGGCGTTGACCGCAGTGCTTTTAGCAGGTTTTGGCCATCGAGCATGCGAATTGGGATATTTTGCTTTCGGGCATTACGATAAAAAACGCAAGAGAGATATTTTCCCTTCGGTGAATTTTGTCAGGTTCGCAGTGCCAAGGCTTCGCTATGAAGAGCAGGACTTATCCTCTGTAGTAGAAGCAGTAAGGGTTTTATATGAACATCGTGAGACAATCCCAGGGGTGAAGGTAGCTTACGGAAAAGATTTACCCCTTAGACACTTTAAAGCGAGGTTTGAATTTAAGAATAATTTCAGTATATAAATTGGTGGAGGTATGTTATGCAGATTTCAGAAAGAGCTAAGGATTTAGGGGTTGAGAACGCTTTTTTAGTCACCAGAGAGGTGGCGGAGTTGAGGCAAAAGGGAAGAACTGATATTATTGACTTTCTTTTGGGCCAGCCGGATTTCGATACGCCTAAGAACATAAAGAAAGCCGCTATTAAAGCGATTAAAGATGGAAAGACCGGTTATACTCCTTCATCAGGTATTCTTGAATTAAGAAAAGCAGGAACTCTTTTCTTCTATTGGCAAAGGGGTCTTGCCTTTAAACCCGAAGATATCGTGGTAGCTAATGGGGCAAAGCCCTTTATTGGTTTTACCGTCTATGCCGTCACTGATAATGCCCAAGACGAAGTGATTATGCCAGTCCCCGGTTATCCCATTTATTATTCTCAAACTATAGCTCAAGGAGCCAAACCAGTTTTGATGCCCCTTAGAGAAAGTGATGATTTTGGAAAGTTCGTTTTTGACATAGACGAGCTTAAGAAAAAAATCAATAAGAATACGCGACTTCTCATTTTGAATTTCCCCCAGAATCCTACTGGAGCTATGCTTACAGAAGAAGAGCTAAGAGAGATTGCCAAAGTAGTGGTAAAATACGACAATCTTTGGGTTTTATCGGACGAAGTATATTCCCAGATGGTTCATGACAGTAAGTTTACCAGTATTGCAGGATTTCCTGGGATGCGAGAACGGACTATTATTGTTGATGGTGTTTCAAAAGCTTTTGCTATGACCGGCTGGCGGATTGGACTTGCAGCCAATAAGAAGTTGGCACCGATTTTTGAAAAGTTAGTTTGCAATGTTACCTCATGTGCAAACCATATAGCTCAGTATGCAGCTTTTGAAGCAATCAGGGGACGACAGGAAGAATCCAGAAAAATGATGCGGACTTTTGCTCAAAGAGCGGATTTGATATACCAATTAGCCAGAGATATTCCTGGTTTTAACTGTGTTAAGCCCCAAGGTGCATTTTACTTGTGGGTCAATATCACTAAAGCTTGCGAGCTGGTTGGAGCAAAAGATTCGGAAGAATTCAGAAAGACGCTTTTAGATGAAATTGATGTGGCAGTTCTGGCTGATAAACATTTTGACCCGAGGCCCCCAAGCGAACGGCAGGGTGAGCATATCAGGTTTTCTTACGCTACTTCAGGAAATAATATTATTGAAGGATTTGTAAGGATAAAAGAATTTATGGGAACTTTTTAAAATATAGCCGAGGTTAAAACCTCGGCTATTGACTTTTTAGGATAAATGGTATAGATTTAAGGGTAAAAATCGTAGCTCTTTGAAATTAAAAGGGCTGAATGGAGGAATTTGATGTTAGATAAGTTTTTCCGGTTTTTCTGGAAAAAACCAGAGTTTGCCTTATGCTTTTCCTTTTTGATAACGATTTTTAGTGGAACTGTACTTTTGATGTTACCTTGGGCATCAGCGGCAGGCAGATGGACCTCATTTATCAATGCTCTGTTTACTGCTACTTCCGGTGTCTGCGTAACCGGGCTCATTGTTCTTGACACAGCTACTTATTGGTCAAGATTTGGTCAAACGGTGATAATGGTTCTTATGCAACTCGGTGGTTTAGGAATTATAACGGCAGTTGCTTTTTCTGCCTTGTTGATTGGTAAGAAACTTTTAAGCTCTCGTGAAGAAGCTATGAAGAATATCCTTGATGTTGCCTCAAGGGCTGAGTTGAAAAAAACGATTCTTTCTATAGTTCTTGCAACTTTAGCCATTGAGTTTGTTGGATTCTTGTTACTATTTGCTTATTGGTCTGGGAAGTTTCCTTCCCTAGCCACTAGCTTATTTTATTCGGTTTTTCATTCAGTTTCTGCTTTTGGTAACGCTGGATTTTCTCTTTTTTCTGATAGTTTGGTAAGATTTAGAGGAAATTTACCGATAGTTCTTACTTTTACTTCCTTGATAATTTTAGGAGGATTAGGTTTTACGGTTTTACGTAATATATGGGGATTAACACCTTTTTCTAAAAAGGAAAAAGGTGTTAAAAAAAGACTTAATCTCCATTCGAAATTAGTAATCGTTACAACTATAATCCTGATTTCTCTTGGTGCCTTGCTTTTTTATAGCTTTGGAGCACTCAACTTTAAGGATTTACCTTGGCATGAGAAAATACTGGCTCCTTATTTCCAATCCGTCACTACCCGAACAGCGGGATTTAGCACTCTAAATATTGGCCAGCTTTCTTCAGCCAGTAAACTGCTTTTTATGTTTTTGATGTTTATTGGCGGAGGAGTTGGTGGAACAGCTGGGGGGATTAAAGTTACCACTCTAGCTTTAATAGTGCTTATGATTTGGGCTATGTTTAAAGGAAGGGGAAATGTGGAAGTTTTCAAGCGGACTATTCCTTGGCCAGTGATCAAGAAAGCTGTTGCAGTCGCTTCGGTTTCTGTGATGACAGTTTTGGTTTTCTCATTGATTTTGATACATACTGAAAATGCTCAGTTTGAAGATGTGCTTTTTGAGGTGTTTTCGGCTTTTGGCACAGTGGGGCTCTCTACGGGGTTGACGCCAACATTAAGTCAAGTTGGCAAGGTATTGATTTCAATTCTCATGCTTGTGGGAAGAATTGGACCATTGGCTTTAGTTTTAATGCTTAGTAAAGAAAGAGGTATACCCAAAAAAGAAACACGTTTCTTAGAAGAAGATGTGTTGGTGGGTTAAAAGGAGGAAATGATGGCTAAAAGACAATTTGCGGTTATTGGTTTAGGAAAATTTGGTGCTAAATTAGTAGAAACCTTAGCCGAAAGAGGCGCCGAGATTATCGGTGTTGATAAAAAACCAGATTTAGTTGAAAAAGTCAAAAAATTTCTTAATGTCCCTGTTCACGGCGATTGCACAGATGAAGAGTTTTTAAAGGAAAATCTTAGTGATGTTGACGTGGCAGTGGTTTGTATTGGAGAAAATACATTAGCTACCATTATGATTACTGCGCTTTTAGCTAAGATGGATATTGGGGAGATTATTGCTCGAGCAAAGGATGAAGAAACCGCTGAGATTTTAAGAGTAGTCGGTGCTACTAGAGTAGTTTCACCAGAGGAAGCTATGGCTATTGAGGTAGCCAATACTATCATTACCCCCGCTGTTCGACGCTCAATCCCTTTGGATCCAGAGCATGATTTTGTCGCTTTTGAGGTAGGAAAGAAAAAGGAGTTTGTTGGAAAAACTCTCGCCGAGTTAAATCTAAGAGAGGAATTTAATATCATGGTGCTTAATGTGACCACAGTAGTAGAAGTAAAGAAGAAAGGAAAAAGTAAAGGAAAAGGGGGAGATAAAGAAGAGGTGGAACGAGAATTAGAAGTTACTAAAAAATGTCCTCCTGAACCAGATTATAGAGTAAGAGAAAGAGATATTTTGGGTCTTGTTGGTGAGATCGCAAAGATTGAAGAATTCCGTAAAAAATACGCTAAAGAAGAAAAAGAAGAAGAGACTCACTAATTTAAAGTGAGATAAGCCGCATCTCAAAAAGATGCGGCTTTTTGCTTTAAAGTTAAATCTATGTTAATCTGAATATAGGCGTTTAGCGTCTTTCTAACTGACTTTAGTCAGGTCTACAGTAAAGTACCTTGAAAATTTCAAATAGGGGTGATGGATGAGCCGCAAGGATAGAAAAAAAGAAAAGGTTGGAAAGTGGAAAAGACCAAAGAAGAAACATACTAATCGTCATCATCAGTGTCCTACTAGTAGGTTCGTAAAGATTGTAGAAAAAGTGATACATAACAAATGGCATCTTCTCTTTGAGAATGATATGCCCTACGAGGCAGCCAGAGACGTTACAAAAAGGTGGACTACTAAAGAAGGTAAATTATCAAAAAAGCTTGGTAGTAAAAAACAAGAGGCATGGAAAGCTGTGTTTGGCAATTCTGACCCTCAAGAAGCAATAAAAATTATTGCCAAAGAATGGGACATTCCAATGAACGATTTAATATCCTGGTTTTCCTACCGCTTATCTCTTCTAAAGCCAGAAGAACAGAAAAGAATTATAGAAAATTTAACAAAATAGAGAACAAAGAAATAAAATCAGAGCCGTATCTTAAAAAGGTACGGCTTTTTATTTTGACTAAAGATAGAAATTGTGGTAGTATAGCTTATTATGCGATTTCAATTAGAATCAAAGTTTAAACCAAAAGGAGACCAACCGGGGGCGATTAAGGAGCTTGTTCAGGGTCTTAAAGATGGGATGAGGCACCAGACTCTTTTGGGAGTGACTGGGTCGGGGAAAACTTTCAGCATAGCTAATGTTGTTGAGGCAGTCCAGAGACCAACTTTAGTTATTGCTCACAATAAAACTCTCGCCGCGCAGTTGGCTCAAGAGTTCAGAGAATTTTTTCCGAGCGATGCGGTTGAGTATTTTGTTTCTTACTACGACTACTATCAACCAGAAGCATATTTACCAACCAGTGATACTTATATTGAAAAGGAGGTAGAGATTAATGAAGAAATAGACCGGCTTCGCCACGCCGCCACTTCGGCGCTTCTGGCTCGAAAAGACGTTATTATCGTTGCTTCAGTTTCTTGTATTTATGGTCTTGGCTCTCCGGAGTTTTATCGTGAGATTACTTTATCGCTTGATGTCGGTCAAAAAGTCAGTCGTAATAAAATCATCCAACGCTTAGTTAAAATGCACTATGTTCGCTCTGAAATCTTAGCCAAGGGAAGATTTAGAGCCCACGGCCAAACTTTAGAAGTAATGCCTCCAGCCAAAGAAGTAATTTATAGGATTGAACTTAACGAGGATGAAATTAAAAAGATTTCCGAGTTTGATGGGGTGACTCGCGAAAAGGTTCAAGAATTCGAAAAAGTTATTCTCTATCCAGCCCGGCATTTTGTTGTTCCTGAACCATTAATGAAGGAAGCTTTGGGGGATATAGAAAAAGAGCTGAAAGTTAGACTTAAATTTTTTGAAGCCAACGGCAAGCTTTTGGAGGCAGAAAGATTAAAAAGAAGAACAAAATATGATTTAGAGATGCTCCGGGAAATCGGCTATTGTAATGGAATTGAGAATTATTCACGCTATTTAACCGGTCGGGCACCGGGTGAGCCCCCTTATACTTTAATTGACTATTTTCCAGAAGATTATTTAGTGGTCATTGATGAATCGCATGTTACTGTGCCGCAAATTTATGGAATGTATGAAGGGGACAGGTCTCGCAAAAAAACTTTAATTGAGCACGGGTTTAGACTGCCTTCTGCTTTAGATAATCGTCCTCTAAAATTTCAGGAGTTTGAAGATAGAACCCACCAAGTAATTTATACTTCAGCCACGCCTGGTCCTTACGAAAAAAAACACTCCTCACAAATAGTTGAACAGATTATTAGACCAACCGGGTTAGTTGACCCGGAGCTTGCCGTTAAACCCGTTCAGGGTCAAGTCAAGAACCTAATTAAGGAAGTTAAGGAGTGTGTAAAAAAGAAAGAACGAATTTTAGTGACTACCTTAACTAAAAAGATGGCTGAAGATTTATCAGAGTATCTAAAGCAAGAAAAAATAAAAGCAGAATATCTCCATTCTGAAATCAAAACTCTTGATAGAATTATTATTTTAGAGGATTTAAGGAAAGGAAAATTTGACTGTTTGGTGGGAGTAAATCTTTTGCGGGAAGGATTGGATTTACCTGAGGTAGCTTTGGTAGCCATTCTTGATGCGGATAAAGAGGGATTTTTAAGAAGCGAAACTTCTTTAATTCAAACCATGGGTCGGGCGGCCCGAAATGTTCGGGGCAGAGTTATTCTTTACGCTGACCAGCTTACCGGCTCAATGAAGCGGGCAATTAAAGAGACCAATCGCCGAAGAGCCAAACAGATTGAATATAATAAAATTCATCACATTACTCCCCAGAGCATTAAAAAAGCAATTAAAAGTATTATTGACCACGAGATTCGCCCAGAGCCAATTAAAGAATATTTTGAACTGCAAGATATTGAAGATATTCCGGCTTATATAAAACAAAAGTCAAAAGAAATGAAGCAGGCAGCCAAAAATCTTGAGTTTGAAAAAGCAGCGTTGATTCGAGACGAAATAGTGGCGCTCAAACGATTAAGTTTGGCAAAATAAAACCTTAATGCTATAATAAAAACTAACTAATTTTCTGCCGCACTTTTAGTAGCAATCTGGAGTAGCGGACTTTAGTCCGCGATCGTTCATTTTTCTACCGCACTTTCAGTGTGTTACTTAATAAGCCGACTAAAAGTCGGGTAGAAATAAAATTGGCATGGAAAAACTTATTGCCCTTGGAATCTTTATCTTAGTAGTCCTATTCTTACTAATGGGTCTTACTGATTTTATTGGTTAATTTTGTATGGAATTTACTATAGAGACCAAAGGACATAGCGACATTATTGATATCACTCAAAAAGTAGAGAAGATAGTGGGGGATTCGGGCGTGAAAGATGGGTTGGTTTTAGTGTTTGTTCCTGGCTCTACGGCTACGGTTACTACTATTGAATATGAGCCGGGGGTGCTTAAAGATTTAAAAAGAGCCCTTGAAAAAATTGCTCCTGAAAGCCAAGATTACGAGCATAATAAAGCTTGGGGTGATGGAAATGGTTATGCTCATGTCCGCGCCGCTTTAATGAAACCGAGCTTGTGTTTGCCAGTAGAAAACGGCAAAGTGGTTCATGGCACTTGGCAGCAAATAGTTCTTATTGATTTTGATAATCGAGAGAGGAAAAGGAAGGTTGTTGTTAAAGTAATTGGGAAGTAGCCTGACTTTTAAAAAACATCCCGTAGTACTGCGGGATGTTTTTTAAAATGCGCAGGGCGGTACAGATTTTACAAGAGATTAAGGTCATAACAAGATGACTTTCGTCTCAAGAAGGCTTATGAGACCAAAAAATCTGAAAAATCAGATTAGCTGACTCTCTGCCTTAAAGAGTACTCATCCCCGCGCATTATTATTATAGCATAATTAGGGTTACTTTGTCAATACCCCGATGAAAATAACTTGCTATTTGGGTGGTATTGGGGTAGTGTGAAATTATAAAAATAAAATAATAAAATAATAAAATAATAAACATGTCTAAAGAACAAAAACAAATCCAAATTAAAGTGGATGATAAGGTTTTAAAGGGAGTTTATGCAAATCTGATGCGGGTGCTCCATACCAAAGAAGAGTTTGTCTTGGAATTTGCTAATGTCTTTCCGCCAGCCGGCATTATGACGGCCAGAGTGATTATTAGTCCGGGGCACTTAAAAAGGATTATCAAAGCACTGGTTGAAAATCTCGGACGTTACGAGGCAAAATTTGGCAAAATCCAAGAAGCAGAACCACCCAAAACAGAAGTAGAATTCGAAGCATAATGCTCGGAATTTTAATGAATTGAAATTCCTCAAAATTCCAAATCCGAAATCCGAAATCTTCACCCGCCTAAATTTTCAAAGAAAACTTTAGCGGGCAGGCAAATTCTAAATCACAATTTTTCAAATTCTAGACACGGGTAAGAAAGTCTGGTATTGACTTTTTTAGTTGGTTTGTTATACTAGGACAATAAGGAAAATTTAGTTCTTTACAAAAAAGAGAAAATAAAATTTGGAGGTATGAGAGTGAAGAAAGAAGGGAAGCATAAGATTTGGATAGGTGCAGTTTGTTTTCTAGCGGTTGCTTTGATTATAAGCATAGCGACAGGTATAGGAGTAATAAACAGCAAGACGGAAAAAATAGAACAGATTTATGCTCGGGAAAAAGTACTTTTGGATCTTATTCTTCTTGATGAACCGCCTGATATAAGCCACTGGCATGTTAGGGAAATTGGTTATGCAGATTTAGATGCTGATGGAAACTGGGATTATATTGGAAAAGAGTATGAAGATTCTCACGGTATTTTAAATGCATGTGCGATATATAATATGCTTGATATAAGAGACGGAGAACCAACCCTTTTCCTTTTAGAAATTTTTGGGAGTTTTTATCCACCCGAATATAAACATGAGAAGGAGTTACGAAAAAAGGGCTACTGCGAGGTTATAAAAATATGGAGAAGATCCCCAGAAGATAAAATGGAGCTTTTGTTGGGACCCCAAAAACGTCACGCTAGGTTACTTGATGAGTGGAAGATTTTAAAAGAGAATGAAAAGTTGAAAGTAGAATTAAGAAAAATTAAGTAAGATTTCATTAAAGCCCTGCGGGTAAAGAATTCCGCAGGGCTTTAAATTTCCGCTTATACGCCATGCGGTCGTCTTCGTTATAAGCGAAAAAATAAATTCAGAGATAAAGACATAAGTTAATAAGTCACCCATTATATAAAATCTTATTATAACTCGCCCGCCCGCTTGCTCTATAATAAATGTAACCCCCTGCTTAGAAATTTCTGCTTATACGATGGAGACCGTCCACGTTGTAGGCAGATTAGCTTTAGGGGTTTAATTAAGGGACTACTTGACAGTCAACAGAGCCCTGTGCTATACTGAAAATGTTCACCAATTACTTAAAGCTTAGGGGTTCTAAAACTAAAAGCCATGCCCAAAAATCAAAATAACAATCCAATAACCAAGAAGGGATTACGTAGGGAGCTGACTGAATTTACCGACGAAGTGTTGTTGCCCAGCATGGAGAAAACCTTTACTACCAAAGGGGAGTTACAGGAAGCTAAGAAAGAAATTAAAAAAGAGGTAAAAGAAGATGTAACTGGAGCGACTAGTCAGCTTTTGACCAAAGCAGATGAAGTAATAAGTAAATTAGATACTCTCCAAAAAGAAGAAAAAGCTGGCACCGCTCTTTATAAGCGCCACGATAAAAAGATTGAAGATCACGAAGGAAGAATCAAGAAGTTAGAACAAACCAAATTCGCCTTTGATTAAAAGTTCTCATAAGAAACCACGCTCACTTGAAGCCCTGTGGGTATAAAATCCCGCGGGGCTTTACAATTTGGAGGGATTGTGGTAAGCTTGCTACGAAAGCAATAGTGGAAACCGCTTGAAAGCGGCGGTTTTTGCGTAGGTAATATGAAGAAGATTATTATCAAAGGAGCTCGGGAGCATAATTTGAAAAGTATTGACCTTGAGCTGCCAAAGGAAAAATTAATAGTTTTTACCGGGGTTTCGGGAAGTGGAAAATCTTCCTTGGCTTTTGATACAATTTTTGCCGAAGGACAGCGTCGGTACTTAGAAAGTTTATCCAGTTACGCCCGTCAGTTTTTAGGACAAATGAAAAAACCGAACGTTGATTATATTGAAGGTCTTTCGCCGGCTATTTCTATTGACCAAAAACCGCCATCTCATAATCCTCGTTCCACGGTGGGAACAGTTACTGAAATCTATGATTACCTCCGGCTTTTATTTGCAAAAATCGGAACTCCATATTGTCCTGGGTGCGGCCGACCGATAGAAAAATTAACCGTTGAACAGATGGTTGATAAGATTTTGGAGTTCAAAGAAGGCACCACTATTCAAATTCTCTCCCCAGTAGTCAGAGGCAGAAAAGGTGAGTATCTCCAACTTTTAAATGATATCTACCGAAAAGGTTGGACTCAAACGAGAATTAACGGCAAGATTTATGATTTGAGTAAAAGAGTAACTCTTGCTCGATATAAGCAGCATACGATTGAAATTATTATAGATAAAATAAAAGTAAACTCTGAAAATATAAGTCGGATTTTTGAAGATTTAGAACAGGCCTTAAAATTGTCTAAAGGAATAGTAAAAATTGTAGTTTCTTCAAAAAAAGAAGAAATTCTCTTTAATGCAAATTTGGCTTGTCCTTACTGCGGGATAAGTTTTCCAGAAATTGAACCGCGACTTTTTTCTTTTAATAGTCCTTACGGCGCCTGTCCTGCCTGTTCTGGTCTAGGCTTAAAAAGAGAAATTGACCCGAATTTAATTATTCCCGATAAAAACAAAACCATCTCTGAAGGAGGAATAATGCCCTGGAGTTATACTCCTAAAAATTATTATGGAGCAATTCTTGGGGCCATTTCCAGAGAATACGATATCCCAGACCACACTAGAATAAAAGACCTTTCTCAAGACCAGATTAACCTTATTCTTTATGGACCAGAATTCCCCCAGCGGCTAAAAATAAGATATTATTTTCATGGCCGACCCAGGGTTTTTTACACTTACTTTGAAGGTTTTATTCCAGCACTAGAAGGGCGCTGGAATAAAACAGAGTCAGAAGCAGTTCGCGAGGAAATAGAAAAATATATGAACTCTAGTCCTTGTTCTGCTTGTCTTGGGGCTAGATTAAAGCAAGAGAGCTTACAAGTAAAAATTGCCCAGAAAAACATTTTTAAGATTACTTCAATGCCGATAACTCAAGCTTTAGATTTTTTTGAAAAAATAAGTTTGACTTCCCGTCAAGAGTTGATTGCCTCAAGAATTTTAAAAGAAGTAAAAAATCGTCTTTCTTTCCTGGTAAATGTTGGTTTGGGATATTTAACACTTGCCCGAACCGCCAAAACCCTTTCCGCCGGTGAGGGTCAAAGAATACGGCTTGCTTCTCAACTGGGTTCCTCTTTAACCGGAGTGCTTTATATTTTAGACGAGCCTTCTGTTGGGCTTCACGCCAGAGATAATAAAAAACTTTTAGAATCTTTAAAAAATTTAAGAGATTTGGGCAACACTGTTATTGTTATTGAACACGACGAGGCAACCATAAGAAGTGCCGACCATATAGTTGATATTGGAAAAGGAGCCGGAGAGCAGGGAGGCAGTATTATTACTCAAGGAAAATTGGATAAAATCCTTAAAGCAAAAGATTCTTTAACTGCTCAATATCTAAAGGGTGAAAAATTAATTCCGCTTCCCGAAAACCGGAGGATTCCAAAGAAATTCTTGACTATCAGGGGAGCTAGAGAACATAATCTTAAAAACATTACCGTAGAAATTCCTTTGGGACTTTTAGTAATAGTTACTGGTGTTTCAGGAAGCGGGAAGTCAACATTACTTCTGGAGATACTTTGGCGGGCTCTAGCCAGGAGATTTTTAAGAGCCCTTGAGCGGCCCGGTAAACATCAAGAGATTTCCGGCTGGGAAAATCTTGATAAGATTCTTATAGTTGACCAGTCACCGATCGGTCGTACTCCACGCTCAAACCCGGTTACTTATACCGGGATATTTACCCCAATTAGAAAAATCTTTACCCAGACCCAAGAAGCAAAGGTTCGAGGATATCAACTTGGCAGATTTAGTTTTAATGTTTCTGGTGGAAGATGTGAAGCCTGCAAAGGGGAAGGATTTATTAAAGTAGAGATGCAGTTTCTGCCTGATGTTTATGTTCCTTGCGAAGTTTGTGGGGGTAAGCGTTACAACAAAGAGACCCTTGAGGTAAAATATAAACAAAAAACTATTGCTCAAGTGCTGGCGATGTCAATAAGAGAGGGGCTAGATTTTTTTGAAGCGATTCCGCAGATAAAAGACGGTTTGCAAGTGCTGACAGATGTTGGGCTGGGTTACATTCGCCTAGGTCAGAACGCTACTACTTTGTCCGGTGGAGAAGCGCAAAGGATAAAATTAGCCCGTGAGCTTTCCAAATGTGCTACCAGTAGAACTCTTTATATTTTAGATGAACCAACTACCGGGTTGCATTTTGACGATATTAAAAAACTTCTCTCTGTTTTACAAAGACTAGTTGATGCTGGAAATACGGTGGTGGTCATTGAACATAATTTAGATGTCGTCAAACAAGCAGACTGGATTATTGATTTAGGACCAGAAGGGGGAGAGGAAGGGGGAAAGGTGGTGGCTTCGGGTCCGCCGGAAGAAATTATAAAGTATGAGGAATCGTATACTGGTAAGTACTTGAAAAAAGTGCTTAAAAAGTCTTATGGAAAATAAACTAATTAAAAATCTCCCAAACACCCCCGGCGTCTATTTAATGAAAGATAGTCGGGGGAAAATACTCTATATCGGCAAAGCTTCTTTGCTAAAGAAAAGGGTTTCTTCATATTTCGAGAGACCCCTAAACAGTCGGTTAGAAAAGATGTTTGGCAAGGTAAAGAAAATTGATTACCAAACAACGAACTCGGTTATTGAGGCGCTGATTTTGGAAGCCAACCTGATTAAAAAATATCAACCCAAATATAACGTAAAACTTAAAGACGATAAGAGTTTCGTTAATATCATTATTTCAAAAGAGGATTTTCCGCGAGTCTTTGTCGGCAGGCCGAGACAAAAGATAATAAAAGGAAAAATTTTTGGTCCCTACACCTCAACGAAATCTGCCCGTCAAGCCCTAAGGATCTTAAGAAAGATTTTTCCTTTTAGGCATTGCCGGCGATTACCTAAAAAGGCCTGCACTTACTATCAAATTGGACAGTGTTTAGGACCATGCGTTAGCGCTTGCTCTAAAGAAGATTACAAAAAAATGATTCATCATCTCACTTTGTTTTTACAAGGCAGGAAAAGGGGATTAATTCAGACCCTCAAAAAAGAAATGAATCTGGAAGCCAAAAGGGAGAATTTTGAAAGGGCAGCCGTTTTAAGGAATAGAATTTATGCTTTAGAGCATATTCGAGATGTGGCACTGATTAGCGATGATGCCCGGGAATCAGTGGACGGGGTGCCCTCTCGTATTGAGGCCTACGACATTTCTAATATCAGCGGTAAAAGCGCTACGGGCAGTATGGTTGTCTTTACCAATGGTAAGATTAATAAGGATGAATATCGACTTTTTAGAATCAGAAAGGTAAAGGGTATAGATGATATAGCAAGCCTCAAAGAAGTTTTAGCTAGAAGACTTAAGCATAAAGAGTGGAGATTACCGGATTTAATCATTATTGATGGGGGTAGGGGACAGTTAAATGGAGTTTTAACGGTACTGCGCTATTTTAAATTAAACATTCCTGTAGTTGCTATTGCTAAAGGTCCAAAAAGAAAAAAAGCAGATTTGTATTTCTCTAAAAAGTCGCTCCATCTTGATAAGAAGATACTTCTCCAAATCCGAAACGAAGCCCATCGCTTCGCCATCAAATATCACCGACTCCTGAGAAAGAAACACTTTTTAAATGTGACGTCTTAAGACGCGATGGCGAGGTAAGACGTCACAATTTAGAGTCACTTTTTCGTTTGCTTGACATTTTTAGACGATTTGCTATACTTTAACAAAGTCCTTTGAGAGAAAATAAAAATTATGGAGGTAAGAAATGGAAAAAGGAAGAGCAATTATTGTGGCGTCGGTGTTTATAGGTGTTTTGGCTCTTGTCGGAGTTCTTAGTTGGTGGATTTTTATTGAGAAACCCCACAGAACTTCAATTACTGAAATCAGGGCAGAGATTCAGTTTGAATGGGGACCTGATGTTATATCGGGTAAAATTATTACAGAAAAACCTTGTAATTACGATGAATATAAGGTGGTAGCTTACGTAAAGACAGATATATGGTATGCACATCCATGGACAGGAGCATTTGCATCAATAAATAAAGATGGCTCCTGGGAACTTGAGTCCGTTAACAGAATGCCCTTGCCCACACAAGTGGAAGTCTTCTTAATAGATAAAGATTGCATACCTCCTCCACTAGTTGAAGATCCCCTAGAAGAGTTAAAGCCCATAGCTAGTTCATTAAAGAGCATTCGGTAAAATTTGAGTTGAGATAAAAATAACGAAAAAATAAATAAAGGAGGAGGGGCAAATGACCCGAAAAGAAGAAGCTGTTATGATCGGCGAAAAGAATTTAGAGAATTATCCGTGGACAAAATTAAGGACAGTGCTAACAACGATATTTTTAGCTGTTGGTGGTTTGATGGTGGCCGTAGGGATAGTATTTTGGCCTAATCCAGATGGGATAGCATTTGGTGTTGTTTGCGGCGCTATAGTTGTGCTTATCACACTTGTTGTGAGTCTCTGTGAGTATTTCTATGACCAAGTGCCGTATCGTATAGTAAGGGGTTTTCCTAAGTTAAGTGTTATTGAATTCGACGCTCTTGGGAGAATAGTTACTGTTTTGGGCGCGGATAGTGAGAAGCATTATTTTAAACCAGATTCAGTTCTTTATAGTGAAAAGGAAGAAAAATCTTATGTTGTAGTTTCTGGAAGATTAGATAGTCCTTGGATGAGATTAAGACTAGGTGGAGATATTGAAGATATTATAGTGTATCCTAGGCCCCAAAAAACCAAATGAAAAATCAAAGCCCTGTGAGAAATTGCAGGGCTATTTGCTTGACACTTTAATCTGGTTTGCTATGCTTTAATAAAGCTCTTTGAGAGAAAAATAAAACTTATGGAGGTGTAAAATGGAAAGAGGGAGAGCGATTATTACGGCTTTAGTATTGGGGATTGCTTTTGGTCTTTTTTGGTGGTTTTGCATTGAGCTGCCGAGAAAAGAAAGGGAGTATAAAGCTTCAATTACCGAGATTGAGGCAGAGATTTTAAATATTCAGGATGATGAGATAAGATTGAGAAAAGTAGATACCCAAGAAGAAGTGACTATTGAATTTAGCATGTCATTTCTAACAGCACGGGAGGAAGAGGGATTACCTGAAATTTCTGAAAAATACGATTGGGTTGTGTTAAGCGACCGTGAGGTTGGCTATGGTAGTATTTATCGGATAAAATATGGCGGAATAGGTGAAATAAAGGACCCCTTAGAAATAGAATTAATTCAGAGCAAAGAAGAATGGCTTCAACAAAGGCGAGAGCTGGCTAAGAAATATACTAATAGTGATGAAATGCCCGATGTCAGCGATTGGATTTTAGAGAGCAGCTCAAAAGTAAAGGACATAGAGGTAGAAGCAAAGATATTTTATCTGTTGGAGTGGAACCTAGATTGGGAGGACAACATCGTTTGTTTTGCTTACTATGATACCAGCGGCGAAGGACCTGTTTTGAAAGCTATGCGCGCTTTTTACTATATGTCGGACGAAGCCGTTGTCGCGAAGGTATGGATAATAGAAAATGGCAAAGAGAAATTTTATCGGCTTGAAGAAGATGACGAACGACGTATACACATTTCAAAAGAGAATAGCAAAGTGAAATTTGAGTTGAGATAAAAATAATGAAAAAAATAAAAAGAAGGAGGACAAAATGACCCGAGAAGAAAAGATTGCCATGATTGGCATGGGGAATTTGAAGGTCTGGCCGTGGACAATAACAAGAACAGTGGCGACAGTAGTTTTTTTAGGTCTGTTTGGTTCTCTCATGGCCCTCGGAATAATTTTGGGCGGTGTAGATAATATTGTAGATAGTATTGTTGTTTGTGGGCTGTTAATTTTTTTCACGCTTTTAATAAGTCTTGGTAGTTATTACTGGGGCGAAGTACAAAATCTTAAAGTAGAAGTGATAGAACCAGGGCCGATAGTAAAAGATTTTCTTGAATTGAAAGCTGTTCTATGGAAACCAGTTGAGCAAGAAGTAATAGTCGTCGGAAAAGATGGTAAAGAGCATAATATTGTGCCGAATAAAATTAGTTATAACAGAGGGGAAAAGAAGCACTGCGTCTTGATTTCTGGGAGACTAGATTCCTTATTTATAGAATTAAACTTAGGAAAGGGTCATAAAAAATTTATTTATCTAGTCGAATAAAAACTCCAAGCCCTGCAAGAAATTGCAGGGCTATTTGCTTGACACTTTAATCTGGTTTGCTATGCTTTAATAAAGCTCTTTGAGAGAAAAATAAAACTTATGGAGGTAAGAAAGGATGAAAAGAAGAGGGGCGATTGTTATAGTTATGGTAATGTTGGCGATAGCAATCTTTGGATTTGTGGTTTTGCATGTATTGCCCGATAGACATAAAGCTTCTATTACTGAAATCAAGGCAGAAATTATTATGGATGTTTCTCATCTCGAAGAAAATCCACATTCTTTAAAATTAAGAAAAATAGATGCTAAGGAAATAATGGATGTTAAATTTAATGAGCAATTTAGACTCTCAGGTGGAGAAGGGCTGCCGATAGTTGATAAGAGAGTAGGTTTAGTTTACTTAGATCGTACAGAAATCGGTGAGGGAAGTATTTATCGACTTAGATATACTGGGGTTGGTGAAGTAAAGGATCTAATACATATAGAATTAATCCAGAGTAGAAAAGAGTTAGTTAGAAAGATGGCTTCAAGTGATGAGATGCCAGATATTAGTAAGTACCATTTTGACCATTCATTCAGTCGGCAGAATTATAAAATAGAAGAGTATCATCGGTTCAATATAGAGGGTGCCCATATCAGACTTACTGCCCATTATAATACTGCCTCAGGAGAAGATGTCCTAAAAGCTTTAAAGGCTCGTTACATTATTGAAAAACATTCTAACCCCGTCCAATATTTGGGAAAGACATGGATAATAAAGGCATGGATGAAGGAAGGCGATAACTGGAAGCTTTATGATCTTGGAGAAAATATTAGAGGAGGCGTATTTGTTTCCGAAGAAGAAGGCTCGGTAAAATTTAAACTTTATATAAAAGAAGGGGATGATTGGACGATTTTACATACTTCATGAACTTGATAAGAACGATAAGCAAGACATAGATGTTTCCAAAGAAAATGGCAAAGTGAAATTTGAGTTAAGATAAAAATAACGAAAAATAAAAAGGAGGAGGGCAAAATGAAACGAGAAGAAACAATTGCCATGATTGGCAGAGAGAATTTAAGGGTTCAGCCGTGGACAAGACTAAGGACAATAGTTTTGGTAACCTTTTTGGGATTGGGTAGTGTATTAATGACGTTGGGAATAATGTTTTGGGGCCACCTTAATGCGCCGGTTGGTATTTGGATAGGTGGTATAATTGTATTTGTCTCACTTCTCTGGATTCTTGTCGACTATTTCTATTTCGAAGTGCCGAATCTGGTAATTAAAAACCCCATTCAATTAGAAATCCTTGAATACGAACCTATTACTGACGGGAAAGTTATGGTGCTCGGAAAAGACGGCAAGAAGCACTATCTTATTCCAGATAAAATTTGGTCTCTCGAAACTATATATCTTAAATACGAAGAAAAGTCTTATTTTTGGATTTCTGAAAAATTAAATTTCAGTGGTCCTGACGTAAAATTAGTATTAGGAAAAAATTATAAAGAAATCATTACTCTACCCGAATAAAAATCAAAGCCCTGTGAGAAATTGCAGGGCTATTTGTTTTGAGGTATAATAAAGTTAGTATGATTACGGTTAAGAAATCTATTCTTAAAAAAGTCTTTAAAAAGAGGAGCCCCGATGTTCATAAGTATGACTTTGGGCATCTTTTGGTTATTGGGGGAAATAAGCTTTATAGCGGCTCTCCTGCTTTTGCGGCACTGGCGGCTTATCAGACCGGGGTAGACATAGTTACTATTGCTGGGACCAAAAGAGCAATGGATATCGTGGCTGGCTTTGCGCCAGATTTAATTACTTATCCTTTGGAAGGCGATTGGCTTGCCAAGATTCACCTAAAGGAGCTACTTGAACTCACTAAGGGGAAGACTGCGGTGGTTATTGGTGGGGGATTAGGCAGAAAAGATTCTACTCTTAAGACAATAAGAGAATTTTTAAAAAGAGTTGAAGTTCCTTGCGTTATTGATGCTGATGCTATTCATGCTCTAGCTCGAGAAATCGCGAACTTAAGTTCGCTACTCCGAAAAGAAATCGCAGACTTAAGTCTGCTACTTCAAAATAAGCCATGCATTATTACTCCTCATCTTTATGAGTTTTTTATTCTTTCGGGGAAAAGTATTGAGAAAGCTGATTTAAAAAAGAGATTAGAAATAGTTAGAGCTGCGGCTAAAAAACTAAAAACAACTATCTTGCTTAAAGCAAATATTGATATAATTTCTGATGGAAAACAGATAGCTTTGAATAAAACAGGTAATCCCTATATGACCGTTGGAGGAACAGGCGATACTTTAGCCGGCATTTGCGGGTCGCTGCTTGCCCAAGGTATTGAGCCGTTTACTGCGGCAAGGGCGGCAGCTTATATTAATGGTAGAGCGGGGGATATTGCGGCTTCTAAACTTAAGGAAAGCTTTATGGCTTCAGATTTAATAGAAGCTATCCCCGAAGCGATAAAATAATGATACCTTATTGGGTCTACGACAAAATAACCTTTGGTCCGATTACTATTTATACCTGGGGCCTTATGATTGGCCTTGCTTTTATTGTTGGGCTAATTCTGGCTTTAAAAGAGGCAAAGAGAAAGGGGGTAGATTCCGATAAAGTTATCAATTTAGCCATTTTGGTGCTCATTGGCAGTTTCTTGGGAGCACGTTTAGTTTATATCTTTCAATACCTTGATTATTACCTAGCCAATCCTTTGGATATTTTTAAAGTCTGGCAGGGAGGGATAGTTTTTTATGGAGGGCTGGGCGGAGCTTTTCTTTTTGGCTGGCTTTACATTAAAAAATCAAAGCTTTCTTTTTGGAAAATAGCCGATGTCGTTGCTCCAGCAGTAGCGATAGGAATCTTTATTGGCCGGATTGGCTGCTCGTTAATTAATGATCATATGGGGGCTGTAACTACACTGCCTTGGGGTATTCAATATATTGACGGTACATTAAGACATCCGGTAGCCGAATATCTTTCTTTAAATGGACTTATTCTATTTTTATTTCTTTGGGCGATAAGAAAAAAAATAAAGCAAGTGGGAATGCTTTTTTTAATTTTTCTTTTGTGGTATGGAGCAACAAGATTCTTTCTAGATTTCACTCGCTGCAGTGATTTAGCTGGCTGTGATTTAAGGTGGTGGGGAATGACGATATCTCAGCATATCTCGGTTATTTTAATAGTAGTGGTCGTGGTTATTGTGAGGTTAAAGAGAAAAGCCCAGAAATAAATTCCTAATTCCAAATTCCTAATTTCTAATAAAATGCCGAATGTCCAATGTCCAATGACTAAAGAGTTTTAGAAATTAGACATTTAAGAATTGGAAATTTCATTAGAAATTAGATAATTAGATATTAGAAATTTTTAAGGTTGTGGCTCAATCTAAAGACTTTTCAAATTATCTAATCCTGGCTATTGCTCTTATATTAATTTTAACTATTGGTATCTGGGTTATTGTTTCTTCACGGTTTATTAGAAAGAATGAAGAGAGTAATGTGGAAAGAGAGAAAGAGGAATATTACTACGAATTAGACGGGCAAAAACCATCTCTTTCCGATACGACTTCTTTAAAAGAAGGGGATGAGGCACCGGATTTTAGATTAGAAAGTATTGGGAGTAAATTTATTAGTTTAGGAGATTTAAAGAGGAAAGAATTTTTGCTAGTCTTTTTTAACAGTCAATGCGGATTTTGCAAGAAAGAAATGCAAGACCTGGTAGAATTAGCGAGAGTTGGGAAAGAGATAATTGCTATTGCTATTTGGGGAGATGAAAAAGATGATTTAATAGAGTTTGCCCGGGAGCTAGGGATAGATTTTCCAATTCTCATAGATAAAAATGACCAAATTGCTGGTAAATATTTCATTAAGGGAACGCCAACTAATTTTTTAATTGATAAAGATGGGGTGATTTTAGAAAAACATAGAGGATATGCGCCAAGAATTGAATTAGAAAGGATACTCGGATTATGAAATGGTATAAGTTAACACAAAAAGAGGTTTTAAAGAGGCTTAAAACCAGTAAAAATGGTCTCTCTCTTGAAGAAGTAGAGAGCAGACTTAAAAAATTTGGTCCAAATGAGCTTCCTAAACCTAAAGAGCTAACCCGGCTAAAACTAATTTTGAGTCAATTTAAAAGCCCGCTCATTTACATTTTGCTTATTGCCGGGGCAGTCACTCTTATTATCGGAGAATTTTTAGACAGCATTGTAATTTTTGCCGCCGTTGGCATCAATAGTATTGTTGGTTTTATTCAAGAAAATAAAGCATCCCAAGCTCTTGAGAAAATAAAAGAGACTTTAGTTCTTGAAGCACTGGTGATAAGAGACGGACAGGAAAAATTAGTTGAAGCATCTTCTTTAGTCCCCGGAGATGTTATTGTTTTAAGACCAGGCAATAAAGTCCCGGCTGACGCAAGATTAATAGAAGCAGTAAATTTGAAAGTGAATGAGGCGGCTTTAACCGGCGAATGGATAGCTGAAACAAAAGAGACAAAGACCCTTAAAAAAGAGATACCCATGGCCGACCGAACCAATATAGTTTATATGGGCACGATAGTGGAGGAAGGTGAGGCAAGGGCAGTAATAACTGAAACGGGCCTCGCTTCCGAATTGGGGAAAATTGCTTTAATGGTTCATAAAACTAAGGAGGAAAAAACGCCCTTTCAAAAGAAACTTGCTCATTTTAGTAAAATTGTTGGAATGGTCATTGCCTTCTTGTGTCTTATAATTTTTACAGAAGGAATATTGACCGGCAATAGCTTTGTGGAAATGTTTACCACTTCGGTGGCGGTGGCAGTAGCAGCTATTCCCGAAGGATTACCGGTAGCTATGACAGTAATTTTGGCTATTGGTATGCAAAGGATACTTGCCAAAGGTGGGTTAGTGAGAAAGTTAGTGGCCGCAGAAACCTTAGGTGCAACAACAGTAATTTGCACTGATAAGACCGGAACCCTTACCGAAGGGAAAATGAAAGCTAGTAACGTTTTAACAGCCAATGAGGACTTTTTGCTTGAGCAAAGAACAAAAGAAACATCAAAAGATGTAACTTTGGCTTTAAAAATTGCTTCCATTTGCAGTGAAGCATTTATTGAGAATTCCGAAGAAGCAATTGAAAAATGGATTGTTCGTGGAAGACCTACAGATAAAGCTCTGCTCCTGGCTGGTATAGGAGTGGGGCTTAATAGGAAAAACTTAGAAGACGAATTTCCTAAAATCTCAAAACTTCCTTTTGATCCTAAACGAAAATTTATCCTTAGTCTTAACAAGCTAACCAAAACCAAAAATATTCTTTTTATCTCCGGTGCGCCGGAAAAGGTTCTGGGTAATGCGAAGTATTTGGAGGTGAATGGAAAAAAGATAAATTTGACTGAATCAAGACGTCAGGATTTAGAAGAAAGATATCAGAAATTAACGAGGATTGGATTACGAGTAATTGCTATGGGATACAAAACAGGCATTAGTGAAATTAGTGGCAAATTAGCGGACATTCGCGATTGTGTTTTTGTTGGATTTATTGGACTTCGAGACCCGTTAAGGAAAACCGCAAAGAAGATGATTAGGGTTTGTAGGCAAGCAGGACTGCGGCCCATTATTGTTACTGGTGATCACAAGCTTACTGCTAGGGCCGTAGCTAAAGAATTAAGAATAGCGGCACAAGAAGAAAATGTTTTAACGGGGCTTGATTTAGACAAAATGAGTGATGAAGAATTGTTCCAAAGAATGGGAAAGATTAATGTTTTTGCTCGAGTGGAGCCAACCCATAAAGTTCGCATTGTTAATGCTTTAAAAATCCGAGGAGAGGTAGTGGCAATGACCGGTGATGGCGTAAATGATGCCCCGGCTTTAAAGAAAGCAGATATCGGCGTGGCTCTAGGGTCTGGAACCGATGTAGCTAAGGAAACTTCGGATTTAGTACTTCTCGATGATAATTTCAGTACCATTGTTACTGCTGTAGAGGGGGGTCGGGTGATTATTGATAATATCAGGAAGGTAATTACCTATCTCCTTTCTGATAGTTTCAGTGAGGTTATTTTAATTGGAGGATCGATGGTAATTTATTGGTTAACAAAACAACCTTGGGTTTTACCGGTTACTGCTGTTCAGATTCTTTGGGTGAATATAGTAGAGGATGGTCTTCCGGATATAGCCTTGGCTTTTGAAAAAAAAGAGAAAGATGTGATGGAAAAAAGACCGGAGGGTCATAGAGTACCTTTACTTACAACAGAGATGAAAGTAATAATCTTTATTATCGGTATAATTACCGATTTAATACTGTTGGGGCTTTTTCTTTGGCTTTTAAACGAAACTCGCAATATTCAGTACGTTCAGACTATGATATTTGCTGCCCTAGGCGTGGATTCACTTTTATATGTTTTCTCTTGTAAGAGCTTGAGGCGTTCTATTTGGCACATTAATCCTTTTTCTAACTTGTACCTAGTTGGAGCGGTAACTTTCGGGTTTTTAATGCTTTTCGTTGCTTTGTATGTTCCAGTATTTCAAGCATTATTAAGGACAGTGCCTCTTGGTCTTGGGGACTGGTTAATCCTTTTTGGTTTAGGTATTATAGAGATAGCAGCTATTGAACTCGGTAAATGGCACTTCTTAGTAAAACAAAAAGTTAAAAAATAATATGCTTTGGGTTTATATTATAATTTTCATCATTTCTGTTTTTGTTTTAGTAAAGAGCGGAGCTATGTTAGTGAAATCTCTAGTGGTTATTTCTCGCTATTTAAAAATTTCTGAATATGCGACTGCCTTTATTTTTATGGCTATTGTTACTTCCTTGCCAGAATTATTCGTTGGTGTTGGTGCTGCTCTTAAAAAAACCTCTAGTTTGGCTTTAGGAACTATAATTGGTTCTAATATTGCCAATCTCACTTTAATTTTAGGTTTGGTGATAATTTTTGCTCGGGGGATTAAAATTAAAACTAAAGTTACTCGGCGAGAGGCATGGAGTGTTTTTTTTATCGCTACTCTGCCCTTACTTTTAATGTGGAATGGTCGGCTTTCTCGAGTAGAGGGGCTTATTCTTTTGGTGGTGTATTTTTTATATCTCCGCCGGTTGATAGGCCAGAGAAAAAGATTTGTTAGAGCTTTTAATTCTTTCGAGCATGATTGGCAGGGATTTAAAGTTTTCCTAAAGAATATATTTCTTTTCCTACTAGGGATAGCTTTGCTTTTGGGTAGTGCCTGGCTGCTTATAGAAAGCGCAACGCAGATTGCTTTTAGTTTGAATCTTTCATTGGTATTTATTGGTTTGTTTTTAGTAGCTGTCGGTACTTCTTTACCAGAACTTGTTTTTGGTATAAAATCAGTTTTAGCCAAACATGAAGCAATGAACTTGGGTAATCTCCTTGGAAGCTGCGCCTGCAATTCTGCTTTGATTTTAGGATTAGTGGCAATAATTCATCCAATAAAAATAGTCCAGTTTAATATATTTTTAGTCAGTATTTTCTTTATGATTGTTACTTTTTTAATTTTTAATTTATTTATCAGAACTAAATCCAAGCTTTCTTATCAAGAGGGATTTATGCTTTTGGGATTTTACTTAGTTTTTATGATGATCGGGTTAATGATTAAATAAACCCTTGAATTTTTAGTTTATTTATGTTAGATTAAAGACAATAAACCTTATTAAAATGGAACAGTTTATTATTCCTTTTTTAGTTTTAATTATTACAGCTTTGGCTTTAATATTTTTTTTATTGCTCAAAAAAAGGGGAGCGTCCGAAAGTGAATCTTCAATAATGCTTCAGGAACAATTAAACGAGCTTCGTCAAGTTTTAGATAGTAAGCTCGGCGAGTCAACTAAGAGTATGCAGCTCCAGTTTAACGAGAGCGCCAAGATTATCCGCGATGTGACGGAAAAATTGACTAAACTTGACGATACTAATAAGCAAGTGATCGGCTTTGCCGAACAACTACAATCTTTAGAAAATATTTTAACTAATCCCAAGCAGCGAGGAATTTTAGGAGAGTATTATTTAGAAACACTTTTAAAAAATATTTTGCCGCCAAGTGCCTACCAAATGCAGTATGATTTCGGCGACGGAGATATCGTTGATGCAGTGATTTTTGTTAAAGATAAACTTATTCCGATAGATTCTAAGTTTTCTTTAGAGAATTATAATCGAATTGCTCAAGAGAAAGATAAACTAGAGAGAGCTAGATTAGAAAAGCAATTCAAAATTGATTTAAAAAATCGAATTGACGAAACGGCTAAATACATCAAGCCGAATAAAGGAACAATGGATTTTGCTTTTATGTTTATTCCAGCCGAAGCGATTTATTACGATTTATTAGTCAACCAAATAGGGACTATTAAAGTAGCCACCCGCGACTTAATTGAATATGCCTTTAAAGATAAACATGTCATTATTGTTTCACCGACTTCTTTTCATGCTTATTTACAGACCGTTTTGCAAGGCTTAAGAGCCCTGCAGATTGAAGAGGGGGCCAAAGAAATCCGCAAAAGGGTAGAGATGCTAGCAAGGCACCTAAGAAGTTATGAGGAATATATGCAAAAGTTAGGCAATAATTTAGGCACCACTGTTAATATGTACAACAGTGCTTATAAGGAGTTTGGTAAAATTGACAAAGATGTGACCAAAATTACTGAGGGAAAATCAAAGATGGAAATTAAGCAATTAGACAAACCTTCCGTAGAGTAAATGAAAAACAGTAGCCAAAATTTAAAAACTAAAATTATTGTAAATCTGCTATTTGATAGAGTCAGGTTGTTTTTTTTAAGACCCTATTGGAAAGATAGATTAATTTTAACGATTTTAGTTTTAAGCTTCGTTATTAATATAACTCTCTGGATTTTTTTGAAAGTATTTATAAAGCCAGGGCCCGTTCCCCTTACTCTTCACTATACTATCTACTTTGGTCCAGATTTATTAGGCGAGGCCTGGCAGGTTCTTACTATTCCTTTAGTCGGACTGGCGATGATATTTATTAATAGCTTCCTAGGATTTTTGGTTTATTCCCGAGATAAGTTCACTGCCTATTTTTTAATGGGAATTCTGCCTGTCCTCCAAATCTTTTTGTGGATTGGAGCAATTTCGTTAGTACTGATTAATTTGTAATTGTATGTCAATATTGTTGTATCTTAAACCATTTTTGATTGCCTTAGGGCTTGTTTTATTTTTGATTCCTTTTAGTCGGTGGCTTGTTCATAAATTAAATTTTCCTGCCAAGAGAATTCCTCGTTGGGGTGGGGGAGTAGTCATTTTAGTTTTTATTCTAGTTCTTTTTTTAATTCCGGAGTTAGCGATTGAAAGACCGCTTAAGGGAGTAATAATTGCCAGTTTGGTTATTTTAGTCGTCGGTATCTGGGACGATATAAAAAAACTTAAAGCCCTTCCTCAATTTCTTACTCAAATTATTGCGGCGTTTATTATTATCTTGGCCGGAGTGAGAATTGACTATATTACTAATCCTTTCGGCGGCGCCATCCGATTAGACCAGATACAATTTTCAATTTTCAATTTTCAATTTTCAATTTTTGGTTCTCTTTTTATTATTCTCTGGATTGTCGGGATGATTAATATGATGAATTGGTTGGATGGCATAGATGGGCTGGCCGGGGGAGTAGGCGTGATAGGAGCAATAACTTTATTTTTCTTAAGTATTAGCCCCTTGGTAAATCAACCTCCGTTAGGAATACTTGCTATAACTCTCGCCGGAGCCACTTTGGGCCTTTTGGTTTATAATTTCCCACCAGCTAAAATTTTTATGGGTAGTTCTGGTAGTATGTTTTTAGGGTTTATGCTTGGCACTTTGGCAATTTTTAGCGGCGGGAAAATTGCTACCGCACTACTAGTAATGGGTTTCCCTGTTCTTGACGGATTTTGGGTAATCATTCAACGCTTAAAAGCAGGGGCCTCTCCCTTTAAAGGCGATAAACGTCATCTTCATTATAAACTTTTAAACTTAGGTTTCTCTCAAAGACAGATTGTTCTACTTCTCTATTTCGTTTGCGCCTTATTCGGCGCAGTAGCTCTATCAGTACAAACCCTAGGCAAACTTATAGCTGTAGCTTGTTTAGCCGGACTAATGATTACAATAGCTTTCCTCATTATCCGACAGCGTAGAGGTCAAACCTCTACAGAACTGTAGAGGTTTGACCTCTACAAACTTCAAAACTCGATATTTAATAAGCCTTGAGTTTTAGCCCAAGGCCTATTTTTATATAATCAAGGTTGTTCAGAAAAAATTACTCTTAAGGTACCATAATACAGTAATACATTCTCTCTTACTAGAACCTTATAATTACTCCTTCTTATTGAGATACCGTATTGTATGGCTTTGACAGAGATCTCTTTGTTTTCTAGAAAAGGAAGAAGAGTTCTTGTATACTCTGCAGCTTCTTTGATTTTCTTGAAACGTCTGCGGTAATAAATATCTGCGTGAACATCTAGAAGTTCAATATCCTTTTCTTTAAAAGCCGTATATTTTACTATATGTGAAACTTTTAATGGCACCCTTTTCTCAATAGTTACTTCAACAACATATTCTCCCTGAAGTTTAAACAATGAAACCTCTTTAGGTATAAACCTAAGTTCATATCTTTCTTTGTATTTTAAAAGTGGTTCCCGCAACCTAAAATCAATAAAATCTTTAGAAACTACATACTCCAATTCATTTGCTAAGAATTCTCCCAAAGTTTCTTCTGTTATAGTTACTACAGTCGTTTTTACGATTGTCTCTTGAGCAAAAATACTCCCTGTACTTGATACTAAAAGCGCCATTACAAGAATCACTCCCACCCATCTCATTCTCTTCATCTTTCCCTCCGTCTTCTTATTGTCCTCTAATTTTTAAAGGACTTTTTATTATTGAAACTTAGCATATAGATTTTAATCTGTCAATAGTTGACTGCTAATGAGAGAGGTGATATAATAATAATGAAATCGCGAACTCCCGCCTACGCTGAAGCTTCGGCGGGCAAGAAAGTTCGCTATTCCAATATGTTATGTGTTACATGTTATATGTTACATGATAAATATGTTTGCTGTTATAAAAACCGGAGGGAAACAATATAGGGTTTCCAAGGGGGATAAAATTAAAATAGAGAAGTTGGACGCAAAAGTTGGAGATAAAGTAACTTTTGACGATGTTTTATTGGTGGTAGAAAAAGATAAGGCCAAGATTGGTACTCCGAAGGTGAAAGGTGCCAAAGTGGAGACAAAAGTATTAAAACAAGCAAAGTATAAAAAGGTAGTGATTTTTAAATATAAAGCCAAGAAAAGATACAAAAAAAAGCTGGGACACCGCCAGCCCTACACAGAGGTGGAAATTATTAAGATTGTTTATTAATTTATTTTTCTTCGGCCACTTAAGGCGCTGGAGAGTGTTGCTTCATCGGCATATTCCAAATCTGCTCCAGTTGGTAACCCGCGCGCTAAACGGGTTATTTTTATTTTGTAGGGTTTCAAAACTCTAGCCAGATACATAGCCGTGGTTTCTCCTTCGGTGGTGGGATTGATAGCTAAAATTACCTCTTTGATATTTTCTTTTTTAAGACGCGTTAGCAACTCCTTTATTTTTAAATCATTAAAACCTTTTCCTCGGGCAGGAGGAATCGTTCCTCTTAATATATGATAGAGTCCCTTATATTGACCAGTAGCTTCTATAGGAGAGACGTCTAAAGGGCTTTCTACCACACATATTTGAGATAAGTCCCTTTTTGGGTCTTGGCAAATACTGCAAAGTTTTGAGGAGGCATCTGTGATGTTAAAACAGCGTGAGCAGTATTTCGTGTTTTGTTTTAATGAAACCAACGCAGAGATTAATTTTTCTAAATCTTGGGAGGGACAATTTAGCAAATATAAAGCAAACCTGGCTGCCGTCCGGGGCCCAATACCGGGTAATTTATTGAGCTCTTGGGTAAGATTTTGAATAGATCTAGGCAGACTCATCTCTTTTTGTTTCTATACTTTTAAAACTAACGCAATTCTCATTAAAATAAAGTTCAACCTTTCCAATCGGGCCGTTGCGGTGTTTGCCAATAATAATGTCGGCGATATTTTGTTTGGAGGAGTCTTTCTTCTCTCTATCTTCTCGATAAATAAAAAGAACCACATCAGCATCCTGCTCAAGGGTTCCACTCTCGCGAAGATCAGAAAGGCGAGGGATTTGAGGAGAACGATTTTCTACGGCTCGCGAGAGTTGAGAAAGAGCTAAGACTGGTACGTTCAATTCTTTAGCTAAATTCTTGAGCCCGTGGGAAATCTCTGTCACTTGTTGGACTAAAGAATCCCTAGAATTCGTAGATTCCATTAATTGCAGATAATCAACAACAACCAGTCCCAATCCGTGTTCAGCCTGAAGACGCCTTACCATAGTTCTCATCTCCAGTATTTTATTTGAGCCCGCATCGTCAATATAAATAGGAGCTTGAGAAAGTGTATCCATGGCGTGAGCAATTCTGGAAAAATCGTTATCCTCACCTTTAAAAGAAAGCCGACCGGTTCTTAGTTTCCACAAGTCAACTCCAGCCTGAGAAGAAAGTAGATGGTCAACAATTTGTTCTTTAGAGGTTTCTAGACTAAATACTCCAACTGGAATTTTTTCTTTTATGGCTACGTGGCGAGCAATATCTAAGGCCAGAGTCGTTTTTCCTAAACTGGGACGAGAGGCTAAAATGATAAGGTCAGCTCTTTGCAAGCCCCCCAGGATATAATCTAACTTATAAAAACCGGTCGGTATCCCCCTTAAAGCCCCATCTCCCTTATGGAGTTTGTCAATTCTTTCAAAGGCCTCTTCCAGAGCCGGCTTAATTGGGACAAAATTTTGATGAAGATATTTTTGAGAAACATTAAAGATGCTTTGTTCTGCTTCATCTAAAACTTTTTCCGTGTCCTCACTTTCTTTATACGCTTTAAAGGAAATTTCACTTGCTGCAGCAATTAGTCTCCTCAAAGTAGATTTTTTCTGAATAATATTAGCGTAAGTTGCCACGTGAGCTGCCGTGGGGACAGAATTAACGAGAGTTGTTAGATAACTCACTCCTCCTACCTCCTTGAGCTTGTTAGCCTCTTTTAGTTTATTAGAGGTACTTAATACATCAATTGGTTCATTGTGTTCGTAAAGCCCAATCATTGCTTCGTAAATTGTTTGATGCACGCCCCGATAAAAATCTTGAGGTTTTAAAATATCGGCTATTTTAATAATAGCGTCTTTATCAAGCATAAGACACCCCAGCACTGATTGTTCAGCTTCAACATTCTGGGGAGGGAGTTTCTGGGCAATTGGCTCTAAGGTTTGTTTATCTTTCTTGGGCATATTTATCACATTAATATACCATAACAATTATTTTTTAGCAAAACTAATTTCTTTTATTTTAGCTCCCCTCGCTGTATCTTCTAGCTTATAGCCTTTCTTTTCAGTTTCTTTTCGGAGCTTGTCTGCTTTTCTCCACTTTTTTTCTTTGCGAGCTTTCTCTCTTTCTTTGACAAGTTTTTTAATCTCGGCTGGGATTTTGGGGATGACTATTTTAGATGGGAGTATTCCTAAAACTTGGTCAAACTTTATTATTAAATTATAGAAGACTCCAGCTTCAGCTGGGTTTAATTTATTTTCATCAACAAGCTTATTTCCTTCTTTTACTGTTTCAAACATTATAGCAAGTGCTCGCGGTGTATTAAAATCATCATCCATATATTTTTCAAATTCCCTCTTTGCCTTGTTAAGCAGCCGTTTAACATCAGGTATTTGCTTTGTTTGCTTTCTTTCAATGCTCTTCAGTTTCTTTAAAAACTCAACGATTCGTTCTAGTCCCTCTTGGGCTTGTTTTAATCCCCGAAAAGTAAAATTAAATTTAGAACGATGATGAGCCCCAAGGATAAGAAGGCGGAAGGTCAGAGGATTATGGCTTCTTTGTTCTAAGTCCCTTAAGGTATAAAAATTCCCCTTTGATTTAGCCATTTTTTGACCAGCCACTAAAAGCCAGCCGCAGTGAATCCAAAAATGGACAAATTTTTTAGCGGTGGCGGCTTCAGATTGAGCGATTTCATTTTCATGGTGAGGGAAAATATTATCTTCTCCTCCGGTATGGATATCAAAGCTAGGGCCCAAGTATTTCATACTCATTGCAGAGCATTCTATATGCCAGCCAGGATAACCTAGTCCCCAAGGAGACTTCCATTTCATTAAATGCTCTCGTGGGGCCCGAATCCAGAGAGCAAAATCAAAGGGATTGGCTTTATCTGGATGGATTTCAAGCCGCGCGCCAGCCTTTAATTTCTTAAGAGTATTTCCAGAGAGTTTTCCGTAATTTTTAAATTTCGTTACATCAAAAAATACCGAGCCATTTTTTTTGTAAGCGTAACCCTTCTTAACCAATATTTCTATTAATTTAATCATTTCCTCTATATGCTCGGTGGCGCGAGGAAAAACATGAGCTGGCTTAATGTTTAATTTTTTCTCATCTTCAAAAAAAGCTTTAGTGTAAAATCTGGCAATTTGTTTCGGGCTCTTTTTTTCACGCTTGGCAGCAACAACCATCTTATCAATATCTTCTTCGGTTAAATGTCCAACATCAGTGATGTTTTTTACCTGCTTTACCTTATATCCAAGCTCTTCAAGCCAACGCCTGATAACATCAGCCATAATAAAAGCCCGCAGATTTCCGATATGAGCAAAGCTATAAACTGTTGGTCCACAGTTATACATTCCAACCTTTTTGTCCTTGAGGGGCTTAAAAACTTCTTTTTTCTTTGTTAGAGTATTGTAAATTTTTAGAGCCATCTTTTCTTTTTAAAATAGATAATCATAGCAGCCACCGTGATAATCATTGATAAAATAATTATCCAAAAAGTATAGGGATTTTCAACGAAGGGAAAGTGGCGAAATACGTTCATTCCAAAAATTCCTGCAATAACTCCTAAAGGAAAGGTAATAAAAGAAATAACTGTCAAAATCCGCATAATGTCGCCGGTTTTATAAGAAAGAAGACTTTGATTGGTGCTGTCTAATGCATCAATCATTTCTCGATGAATATTTAAAATGCGGAAGACCTCTTTTCGAGAAGAGATAAGTTCTGCTGAATAAAATTTAATTTCTTTTTCTTTGGGGAAAAATTCGGATAGTTTTTCGGCCAGGACTTTTAAAATAACTCCTTGGGGTCTAATTGTTCTTCCAAAATCAATAATATCTCTTTTGACTATAGAGATTTCACTAACCATTTCTCTCTCTTTATGTTTAAAAACTTTCTCTTCAATTTTATCAATATTTTCAGCAATGTGGTCTAGCATAGGCAGACAAGAATCAATTAAGTTATCCAGCAGATGAAACAAGAGATGACTGATAGTCCTTTTGAAATACCGTTTCCTCAAAGTATCATGCAAAAGACAATTTTCAAATAATTTTTTAAGTTCCGGAAGTTCACCCTGATGGCTGGTAACTATTGTGTCTTTAGCTAAAATAATGTCTAATTCTTTAGCAATGGTGCAGCGAGTCTTTGGGTCAAATACCGGAAAGTGAAAAACAACAAATAAATAATCATCAAATACTTCCACTTTAGCTCGTTTGAGAGGAGGCAGATATTGATGGATAGAGCTCGGATGAAGCTTTATTTTTTCTCTTAAAAAGTCTAGGTCTTTTTCTTTTGGATTCTCTATATCAATCCAAGTAAGTTTGTTGAATTTAATTTGTTTCATATTGTTTTTATTTTACCATAGTCAAGAATCCTTGACAACTTTTTTAAGGTGATTATACTGAAATTAGCACTCTCACTTGACAAGTGCTAACGACGGAGGTAGTATTAATATATATGATAACGAAACGTCAAGAACAAATACTTTCTACGATAATTAGAGAGTACATAGAAAGTGCTACTCCGGTTGCTTCAAGTATTTTAGCCAAGAAGTATGATTTTTGTGTTTCTCCGGCTACTATTAGAGCAGAAATGGCTTATTTGGAAAAAGAAGGTTTGCTTTACCAGCGCCATACTTCAGCCGGTAGGATTCCTACCGATAAGGGTTACCGATATTTTATAGATAAGCTGATGGAAGCTTACGCCTTATCTCGTAAAGACCAAAATCTTATCCAAAGGGAACTGCTTGAACTAAAAACAAAATATAATCGGCTAGTCAAAAACACAGCCAGGATTCTTGCGTCTTTGTCAGACAACTTAGGTTTGAGCTCGGTGCTAGATTTAGAGCTCTTCCACGAGGCAGGGATAAATAAACTTATTGCCGAACCGGAGTTTACTGATTCCAAAGACTTTGCTCAAATGACCGAAACTTTGGATTGGTTTGATGAGAATATTGAAAGATTATTTGAAAGTTTGACTACTCAAGTACCCCAAATTTACATTGGTCAGGAAAATCCCCTAATAAAAAATTTACCCACCAAAAACCCAAATTATAGTATGGTGATAGCCGGTTTTCAATTTCCTTCCGGAGAAAAAGGACTAGTAGCTATTATCGGGCCAAAAAGAATGAGATATGCGCGGAATGTTTCGTTGGTTCGTTATGTGACTGAATTGTTATGTGGAGGGATGATTATGGCAGTGGCCATAATCATGTAACACATAACATATAACATGTAACAATCTTCTTTATGTTACGTGTTGCGTGTTTCATGTTTCATGAAATATCATGTCTAAACCCAAACATTCCACAAAACCTCAAAAACAGTTAGAAGTGCTCAAGCGTCAAGCTGAAGAGTACCTTAATGGTTGGAAACGGGCTCAAGCTGATTTTGAGAATTATAAGAAAGCACAAGAGAAAGTAATGGTTGATTTTAAAAAATTCACCCAAGAAGATTTAATTTTAAAACTCTTACCGATATTAGACAGTTTCAACTTAGCTTTAAAGTATGTTCCCAAAGATTTTAGTAAAAACGAATGGATGCAAGGAATTCTGCAGATAAAAAATCAACTGGAGGAATTACTTAAAGTAAACAATGTCCGGGAAATATTCGTTAAAAAGGGCGATAAATTTAATCCGGAACTTCACGAAGCGGTAAAGGTGATAAAAGGTAATGGGAAAAATACGGCAGTGAAAGTTTTACAAAAAGGTTATACTTTTAATGGTAAATTATTGAGGCCCGCCAAGGTCGAGGTAGGAGAATAATTCACATAACACATAACATATAACATATAACAAATTATTTCATCTTGTTATGTGTTATATGTTCCATGTTTCATGAGATCATGTCAAAGATATTAGGTATCGACTTGGGCACTACTAATTCAGCCATGGCTGTGATTGAAGCGGGAGAGCCCAAAATTATTGAAAGCAAAGAAGGAGCAAGAACCACACCATCCGTGGTAGCAGTATCTAGCTCCGGTGAAAGATTGGTTGGTCAAATTGCTAAACGTCAAGCAGTAACCAATCCAGAAAACACTATTTTTTCTATTAAAAGGCTCATTGGTCGAAAATACGAAGACGAGGAGGTCCAGCAAGACCTAAAACTTATACCTTATAAAATTGTAAAATCAGGTCTTGGTTTAAAAGTGAAAATGGGGGATAAGGAATATTCTCCGGCAGAAATTTCAGCCATGATTTTACAAAAAATGAAGGCAGATGCTGAAGAGAAAGTCGGTGAAGAAATCAAGGAAGCCGTAATTACAGTGCCGGCTTATTTTGACGATTCCCAAAGAAAAGCAACTAAGGATGCTGGCAAAATTGCCGGGCTTGAGGTAAAAAGAATTATTAATGAACCAACAGCGGCAGCGTTTGCCTATGGGTTCAATAAAACAAAAAAAGACCAAAAAGTTGCAGTATATGATTTAGGTGGTGGTACATTTGATATCTCTATACTTGAGATTAATTTCGAGGAAGGAGAAAATACTGTAGAAGTAAAAGCTACTAACGGAGATACTCATTTGGGCGGAGATGATTTTGACCAACGGGTTATAAATTGGATAGTGGATGAGTTCAAAAAAGATCAAGGCATTGATTTATCAAGAGACCAGATGGCCTTGCAGCGGCTCAAAGAAGCGGCTGAAAAAGCAAAGATTGAACTCTCTACTACTGTGGAAACAGAGATTAATCAGCCATTTATTACCACTGACGCTTCTGGCCCAAAGCATCTTAATCTTAAACTAAGTCGTGCTAAATTAGAAGAATTAGTTGGTGATTTAGTAGAAAAAACAATAAAACCCTGTGAAGATGCTTTGGCAGACGCGAAATTGAAATCCAGTGATATAAACGAAATAATTCTGGTCGGTGGGCAAACAAGAATGCCTTTGGTAGTACAAAAAGTAGAAAAACTTTTTGGTAAAAAACCAAATATTAGTGTGAATCCCGACGAAGTAGTCGCCTTAGGTGCAGCTATTGAAGGTGGAATTTTAGGAGGTGATATTAACAAAGAGGGTAGTATTTTACTCTTGGATGTTACTCCGCTTACTTTAGGAATTGAGACATTGGGTGGGATACGCACTCCTTTAATTGAACGAAATACTACCATTCCAACAACTAAGACCCAAATCTTTTCTACGGCTTCAGATAATCAACCACAGGTAGAAATTAACGTGCTTCAGGGAGAGAGAGAAATAGCTACCGGTAATAAGACTTTGGGAAGATTTATTTTAGACGGTATTCCACCGGCTCCCAGGGGTGTACCCCAAATTGAGGTTACTTTTGATATTGATGCAAATGGAATTCTTAACGTAAAAGCAAAAGATAAGGGTACCGGACGAGAGCAGTCAATTAAAATTGAAGGTTCTTCCGGACTATCTCAAGAAGAGGTTGAAAAAATGAAGAAGGATGCAGAAGCGCATGCCCAAGAGGATAAAAAGAAGCGAGAGTTAGTTGAGGTTAAGAACATTGCTGACACGTTAATTTTCACTACCGAAAAAGCCCTGAAAGAAGCGAGGGATAAGATAAGCCAAGATAATAAAAAGTCAATTGAGCAAAATTTAGAGGCATTAAAGAAGGTAAAAGATGGTGATGATATAGAAGCCATAAAAAAAGCAACCCAAGAGTTAAGCCAAGCTGCCCAGAAGATAGGTGAAGAGTTATATAAGGCCCAGCAACAGGCTGGGCAGCAATCTACTGGCAAGCAGGAAGAGAAGAAAGCGGAGTCCGCCGAAGCGAAGCGTAGGCGGGATGACAAAAAAACCGTTGAAGGAGAATATGAGGAAGTTAAGAAAGATGAAAAATAATATGCGAAAAGCTACGCCTATCATCATCTCCATCATTACTGTTGTTATTGCCATCGCTTCATGGAGCTTTTTATATAATTCCTTGTATGGATTGGAAGAAGGTTGGGTGGGAATTTGGATAAAACCAATGATTGGTTTTATAATATTGGGGGTGATGTTGGGTTTGATTTCACTTCTTATAGAATCAAAAAAAAATCTTATTCCCACTTTTTTATTAATTACTTTCTCTTTTTTCCTAATTTTTTCATTTAATAATTATGTTTTTCTGGGACTTCTTTTATTTTGTGGGCTCTTGATTCTTGGTGCTCGAAGGATAAAAGATGAAGCAGGGGTTCGGTTAAAAATAAGGATTGGTAGGATTCTACAAAAGGGACTACCACTAATCCTTACCGGCTTAATTATAGTTATATCCACGGCTTATTGTTTTACACCTTCTACCCAAAAAATAGAAATTAAAATTCCGCCAAAACTTTTTGAAATAATTCAGAAGCCCATTGTGGAAATGCTTCCTTCTGAAATTTCCCAAGAAAATCTAGAAGAGTTACCTGAAGAAGTTAAGGAAATTATTGACGTTAAAATAGAGGAATTCACCAGACCATATAAAAAATATATTCCTCTAGCATTGGCAATTAGTCTTTTTCTTTTTTTAAGATTATTGGCAATTCCAACTAGCTGGTTAATAATTCTTTTAAGTTGGATAATATTTAAGTTACTGCTTGCCTTTAAGGTAATAAGGATAGAAAAAGTACAGAAGGAGGCAGAAATGATAAAAGCATAACTCACACAACATGTAACATGTAACAATTTTGTTATGTGTTGTGTGTTATATGTTATATGAAAAGTGGCAAAAGATTACTATAATGTCTTGGGTCTGGCTAAAAACGTCTCTCAAGATGAGATAAAACGGGCCTACCGAAAACTTGCTCACAAGCATCATCCTGATATGAATGGAGGAAGTGATGAGAAATTTAAAGAAATAAATGAAGCTTATCAGGTTTTAGGGGATGCCCAAAAACGCTCTCAATACGACCAATATGGTTCTACCTTTGAAGATATGCACACGCGGGGTGGTTTTTCTGGATTTGAAGGGTTTAGAGACTTCTCTAATTCTACCGATGCCTTTAGAGAGGGCCGTGGTTTTACGTTTGATTTTGGTGATTTAGGGGATATTTTCGGGGATGTTTTTGGTTTTAGTCGAAAAAGTACAGGAAGAGGGAACGATATTTCCATTGATACGGAAATAGAATTTGTCGAAATGGCCACCGGTGTCCAAAAAGAGATTGAAATTTTAAAAAACGTAAAATGCCCTCGCTGCTTTGGCAACGGAGCAGAGCCGGGTACTCCTATTAAAAACTGTCCTGATTGCGGGGGTAGCGGTCAGATTCGGAAAGTAAGACGAACACCTTTTGGCGTTTTTAACCAAATAAAAACTTGTCCTACCTGTCAAGGAGAAGGAAAGGTTGCTTCAAAAAAATGCAACCAATGTCAAGGTAGAGGAATAATAAAGCAGAATTGCAAAATTAAGGTGAATGTTCCTCAAGGGATTGATGGAGAAGAAGTAATTCGACTTACCGGTCAAGGAGAAGCCGGTACTAAGGGAGTAAGTCCTGGGGACCTTTACGTTAGAGTTCATGTAAAAAAACATCCTCAATTTAGGCGCAAGGGAAACGATGTTTACTACGAGCTGCCAATTCATTTTACTCAAGCAGTTTTAGGTGATAAAATAGAAATACCTACTCTTTACGGCACTGTAAATCTAAAAATTCCCTCTGGTATTGAATCAGGAAAAATTATAACGCTCCGAGGGAAGGGAATTCCCGAGCTTCGTGGTTCGGGTAAGGGAGATCAATTAATAGAAGTGATTGTAAAAACCCCAAAAAAGCTTTCAAGAATTCAGAAAAGATTATTAGAGGAGTTGAAGAAAAAAGGAATATAATGTAAAATAAATAATGAAACATGCCTACTGCTATCACTAACTTATTTAATAACATTAACTGGTCAGCTCCCACTTGGGATTTATTTATTGTTATTTTCTTTATAGTGGCGGCTCTTCTTTATGGATTGAGTTTAGGACGCAATAGAATCTTAGTAATTCTCATTAGTGTCTATATGGCACTTGCTCTAGTTAATGCCTTTCCTTTTTCAGAAAGTTTACTAGCTGAGCTTAAATTGGGGGACTCTTTTGTTTTAAAGGTTACTCTTTTTGCTAGCATCATTTTGGTTTTGTTTTTTCTACTTTCACGCTCTGCCCTAAGCTCTGCATTGGTATCAAGAAGGGGAGATGGTTCATGGTTTCAAGTCATTATTTTTAGCTTCCTTCATGTTGGGCTTTTAATTAGTCTGGTGCTTTCGTTTGTCCCTAAGGATTTTCTTGAAAATCTTAGCCCGCTTACTCGTAGAATTTTTGCTACTGATACCGCTCGATTCCTTTGGCTGCTCCTGCCAATTATTGCCATGTGTTTAATAATGGGGAGAAGAAGGAGAGAGTTGAGATAATTCTGCGCGCATAGCTCAGCCAGGTAGAGCAGCTCCCTTTTAAGGAGACGGTCGGGGGTTCGATTCCCTCTGCGCGTACCATTATTTTATGGAGTGTCACTAAAAGGAAAACTAGACATGAACTATCCCCAACACGAACAAAGGGTTTTTGGGCTGTTTAGAAGGGCTTGTAAGATTCTAAAGCTTAAAGATTTCACTCTTAAGCCGATGCAGAGAAGAGGTGCAATTAAGAGCACTAAGGGGTTAAGATTAGCCAGCACAAACCTTTCCACTCGCCAAATTATCGTTGATTTCTATACTCCCAAGAAGAGGTTACCGAAGAGTTACAATAGCATCTTACGAATTATCGCCCACGAACTTGCTCATCATCAAAAGCCGCCCTATCGAACTATATATAAAGGCCATTTAATAAACAGAATGCATTATCCGGCGTTTTATAGGCGAGTGAACAAGATTATTGAGAAGTTTAAGGAGGACGAGGTTCTAGGAGAATATTTTCATTAATTACTCTCTTAAGGAGGCAAAAATCATTTACTTAAAAGGAGCTTAGCTCCTTTTTATATTGGACTTGTTTTACAATTTTAAAAATGCTAAACTGTAAATATGAAAAAACGAATTTTATCTACCCAAACACAAAATCAAGTTGGTAAAATAGTCAAACTTTCTGGCTGGGTTCATGCTCGGCGAGACCATGGGAAGATTATTTTTATTGACTTAAGAGACAGAGAGGGACTGGTCCAAATAGTTTTTACTCCGGCCGATAAAAAGCTTTATAAACTAGCCGATACTCTTAGACCAGAGTGGGTGATTGGTGTGGTGGGAAAGGTAAATAAAAGACCTAAGGGAATGGAAAATCCAAATATTGAAACTGGAATAGTTGAGGTTGAAGCGAAAGACTTAAAGGTTTTATCTGAAGCACAAACTCCGCCTCTTTCTGTGGATAGCCCGGATATTAAAGCAAGCCAGGCAAGTTTGCAAAAAAGAACGGATTGGCGCTGGATTGATCTGAGACGGTCCAAAAACCGACTAATTTTTGAGGTCTGGACCACTATGGAGGAAGCGTTTAGGCAGTATTGGATAAATCATGGGTATATTCAGATTCACTCTCCAAAATTGATGAGCACACCGAGCGAGTCAGGAGCAGAGTTGTTTGAAGTCCCTTATTTTGGGAAAAAAGCATACCTTGCCCAATCTCCCCAATTTTACAAACAAATGGCTATGGCTGCTGGATTTGAAAAGGTCTTTGAGGTAGGCCCAGTTTTTAGAGCAAACCCCTCTTTTACTTCAAGACATGATACAGAATTTACCTCTTACGATATGGAAATTTCTTTTATTGACTCCCATGAAGATGTTATAAAAGCTGAAGAAGAAATGTTAGTTCAAGTGCTGGGAAAAATCAAAGAAAAACACGGAGAAAAAATTGAAAAGCTTTACAAAAGAAAGCTAACCGTGCCCAAAATCCCTTTCCCCCGAGTTACGATGAAAAAGGCAAAGGAACTGCTTGCTAAGGTAAAGGTGTCCCATAAGAGAGAAGGGGATCTTAGCCCAGAAGAGGAAAGAGAACTTTCCGAGATTATCTTTAAAAGGGAAAAACACGAATTTGTATTTGTCACTGACTACCCAACCGATGTTCGGCCTTTCTACCATATGAGATTAGAGAAAAACCCCAAACTGACAAAAAGTTTTGATCTCCTGTGGAATGGCTTAGAAATTACCACTGGCGCCCAAAGAGAACATCGATATAAAGTCCTGACAAAGCAGGCCAAAGAAAAAGGTTTGAGTTTAAAACTTATTCGTCATTATTTAGATTTCTTTAAGTACGGCTGCCCGCCTCACGGCGGCTTTGGGCTAGGTCCCACACGAATGTTAATGAAAGTTTTCCACATTGATAATGTTAGAGAAGTAACATTTTTGTACAGAGGAGTGAAAAGATTAACACCGTAATAAATGAATGTAAATTGAGAGGAGGTGAATTATGGCTATACTCAAGTCACTGACAAATTTACTAGATCAATCTAAGGTCAAATACGAAGTTATTGACCATAAAACAGTTTATACTGCTCTGGATAAAGCAGGAACTCTTCATTTGGATCCAAAATGCGTGGTTAAAACAGCAATAATGAAACTGGATGCCCGTGATTATACTATAGCCCTTATTCCGGCTAATAAAAATTTAGATAAAGCAAAGTTTAAGAAAACGGTCAATACTTGGAGAAAGAAACAGGGATTAAAAGCAGTTAAAAAAGTTGATTTCGTCAAAGAGGTCTGGATGAAGAAAAATATTAAAGGAAAACTAGGCGCTACTCCACCATTCGGAACGCTCTTTAAGGTGTCGACATTTGTTGACTCAATTTTACTAAAACAGCCAAAACTAATCATCAATGCCGGAGAATACAATCAGTCCATAAAACTTACTCAGGCTGGATTTGAGAAGGTTTTAGGGAAAGAAATAGTAAGAGGAAGTTTTAGTAAGAAAAAATAATATGCCATACACCGTCAAACTTGACCAATTTGAGGGTCCTTTAGACCTTCTTTTGGAATTAATTGAGGGGGAGAAATTGGAAATTACTAAGATTTCGCTGGCAAAAGTAGCTGGTCAGTACCTTGAATATATTAGAAATACCCAGTATATTAAGCCAGAAGGTTTAGCTTCTTTTTTAGTAGTAGCGGCTAGACTAATTTTACTTAAATCTCGAGCAATTCTACCTATTTTAGAAATAACCCAAGAAGAGGAAGAAGATATTGATGAACTCCAGAGGAGATTGGAAGAATACAGAAGATTTAGAATTGCCGCTGCCCGCTTGGGAAAAATGGCAAAAGAGGGAAGAGTTTCTTTTTCTCGAGAAGGTTTTTGGGGTATTAGTACCTTTTTTTACCCCCCTGAAAACATAACCACTAATGACCTTAAGGTTGCTTTTAGAAAAATATTAAGCGAAATTCCCGAGTTTCAACTTTTGCCCCAAGAAAAATTAGCTCGCGCCATCCGTCTAGAAGATAGAATCAGAGAAATCCAGAAGTCTTTAAGGGAAAGAATTGAAGCGAGTTTCGGCGAGATAATCAAAAACAAATCTTCAAAGGTGGATGTTATAGTCAGCTTTTTAGCCCTATTAGAGTTGATTAGACAAAGATTAGTAATGGCAAGACAGGAAGATTTATTTAAAGAGATATATCTCAAGAATGTCCCAAAAATATATGAACCCCGTTAGAAATTCCTCATTTAAAATAGATTTCTGACGGGATTAAAAAATTATGACAAATTCACCGAAAATTTCTAACGGGGTGAATTTAAAATCAATAATAGAAAGCTTACTCTTTGTGAGCGCTGAGCCGATTAAAATCAAGAAATTGGCAAAGCTTTGCAATCGGCCAATCCCTGAAGTGGAAAATGCTTTAATGGAACTTCAGAATGAATATAGAAGCAGAGGACTTAGGATTCTTAAAAAAAGCTTAAAAGTCCAAATGGTCACTGCTCCAGAATTAGCCCAATATACTCAAAAACTCATAAAGAGTGAGTTGCAAGAGGATTTAAGTCGCGCCTCTTTAGAAACATTGTCTGTAATTGCCTATCGAGGGCCGATTTCAAGAGTAAAAATTGAAGATATCCGAGGGGTAAACTCAAGTTTTATTCTAAGAAAACTTTTAATTAGAGGACTAATTGAAAGAATTATTAATCCAAAATCAAGAAGAAGCTTCCTTTACAGAATTTCCTTTGATTTTTTAAAGAAACTAGGGATAGAGAGAGTAGAAGATTTACCAGAGTACAAAAACTTATGTTTTCAATCATAGCCATCATTATAATCTTTCTGGTTTTTTCTTTCACTAACCCCTCTCTATTGGAGAAAGACAAAACTACTGCTTCTTTTATTCCAATCCGTGCTCCGATTAACATAGAAAGTTACAAACCTGACATTCCGCATCTAAAAGATAATGCGGAGAATTTAGAATTAGAAGCAAAAGCAGCTATCGTTCTGGACCGTGAAACTGGCAAAATACTTTATGAAAAAAATATAAACGAGCGTCTTCCTATTGCTAGTTTGACCAAATTAATGGCTGCTTTGATAGTGGTGGAAAATACGGATTTGGATGAGGAAGTTATAGTGAGTAAAAAAGCAGTGGAGACTGAAGGTAATAGAGTAGATCTTTGGCCTCAAGAAGCCATTAGTGTGAAAAATCTTCTCTACGGGCTTTTAATTTCCTCTAGTAATGACGCGGCAGTTGCTTTAGCCGAACATTTTGGGAATTTCGTTGAGTTGATGAACGAGAGGGCTAAAATTTTAGGGCTTAAAAATACCAATTTTGCTAATCCGGCTGGATTTGATGAGCCCGAAAATTTCTCAACTGCCTATGATTTAGCTCAATTTACCAGTTTCCTATTGGATAGACCAGTAATCTTTGAAATTTTAAGAATTCCTCGCGCAAGAGTCTATTCAACTGATGGAAGAATAAACCATTTACTTCTTAATACTAACAAACTCTTAGGAGTGCTTCCCGATATTATCGGAGGGAAAACCGGCTTTACTGAAGAAGCGGGGGAGACTTTAATTCTGGTGATTAAGGAGCCAACTAAAAATCATTTAATTATAAGTGTGGTTTTACGCAGCAATGATAAATTTGAGGAGACCAAGAAGCTTGTTAAATGGGTACTAGAGGCTTATGAATGGTAGAAAAGAGGGTAATATGGTAAAATATAATCATGGAACATAGAACATGCAACACGTAACAATTTTGTTCCACGTTATGTGTTATGTGTTATGTGAGTATGGATAACGCTTTAAGTATCGTTCGAATCCTTTCTATCAGCACCCTCTCTTTTCTAGTGGCTATGGCTTGGACACCGACACTGGATAGATTTTTGCACAAATACAAATTAGGCAAAAAAATTAGTCGAAGAGGGGCTCCAGTTTTTAGCCGACTTCACAAAAAAAAAGAAGGAACCCCTACAATGGGAGGACTTTTGGTTTGGGTAACCGTTTTAGGACTTGCTGGTCTTTTTTGGTTTATTTCTCGAAGCACACCTCAATCAATTTTGGGAAATCTTAATTTTCTTACTCGACCTCAAACTTTCCTTCCCTTGGGCGCGATGGTTTGTGGCGCTATTATTGGGCTTTTTGATGATGTTATAAACATTAAAGAAATCGGCCCATTTGGGGGATTGAGAATGTGGCATAGATTGCTTCTTTACACCGGAGTAGCCGTCGGTGGTGCTTGGTGGTTCTATTTTAAATTGGACTGGGATTTAATTCATGTTCCATTTTTAGGTAATTTCTTTATTGGCTGGGCCTACATTCCACTTTTTATCTTTATAATTGTCGCGACTGCTTTTTCCGTTAATGAAACCGATGGCCTGGATGGATTAGCCGGCGGAGTACTTTTAACTGCTTTTGGTGCTTACGGTGCTATTGCTTTTTCGCAGGGAAAAGTAGAACTGGCTATACTTTGCGCAGCCGTAGCCGGAGCGCTAGTTGCTTTTTTATGGTTTAATATTTATCCAGCGCGATTTTTTATGGGCGATACCGGAGCAATGTCATTGGGAGTAACTTTGGGAGTAATTGCAATGCTTACTAATTCAGTGCTGCTTCTTCCCCTTATTGGTTTTATTCTGGTTGTGGAATCTTCTTCAGTAATAATCCAGGTTATTTCTAAAAAACTGCGTCGAGGTACTAAAGTTTTTCTTTCTACGCCACTTCATCATCATTTTGAAGCCCGAGGATGGCCGGAATCAAGAGTAACGATGAGGTTTTGGATTATCGCCGGAGTAATGGCAACACTTGGATTAATTATAGGTTTAATAGGGTAAAAAATAAAAATATGTATGATTTAATCATCAAAAACGGTACTATCATCGATGGTACTAAATCTCGAAAATTCAGAGCAGATTTGGGAATTAAAAAAGATAAAATCACAAAAATTGGAAAGTTGGAAAAAGTAAATGCCAATAAAATTCTTGATGCTGAGGGTCTTTATGTCTCTCCGGGCTTTATTGACATCAACAACCATTCTGATGGATATTGGACCTTATTTACTATTCCAAAGGCAACTTCTCTTGTAAGCCAAGGAATTACTACTATCTTGGGAGGCAACTGCGGCTCTTCTCTGGCACCGCTGGTAAGTGGTGAATCCATCAAATCTATCCAAAAATGGGCAGACATTAGTGAAGTTAATGTAAATTGGCTAACCATGGCTGAATTCTTCGGGGAGCTTGAAAAGAGAAAAATAGGAGTTAATTTTGCCACCCTTGTGGGGCACGCCACCTTAAGAAGAGGACTGCTAAAAGACGAGGTACGGTCTATCACCGACGAAGAGGCCAAAATCATAGAAAACATGCTTGCGGATTCTCTTAAGGAAGGAGCTTTTGGTATGTCCAGCGGGCTTGTCTATTCCCATGCCCGACCAGCTTCAACTAAAGAACTCTCCAACTTAGCTAAAATAGTCAAGGATTTTGGCGGAATTTATAGCAGTCATATCAGAGGAGAAAGTAAAGAACTTTTGCCGGCAGTAAAGGAAACGATAAAGATTGGCGAAAGTTCAAAGGTTTCCATAGAGATTTCTCACCTGAAGGCAATGGGTAAATATTTCTGGCCAAATATGGGAAAAGCTATTAAGCTCATTGAGAGAGCGAAGGATGATGGAATTAACATTAATTTTGATATCTATCCTTATACCACTACCGGTTCAGTGCTTTATATTCTTCTTCCGGATTGGGTGGCCGAAGGTGGAAAAGAAGAATTGGTTAAAAGATTAAAGGATCCTGTTGTTCGGGCAAAAGTAGTAAAAGAAATGCAGGAAGACAGGTTTGATTACGATAAAATTACAGTGGCTATGTGTTTGGGAGATAAAACTTTAGTTGGTAAAAAAATCACTGATATCGCAAAAAGGTCTGAAAAATTAAAAACCACCGAAGAGGCGATAATAGATGCACTCATAGCTAACGATACACATATTATTGCTTTTATAGATTCTCTTAGTGAGGATAATGTTAGGGAGGGCTTGAAACATCCTTTTTCTTTTGTTTGTTCTGACGGCTTTTCTGCGGATATGGAGGATGCTCGGCGTGGTGATTTAGTCCATCCCCGATGCTTCGGTGCTTTTCCACGATTCTTGGGAGAATATGTGCGCCGCCAAGATTTGCTTTCATGGGAGAAGGCAATTTATAAGATAACTAATGGACCAGCAGAAAAACTGGGCTTAAAGGATCGAGGTAGAATTAAAAAAGGATACTTTGCCGACATAACTATTTTTGATGCAGAGACCGTTATTGATAAAGCAACCTTTAAAAACCCATTTCAGTATTCTCAAGGTATTGAATATGTAGTTATTAATGGTGAAGTTGTGATTGATAAAGGAAAGCATACTGGGAAATTAGCCGGGAGGGTATTGAAATCTCACTAACCCTGATGAATTTAAAAGACCTAAAAGGTAAACGAATTACAGTGATGGGCCTGGGACTTCACGGGGGAGGAATTGGAACTGCTAGATTTTTAGCAAAAGCAGGGGCTAAAGTTCTCGTCACAGATATTAAAAAGCGAGAAGATTTAAAAAAATCTCTAAAAGCTCTCAAGGGTCTTCAAATTAAATATGTGCTCGGGGCACACCGGATAGAGGATTTTGAAAATTGTGACTTGGTCCTTAAATCTCCCGCAGTTCCCAATACTTCTAAACACTTAGAAGAGGCACGAAGAAATAATATTCCTGTGGAAACAGATGTCGGTTTGTTCTTTAAACTATGTGAAGGGCTCTGTAAAAACCTAATTGGCATTACCGGCACCAAAGGTAAATCAACTACGTCAACGCTGGCTTACGAAATTTTGAAAAAGAAATATCGAGATGTGATTTTAGCCGGAAATATTGGAATCTCTGTTTTGGAGAAATTTTCACAAATTAAAAAAAATACTCTGGTGGTGTTAGAACTTTCTAGTTGGCAGCTTGAGGGCTTAAAGAAACACCGAATAAGCCCCCATATTAGTGTAGTTCTTAATGTTAGCCCCGACCATCTGAACCGACATAAAGATATGGGCGACTACATTGAAGCAAAAAAGCTTATCTTTACTTCGCAAATTTCCCAAGACACTCTTATATTAAACTACGACAATGTTTTCACCAGAAGCTTTGCAAGAGAGGCCCAAGGAGAGGTTTTTTTCTTTACCCACAGCGCCGGAGTAATAGGCGACAGATACAAAACCGGTGCTTATGTAAAAGAGAGTGCAATTTTATTTGGTCAAGAAGAGATTTGCTCCTTAAGTGATATTAAAATCCCTGGTTGGCATAACGTCAGCAACATTTTAGCCGCAGTAACTCTAGGAACGCTCTATGGAGTGCCGGCTCGGAGTATTAAAAAAACCATTAAGAATTTTAAGGGGCTAAAGGGCAGGTTAGAGTTTATAAAAGAGATTAATGGAGTTAAATTTTACAATGATACCACTGCCACTACTCCAGAGGCAGCGTTTGCCGCTTTAGCATCATTTCCTTTGAATTTATATAAAAAAAGAATTGTTCTTATTGCAGGAGGCGCTGATAAAAATTTGGAATTTACCCCCTTAGCTAAAGAAATGATAGAAAAGGTAAAAGCTCTAATACTTTTGGCGGGAAGCGCTAGTGGAAAGTTGGAAAAAATCGTTGAGGGAAAATTACCAATTGAAAAAGCAAAGAGTATGCAGGAAGCGGTTCAAAAGGCAGTTCTTAAAGCAACTATTGATGATATAGTACTCCTAACGCCCGCTTGTGCCAGCTTCGGAATGTTCAAGCATGAATTTGACAGAGGAGAGCAGTTCGTAGAAGCGGTGAGACATCTCAAATCTAACATCTAACATCCAACATCTAAATATGCATAAGCCTGATTATACTCTTCTAATTATAGTTCTCATACTCTTTGTATTTGGCTTGGTAATGATTTCTTCTGCTAGTAGTGTTATCTCTTGGGAAAAATTCGGCAAAACCGGTTATTTACTCAAACACCAATTACTTTACGGACTATTGGTTGGACTTCCTTTGATGCTTATTTTGAGTAAATTCTATTATTCTAATTTAAAAAAATTAAGTTCTCTGTTTTTTATTATGAGCTTGGTGCTTCTAGTGCTTGTTTTTGTGCCGTCTATAGGATTAAGTTTGGGTGGAGCAAAGCGTTGGATAGCAATCGGGGGATTTTCTTTCCAACCAGCAGAACTGGCTAAAATTTCATTTATCATATATTTAGCCGCTTGGTTAGAAAAAAAAGGCAAAGAAATAAGAAGTTTTAGAGAGGGAGTGATGCCTTTTTTAATAATCAGCGGGATAGTGGGAGGATTGGTAGCCCTACAGCCGGACGTTGGAACAATGGGGCTTGTTCTTATCTGCGCAGTGGTTCTCTTTTTTGTTGCAGGAGCAAAGATATTTCATATAATTTTCTTGAGTATATGCGGCTTAGGGGGATTGGCTGCTTTGGTTAAACTTGCGCCGTACCGACTTAACCGGTTCATTGTTTATCTTCATCCAGAAATTGATCCTCGGGGAATCGGCTATCAAATAAACCAAGCACTCTTAGCCATTGGTTCTGGGGGTATCTTGGGTTTAGGTTTGGGGCAGGGCCGCCAAAAATATCTATTTCTCCCGGAGCCAGCCACGGATTCTATTTTTGCCATTCTCGGAGAAGAACTAGGTTTTATCGGGATAGTCTGCTTGGTAATTTTATTTATAGTGTTTGCCTTAAGGGGATTTAGAATTGCAAAGAATTCTCCCGATCTTTTTAGTAAACTCCTGGCCTGCGGTATCACTTCTTGGATTGTCTTTCAAGCTTTTATTCATATGGGTGGTGTCTCATCGCTTATTCCTTTGACCGGCATAACGCTACCTTTTGTTAGTTACGGCGGAACCGCATTGGTGGTGTCGTTGGCGGGGGTAGGAGTGCTTTTAAATATATCAAGATATACAGAGGAAGTAGGGCGTTCACATAACACATAACACATAACATAGAGCAAAATAAAAATTGTTACGTGCTATATGTTCTATATTCCATGAGAATACTACTAACAGGCGGTGGCACTGGTGGACATATCTTTCCCATTTTAGCCATCGTCTCGCAAATAAAAAAGATTAGTGAGGGAAGAGGATTTAAGGAGCCGGAGTTTTTATTTATCGGACCAAAGACTAAATCAACCTTAGAGAGCTTTAAAAATTTAGGAATTCCCTGCCGTTTTATTTTAGCTGGGAAAATAAGACGTTACTGGTCAGCTAAAAACTTTTTAGATTTTTTCAAATTTCCCATTGGTTTAGTCCAAGGGCTCTGGTGGATTTTTATTTGGATGCCTGATATTGCCTTCGGTAAGGGGGGTTACGGTTCAGTAGCTTCGGTATTAATAAGCTGGATTTATCGAATTCCGATAATTCTTCATGAATCAGATGCAGTACCCGGATTGGTAAACAGGATCTCGGGAATATTCGCCAACCGAATTATTGTCTCTTTCCCTAAGGCAAAGGACTATTTTTCTTCAAAAAAAACTATTTTAATTGGTAATCCTGTAAGAAGTGGGATTTTGAATGGCTCCCGAGAATTAGCCGGCCAAAAATTTAGACTAAAGCCAGATTTACCCGTTCTTTTTATTACTGGTGGTTCTCAAGGCGCCCAGCGGCTCAATGAAATAATAATAGAAACTCTACCAGAGCTCTTAAAAAGGTGCCAGATTATCCATCAGTGCGGTACCAACAATTACCAGTGGGTTAAAAAGGAGACAGATTTAAGTTTAAATGAAAGCGAGAAACAATATTATCATCTCTATCCCTTTTTGAAAGATGAGATGAAAGATGCCTACGCGGCAGCAGATTTAATTATTAGTCGATGTGGAGCAAATACCCTTGCCGAAATTGCCGCTCTGGGAAAGCCATCTATTCTTGTACCCCTAGCTTCAGCTGCTTACAACCATCAAAAAGAAAACGCCAGTTACTTCAGAAGGGCTGGAGCAGCAACAGTTGTAGAGGAAGAAAACCTGCAACCCAATCTTTTTACCGGGCTTATTTTTGACTTGTTAGGTAACCCGGAGCAACGCCAAATGATGAGGGAGAATGCCGGGAAATTAGCAAAACCCGATGCGGCAGAAAAAATCGCTGAAGAGATAATAAAACTTGTTAGTTGAAATAGCAGGCTTTCTTGTCCGCCGAAGCTTTAGTGTAGGCGGGAGCCTGCGATAAGATACGCCATATGAATTTTAACAAACTACATTTCATCGGCATCGGCGGCATTGGGATAAGTGCCGCTGCTAAATTAATGGCTTTGGAAGGAAAAATCGTTTCTGGCTCTGATTGCCAAGCATCAGAAATGACAAAAGATCTTAAAAAGATAGGTATAAAGATTTTCATTGGGCACAACGAAAAAAATTTGTCCCCTGATACTGACCTATTAGTCTATTCATTGGCTGTTCCCTCAAAAAACCCAGAAATTTTAAAAGCAAAAAAACTTAAAATTCCCATGCTCGCTTATCCTGAATTTTTGGGAACGCTTATGCACGATAAATTTGGTATTGCCGTAGCCGGAACAAATGGTAAAAGTACCACCACTGCTATAACTGGTTTTATTTTGACAAAAGCGGGGTTTGATCCGACAGTAATTATTGGCTCTAAACTAAAAGCCTTTAATGGCAATGTAATGTTGGGTAAAAGTAAATATTTTGTTGCCGAAGCTGACGAGTACAGGCGGGGGTTTTTAAATCTTTATCCTCACATAGCAGTGGTTACCAATATTGAGAAAGATCATCTTGATTATTACAATAATTTGGAAGATATTATTAGTGCTTTCAGAGAGTTTGCCAGCCACATTAAAAAAACCTTGATAATAAATGGGGATGATAAGAATGTACTGAAGGTAACAAGGGATCTAAAGAAAGCAGAAGTTATAACTTTTGGCAAGAATTCTGATGTTGATATTAGAGCAAGCAATATCACCACCTCAAACGCCACTACAAATTTCAAAATAAATTTTAAGGGAAAATTTTTGGGGGAATTTAGGCTTCGTCTGCCGGGCACTTTTAATGTTTATAATGCTCTGGCGGCTATTGGCGTAAGTCTTTTATTTGGAATTCCGACCGAAAAGATAAAAACATCTCTTTCTGAATTTTCTGGTCTCTGGCGGCGATTTGAGCAAGTAGGAAAGTATAAAGGAGCAACAATTATTTCTGATTATGCCCATCATCCGATTGCTTGTAAATTTACTATTGAAGCAGCGCACCAATTTTATCCAAGAAAGAAAATTATAGCTGTTTTTCAACCCCACCAACACAGCCGGACTAAAAAACTTTTTAAAGATTTCGTTGCTGCTTTTGATAGAGCGGATTTGATGATTTTAAGCGAAATTTTTGACGTGGCTGGAAGAGAACAACTCAATCAAAATATTAGTTCAAAAGATTTAGCCCAAGCTATAAGAAAAAGAGGCAAGACTGTTCTTTACGGCAAAGATATTCAAGCGACTAAAAATCTAATCTTGAAAAATATTCGAAAGAATGATGTAGTATTAGTAATGGGAGCGGGAGATATATATAAATTAGCCAACCAGTTGGCTAATTTAAGTTAAAAGTTCAAAATGCAAAGTTCAAAATTACAATTAAAAATTAAAAAATATTTAAACGTAAAAACCTGTGTTCCGCTGGCTCCTCATACGACCTTCCACATCGGTGGGCCGGCTAAGTATTTTTATGAGGCAAAGAGTACTGAAGATATTGTTAAGGCGGTAAAGACAGCGCGGGAGTTGGATATTCCTTATTTTATTCTAGGCGGGGGAAGTAATATTTTAGTTTCAGATAGGAGCTTTGAAGGTCTAGTAATCAAAATACAAAATACAAAATACAAAATACAAAATACAAAAATACTTGCCGATGCGGGGGTAAAGTTGTCTAAATTGGTTGATTTGGCCCTCAAGAACAACCTCTCTGGTCTTGAATGGGCTGCCGGGATCCCAGGTACGATTGGTGGTGCAGTCCGCGGTAACGCCGGTGCTTTTGGTAGCTCGATGTCGGATACAATAAAACTTATTAAGATATTAAGTAACGGAGATATCAAACAATTAAGTAAGGAGGAAGCAGAATTTGGTTATAGAGATAGTATTTTTAAACATAATAAGGACATAATACTTTCAGTGGAGCTTCAGCTCAAAAAAGATGACAAAAACGAGATTAAAAAAAGAGTAAAAAAGTATTTAACTCACCGAAAAAAAACTCAACCTATAGAGGAATATTCTGCTGGTTGTATATTTAAGAATATCCGCACTAAACTTAATAAACCTGCTGCCCAACTTATAGAAGAAGCAGACCTCAAGGGCAAACAAATTGGCGGAGCGATGGTTTCAAAAAAGCACGCTAATTTTATTATTAATACCGGCAAAGCTAAGGCCGAAGATGTAGTTATTCTTATTGGTCTTATTAAGGCAAAAATAAGAAACAAATTCGGCATACAGCTTCAAGAAGAAATAGAATACATATCTACCACAGCCCCACTTCACCCGCCTAAATTTTTGTTTACCCGCCAAAGTTTTCCAAAGGAAAATTTAGGCGGGCAGGCCACCCTTAAAAGGAAGGGATTACAAAAATATGAAAATCAACATCAAAACTACTAATATTGAGCTCGTGCCCCAGCTTCGTCAGTATATTGAAGAAAAAATTGGAGAACTGGATAAATTTATCCAGCATATTGATGGAAGTGTAGAGGCCTGGGTGGAAGCAGGAAAACCTAGTTTTCGTCACCGAAAGAGAGAAGATGCTTTTTATGTAGAGGTAAATATTCGTTTGCCAGGCCAGGGCGTACGCTCCGAAGCTAAGGGTTCAGATTTATATTTAACCATTAATCAAGTAAAAGACGAACTTCAGAGATTACTTAAGAGATATAAAGGAAAAAGAGAAGCAAAACTAAAAAAAGGCGTTAGAATATTCAAAAAAATGATGCGCCTTTCGCCGTTAGCAAGATTTAAAAGAAGAGAGAAAGGAAAAAGAGAAAAACAGGAAGGGATATAAAATGGCAATACTGGCTAAAATCTTTGGCGATCCGAATAAGAAAGTGCTGGAGAAACTTCAGCCGATTGTTGATAAAATTAATGGCCTCGAAAAAAATTTCGAGGGTTTTTCGCGTGAAGAATTAAAGAATAAAACTGAAGAATTTAAAATTCGGCTTAAGAAGGAAGCTCTTGATGATATTTTACCGGAGGCGTTTGCGCTTGTGAGAGAGGCAGCTAAAAGGACTTTAGGTCAGAGGCATTTTGATGTTCAGCTTATCGGCGGTATAGTGCTCCATCAGGGGAAAATCGCCGAGATGAAAACCGGAGAAGGAAAAACTTTGGCCTCAACTCTACCTCTTTATCTAAATGCTTTAACAGGCAAAGGTGCTCACTTAGTCACGGTTAATGATTATTTAGCCAAGAGGGACGCCAACTGGATGGGTCCTATTTACCAAATACTCGGGCTTTCTGTTGCCTGTATTCAGCACGAAAAAGCTTACATCTTTGACCCACAAGTAAAACCAGACCAAAACGAAGTGACTATAGAAATGGAAAATCTAAGAGAAGTGCCTCGGAAGCAAGCTTATGAAGCCGATATTACTTACGGCACCAATAATGAATTCGGATTTGACTACCTTCGGGATAATATGGTCCAGAGTTTAGAGCAGATGGCCCAGAAGGACTTACACTACGGAATCATTGATGAGGTAGACAGTATCTTGATTGACGAAGCTAGAACCCCTCTGATTATTTCTGCGCCAGATATGGAGTCAACCAAGCTTTATCAGCAGTTCTCAAGGATTATTCCGCGGCTTAAGGAAAATGTGGACTATAATATTGACGAAAAGATGAAAGCAACTACTTTTACCGAAGAGGGACAAAATAAAATTGTAAAAATCTTGGGGCAAGATCCTTGGGAGAAAAACGATTTAGTCACCACTCATCATTTAGAGCAGGCATTGAGAGCCCATGCATTATTTAGAAAAGATAAGGATTACGTAGTAAAAGCGGGGGAAGTTATTATTGTTGATGATTTTACTGGCCGGCTGATGTTTGGACGACGCTATTCAGAGGGTCTCCATCAAGCCCTTGAAGCAAAAGAAGGAGTTGAGGTAAAGAGAGAAAGCATAACTTTGGCTACCATTACTTTTCAAAATTATTTTAGAATGTATGAGAAATTAGCCGGCATGACCGGAACGGCCGTTAGTTCGGCTGAGGAGTTTTCCAAGGTTTATAATCTGGAAGTAGTAGTAATTCCGACTAATAAACCGATGATTCGTCGAGATTTGCCTGATAGTATTTATAGAACCGAAAAGGGTAAGTTTCAAGCAGTTGTTCGAGAAATAAAAAAGCGCCACGAAAATGGACAGCCGGTTTTAGTGGGCACTGTTTCCATTGAAAAAAATGAACTATTGGGGGCGATGCTGGAGCGCGAAGGTATTGGGCATGAGATTCTTAATGCCAAACACCATGAAAGAGAAGCAAAAATTTTAGCTCAAGCCGGAAAACTAGGGGCCGTCACCGTAGCGACTAATATGGCGGGTAGAGGTGTGGATATAGTGCTCGGGGGGAAAACCGGCGAGGGGACTCCGGCTTGGCAAGAAGAACATAACGAAGTAGTAAAATTAGGTGGACTTCACATAATTGGTACTGAACGCCATGAAGCAAGACGGATTGATAATCAGCTTCGAGGACGTTCCGGCCGACAAGGAGATTCGGGAGGTTCTCAATTTTTTGTTTCTATGGAAGATGATTTAATGAGAATTTTTGGCTCCGAAAGAATTAAAAACTTGATGACCACCTTTGGAATCCCTGAAGACCAACCCATTGAAAATAAATTAATCAGCCGGGCCATTGAAAAAGCCCAAGCAAAAATTGAGGGCTACAACTTTGATTTAAGAAAACATGTGCTGGAGTACGACGATATAATGAATAAGCATAGGGAGGTTATATATAAAAAGAGACGAGAAATTTTATCTAATACCCAACATCTAAAATCTAATATCCAAAAAATGCTCGAGGATGAGATTAAGAAGATTGTCGCTTTCCATACTCATCTTGAAGACAAAAGCGCTTGGAATATAGAAGAAATTTATGAAGTGATAAATACAATTTTTTCCTTGCCGCTGGAAGCTCATAATAAACTTACCGAGCTCAGAAGCAAAAAGTTCGTCAAGAACTTAAACGAACTGCGCGAAGAAGTTACTAAGTATCTTACTGATTTAGCCCGTCAGGCTTATGAAGCTAAAGAAAAAGAAGTAGGCAAAGATGTAATGCGACAAATTGAAAGGGCAGTACTCTTAAGAACTATTGATGTGCTTTGGATGCGGCATCTGACAGATATGGATTCTTTGAGACAGGGAATAGGGCTAAAAGCATACGGCCAGCGAGACCCTTTGGTTGAATATAAAAGAGAAGGATATAAAATGTTTGAAAGACTATTAGGAGCAATTCAGAGCCAAATAGTAGGAACTATTTATAAAGTAGGGGTAGTTAAAACGACTGAGACACCAATAACAGCTCGCCGAAATCAGGGTTCAGTCTCTCACTTTCGTGAGGACTCCGCAAGGAGACGCGGAGACTCCACAAGGAGACCCGACGAAAGTCGGAGACTGTCTAAAAAGAAAATAGGCAGGAATGAGCCCTGCCCATGCGGAGCGAAACATCCGGATGGTCGCCCAATAAAATACAAACATTGTTGCGGTAAAAACGCTTAAAATAAAATTGACGAAAGCGGAGTCCGCCGAAACTTTAGTGCAGGCGGACGGTTCGGGTAAAAAATACAAAAAATGCTGTTGGCCTAAATATGGATAATAAAAAATGAATTACTTAAGTCCTGCGTGAAAATTCTACTCATCCCTTTGGAGAAAATTTTCTAACGGCCTTTACCCTTCAGTATGATATTGCTTTGGGACCCTCACCTACTATTTAAATAAAGATCTTTTAAGACAGATAAAACGGGAGAGAAAAGTTTTATTAATTATACTAACGATCGTTGTTATAATTAATGAATCGATGTATTATTGTATTAATTGTATTATTAGTTAAGATAATAATTTAATAATTTTTCTTAAAATTCTAAAACTAAAAAAGAAAAAATGACTAAGGATAAAACAAACAAGAAAAACGCTAAGACTAAAAAATCTAAGGGAAGTCCCAAAACTAAAAAATCCAAGCAGCGCAAAAAGACTTCTAAAGCGGCAAAGGTAGCTCTTTCTATCACCGAGACTATTCTTTTAAAATTAGCTGAACTTGGAGAGGTGGCTAGTGATATGCTTGATGCGATGAGCTATCCGTCTCTGGCGGACGGGCAGAGGCAGTATTGGGAAAGTGTCAAAGCAGAAAGAGTTATAAGTAAAGAGATGTGGAGAAATAATTTTAATCAGTTAGAAAGGAGAGGATATATTAAGTCCACTGCTAACAAAGATGGGATATGTAATTATAAATTAACAGAGAAAGGACGATTAAAAATCATTGAAGCTAGAATAAAATTATTGCATCTTAGACGAAAGAAGAATAAAAAAAGTAGAAAGTGGGATAAAAAATGGAGGCTGTTAGTGTTCGATATTCCCGAGAAAAGAAGAAGATTAAGGGATGATTTTAGAATGCACTTGAGATTTTTAGGATTTAAACAACTCCAAAAAAGTGTTTGGATTTGTCCATTTGAGATGGATCCAGAGTTTCAGGAATTAGTAGAGCGTTATAAACTAAAGCAAAATATTGTCACCATGGTCATAGAACAAAAGAATATTGACGGAAATGAAATATTAAAAGGACTTTTCTTTGAGAAAAATTTTCAGCAACGAATAGATAGAAAATAGATAGAGTAGGAGAATTTTATTCACTCGTTATTCACTCGCCCCTTTAGTTGTTTACTTTAGATAAAATTCTTATTAATTATAGCCACGATCGTGGCTATAATTAATAAGAAACGGAAGGAAAATAGTTCTATAAGGCGTGATTAGAGCTTAGGTGATTTTAATTATCGAATTTCCAATTAATTATTTCAACGATCGTGAGTATAATTAATAAAGGACGAAGAATTATTACATCGCTATATCAGAAATAAAGGTAGGTGGAACACACGAAATGAATCTAACCAAAAGCTAGCTTTATTTCCTAGCTTTATTTCATTACACTACTTAAAATAAAACTATTGAAAAACGTTCTCGACGGTTTTATTTTCGCTCTTCCACCATTCTAGTCCGAAAGCCAAAAGAACGCCGACAAATAATCCCAAAACTGCCGCAACCAATAAATTAAGTTTAATGTTTGGTTTTATTGGGTTTTGAGGAAGAGTGGCGGAGATTTCTACTTGAGTCGGCTCAAAATTTGATTCTTCTAAAAGTTGTTTAGTTTTTAATTCTTCTTTTGAATTTCGCTCATCTTCTATTAGTTGCTGTTTTTGGGCGGCTAAAGTTTCTTTTCTATTTTTTTCTGCTGTTAATCTCGAAAGATACCCCTGAATTACCAAGGCTCGAGCTTGGTTCTCTGTGGCTTCTTCTTTTTGAATTTTTGCTTCTATTTCCCCAATCTCCGATTCCTGCTTTTGAATATTGGATTCCATTTCTGTAATTTCAGACTTTATTTCTTCTAGTCTTTTTGGGGTGTTAGCAATTTCTTCTTCTAAGGATAGTTTCGCCTCGTTGTAAATTTTCTCGTGCCGAGAAAGTAAAAAATCAACCGTGTTGTTTGCTCTATCCAAGGCCTGTTGGGAAGTTGTTCCCAGGGCCTTAATATTTAGCAAACTTGTTCCCTTTGGGTTAGAAAGAGCAACACCGGGAAATTTTCCCTTTAATATTTCAATAGTCTCAGTTATGCTTTCTAGCACTTTACCTTTTGCATTTCCTATTTTCACTACTGCTTGAGATTCAAAGGTCTTAGGTAAAGTAAAACTTACGCCGGCACCAATAAAAATAATGATTAGAAAGATGCAAAGAATTATTTTCCATCTTTTTATAATCACTTTAATATAGTCCATTAGGTCAATTTCTTCTTCCATATGTTTAATTATAGCATTAATCTATTAATTTTTGCAAGTAATTCTTCTTTTATTCTTCCCCAATTGTATTTTTCTTCTATTAATTTTTTTGCACTTTGGCCAATACTATTTCTCTTTTGAGGGTTGTTGTAAACGCTGGATATTTTCTCAATAAAATCTTTTCTATCTTTAGCGACTAGAAAGTGGATCCTGTCTTTTGCTTCAATCCCTCTGGCACCAATGGGGGTGGTAATTACGGTTCTGCCTAAAGCCATCGCCTC